>Ga0209785_1000309_pt1 | contig 16343 bp, 17 predicted proteins | sample WorMetG1BERMUDA2_FD_187403 | JGI IMG/M metagenome (GOLD analysis project Ga0209785, IMG submission 187403) | Marine gutless worms symbiont microbial communities from Max Planck institute for Marine Microbiology, Germany - Inanidrilus... ...
ATTCGAGCTGTTCAGAGATACAGTGTGTTGGCATCGGACCCCGTCCTTGAACCTGGTAACTGTTTGTTGCAAAACTAGTTTCTCAGATTCTTGGGGCCGATGCACCCCCTACTTTGAGAGATCCGGGCTAGTGCATGCGACCCATTACTTGAGGCGAAGGAATAAGGTTATGCGTTACGCGATTTATTTTGCGCCGCCGCTGAATGATCCGGTCAGCCGCGTCGCCGCTAACTGGCTGGGGCGCAATGCTTTTACCGATGAGATGGTGGAGGCGCCGGCGATCACCGGGCTGAATTCGGCCGAAATCGCCTTCTACACGGCGGCCCCGCGCCGATACGGCTTTCACGGCACGTTGAAGCCGCCGTTCCGGCTGGCCGAAGGCACCAGCGAGGAAGGTCTGCTGCAGGCATTGATGCGGTTTACCGGTACCGTGCAGACCTTCGAGATCCCGAGCATGGAGATCAGCAGGCTGGGGCCGTTTTTCGCGCTCGTGCCAAGCGAACCCGTGCCCGATCTCATCGATCTCGCGGCCCGCATCACCCGCGAATTCGATTCCTTCCGCGCGCCGTTGAGCGAAGCGGAGATCGAACGTCGAAATCCGCAGAATCTGACACCGGCGCAACTCGCCAATTTGCACAGATGGGGCTATCCTTATGTGTTCGACGAGTTTCGCTTCCACATGACGCTGACCGGCCCGATCGACGCGGACGAGCAGGCGCGGGTGGAGCAGGCGCTGCACACTTTTTTCGATCCCGTTCTCAGCGAGCCGATCGAAGTGCGGAACCTGGCGCTCTTCGTCGAGGAAGAGAATGGCGCGCCCTTCCACGTTCATTCTCTGCATCCGCTGGGTTCGGTGGAACAGCTGCGCAGCGCATGAACGGAGCCGGCAGCGGGCTCGCCAACAAGAAAGCATGTGAAAGAAGAAGATGCCCGAACTGCTTTTGAAAAACGCCAATCTCGTTTTGGCCAACGAGGTGGTCAAGGGCGCGGTGTTGATCCGCGACGGCCGGATTGCCGATATCGACACCTCGACTGACCCGTCCGGCGGCGAGGACATGGACGGCAATTACGTTGTTCCGGGCCTGGTCGAACTGCATACGGACCACCTGGAGAGCCATTACGCGCCGCGTCCCAAGGTGCGGTGGAATCCGCTGGCGGCCGTGCTTGCCCATGACGCCCAGATCACCACCTCCGGCATTACCACCGTGTTCGACGCGTTGCGTGTCGGCACGGACGAGGACGCGGATCTGGCGACCGACGATATGCGCCGGCTCGCCGACGCGGTCGACGATGCGTCGCGCAATGACCGGCTTCGGGCGGAGCATTTCCTGCATCTGCGTTGCGAGGTGTCGTCGCCCGACTGCCTGGACAGTTTCGCAGCTTTCCAGGACGACGCGCGCGTGCGCATGGTCTCGCTGATGGACCACGCACCCGGCCAGCGCCAATTCCGCCATATGGAAGCCTATAGCACCTATTATCAAGGCAAGCTGAAGATGTCCGATGAGGACTTCCGTGCTTTTTGCGATAAGCGCATCGCTGAGTCGGAGGCCAATTCCGGTCCGCACCGGCGGGCCATTTCGACCGCCTGTCGCGAACGCGCCATCGTGCTGGCCAGCCATGACGACGCGACGGTCGAACATGTCGAGGAGGCGATCGATCAGGGCATCCACGTCGCCGAATTTCCGACCACTTTCGAGGCGGCCAAGGCCTCCAGGGAAGCCGGCATGGCGGTGCTTATGGGTGCGCCCAATGTGGTGCGGGGCGGTTCCCATTCCGGCAATGTTGCCGCCCGGGACCTCGCCGAACATGGCCTGCTCGACATTCTGTCGTCCGATTACATCCCGTTCAGCCTGATCCAGTCGGCTTTCGGCATCGGCGAACTGGTCGACGGCATCACCCTGCCGCAGGCCATCGCCATGGTCTCGAAGAACCCGGCCCGTGCCGGCGGTCTCGACGACCGTGGCGAGATCGCCGTCGGCCAGCGGGCCGATCTGGTGCGTGTCTGCGTCGACCATCACATTCCGGTGGTGCGGACCGTCTGGCGCGAAGGTCGACGCGTCGTCTGATGGCCGCAGCTGCGAGACCGATATCCGATCCCGCTTCGTTGTTGCCGGTGACCGGCGGCGCCTTCATTGCCGTTGTCGGCCCGAGCGGCGCCGGCAAGGATACGCTGCTCAACCATGCCCGCCAGGCGCTTGCCGGCGACGACAGGGGTTTCTTCGTCCAGCGGGTGATCACCCGTCCCGCCGACGGCGCGACGGAGGACCATGTCCCGGCAACCCCGGCCGAATTCGAGGCCGCCAGACGCGCCGGACGGTTCGCCTTCACCTGGGAGGCGCATGGGCTGCAATACGGGCTTCCGATCGAGATCGACGCGCGCATCCGCGCCGGCCGAACGGCCATCTGCAACGGCTCGCGGGCGGCATTGAGCCGGCTGCAGTCACGCTATGCGCATTTCGTCGCGATCAATGTGACGGCACGGCGCGAGGTGCTGGCGAACCGGTTGGCCGCGCGCGGTCGCGAAAGCCGCGAAGAGATCCTTGAGCGGCTCGATCGAAGCGCGGCTCTCGACAAGAGCCTCTACGGCGCGTTGGAGATCGACAACAGCGGTGCCATCGAGATCGCCGGTGCCGCCCTGGTCGCGGCGATCAAGGCGGCCGGCCGCAAATGGGCCCAGCCGTCATAGCACTGCCATCAGCGCTCGATCGCGCGCCGGCCGTGAAAGAGTTTCAAGCAAAACCAGCGCTGTCGTCCGTCGAGTTACCCGGCGGACGGTGCTAGTCTCGATGAAAATAGAGGAAGAATGGCGTGTCCGATTATCCGCGCGACATGACCGGCTATGGCCGCAATCCGCCCAATCCGAACTGGCCTGACGGCGCCAGCATCGCCGTCCAGTTCGTCATCAATTACGAGGAAGGCGGCGAGAACAACATCCTGCATGGGGATGAAGGCTCCGAGGCCTTTCTCTCCGAAATTGTCGGCGCCGATGCCTGGTCCGGCCAGCGGCACATGAACATGGAATCGATTTACGAATACGGTTCGCGCGCCGGGTTCTGGCGTCTGTGGCGCATGTTCACCGGCCGCGACATGCCGGTGACCGTCTACGGCGTCGCCATGGCGCTGCAGCGCAATCCGGAGGCGGTGGCGGCGATGCGCGAGGCCGATTGGGAAATCGCCTCGCATGGTCTGCGCTGGATCGACTATCGCGATTTCAGCCGTGACGAGGAACGCCGCCATCTTGGCGAGGCGATCCGCATTCACACCGAGATCACCGGGGAGCGCCCGCTCGGCTGGTATACGGGCCGGTCGTCGATCCATTCCACGGATCTCGTGATCGAGGAGGGCGGCTTCCTCTACAGCGCCGATTCCTATGCCGACGATCTGCCCTATTGGGTGCCGGGCCGCGACGCGCCGCATTTGATCGTGCCCTATACGCTGGACGCCAATGACATGCGTTTCGCAACCGCGCAGGGTTTCAATGCCGGCGACCAGTTCTACGCCTATCTGAAGGACAGTTTCGACGTTCTGCTGGCCGAGGGGCGGGCCGGGGCGCCGAAAATGATGTCCGTCGGCCTGCACTGCCGGCTGGTCGGCCGCCCCGGCCGTGCGGCGTCTCTCGCCCGTTTCCTCGACTACGTTGCCGGACATGACGATGCCTGGGTCGCACGGCGGATCGACATCGCCCGCCACTGGCATGAACGTCACAAACCGTCGGGGGCGCTTTGACATGGCGGATCGCGCGGCGTTCATGGCACGATGCGACGGCGTCTTCGAACACTCGCCCTGGGTCGCCGAACGGGCCTTCGAGGCCGGCGACATCGAGGAACCACTGACCAGTGGCGCCGTGCATGCAGCGATGTGCAAGGCGTTCCGTGCGGCATCCCGGGACAAGAGGCTTGCGGTGCTCCGGGCCCATCCGGATCTTGCCGGCAAACTCGCCGTCGCCGGCGAATTGACCGAAGACTCGCGCCGGGAACAGGCCGGCGCCGGCCTCGATCGTCTGAGCGCCGGGGAACATGCCGAATTTACCCGGCTGAACGGCCACTATATGCGCCACTTCGGCTTTCCCTTCATTATAGCCGTAAAGGGCTTGGACAAGCACGACATCCTGGCGGCCTTCCGCAGCCGTATCGCCAACAGCGCCGACGAGGAATTCGCCACCGCCTGCGCGCAGGTCGAGAAAATAGCGCGGCTGCGGCTGGAGGCGGTGTTGCCGACATGATCGCGCCGATCATCCTGCCCGTCCGGACACTGAGCCGCGAAGGTTTCGCCCCCTTCGGCGAGGTGATTGACATCGAAGGCGCTGAGACGCGTCTGATCAACCAGGGCACGACAACGCGTTTCCATGCGCTTGCGACGGCGCGCGTCGACGCCGAGGGCGCGGTGATCGTCAACCTGTTTCGCGCCACGCCGCGCCATTTTCCCTATCGCATTGACATGATGGAGCGCCATCCGCTCGGCAGTCAGGCTTTCTACCCGCTGGATCGGACACCCTGGCTTGTGGTTGCGGCCGAGGACGAGGACGGCGTTGCCGGCTCGCCGCGCGCGTTTCTGGCGAGCGGGACCCAGGGCGTCAACTACCGCGCCGGCGTCTGGCACCATCCGCTGATCGCGCTTGACGGTGTCAGCGATTTCCTGGTGATCGACCGCGACGGCCCCGGCGACAATCTGGAAGAATACGACTATCGGAAGCCCTATCGGCTGGAGGCGGAGACGATCGAAGCCTTGCAAGGGAGCAAACCATGACGACCGGACGCCTGACGACCCATGTGCTCGACACCGCCGCTGGCCTTCCGGCCGCCGGGCTTTCAATCGAACTGGTAGCGATCGAGGGCGCGGAGCGGCGCACCATCGCCACGGTCGTCACCAATGCGGATGGCCGCGTCGACGCCCCGCTTCTGTCCGGTGAGACGATGCGTACCGGCATCTACGAACTGGTGTTTCACGCCGGCGACTATTTGCGGCATGGCGGCACAGCGCTGCCGGAACCGGCTTTCCTGGACGTCATCCCGATCCGCTTCGGCATTGCCGACGCGACCGCCCATTATCACGTGCCGCTGTTGATTTCGCCCTACGGTTATTCGACCTACCGCGGAAGCTGACGACCCTGCGTTACAGGCCGCTCTTGGCCGGCTCGCCGGCGACATAGGTCTCGATCACCGCCCGGTCGTCGCCCAGCGTCTGCAGCAGAAACAGCTCCTCGCTGAGCGTCCCGACCGTTTCCATTCTCAGTGTCATTGCCGGTGTCGCATGGGCGTCGAGCACGATGATATCGGCGTCGCGGCCGGGTTCCAGCGATCCGATCCTGTCCTCCAGCGATAGCGCGCGCGCATTGCCCAGCGTGATGCGGTAGAAGCTTTCCAGCGGCGTCATCCGTTGGCCCTGCAATTGCAGCACCTTGTAGCCTTCGTCCACGGTCCTCAGCATCGAATAGCTGGTGCCGCCGCCGACATCGGTGGCGATCGCGATGCGGACCGGTCGGTCGCGCTCGTCCAGCGTCTTGAGGCCGAACAGCCCGCTGCCCAGAAACAGGTTCGAGGTCGGGCAGAACACGGCCACCGAGCCGGTCTCGGCCATGATGTCGGCTTCCCGCTCGCTCAGATGGATCGAGTGGCCGAACAGGCTTTTCGGACCGAGCAATCCGTAGTGTTCATAAACATGGGTGTAGTCGTCGGCCCAGGGAAACAGTTCCTTGGTAAAGGCGATCTCGGCATGGTTTTCCGACAGGTGGGTCTGCAGATGCAGGTCGGGAAACTCGTGCATCAGAGCCTGCACCATTTCCATCTGCTCGGGCGAGGAGGTGATGGCGAAGCGCGACGTGATGGCGACGTGCTGTCGTCCCTTTTCGTGCCACGCCGCAATCAGCGCCTTGGTATCGTCATAGCCCGATTGCGGCGTGTCGCGCAGGGCCGCCGGCGCATTGCGGTCCATCATCACCTTGCCGGCGATCATACGCATGTTGCGGCGATGGCTTTCCTGAAAGAACAGCTCGGCGGAATGTTTGTGCACGGAACAATAGGCGACCGCCGTCGTCGTGCCGTGGCGCACCATCTCGTCGAAGAAGGCCGAGGCGATGCGCTCGGCGTGATCTTCGTCCACGAAACGCTGTTCTTCCACGAATGTGTAGGTGTTGAGCCACTCCAGCAGCGCCGGCGCATAGGAGCCGATCACCTGCATCTGCGAAAAATGGATGTGGGTGTCGATAAAGCCGGCTGACAGCAGATGCGGCCTGTGGTCGATGACGGATACATCGGCATCGGCAACGGCGCGAACCGTCGCGTAATCGCCCGAGGCTTTGATCGTGCCGTTTTCGATCAGCACGGCGCCATCTTCTTCGTAGCGATAGGACGTGTGGTCTTCAAGGCTCTTGGGCGCGTCGAGGAAGGACAGGAGGCGTCCGCGTAATAGTGTTTGGCTCACTGGTTCCGCTCCGGCTTGGCCGCCACGGCGCTCTCGAACCAGGCGACCAGCACCTGTCGCTCCGCCGGCTCGATCAGGGTGATGTTGGCCGGTGGCATGGCGTGGCTGCGCCCGGCCTGCAGATAGATTTCGCGGGCCTGGGCCGCGATCTCGGCGTCGTTCTCCAAGAGTACGCCCTTCGGTGGCGCGACCATGCCCTGCCAGACCGGTTCCCGTGCATGACACATCGAACAGCGCGACAAGACCACCTCGCGCGCCGCTGGGAAATGCGCGTCCGCCGCGAAGCGCTCGAAGACCGGCTGCACGGTCGCCGCGTCGTCCTGCCCGCCGCCGGTCAGCACTTTCGGCACCGTCGACAGCCAGATGATGACGATGAACAGGATGACGGTGGCAAGCCAGGTCCAGATCGGGTTGCCCTTGCGGGCGTGGCGGGTGTTGAACCAATGGCGGATGGTCACGCCCATCAGAAACACCAGCGAGGCGATGATCCAATTGTACTGCGTGGCGAAGGCCAGCGGGTAGTGGTTGGACAGCATCAGGAAGATCACCGGAAGGGTGAGATAATTGTTATGCGTGGAGCGCTGCTTGGCGATGATGCCGTATTTCGGGTCCGGCTTGCGGCCGGCCTTGAGATCGGCCACCACGACCTTCTGATTGGGGATGATGACCATGAAGACATTGGCCGACATGATGGTCGCGGTGAAGGCGCCCAGATGCAGCAGCGCAGCACGGCCGGTGAAGACCTGGGTGTAGCCCCAGGCCATCGCCACCAGGACGACATAGAGAAACAGCATTAGCAGCGTGTTGCTGCGGTTGACGAAAACCCGACACAGGAAATCATAAGCGATCCAGCCGAAAGCGATCGATCCGATCGAGATCAGGATGCCGACCCAGGCCGGGATATCCAGCACCTGCGGATCGATCAGATAGAGGTCCGCCCCGGCATAATAGACAATGGCGAGCAGCGCGAAGCCCGACAGCCAGGTGGCGTAGGACTCCCATTTGAACCAGGTCAGATGCTCGGGCATCTCCGGCGGCGCCACCAGATATTTCTGGATGTGGTAGAAGCCGCCGCCATGGACCTGCCATTCCTCGCCATGCACCCCCTCGGGCAGTCCCGGCCGCTGCCGCAGTCCGAGATCGAGGGCGATGAAATAAAACGACGAGCCGATCCAGGCGATGGCGGTAATGACGTGCAGCCAGCGCGCCGCGAAGGACAGCCAGTCCCAGGCTATGGCGAATTCATACATCAGCGATCCCCGTCGGCGGCGCTTCGAACGGCCTCATCTTGACGGCGGCAACGCTTGAAAGAAAGCAGCGAGTCGCCGCATGACTTTCAAAAAATTCTAAATAATCCTATTCTGCCACCATGGCCTATCTTGAAAATATAAAGGTGTTCCTGCGGGTGGTGGAACTCGGCAATCTGTCCGCCGCGGGGCGCGACCTGCGCATCTCGCCGGCGGTCGCCAGCAACCGGGTCAAGGAACTGGAAAAATATCTGGGCGTGCGCCTGTTCAACCGCACGACACGGCAATTGACGCCGACGGAACAGGGCAAGATCTTCTACCGCGGCGCCGGGCGCATCATTCAGGCTGTCGAGGATGCCGAGGCCTCGATCGCATCGGTGTCGGGCCAGCCGAAGGGCACGATCCGGGTCACCGCGCCGCTCGGCTTCGGCCGGCGCTATGTCGCGCCCGGCATTCCGCAGTTCCACGAACACTATCCCGACATCCAGGTGCGGCTCAGGCTGTCCGACCACAATGTCGACATCCTCAAAGAGAGCATCGATCTCGCGTTCCGGCTCGGCGTGATCGAGGATTCCAGCCTGCGCATGCGCGGCATCATGGACTGCCCGCGGATCCTGTGCGCCTCGCCCGACTATTTGAGCAGGGCAGGCGTGCCGGAGACGATCGACGATCTGGTCAAAAACGGCCACAATTGCCTGCTGTTGCGTTTTCCAGGCTCGAACGAGTTCATCTGGTCGCTGCAGACGGAAGACGGCATCCGCAAGGTGGAGGTGAGCGGCGTCTTCGACTCCGACGACGGCGACGTGCTCCTGGAGTGGGCGCTGGCCGGCCACGGAATCGTCAACAAGCCGCAATTCGAGGTGCAGTCCTATCTGAATTCCGGTCTGTTGGTGCCGGTTCTGGCCGATACGCCGCCGGTGCCCGCGAAGCTGGCGGTGATCTTTCCACACAAGGATTTCCAGGATCCGAAACTGCGGCTGTTCATCGATTTCATGGCGGCGCGCTGCCAGAAGATGATCCGCGCCCAGCTTGCCTGAAGCCGCGCCCTGTCCATCTATCCAGCCAGACAGAGAGCTGAGGAACGGGGCCGCACGGCAACCCGCGGCCATGCAACGGGAGTTCGAACGTGCCGGAGATCCGCAAATCCATACCGACCACGCAACTGGAGCACGAAGCCTGGCCGGAACTGAGCGAGGCGGTGATCGGGCTGTTTCGCGATCTCGGCGAGACCCGTGATTTCCGCTCCGGCGACGTGTTTTTCGACATCGGCGACGATGGCTATGATTTCATCTTTGTCGAATCCGGCTCGATCCAGATCGTCGATCGCGCCGGCGACCGCGTCGTCGTGCAGATCGAGGCCGGCAATTTCCTCGGCGAACTGGGCATGCTGATGGGTCAGAAGCCGTTTCTGGCGGCCGTCGGCAAGGATCCCGGCCGGGCCATCGTTATTCCGCAGCAGCGCCTGCGCGAGGCGATCTCCACCGTGCCTGAAGTCGCCGATGTGATCGTGCAGGCCTTCGCCGCCCGGCGCCGGCTGTTGATGCAGTGGGGCGAGGGCGGCCTGACCATTATCGGTTCCGAAGAGGACCCGAAAACCCTTCGCCTGCTAGAATTCGCCGCGCGCGGCGCCATTCCGCACCGGTTGCTGAAGCGCTCCGAGACGGAGGCGATCCGCGCCGCCATCGGTACGCAACCCTTGCCGGAGGACGATCCGGTGGCCGTCACCGGACGGGCGCAGATCCTCGCCTCGCCAACACCCCGGGCGCTTGCCGCGGCCCTCGGCCTCGATCTCGTTGCCGATATGCACACTGTCTTCGATGTCGCCATCATCGGCGCCGGGCCGGCCGGTCTCGCGGCTTCGGTCTACGCGGCGTCCGAGGGCCTGTCGGTCGTCACGGTCGAGGATACGGCGATCGGCGGCCAGGCCGGCACGTCGTCGCGGATCGAAAACTATCTCGGCTTTCCGCAGGGCCTGTCCGGCGCCGAACTTGCGTTTCGCGGCGAGGTGCAGGCGATCAAATTCGGCGCGCGCATCACCACGCCGCGCGGTGCACGGCGGCTCGACAGGCGCGAGGACCGCTTTGTTATCGACCTCGACGACGGCTCCTCGGTCACCAGCCGGGCGGTGATCCTTGCCAATGGCGTGCAATACCGGCGCCTGCCGCTCGACAATCTGGAACGTCTGGAAGGCAGCGGCGTCTATTACGCCGCCACCGATCTCGAAGCGCGTTTCTGCCGCAACACCGACGCGGTGATCGTCGGCGGTGGCAATTCGGCCGGTCAGGCGGCCATGTTTCTGTCGCGATATGCCAATTGCACCCATATCGTCGTGCGCGGCGAGGGCCTGGCGGCAACCATGTCGTCCTATCTTTCCGACCGCATCCTGCACGACCGCAAGATCAAACTTTGGACCCATTCCGAAGTGGCGACCCTGGACGGCGCCGACCGGCTTGCATCCCTGGAACTTGTAAACCGGCGGACGGGCGCGCGCACCCGCATCGACACCCGGGCGCTGTTCGTCATGATCGGCGCGGCACCAAACACCGGCTGGCTCGAGGATCATCTGGCGCTCGACGACAGGCGCTTCATCCTGACCGGAGCCGATGCCGGTTCCGGCAGCAATCCCTATGCCACCTCTCTGCCCGGCGTTTTCGCGGTTGGCGACATCCGTGCCGGTTCGGTCAAGCGGGTTGCCTCCGCCGTGGGCGAGGGGTCGGTTGTCGTCTCCGGTGTCCATCGCTATCTGTCCGAGCGGCAGCAGGCGCGCGAGGCCGCGCAATAGGGGCTGTTCTTGCAAAACCGCGCGTCTCGGTTACGTTGCGTGTCCGAACCACTGGAGTGCCGCCGATGCCGATCATCCGTCGCCAGGACGTCAAAAGCCGCTCCGATCCGTCGACCTATCCGGCGCCGTACGACCAGGATCTCGGCGCCTACGAAGCCTGGCCCCTGAGTGACGTCGGTGGCCTGACGCAATTCGGAGTCGTCCTGGAAACGCTCTCTCCGTGCGCCTATTCCTCGCTGCGCCATTGGCATGAACAGGAGGACGAATTCGTCTATCTGCTCGACGGGGAACTGGTGCTGATTGACGACGACGGCGCCCATATGATGCGTCCGGGCGATGCGGCTGCCTTCAGAGCCGGCGATCCCAACGGGCACCGTTTCCAAAACCGTGGCGACCGGCCGGCGACCTATCTGGTTGTCGGAACGCGGGCGGCGGAAGATCGCTGCCACTATTCCGATGTCGACATGCTGATGACCAAAACCCCGCAGGGCAAGGCGCTCACCCGCCGCGACGGATCGCCCCTGCGCCCGACCGCGTGAGGGCCGGCCGGATGGCATCGACCGTTTCCGCCAATTCCTACCTGCCGCCCTTTCAGGACTATTGTCCAAAAAAGCGGCGGCGTTTCGTGCTGATCGCGGCGATCCTCGCCTCGGCCATGGGTTTCATCGACGGTTCCGTCGTCTCCATCGCCATTCCGTCCATCCGCGAAAGCCTGGACGCCTCGCTCACCGACGCGCAATGGATCAACAACGCCTATATGCTGGCGCTCTCCGCACTGATCCTGGTCGGCGGTGCGGCCGGCGACCGATACGGGCTGAAGAAACTGTTTTCGATCGGCATCCTGCTGTTCGTCATCGCCTCCATCGCCTGCTCCTTCGCCACCACGCCGGCCATGCTGATCGCCGCGCGGGCGGCGCAGGGCATCGGTGCCGCGATCATGGTGCCCGGATCGCTGGCGATCATCTCAAAGACCTATCCGAAGGAGGACCGGGCCCGAGCGATCGGTATCTGGGCGGCGTCCTCGGCGCTGACCACGGCCGTCGGGCCGGTGCTCGGCGGCGCGCTGTTGTCGATCGGCAATCCGGAACTGTGGCGGCTGATCTTCGCCATCAACCTGCCGGTCGGCGCGATCGCGCTTTACCTGCTGGTGGCGCGGGTGCCGGCCGACGAGCCTGTGTCCGACCGGCCGCTCGACCGTCAGGGCGCCGTGCTCGCGACCCTGGCGCTGGGTCTGCTCGCCTGGGCGCTGACCGGACCGGAGGGCGAGGAGGGCCTGCCCGATGCCGGGCATATGTTGGTCTATGGCGCTGCCGGTCTGACGGCGCTTGCGGCCTTTCTGTGGGCGCAGCATCGCACCCGTCACGCCATGATGCCGCTTCGGCTCTTCTCCGTCGGCGAGTTCAGTGCCGCCAACGCCGTCACCTTCCTGCTGTATTTCGCCCTTTCGGCCGTGCTGTTCTATCTGCCGATGGCACTGATCACCGGCTGGGACATTCCGGAGGCGCAGGTGGGCCTGCTGTTCCTGCCGATCACCGTCGCTGTCGCCGCCGGCTCCGGGCTCTCCGGAAGGCTGGTCGAGCGCGTCGGACCGGCACCGCTGATCGGCGGCGGTGCCGCGCTGGTGGCGCTTGCCTATGGGGCGCTCGCCCTCGGTTTTTCCTGGGAGAGCTTTTGGGGGCATATCTTCCCGTCCATGTGCCTGATGGGCATCGGCATGGCGATGGTGGTCGCGCCGCTGTCGGCGAGCGTCATGGGATCGGCGCCGAACGACGATTCCGGTGCCGCGTCGGGCATCAACAATGCCGTCAGCCGTATTGCCGGCCTGGTCGCGGTGGCGGCGATGGGTGGCGTGGCCTCGGCCGCCTATCTCGCCGCTGACGGTCCCGCCGGTTTTGGCCAGCCGGTGGAGACGGCCCTGGCCGGCCACCGGGCGGCCACCGTCGCGGCCTTCGAAACAATTGCCTGGATCACCGCGCTTTTATGCGCGCTATCGAGTTGGATCGCCTTCGCCTTCCTGCCCGGCAAGCCGGCGCCGGCGGCACCCTGACCGGGTCATTCGATGGCGAGCCGCATCACATGCCGCCGGGTACCGGCAGCGCCGACCCGCTCAAAGCCGGCCCGTTCGAACAAGCCGACGTGTCCCATGAAACCGTAGCTCGGGGAGGCGGGATCGACGGGATAGGCCTCGATCACCCGGGCGCCCTCGGCACGCGCATGTGCCACCGCCGCCTGCAGTAGGTCGGCGGTGACGCCCTTTTCCCGAAAACGGCGTTTGACGAAAAAACAGGCGATCGACCAAACGGCCGGATCGCCGGCATCCTGCTTCAGCCCGCCGAGCGGTCGATAGGTCGGCCGCGGCGCGACCGAACACCAGGCCACCGGCTCGTCGCCCGCATAGCCGAGAATGCCGATCGGCGTGTGCTCGGAGACGCGCTTACGCATCGCCTGTTTGAACGCCGCTTTGCGTTGCGGACCGGGCGTGCCCCGGATCGAGGCGGCGATCGGACGCCACGCCATGCACCAGCAATTGTGCGGCCCGCCGCGCGATTCGAACAGGGCCTCAAAATCGCCCCAGCGGTCGGCGTCGACGACGTGAAAAGTGAGTTCGATCGCGGTCATTGTCTCTGTGTGCGCCAGACCGCAGATGGGTGCAAGGGGTCGACCGCGGCCTGGCCGTCTCTCCTGACAGGTCAGGAGGCCATCCCCGGTGCCTGCCGGGACGTGCAAACCGGCAAGGAGCGCGGCGACACCGGTGTCAGCATTTCAGGGGAGCAGGTCATTGGTTACTGAATCTTACTTCGGTTAGCTCGTATCGCAAGCGTACCTTCGGCCTCCTGATCCAACAGGCTGATTGCAACTGAAACGACGCTTTTACTTTTCTGTCTTTGCTACGGTAACGAAAGTAGCTTCTGTCGCGCTACGCCACACCAATCGGATCAAGTTTTGAATGTCGGCTTAGGGTCGACCTCAATTCGTGCGGCTGGGCTCGGGTTTCCACCGAAAACCAACGCGGACAATACCGTGATCACTGGTCCCGCTTTCTTTGTGGTCGTGATAGTTCAAGTGGTCGTTTTGAACGAGCATCTCGTCGAAGGCCCAAAGGCGTTTTTTTGAGTTGTCATAAAACTCCTGGCTGAACATGATGTGGTCCAAGCTCTCACGCTGTCCTTTGAATACGTGCGTATAGTAGACGTCACGGGTGGAACGATATTCCTGTATGGTCTGGGCTGTATAGAGCGCATTGTCGCTACCGCCTGATGATAACGGCGATAGGTACGTTGGTTGTTCAGAGAGCACGTTGAGTGTGTTGCTTTCCTTGCCGTCGTTCATATCCCCCAGCAACACCACTGGTGTGTCAGTCTTTTTGGTTATGTTGGTCACTATCATCCGCAGAGCCGCAGCCTCAGCCGTCCGGCGCACCGTGGAAATGGCATAGCCCAAAGCGCTGGCGTGCGGTCCATGGAGCTCTTTTTGATACCAACCTCGCTCTCGCCAAATCTGTGCCGGACGACGCGATTTAAAATGGCAGACAAAGACATGGATTACCGGTGTCCGACGGTCTGGTTGAACCTGCAAATGCATCACTGGGCGGGAAAACCCTGTGAGCGCAACGGAAATATCGGGTTGCTGCGGATCGTCTCCGGTCGATCGCAAAACGAATTCTTCGGGAAAATCCTCGATCCATTCCGGTTCGCCTACGAGCATGTCAGAGCGCACTGCTGCGGCGCAGATGATCTTGTTGTCGGTGTGATCGTCGGGGACCAGCAGCGTGTGCGTATTCGCGATCTCAGATGCGTCTAGGGCAGGCTGCAGCGCATCTTTGGCCCAAAGCTCTTGAAATCCGACCACGTCCGCATCTAGCCTAGTTAAAGCCCGGGCTGTGTAGTCGACTTTCTTGTGGAAGGTGTCTTCCTCCCAGCCATCGGTGTCCCCGTAGATAGCCTCACCTGGAAGGTGAAGATTCAGGAGATTGAAACTTGCAAATGAAATATCGCGCGCACCCATAGGAAACTCCAGTTTTTAAACAATCAAAACACTATCATAGATTATATCAAAAATTGTAGTAAAATATTAGAGAAAAATTCAGTTTTTGTATATAAATTTCAGAATACTAGGAATATATTTAGATTATTAGGAGTTTTTAGATGCGTACCAAGCTCATAAGCGACTCCCTTGGGTCGAAAAGCCGGTGACAGAATACTTGAGACGTTGACTGCCTTCTAAGCCGATTCGGTGTTGATGACAGCTTCTAATCTATCGAACGTCTGCTATCCGACTATTTTGGTGCAGTATCGACCTGATCGACGAATGTCCGGAATGGACTAATTCTGTTAAAAAGTTTGACAAGTGAATTTCTCTCGGAGAAGCTGGAGGCTCATTTTGCTGGAAGGCGCAATTTGGAATCTGGATTCGGATTTTGAGCAGCTTCGAAATCCAGTTCTACGAAAACCGTCGCCAAGTATGGTTTTCGACTTTTTCGAGGAAATGGGCCAAAACGCGAACCATGCCAAATGTCAGCCTTCGTGACGCGGCGGGCGAACAAATGACGCCGCTCAGGCGTAAACGCACGAGGTTCCGGGCATGACCGCTAGGAACCGCCGAAGGGCCCTGTATTGAACTCCCAGCGCGACCGTGTCCCAGGCACCGCGGTGCAGTCTTCGACCGACAGCACGCGCCATCGATCCTGACGCGAATAGGTGGTGGCCGACACGTCGCCAGCGGCGAGACAGAGTTCTGAACCGCGCAATTGCATGCGGCCGTCGGGCTGGAAATCGAAGGTCTGCAGCGGCCGGCTGTCGAAGAAGGATGCCTGGTGGCCACACGGGCGCAAGAGGATCGCAGAGCCCGGAAGCGCGCGTCCATTGACACCGGCCGCGGTCACGCACAGATCGATAGCCGCGAAGCGGATCGTGCCATCGGCGCCGAGGCTGACCGCACTGTCCGGGGTCAGGCCCGGCTTGCAATTGTGGGCGAAAATCGGAACGTCGACGCGCAGCCGCTGTCCGACGCCGAGCACGTCAAGGCAATAGCCGTCGCTCGGACGGTCCAGCCGGTCGATCAAACGCAGATGACCAAGGTCCTGCGTCTGCGACGCCGCCTGAAACGGCACCGCGCAAACCAGCACTGTCGCAACCATCGTTACGCATTTCCGAAACACTGTCATGCCAACGATCCTTCGCTTCATCGACCCGCCGTCGCCATTGTTCCTGGCAATCATGACCCGGTCGTGGCACGCTTCGTTTGATCGGCCTCAAAAACGCCGATGGCACGTGACCTATAATCCCGTTCCAGATCAAAACGCCCGATGGAGAGGCTAATGGAAGATGTCGAAAAACTGCTGAAAGGGACGGTCGGAGAACTCGACCGCCTGTTGAATGCCAAGCACGTCCTCGGCGACCCGATCGAAAAGGACGGCGCGACCGTGATCCCGATGGTGAGCTACGGTTTCGGTTTCGGAGCCGGTGGCGGCGGCGATGACAAGACCGGCCGGGGCAACGGCACCGGGGCCGGCGGCGGCATCAAGCCGGTCGGCGCGATCATCATCGACCAGGACGGGGCCCGCGTCGAAGGGGTGAGGGGCGCCACCACCACCCTGGTGGAGGCGGTCGGCAAGGCCGCTTCCCATGTCATGGACCGGTCCTCCGGCGGCAAACAGACCGCCGAGGACTAGAAGCTTGTCTTATGATTCTCCCGGCTATTTCTGCGAAGAATAAGCCGTTGCACGCCACCTCAACATGGCGTGCAGCGGCGGTGGCTGGATCGTCAGAGGCTTGGTCGTGATGGACCGCGCTAGAGTGTGATCAGCCATCGTCTTCGCATGAGGCCTGAACGGATACAGAGCGGCATGAAGCCCTCTACGACAAGCATAGGACATGACGAAGATGATGAAGGAT
>Ga0209785_1000310_pt1 | contig 16293 bp, 15 predicted proteins | sample WorMetG1BERMUDA2_FD_187403 | JGI IMG/M metagenome (GOLD analysis project Ga0209785, IMG submission 187403) | Marine gutless worms symbiont microbial communities from Max Planck institute for Marine Microbiology, Germany - Inanidrilus... ...
GATACCGCAACGCTGAACCGCTCCGCCGCATCGCGATGGCTCAAGCCACCCTCAATCGCATCCACCACACGCTGCCGAAGATCAATCCCGTACGCCCAGCCCATGAAAACCTCCCTGGCTAAAAACACCAGGGCAGGGAATCAGACATCGGTTAAAAACGATTCTACGTTCGTCAAATGTGCTCTAGGGACGCGGGTTTGGGCACCGCTTTTGATCCGGCTTCCTATTCGTTTATAATATAAGGGCTTTTCAGAATACGAGGCTTCAGTTTGGCGGCCAGTTCGGGAAAGTCCTTCGCCACCTTCGCACGCGCGGCCTGAAAATCGGACCGGTCGATGAGTTTCATGCCCAATTTCCGTCCTTCATGTACCTCCTTGTGCTCGAACGTACCGACGTACAGGACGTCACCGCCTTTCAATTCAACAACCGAGAGCGGCCGTCCCTGTTCCACCCGCCAACGCGTGAGGTGAATTCTGATCTCTTGGAGAATATGCAGGCCGGGTTCGATGAAGTAGGGACCAGACACGTCCCTGTGCCCAGTATCAAGCCAGATGTTCGTCGATTTCGGTTTGATGCGATAGAAACCGGCGTAGGCTTCCCTGCGGCTGTCGGGGAAGAACGATCCCCAGGCGTTCTTCATCGTATACACTTCCATGTAGATGAACGCTCTTTCGCCGTTGGCGGCTCTATCGGATCGTTCCTTTTTCTGACTGGCCGTCATGCACCCGGAAATCGCGAGGATTAGACCCAGGCCGCAGATGGCTCGGAACAACGTTTTCATGCTGGCCCCCTCAAGAAATCATGTCCACCGCAGAGGACTTCCCCAAAGGCCGGTGGAGCGGCTCCGATTTCTATGTCAAAGTGCTGATAGGATCAACCAAAAGAAGAATCAAGACAGATCGGGTCGGCGCGCCCATGGGCGGTGCGCGCAAGAAATCGCGATGGATTAAGTTCCTGCCGACAGAGTCAAACCGCGCAAGGAAAGTATTCGGTCAATTGGCCCCGAATCTCGGCTTGCGCGCGCGGATGAAATCGCTTTTAAGCGTGCGTGACGTGAGTCGGCGGGCAAGTTCGGGGAAACGCCTTGCCAGCCGCTCCCGCGCCGCATCGAGGTCGACCAGGGCGATGTCGGTTTCCGTGACGTGGCGGGCATGCTGCCTGGTGTAGTCCTGCACGTGCTCGAAGGTCCCGAGGTAGACGACCTCGCCGCCGCGCGCCCGGAAAACCGCGAAGGGCGCGTTTTCCACGCGCGTCCAGCTCTTGCCCACGATCAATTCGACCACCGCATAGTCGCCGGGTTCGAGGAACCGGTGCGCGGGTTTGCCCAGGGTCAGGTACTCGAATGACCTTTGTCCGTCGCGGCGGCGCAGGGGCTCGATGCGCGCCTGGCCGTCGTACCGGGACTCCTTCATGAACGGCAGCGGCGGTTCCATCTGGTAGACCTCGAAGACGACCAGCGCCTTTTCGCCCTTGGCGACGGCCCGCGCGTCTTCGGGATCGGGTTTCGCGGTGATGCAGCCGGGCAGCATCGCGATGAGCAGGAGGGCGAAGACAAGGCGCATCGGCAAGTTCCTCATGATCAGTGCGTGTGTGCCGGCCGTTGCGTGCGGGCGAGTTCCCAGCCGATCACGCCGACCGCCGTCACGTTCATCCACAAAGCATAAATCAGCGCCGGGATCATCAGCTCGGGGCGGCCCATGATGGTGGCGGCGACGAAGATGGTGACGCCGGCGTTCTGCAGGCCGCATTCCATGGTGATGGCGGTGCGCTGGGCGCGGTTCAGGCGCAGTCCGGCGGCCAGGGCGAAGCCGAGCGTCACGGTCGCGAGGTTGAGCGCCATCGCCAGCGGCCCGGCGGCGGCGAACAGCCGCGCCATGTCGCCCCACTGGCTGGCGAAGGCGCCGATCACGATCAGCGCGAACACCGCGACCGACAGGCGCCGCGCGCCGGTTTCCAGGCGCTTGGCCCAGCACGGGCTGAAATGGCGCAGCGCCATGCCGGCGAGCACGCCGATGGTCATGCGCGCGATCGAGATCTCGATCGCTTCGCTGGCGGCGAAGACCTGCAGCGCGATGTTGACGGTCAGCGGCAGGGTCAGGGCGCCGGCCAGGCTGCTCACCGCGGTCAGCGAGATCGACAGGGCGGCGTCGCCGCGCGCCAGATAGGAGAGGAAGTTGGAGGTCACGCCGCCGGGGCAGGCGGCCAGGATCATCAGCCCGACGGCGACCTCGGGCGCCGGCTCGAACAGCAGTATCAAAAGTGCCGCGGTCGCCGGCAGCAGCAGGATCCGCGCCACAAGCCCGGCCGCCATCGCCTTCGGCCGGGTGATCACGCGGGCGAAGTCGCCCGGCACAAGCGCCAGGCCCATGGCGAACATGATGAAGGCCAGTCCGAGCGGCAGCAGCAGGTCGGTGATCACAGCAGCAGCCCGGCGCAGAGCAGGATGGCGAACAGGGCCTGGGTCCCGGCGGTGCCGGCGAGCAGGCCGTTGAACGCCGGCCCGACCGGTTCGTGCCAGAACCGGCGCACCAGCAGCAGCGCCGGCAGCGCCGCCGCCATCACCAGCCACAGCCCGTGCGCCGCCGGGAACGATTGGAACAGCGCCAGCACGACCAGGAACGGCACGGTCATCAGCAGCGCGAAGATCGCCTTGGCCCCGGTGTCGTTGACCAGCACGGCCAGGGTGCGCCGCCCGGCGCGGCCGTCCTGCTCGCGGTCGCGGTAGTTATTGACGTGCAGCACGGCGGCGGCGAGCAGGCCGATGGCACCGCCGGCGATCGGCGCGCTGTCGCTGACCGCGCCGGCCTGCAGGTAGTAGCTGCCCGAGACCGCGGCGACACCGAAGAAACAGAATACGAAGACCTCGCCGAACGGGGTGTAGGCGATCGGCCGCGGTCCGCCCGAGTAGCCCCAGCCGGCGAGCAGCGACAGCAGGCCGATCACCACGATGACCCAGCCGCCGATCCAGGCGAGATACAGCCCGCCGAACACGGCGATGGCGAAGGCGGTCATCGCCGCGGCCTTGACTTGCTCGGGCTTGACCCAGCCCTGGGCGGTGACCCGGACCGGGCCGATGCGGTCGGCCTGGTCGGCGCCGTGCAGGTAGTCGGCGGCGTCGTTGTACAGGTTGGTGCCGGCCTGGATGGCGATGGCGGAGATCAGGGTGACGAGCAGGATCAGCGGGTCGAGCACGCCGACCTCGGACCAGGCGAGGGCGTTGCCCACCATCACCGGCACGGCGGCGATGCTGAGGGTCTTGGGCCGTACCGCCATCATCCAGACTTGCAGACTGCCGGGCCGCACCTGTTCACTGTCCCCATGTTTGTTCGTGCGCGCGGGGGCCATGGTTACGCCAGTTCGCCGGGCGCGTAAAGCGCTGGCGTCATGTCGCGGCGCTGCCGCGGAAAAAGCCGTCTCCCCCTGACCCCGCTCCGGCGGTATGATCATCCGGGGAGTGGGCCCGGCCGGACTTCGGCCTTGACAGGGATAGTTCGATATACGAACAAATTAGAACGACAGGGGACCATCGGGGAGGAACACGGTCATGACCAAGGCTGGCTTCAACGCTCTGAACATGGCGCCTGCCGACGTGCGGGTCGAGAACACCGCGGACGGCGGCATGATCCTGCGCTCGCCCTACGAGCTGGGCGAGCCGGCGCGCTGCCTCGGCGACATGCTGGTGCACTGGGCCGGGAAGACCCCGGACGCGCTGTTCCTGGCCGAGCGCGCGCCGGATGGCGGCTGGCGCAAAGTCACCTACGCCCAGGCGCTCGGGTACGTGCGCGCCGTCGGCCAGGCGCTGCTCGACCGTGGCCTCGACGCCGAACGCCCGATCATGATCCTGTCCGGCAACAGCGTCGACATCGCGCTTCTGCAACTGGGCGCAATGCACGTCGGGCTGCCGTCGTCCTGCATCTCGGCGGCCTATTCGCTGATGTCGGCGGATTTCGGCAAGCTGAAGTTCATCGCCGAGCTGCTGCGCCCGCAGATGGTCTACGCCGCCGACGGCGGCGCCTTCGCCAAGGCCTTGAGCACCGTCGACTTCGGCGGCGCCGAGGTGGTCAGCAGCTCGAACCCGGGCGAGGGGGCGACAAGTTTCGCCAGCCTGCTCGACGCGACCCCGACCGACGCGGTCGACGCCGCCTTCGCCGCCGTCACCCCGGACAGCATCGCCAAGATCCTGTTCACCTCGGGCTCCACCGGCCAGCCCAAGGGCGTGGTCAACAGCCAGCGCATGCTGTGCTCGAATCAGCAGGCGATCCGCCAGCTTTGGCCGTTTGTCACCGAAAAGCCGCCGGTGATCGTCGACTGGTTGCCGTGGAGCCACACCTTCGGCGCCAACCACAACTTCAACATGATGCTGAACAACGGCGGCAGCATCTACATCGACGGCGGCAAGCCGATGCCGGGGCTGGTCGAGCAGACCGTGGCCAACCTGACCGAGGTGCCCTCGACGATCTATTTCAACGTGCCGCGCGGTTTCGACATGGTGCTGCCGTTCCTGGAGCGCGACGCGGCCCTGCGCGAGACCTTCTTCAAGGACCTGGACGTGATCTTCTATGCCGCCACCGCACTGCCGCAGAACCTGTGGGAGCGGCTGGAGAAGATCGCCGTCGAGACCCGCGGCGAGCGGGTGCGCATGGTCTCGGCCTGGGGCTCGACCGAGACGGCGCCGCTGTCCACATCGGTGCACTACGAGATCGAGCGGGCCGGCGTGATCGGCCTGCCGGCACCCGGGACGGCGATCAAGATGGTGCCCAACGCCGGCAAGTTCGAGGTCCGCATCAAGGGCCCGAACGTCACCCCCGGCTACTGGAAACGCGACGACCTGACCGCCGAGGCTTTCGACGAGGACGGCTTCTACAAGATCGGCGACGCGGTCAAGCTGGAGGACCCGGACGATCCGGCCAAGGGATTGGTGTTCGACGGCCGCGTGGCGGAGGACTTCAAGCTGCTGTCCGGCACCTGGGTGCACGTCGGCAAGCTGCGCATCGAGGCCCTGGCCGCCGGCGCGCCGGTGATCCAGGACGCCGTGGTCACCGGGCACGACCGCGAGGACATCGGCCTCTTGGTGTTCCCCAATCCAGCCGGCTGCGCCTCGCTGTGCGAGGACGCCGGGGCCGACACGCCGCTGCCCGAGCTGATCGCCCGGCCCGAGGTGCGTGACAAGCTGGCCGCCGGCCTGCGCGCCTACAACGACGCCAATCCGGGCAACAGCACGCGCATCCGCAACGCCCTGATCCTGTCGACGCCGCCCGGCATCGACAGCAACGAGATCACCGACAAGGGCTACATCAACCAGCGCGCGGTACTGGAAAACCGCGCCGATCAGGTCGCGCGGCTGTACGGGGATACTGATCCCGACGTGATCGAGCTGGCCTGATGCTCGACTACAAGACGCCGGTCGAGGACATCCTGTTCGCCCTCGAGCACGGCGCCGAGGCGAGCCGTCTCGAAGCATGGGACGGTGAGCTGACCCGCGCCCTGGTCACCGAGGCCGGCAGGTTCGTCGACGGCGTGATCGCGCCGCTCGATCCCGTCGGCGATCAGCAACCGACGGCAATCGTCGATGGTCGGGTGCTTCTGCCCGACGAGTTCGTCGACGCCTACAACCAGTACACCGCCGCCGGCTGGCCCGGCCTGATCGCGCTCGAGGATTTGGGCGGGCAGGGGCTGCCGCACGTGATCTGGGAGGCGGTCTCGGAGGCGCTGAGCGGCGCCGGCATCGGCTTCCAGACCATCCTGGCGCTGACCCAGGCGGCGATGCGGGCGATCCTGGCGCACGGCACCGACGCGCAGAAACAGCGCTACGCGCCCAAGCTGGCCTCGGGCGAGTGGCTGGCGACCATGTGCCTGAGCGAGCCGCAGGCCGGATCGGACCTGGGGCTCGGGCGCACGGTGGCGACGCCGCAGGACGACGGCAGCTACCGCCTGACCGGCTCGAAGATCTTCATCACCGGCGCCGACAACAACCTAACGGAAAACATCGTCAACCTGGTGCTGGCGCGCACCGCCGACGCGCCGGCGGGGGTCAAGGGGCTGTCGCTGTTCCTCTGTCCGGCGGTGCTGCCCGATGGCGAACGCAACGGCATCGAGGTGCTGCGCCTCGAGGACAAGATGGGCCTCAAGGTGTCACCGACCTGCCAGCTCGCCTTCGACGACGCCTGGGCCGAGATCGTCGGCGGGCCCGGCGAGGGCCTGGCGCGCATGTTCACGATGATGAATTCCGAGCGCCTCGACGTCGGCGTGCAGGGCGTCGGCATGATGGAGGTCGCCGGCCAGCGTGCCCGCGCCTACGCCGCCGAGCGCAGGCAGGGCAGCGGACCCGACGGCGACACCGTGACCATCAACCGCCACGGCGACGTGCGCTGCATGCTGCTGACCCAGATCGCCCTGACCGAGGGCTGCCGGGCGATGAACTACCGTACCGCCGTCGACCTGGAGTTCGCCGAGCGGCGCCATCTGGTCGACTTCATGACGCCGGTGTGCAAGGCGTTCTCCTCGGACGCCGCGGTCGAGGTCGCCAACCTCGCCGTGCAGGTGCACGGCGGCTACGGCTTCCTGCGCGAATACCGGGTCGAGCAGGTGCTCAGGGACGCGCGCATCACGCCGATCTACGAGGGCACCAACGGCATCCAGGCGATGACGCTCGCGGGGCGCCTGCTACGGCTGGACAACGGCGCCTGCCCGGCGGCCTTCCGCGCCGACATGCTGTCGGTCGCCGACGACACCCTGAACGCCGCCCTTGCCGATTGGGACCGGGCCACCGAGACGGTCGCGAACCTGCGCGACCCCGGCGCCGTCGCCGTGCCGTACCTGCGCCTCTCCGGCCTGCTTGCCCTGGCCGCCGCCTGGAACCGCCTCGAAGCCGCCGCCGAGCAGGCCCCCAACCCGGCCCGCATCCGCGCCGCCGCCGACTTCACCCGCCGCGTGCTGCTGCCGGAAACCAGGGTGCTGGCCGACATCATCGCCGCGCCGGCGGACCTGGCGGGCCTGGAGGAGGGGGTGTTCGCGTGACGGCATGACCGTCGTTTTCGTCGCCCTCGTTTTGGCCTTTTTCTTCGGCCTCGCCCTGCTGCTGACGCAGCCGGGTCTGAGGCACATGGGACCGCTGCGAGGTGCCTGCGTCGCCGTTCCCACGGCCAGTCTGGTGTTCGTTGTGCTGTGGCCCTGGACCGTGGGCTTCGGCACCTGGAATGCGCAGGGTGCTCTGGTCTTCGCCGCGGTCGGTGGCCTGTTTCCGGCCCTGGTGACGATCCTGACCGTCGCCGCCAACGAGCGCCTGGGCCCGGCGCTCACGGGAGCGCTCGGCAACCTGGCGCCGCTGTTCGCCGTGCTGATCGCGGTTGTCACGCTGGGAGAGGCGCCGGACGGCCTGCAACTCGTCGCCGTGTTGGTCATCGTCCTGGGCGTGATGATGCTCTACCTGCGCCCGGGTGCCGCCGCGAAAACGACATTGCGCTGGATTTTCCTGCTGCCGCTGGCCGCCGCGTTCGTGCGCGGGCTGGTGCAGCCGGCGGTCAAGGTCGGGCTGGCCGACTGGCCGAACCCGTTCGCGGCGGTGAGCATCGGTTACGTGGTGTCGGCGCTGGTCGTGCTGGCGGTCAACGGCCTGCGCCGGCGCGGCTGGCCGGTCGCCTACGATCGCAAAGGCTGGAAATGGTTCGCGCTGGTGGGCCTGTGCAACGGCGCGGCGGTGTTCTTCCTGTATCAGGCCTTGGCGCTGGGGCCGGTAATCCAGGTGGCGCCGCTGGTCGCCAGCTATCCCGTGGTCACGCTGCTGCTCGGCCGCCTGTTTCCCGGTATCGGCGGCGGGATTGCGCCGGCGACCTGGCTCGGCGTCGGCCTGACGGTGGCCGGCGTGATGATGCTGCTGAGTCATTAATCCGGTGTGAAATCGAGCCGCGTCGCTGATGTTAAAGTTTCTGTCGTAAAACAGACGTCTTTTCTGACAGTTCTGTGATTCCGATAAGAGGCGCGTCACGGAAAAGGATGGCGTGCCAATTGGAGTTCACGGTGGGAGACAGAATCATGACCGAAGCCGAAGCCGCGGCCATCGCCGCGGAGGAAGTGCCACATCCGATCGAGACCGATTTCGACATCGGAAGTGACAACATCAGGCCCTTCGGGCTCGACATTCACAATCCGGTATTCGTCATCTCCGGGCTCAGCATTGTCGCCTTCGTCATCATCACGCTGATGTTCCAGCAGGCGGCGACCGACTTCTTCGGCTGGTTGCGTCCGTTCCTGACCTCGACGTTCGACTGGTTTTTCCTCACTTCGGCGAACATCTTCGTCGTGTTCTGCCTGTTCCTGATGCTGTCGCCGCTGGGCAGCGTGCGCCTGGGCGGCGCCGACGCCAAACCGGACTACAGCTACATGGGCTGGTTCGCCATGCTGTTCGCCGCCGGCATGGGCATCGGCCTGATGTTTTTCGGCGTCGCCGAGCCGATGTCGCACTTCGGCTCGTCCATGGGCGGCACCGCGGTCGAGAACGGCGCCCGCACCGATTGGGCGCCGCTGGGCGCGGCCGCCAATGATGCCATCGCGGCGCGCGACCTGGGCATGGCGGCGACGATCTTCCATTGGGCCCTGCATCCCTGGGCGGTCTATGCCGTGCTTGCGCTGGCGCTGGCCTTCTTTACCTACAACCGCGGCCTGCCGCTGACCCTGCGCTCGGCCTTCTACCCGCTGCTGGGAGAGCGGATCTGGGGCTGGTGGGGGCACACCATCGATACCCTGGCGGTGTTCGCGACGCTGTTTGGCCTCGCCACCTCGCTCGGCTTCGGCACCGAGCAGGCCCTGGCCGGGCTCAACTACCTGTTCGGCTGGGGCACCGGCAACGGCGCCAAGGTGCTGCTGATCGCGGTGATCACGGCAATCGCCCTGATTTCGGTGGTGCGCGGGCTGGACGGCGGGGTCAAGGTTCTGTCCGAAGTCAACATCGGCATGGCCGCGCTGCTGCTGCTGTTCGTCATCGCCGTCGGCCCGACGGCGCAGATCTTCGACACCATCGTCTCGGGCGGCATCGCCTACGCCAAGGAACTGATCCCGCTGTCGATGCCGTTCGGCCGCGACGACGCCAACTTCTCGCAGGGCTGGACCGCGTTCTACTGGGCCTGGTGGATTTCCTGGTCGCCGTTCGTCGGCATGTTCATCGCCCGCGTTTCGCGCGGCCGCACCGTGCGCGAGTTCGTGTTCTGCGTGATCGTCATCCCGACGCTGGTCTGCATCATCTGGATGGGCGCCTTCGGCGGCACAGCGATCGCCCAGGTGATGGCCGACGCCTCGGCCTCGGTCAAGGGCGCGGCGCTGGAACTGAAGCTGTTCGAAATGCTGAAGCCGCTGCCGCTGGCGACCTTCACCTCGATCATCGGCATCGTCCTGGTGCTGGTCTTCTTCGTCACCTCGTCGGATTCCGGATCGCTGGTCATCGACACCATCACCGCCGGCGGCAAGACCGACGCGCCGGTCTCGCAGCGAATCTTCTGGTGCACCTTCGAGGGCGTGGTCGCGGCGACCCTGCTGCTGGTCGGTGGCGCCGGCGCCTTGACCGCGTTGCAGGCGATGGCGGTGTCGACGGGCTTCCCGTTCACCATCGTGCTGCTGGCGATGTGCGTCAGCCTGTACATCGGGCTGCGCCAGACGATGAAAGCGGGATGACGCCGATCAGGCGTTGAGGCTGAACAGGGCGGCACGGCCTTCCGAGCCGCCCAGCGCCGTCTGGATGGTCTCGTTGACCTGGCTGTAGGCCTCGTTGGCGCGGCGCAGGTCATCGCGGCCGCCCGGCTCCTCGATGCCCAGGCGTTCGGCCCGCTCCTCGCTGGCGCGCTGCGCCTGCGCCGCCTCCTCGGTGCGCTGCTCGGCCAGTTGCTGCTGCGCCTCGATCTGGTTGGCGCGGGCCTGGGCGGCGACCTGGCGGTCGGCGGTCGACGGGCTGACCGGCGCCAGGGCGGCACGGATCACCGCCGCCATCTTGGCGATCGTCGCCTCCGGCGTCGGCGCCGGGCTGCTGTCGATCGAGACCTCGCCGCCGATGGCGTAGAGCTTGCCGTCCGGGCCACGCTGGAACTGGAAGGTGGCGGGGCCGACCAGGCCGCCGCCGGCGGTCTGGTGCGCGCGCTCGTGGCGGCGCACCTCGGCGTCGCGGCGCTTCAGCGCGGCGACCACCGCCTGTTCCTGGTCGGAAAGCTCGGTGGGATCGTTCGACGCCGCGGCGCTCTGCCGCGCCGCGTCGGTTTCGTTGGCGATCAATTCGCGCGCCCGCGACGACAGGCTGACTTCGTCGCTGATGTTGCGCGGCTGCGACGGCGGCGGTGCAGCGCGCACGCGTTCGCGCAACGGGGTGTTCAACTCCCCGAGCGGTAACAGCGTCGTTGCGCCGATGGACGGGTCGATCGCCACCGTTCACCTCCGGTCAGGACGTGTTCGCAGCGCCAAATTGGCCCGGATATTATGAGTTTTGCGTTGCCGGCGGTCAAATTCGCGGAAAAACGCGACTTTTTCGCATTCTCTCTGCAGGCGACTGATTTTTATGGCAAAATACTTCAGGAATCGCATGCAAGGGGAAAAAGGGGGGCGAAGGGAGTGGACAATTGACCCGATTTCGCCTGATTTCCTGGACAATGGCCGCGGCCCTGCTCGCCGCCGCGCTGCCCGGTCCGGCCCGGGCCATCGACGGCACCTGCCTGGCGCTGCTCGAAGCCGCCTTTCTCGACGAACCCGACGAAGTGCGCGAGATCCTCGCCGCCGGGATCGATGTCAACTGTCACGACCAGGACCACCAGACGGCGCTGATGATCGCCGCCGAGGGCGGCAGCCTGGCGTCCTCGCGGGTGCTGCTGGAACACGGCGCGCGGGCCGACGTGCGCGATGATTTCGGCCGCACGGCGATGGACCGCGCGGTGTCGCGCTTGCCCTATTACCGCCAGCCCGGCGGCACCAAACTGCGCCTCGTTTACGAAGGAGTAATCCGTTTGTTGAAGAATGCCGGTTCGTCGCTGTAACGGCGGTCGGCAGGACTAACGGCAAGCGGGGGACTTCTCGTCCCAATGTTTTTCTATGCCTCCAAAGTATTGTGGCTGCTCGGACAGCCCGGCAATCTGTTTTGCCTGCTGCTGATCCTGGCCACCGTGTTGGCTTTCACCCGGCGCACGGGGGCGCTGCGTTTCCTGCTCGTGGTGCTGTCGCTGACCGCGGTGGCGACCGCCGTGTTCGCCGCCGGCGACCATGTCGTGGCGGCGATCGAGGAGCGTTTTCCGCCGCCGCGGACGATGCCCGAAAAGGTCGACGGCATCATCGTGCTGGGCGGCATGATCAACGCCAAGCTGTCGGCCGAGCGCGGCAAACCGATGATCACCGCGGCGGTCGAGCGGCTGACCGAGTTCGCCGACCTGGCCGACCGCTATCCCGATGCCAAGCTGGTGTTCACCGCCGGATCGGGTAACCCGAGGGCGCAGCAGTTCAAGGAGGCGCACTTCGTCGGGCCGTTCCTGAAACGCCTGGGCATCGATCCGACGCGGGTGGTCTACGAGGACCAGTCGCGCAACACCCACGAAAACGCGGTGTTCTCCAAGCGCCTGGTCAATCCGGCCGCGGGCGAGGTGTGGCTGCTGGTCACCTCGGCCCTGCACATGCCGCGCTCGATGGAGTGCTTTCGCCGGGTCGGCTGGCCGGTGACGCCGATCCCAACAGACTACGTGACCTGGGATGACGGCGACCTGCTCGAATTGCAGTTCGATTTCCTCGGCGGGCTGGGCAACCTGAACCGGGGCGTGCACGAAGTCCTCGGACTGATTTTCTACTGGCTGACCGACCGTACAGACAGCCTGTTCCCGGCGCCGCGGACGGCGCCGGTGTAATCAAAGGAAGGAACAACAGATCTTGATCCGATCAACTAGCCATCCGGCAAAAAAGACGGCCACGATCCTGGGCGCGGCCGCCGTGGCGCTGTCGCTGACGTTTCCGGCGGCGGCGCAGACCGACGACTTCGCCACCTGGCTCGACGGCCTGCGGACCGAGGCCCGCGACAGGGGCGTCACCGCGCCGACCATCGAGGCGGCGTTGGGTGACCTGAAGCCGGTGCCGCGGGTGCTCGAACTGGACCGCCACCAGCCGGAGTTCACCCAGACTTTCTGGACCTACCTGGGCAAGCGGGTCAGCGAGAAGCGCGTCATTCGCGGCCGCGAGCTGCTGAAGAAGCACGCCAAGCTGCTGGCCAGAGTGGAGAAGAAATACGGCGTGCAGCCGCGCTTCCTGGTCGCCTTCTGGGGGCTGGAGAGCAACTTCGGCGACTACACCGGCGTGTTCCCGCTGTTCGGCGCGCTCGCCACCCTGGCCCACGACGCGCGGCGCGCCGACTTCTTCCGCGCCCAGCTGCTGGCGGCGCTGAAGCTGATGGACAAGGGCGACGTGACGGCCGCGACCAAGGCCTCCTGGGCCGGCGCCATGGGCCAGTGCCAGTTCATCCCGACCACGCACATCGACAACGCCGTCGACTACGACGGCGACGGCAAGCGCGATTTCTGGAACAGCCTGCCCGACATCTTCGCCTCCGCCGCCAACTACCTGTCGCGGACCGGCTGGCAGGGCAACCGAACCTGGGGCCGCGAGGTCAAGCTGCCCAAGGACTTCGACCTCGAACTCGCCGGCATGGGCAAGAGCATGCGCAAGCCGCTAGCCGAGTGGCAGAAGCTGGGCGTGCGCAAGGTGGGCGGTGGCAACCTGCCGAACGTCGACATCGAGGGCGCGGTGATCCTGCCGGCGGGACGCCACGGGCCGGCCTTCATGGTTTACAAGAACTACCGCTCGATCATGATCTGGAACCGCTCGATCCTCTACGCCATCGCCGTCGGGCACCTGGCCGACAGGCTGGTCGGGCAGGGGCCGTTCAAGACCCCGCGGCCAGCCAAGGAGGTGGCGCTGTCGCGCGCCGACGTGCAGGAGATGCAGCGGATCCTGACCCGGCTCGGCCACGACACCGAGGGCGCCGACGGCGTCGTCGGGCGCAACACGCGCAAGGCGATCAAGGCCTATCAGCGGGCCAACCACCTGCCGCCGGACGGCTACCCGTCGTTCGGGCTGCTGGAGCGCCTGCGCGGCAAGGCGGCGAAGAGTGATGGCTGATCGGTCCGGTCGTGGGCGGGGCTGGGTTGCCGGAGGTGCTGATGACGCATAGACTCGGCGCAGAATCGGGGATTCGCGAGATGATGGCGAAGTTGACGGGAAAACGGTTCGGCCTGAGCGCCGCGGCGGTGCTGATCGCGGCGGCGGCGGTGCTGTCGGCCTGCTCGGAAACCCAGTTCCTGGTGCACACCGCCAAGCGCATGGGCACGACCGAGCGACCGGACGGCAGCGGCGGCCGCTACAAGGTCGGCAAGCCCTACCAGATCAAGGGCGTGTGGTACTACCCGGCCGAGGACTACGACTACGTCGAGACCGGCATCGCCTCGTGGTACGGACCCAAGTTCGACCGCCGGCCGACCGCCAACGGCGAGACCTTCGACATGAACAAGGTCTCGGCGGCGCACCGCACCCTACCGCTGCCCAGCATGGTGCGGGTGACCAACCTGGACAACGGCCGAAGCCTGATCGTGCGGGTCAACGACCGCGGCCCGTTCGCCCACGGCCGCATCATCGACATGTCGCGCAAGGGCGCGCAGCTGCTCGGCTTCATCCGCCAGGGCACGGCGCGGGTGCGGGTCGAGATCCTGGCCGACGAGAGCCGCACCGTGGCCGCGCGCATGAAGGGCGATGCGAGCATCGCCGAGCATGGCAGTCCGATCACCGTCGACAAGCTGCCCAAGGCCGCCGTGGCCAGCGAATCGCTGCCACTGCCGCCAGGCGCGCAGATGGCCAACGCGGCGCCCAGCGCCACCCCGCTGCCCCGGCCGGCGCCGGTCGGGCAAACGGTGACGGCGCCGAACCCGCCGCGCGAGGTCGCCACCATCAGCGGCGCCGCGACGCCGACGCAGCTGTTCGTGCAGGCCGGCTCGTTCGGCCAGTTCGCCAATGCCAACCGCGTCCGCGCCCGGCTGGCTTCGCTGGGCCGGGTCACGATCAACCAGGTGCTGGTCGACGGGCGCGATTTCTTCCGCGTCCGGCTGGGCCCGCTGAGCGATGTCGCCGAGGCCGACCGCTACCTCGAGCAGGTGCTGCGCAGCGGCTACGCCGGCGCAAAGATCATCGTCGAGTGACCCGGCGCGTTGCGATTTTCGTCACAATTGACAGATAGCCTGCGAGCGTATTCCCTAGAGTGGAAGTCCCGTCGAAAATGCCTGATCCGCGCGCCATGATTCAGATCCGATACCTCGTCCTGCTCGTTCTGCTGGCGCTGCCGCTGGCGCGCCCCGCCGGCGCCATCGAAACGGACGGCCGCGAGGCCATCCTGATGGATGCCAGCACCGGCGCGGTGCTGTTCGAGAAGGACGCCGACGTGCCGATGCCGCCGGCGTCGATGAGCAAGCTGATGACCGTCTACCTGGTGTTCGAGCGGCTCAAGGCCGGCCAACTTTCGCTGGAGGACACCCTGCCAGTCAGCGACAATGCCTGGAAGAAGGGCGGCTTCAAGAGCGGCAGCTCGACCATGGCGCTGAAACCGCGCACCCGCGCCAAGGTCGAGGACCTGCTGCGCGGCATCATCGTGCAGTCGGGCAACGACGCCTGCATCGTCTTCGCCGAGGCGCTGTCGGGCAGCGAGGAGGACTTCGCCCGCGAGATGGAGCGCAAGGGTCGCGAGATCGGCCTGCAGGGCAGCAGCTTCCGCAATTCCACCGGCTGGCCGCATCCCGAGCACCGCATGACCGCGCGCGACCTGGCCACCCTGGCCATGCGCACGATCCGCGACTTCCCGCAGTACTACCACTACTACTCGGAGCTCGAGTTCACCTACAACGGCATCAAGCAGCACAACCGCAATCCGCTGCTGTACAAGAACATGGGCGCCGACGGCCTGAAGACCGGCCACACCAAGGAGGCCGGCTACGGCCTGACCGCGTCGGTCAAGCGCAACGACCGCCGGCTGGTGCTGGTGATCAACGGTCTCGAGTCGAAGGAGGTGCGCGCCCGCGAGCCCGAGCGCCTGCTCGAATGGGGCTTCCGCCACTTCGGCAACTACGCCATGTTCAAGGCCGGCGACAAGGTCATGAACGCCAACGTCTGGCTCGGCAGCCAAGGCACCGTGCCGCTGATCATCGAGAACGACCTGGAAATCACCATGCCCAGGCAGGCGCGCCGCGACATGAAGGTCTTCGTGCGCATGGAGGAGCCGGTCCCGGCGCCGATCATCAAGGGCAGCAAGATCGCCCAGTTGGTGATCCAGGCGCCGGACACCAAGGACATCGAGGTGCCGCTGACCGCCGGCGCCGACATCGAGCGCCTCGGCTTCGTCGGCCGCCTCGGCGCGGCGCTGGAATACATCGTCTGGGGTGGTTCCAACTGATGTCGGCGGAAGCCGACGACTACGGACGTTTCATCACACTCGAGGGCGGCGAGGGATCGGGCAAGTCGACCCAGCTCACCCTGCTGACCCGGCGGCTGCAGTCGGTCGGCCTGAAGGCGATCGGCACCCGCGAGCCGGGCGGCTCGCCCGGCGCCGAGCAGATCCGCAACCTGCTGGTCACCGGCGAGGTCGGACGCTGGAGCCCGATGACCGAGGCGCTACTCAACTACGCCGCCCGGCGCAACCACGTCGAGACCACGATCATGCCCGCCCTTCGTGCCGGCCAGTGGGTGGTCAGCGACCGCTTCGCCGATTCGACCATGGCCTACCAGGGCTACGGCCACGAACTGGGCCGCGAGCGGATCGAGGCGCTGCACGACCTGGTCATGGGGCCGTTCAAGCCGGACCTGACGCTGATCTTCGACCTGACGGTGGAGCAGGGGCTCGAGCGCGCCACCGCCGGCGACGACGGCGCCGAGGACCGCTACGAGCGCATGGACAACGATTTCCACGAGCGCCTGCGCGCCGGCTTCCTCGACATCGCCGAGGCCGAACCGCAGCGCTGCGCCGTGATCGACGCCTCGGGCACGGTCGAGCAGGTGTTCGACCTGGTGCGCGCGGCGGTGGCGGCGCGGCTGCGGGTCAACCTGCCATGAGCCCCCTGCCATGAGTGAAGACGTTCCGGCCCCGCGCGAGAACCCCGACCTGGTCGGGCACGAGGCGGCCAAGCGGCTGCTCGCCGAATCGTTGCGCGCCGATCGGCTGGCCCACGCCTGGCTGATCACCGGGCCGCGCGGCATCGGCAAGGCGACGCTGGCCTTCCGCTTCGCCCGCCACCTGCTGAGCGGCGGCGG
>Ga0209785_1000314_pt1 | contig 15910 bp, 8 predicted proteins | sample WorMetG1BERMUDA2_FD_187403 | JGI IMG/M metagenome (GOLD analysis project Ga0209785, IMG submission 187403) | Marine gutless worms symbiont microbial communities from Max Planck institute for Marine Microbiology, Germany - Inanidrilus... ...
ATCGTTTTCAGTGATTATTGGAGCGCGTATCGAGCCGTCATTCCGAGCGAGCAACAGCGCCTTGTGGGTAAAGAAACGGAGGAAACGGCTCATATTGAGCGTTGGAATAATACCTTACGGCAACAGTTAGCACGCTTCCTACGTAAGACGTTATCTTTTTCCAAGTGTATTAAAACTCATGAGATTTGTTTAAAACTCTTCATACACCGATATAATACCGAAGGGTCTAGATAACTTTAGAGTGGGTTTTCTTTCAGTAGAGTAAGTATTCTATCAGAAAGGTCTTCCTCTCGGTGATGAAATCTGAATTCACATTCCTTGAATGTGTAAAAGGAACGTTTGTCGGGGAAAAGCATTGAACTTTGCAAGCCTCCGTTTGGCATATAATCAGAATGACTCAATGCCATTGATATGGCAATTACCGCGGGCAAACTCATGCTCGCCATGATGCACCCGGAAATGCTTTTTGTAGCCCATGTCCACCAGCCCATTGTAGCCTCTCCGGCCGTCCGAGTGGATGATGATGCTGTCCAGGACTACCTGATCCCGGATCGCGCTCTGTAGCTGCTTCCTGGAGGCATCAGGGACGATTTCCGGCACTTTCCCGTGGCGTTCCAGGATTCCGAAGACGATCTTTTACCGCTCCGTGCCCCTCTGCTTTTTCCGCGAACACGGCGTGCGCTAAAATAAGATTCATCGACTTCACCCTCACCGGATAGAGGGGATGAAGCGTTACAAACCTGGGCGATCCTGATTCGTAACTTCATGAATAGCTGATTAATCGTCGGGCGGCTTACACCACTCAGCTCGGCGATTTTTCAGGCCCGCAAATCGTGCGCGAAATAGCGTATAAGTGCTCTGAATTTAGCTTCCCAAAGGTGTGAACGCCTGAAATATCTGTTTTTTCCTTGCATAACATAACCTTGGCATACTCTCAAGATGCTAAAGTTATCCAGACCCTACCGAATTATTGCCGATTGTTGGCTAGATATCACTTCAAAAATCACCACTACCCGCACGCAAACGCGGAAAGTCTCTGGTCAGCGGGCTCATGGACTTGTTCCGTTCTGACAATCAGGCATCTGATCCGATTCCTTCCGATTCCGCTTTCGGTGCATCCTGATAACCTCCAACCCTCGGGGAACGCCTCTCCCCAGAACTAGGCCGCGCGAGAAGCTGCCTCGCTAATCAATTACTCCGCGACAGACTGGACAGAAGAAAATAGTTTTAAGCGTTCGTGCTCATCAAATCGAACTCCCCACTCTGTGTATTTGATGCTCACCCCACTAAATCCGACCTACCCATCAGCCACTCGTCCACGGTACGGGCACACTGGCGACCTTCGCGAATAGCCCATACTACCAGAGATTGGCCGCGGCGCATGTCGCCGGCGGCGAAGACACCGGGGAGGGAGGTGTGGTAGGCGTCGGGGCCTTCGGTGGGAGTCTTGACGTTGCCGCGTCCGTCGCGCTCGACGCCGAGTTCTTGGATCATCCCTTCACGGACCGGATGTACGAAACCCATGGCGAGGGTGACCAGATCGGCTTCTAGGGAGAATTCGGTGCCTGGGACCTCGCTCACCCGCCAGTTTCCAGTGTCGTCCCTGGTCCAGTCCACCTGGATGCAGTTGAGGGCCTTGACCTGGCCCTTGCCGTCGTCGATGAATTCCTTGGTGAGCACGGACCACTTGCGTTCGCAGCCTTCTTCCTGGGAGCTGGAGGTGCGCAGTTTGTTGGGCCAGTCGGGCCAAGTCAGTCCCTTGTTTTCCTGTTCCGGGGGCTTGGGCAGGATTTCGAGCTGGGTGACGGTCTTGGCGCCGTGGCGGTTGGCGGTGCCGATGCAGTCGGAGCCGGTGTCGCCGCCGCCGATGACGACGACTTGCTTGCCTTCGGCGCTGATGAATTCGGCGTCCGGCACATGGACGCCCTGGACGCGCTTGCTGTTGGAGCGCAGAAAGTCCATGGCGAAGTGCACGCCCTTCAGGTCACGGCCCGGTACATCTAAGTCCCTAGGTTGCTCGGAGCCGCCGGCGAGTACAACGGCGTCATAGTCCTCGACCAGCTTGCGGGCCGGGGGGGCGATCCCCACATGGCAGTTGGTGCGGAACTCTACACCCTCGGCGCGCATTTGGGCCATGCGCCGGTCGATGAGCCGCTTGTCGAGCTTGAAGTCCGGGATGCCGTAGCGCAGTAGTCCGCCGATCCGGTCCTGGCGCTCGTAGATGGTAACGGAGTGGCCGGCGCGGGCAAGCTGTTGTGCCGCCGCCAGCCCGGCGGGGCCGGAGCCGACCACGGCCACTTGCTTACGGGTCTTGTGGCGGGAGATTTGGGGTTGGACCCGGCCCTGCTCCCAGGCCTTGTCGATGATGGCGCATTCGATGGTCTTGATGGTGACGGGGGCGTCGTGCAGGTTCAAGGTGCAGGCGGCCTCGCAGGGGGCGGGGCAAATGCGCCCAGTGAACTCGGGGAAGTTGTTGGTGGCGTGCAGGACTTCGAGCGCCGCCTGCCAATCGCCCCGGTAGACCAGGTCGTTCCAGTCCGGGATGAGGTTGTCCACCGGACAGCCTTCATGGCAGTAGGGGATGCCGCAGTCCATGCAGCGGGCACTCTGGGTGCTCAGGTCTGAGTCGGAGAGGGAGACGAGGAATTCTCGGTAGTGGACGACGCGATCGGAGACGGGCTGGTAGCCCCGGTCCAACCGCTCGTATTCCATGAATCCGGTGGGCTTACCCATGCTTGATAACTCCTAGCGAGAATTTTTTGTGCATGCACAAGGTCGAGTCGGATAGAGCAAATACCGAGGATCAGTTTTTGATCCCCCTCTCCCGGCGAGGGTATCGCAAAAGACACCGATCTTCGCCCTTTGACCCCTTCTCCCCGAGGGGAGAGGGGCTTTCGTCAGCCGGAATGTTGACGTGAACAATAGGCAGAGGAGCTGCTCGAGGGAGCAGGATTGAAGACTCCAACTTTGCCGGTCAGCTCTGTCAATGTCGGTTGCGCGCTGAATCAGCGTCGCCTCTCTTTGCCGCGATGCGTTCTACATCCTCCGGAGCCAGACCGAGTAACTCGGAAACCTCCGTGACGCCAAGCCGGCCCAACAGCCGATGCACAAGCTGCGCCTTGCCTTCTTCCCTGCCTTTTTTCTCGCCTTGCTCGAAGCCAATGGCGAAAGACGGCAAGCGTTCGATATCGACTTGGGTCAAGATGTGTTCAGCCTCCTCGACCTGTGCCCGGAGATCCCGATTTTCCGACAGGATCTGCATGTTCATGTAATCGCAGAATCCCCGCTCGTCGGCACCCAACAACTCTTGCAAGCGGCGCACGATATAGGTGACAACCTCCTGGGGCCTGCGGTCCCCAAAGTCGCAGAGTACGGCTAGTACCAAGGCATCGGGATTGTCTTGGACCAGTAAACCGGCACAGTCGACGCGGTGCATGTCGAGCAGGCCATAGTGGTAGTCGAGCAGTCCCGGCTCGTCGAGCCCCGCCGGCATGATCAGGCAATCAGCGCCGATGTAGATCAGAAATTGTCGGATAAGTCCCCGGTGACCGGCAAAGCGGATGTCGGTGTAGTACCGCAGCATCCGCAACGGCATGTTCGCCTTATTGTCGTTGGCGATTTCGATGTGCAGCAGGAATTCTTGGCCGTCGGTCGCGCGCATGCGGGCGACTAGATCAGCCCGGCGGTCTTCGATCCGTTGGTTCTGGGTCTCCAGTAGTTCAACGGCCTCGGCGTCGAGCACTAAGAGATGGCGTGCCAGGTCGGTGGTCAGGCGCTTGAGCGCACCGGGGCTGATGATGTCTTTGGCGGTCATATCACTCAAGGGGGCCTGGTGACTGCCGCGCGGGAAGCCCCGGCGGCCGGCGGTGTCGGGCCTGCATCTCGGTGAGGGCGCGGCGGTAGTCTACGGGCATGACCTTGACGAATCTAGGTAGATAGGTCGCCCACTTGTCCAAGATACGCTTGGCCACCGGGCTGTCGGTGTAGTGCAGGTGCTTGGCGATGAGTTGGCGCAGGCGGACGGCGTCGAAGCGTGTCATATCGTGGCTCACGTCCACCCAGCCCATGGTCTCTAGGTCGCCGCCCTGGTGGAAGGTTTCCAGGGCATCGTCCTCGGCTACGATGGGCTCGAGCTCGACCATGGCCATATTACAGCGCCGGGAAAAACCTTCCTCTTCGTCGAGCACATAGGCGATGCCGCCGGACATGCCGGCGGCGAAGTTGCGGCCGGTGGGTCCCAGGCAGACCATGACACCCCCGGTCATGTACTCGCAGCCATGGTCGCCCACGCCTTCGATGACTGCGCTGGCTCCCGAGTTGCGGACGCAGAAGCGCTCGCCGGCCACGCCACGGAAGTAACATTCACCGGCGATGGCGCCGTAGAGCACTGTATTGCCGACGATGATGTTGTCTTCGGCCCGGTCTGCCATGCCCGACTCCCGGGGCGGGTAAACGACCAGACGGCCGCCGGAAAGCCCTTTGCCCACGTAGTCGTTGGCCTCGCCTTCCAGCTCAATGGTGATACCCTTGGCCACCCAGGCGCCCCAGGATTGACCGCCGACGCCCTTGGCCTTGATGTAGATGGTATCGTCCGGTAGCCCGGCCAGGCCGTAGCGTTTAGCCACCTCTCCCGAGAGCATGGTCCCGACGGTGCGGTGGTAGTTCTTGACCGGGAGCTCGATGCGCACCGGCTCGCCGCGTTCCAATGCCGGCTCGGCCCGGCGAATCAGCTCATGGTCCAGGGCCTTGTCTAAGCTATGGTCCTGCGGCTCGCAATTGTAGAGGGCAACGCTCGCCGGGACCTGGGGCTTGGTCAGGAGCCTAGTGAAATCCAGACCCCTGGCCTTCCAATGGTCGATGGCACGGCGCATCGACAGGCGATCGGTCTGCCCGATCACGTCATCGACCTTGGCAAAGCCCAACCTGGCCATGATCCGGCGCACTTCCTCGGCCACGAAGAAGAAATAGTTGACTACGTGTTCCGGCTTGCCAGTGAATTTTTTTCTCAGTTCAGGGTCCTGGGTCGCCAACCCCACCGGGCAGGTGTTGAGGTGGCACTTGCGCATCATGATGCAGCCCGAGACGATCAGGGGGGCAGTGGAAAAGCCGATCTCGTCGGCACCGAGCAGCAGGGCGACGGCCACGTCGTGGCCAGTTCTCATGCCCCCGTCGACCTGGACCGCGATGCGCCCGCGCAGGCGGTTCAGCACCAGGGTCTGGTGGGTCTCGGCCAGGCCGATCTCCCAGGGTGAGCCGGCGTGCTTGATGGAGGTCAGGGGCGATGCCCCCGTGCCGCCGTCGTAGCCCGAGATGGTCACATGGTCGGCGTGGGCTTTGGAAACCCCAGCCGCCACCGTGCCCACGCCGATCTCGGACACCAGCTTGACGGAGATACGGGCCTTGGGGTTGGCGTTTTTGAGGTCGTGGATGAGCTGGGCCAAATCTTCTATCGAGTAAATGTCGTGGTGCGGCGGCGGCGAGATCAGGCCCACGCCGGGGGTAGAGTGACGCACCCGGGCGATCTGCCGGTTGACCTTGTGGCCGGGGAGCTGACCGCCCTCCCCCGGCTTGGCGCCTTGGGCGATCTTGATCTGGATGTCATCGGAATTGGCTAGGTACTCGATGGTCACCCCGAAACGGCCGGAGGCTACCTGCTTGATCGCCGAACGCTCCGGGTTGCGGGACCCGTCCGGGAGCGGATTGAAACGCTCCGGCTCCTCTCCCCCTTCTCCGGTGTTGGACTTGCCGCCGAGCCGGTTCATGGCCCGCGCTAGGGTCGAGTGGGCCTCGTAGGAGATGGACCCGAAGGACATGGCCCCGGTGGCGAAGCGCTTGACGATCTCGGTCGCGGGCTCGACCTTTTCTAAAGGTAGCGGCCGGTCCGCCCACTTGAACTCCATGAGTCCGCGGAAGGTCATCAGCTTCTCGTTCTGCTCATTGACCAGCCGGGCGTATTCCTCGTAGGTCTCGGCATTCTTGGAACGGGTCGCGTGCTGGAGCTTGGCGATGGTATTCGGCGTCCAAACGTGGTCCTCGCCGCGCAGGCGGAAGGCATAGTCCCCGCCCACGTCTAGGTGCCTGCGATAGATGTGGGCGTCGCCGTAGCCGGCCTGATGCCAGCGCACCGCCTCCCGGGCGATTTGTTCGAGGTCGACCCCTTCCACCCGGGTATGGGTGCCGGCGAAGTAGGCATCCACGAGGGGGGTGGCAAGACCCACCGCATCGAAGATCTGGGCCCCGCAATAGGACTGATAGGTGGAGATCCCCATCTTGGACATCACCTTGAGCAGGCCCTTGCCCACGGCCTTGATGTAGCGTTTCTGGGCCTCCTCGAAGTCGAGCCGCTCGGGAAGCCGCGGCAGCAGCTCGGCGATGGTATCGAAGGCTAAATAGGGATTGATGGCCTCAGCCCCGTAGCCGGCCAGGGTCGCGAAGTGGTGGACCTCCAAGGCCGCGCCGGTCTCCACCACCAGCCCCGAGCTGGTGCGCAGACCCCGTCGGATCAGATGATGATGCACGGCGGACGTGGCCAGCAGGACCGGGATGGCAATGTAGTCCTGGTTCATGTGGCGGTCGGAGAGGATCAGGATATTGAAGCCCTCGAGCACCGCCTCCTCCGCGTCCTTGCACAACTGCTTCAGGGCTGGCTCCATGCCGGCGGCACCCTGATCGGCCGTGTAGGTGATGTCTAGGGTCCGGGTGCGGAAGGCGCCGCCGGTGTTGTCCTCGATATGACGGACCCGTTCCAGGTCCTCGTTGCTCAGGACCGGCTGCTTGACTTCCAGGCGCATGTGTTTGCCGGCTTGCGTGAGCCCCAACAGGTTGGGTCGCGGGCCGATCAGGGACACCAGGGACATCACCAGCTCTTCGCGGATCGGGTCGATGGCCGGATTGGTCACTTGGGCGAAGTTCTGCTTGAAATAGGTCGAGAGGTGCTTGGAGCGGCTCGAAAGCACAGAGGGCGGGTTATCCGCCCCCATGGAACCCACCGCTTCCTGGCCCGTCAGGACCATGGGGGTGAGCAGGAACTTGATATCTTCCTGGCTATAGCCGAAGGCCTGCTGGGCGTGCAGCAGGGTCTCCCGGTCCGGGGCCATGGGGGCCACGTCCGTCGGCAGGGTATCCACGGAGATCTGGGTCTTGTGCAGCCATTGCCGGTAGGGCTGAGAGTCGGCCAACTGTGCCTTGACCTCCGCATCGTCGATGATGCGGCCCTGCTCTAGGTCGATCAGAAACATCTTGCCCGGCTGCAGACGCCACTTCTTGATGATCTTCTCTTCCGGGATGTCGAGTACCCCCATCTCGGAGCCCATGATGACCATATCGTCGTTGGTGACCAGATAGCGGGCCGGGCGCAGGCCGTTGCGGTCTAGGGTAGCGCCGATTTGGTGGCCGTCCGTGAAGGCCACCGCCGCAGGGCCGTCCCAGGGCTCCATCAACGCGGCGTGATACTCATAAAAAGCGCGACGCCGCTCATCCATCAGACTGTTGCCGGTCCAGGCCTCGGGGATCAAGAGCATCATGGCATGGGCCAGGGAGTAGCCGCCCATCACCAAGAGTTCCAGGGCATTGTCGAAACAGGCCGAGTCGGACTGGCCCTCGGCGATCAGGGGCCAAATCCGGTCCAGGTCGGCGCCGAGGACCTCGGATTTCATGGTATGCCGGCGCGCCGCCATCCAGTTGACATTGCCGCGCAGGGTGTTGATCTCCCCGTTGTGGCAGATCATGCGGAAGGGCTGGGCCAGGTCCCAGGTGGGGAAGGTATTGGTCGAAAAACGCTGGTGCACCAGGGCTAGGGCGGACGCGAAGCGCTCGTCCTTAAGATCCAGGTAAAAGCGGCCTACCTGGTCGGCGAGCAACATCCCCTTGTAGGTAATGGTGCGCGACGACATGGAGGTGACGTAATAGGCGGTCTTGTTGATACCGGCCCGGCGGATCTCATTGCTCATGCCCTTGCGGGTGCTAAACAGCCGGCGCTCGAAGCCGTCCTGATCCGGGCAGTCCACAGGGCGGCCGATGAACACCTGGCGGATACAGGGCTCGGTCGGAAGCACACTCTCGCCCAGGTCGCGGTTGTCCACCGGGACATCCCGCCAGGCCAAGAGCCGGTGTCCACCCTCGCTCAGGTGACGCTCGACCAGTGTCTCCATCTCCTGCCGCGCCTCCGCGTCCTGGGGCAGAAAGACATGGCCGACGCCGTACTGGCCGGCGGGCGGCAGCTCGAAATCCACGACGGCGCGGAAGAAAGCATCCGGGATCTGGATCAGGATACCGGCCCCGTCGCCCGCCCTGGGATCGGCGCCCACGGCACCACGATGGGTCAGGCGTTGCAGAATCTCCAGGCCCTGCCGGATGATCGCGTGGCTTTTATAGTTCTTGATGTTGCAGACAAAGCCGACGCCACAGGCATCATGCTCGCGGGCAGGGTCGTAGAGACCCTGCGCTGAGGGTAGGGCACGAAGGCTCATCGCTGATCTCGCTGGTACTAGGTGTTCTTATCGACGAAGCGGGTGTTACGGGGCCCATAGACAGATTCGGCGCTCTGGCGCGCCAAACCTCTAAAGCTACCAAACAAACAGGCATCGTGCCAATGACGGTTTCTCACTCCGTAGGGTGAGTACGTGTTGTCAGCTACCAGTCGCCAGCTACCAGTCACTAGCGAGGCTTCGCCTCAGACCGACGAGGCTGCTCCTTCTTAAGGATCCAAGCTTCCAGCAGCTGGCGACTGGTATCTGGTCGATGATGCGGTTCGGTCAAGCTCCCTCCTGCGTCGGGACAAGCCTGACGCTCACCGCATCCTGCATTTCCGGCGTAGCCGTAAGATGAGGTGAACGCACCGCACCATAATGGGGTGGTTTTCTGGTTCAGGCCGGCAGCGACCTGCCGACGAAAGGCGGCTGCCGGATAGGAGATTGAGTCTTTTCAGGAGTCATATTGGAATCCGAAATAGAAGTGCTCACAGTTATTATTCCACCAGAAAATCTGATTTTTTTATCATTAAAAATCAATAAGTTAGTTTTTAGACAGCCTCTAAGTGGCCGCCGCCTATACCTGCGATGGCGAGACAGACGTACTCAAGAACATAGGCTAGTATAAACTATTTAGGTTTTGGCCTAGCAGTGACGAGAGCACCCAACTCCATTGCGGAGGATTGAACATGATGCCGGGTAATTTCTCTGGGAAAGTTGAGTGCTTTGGATGCATCACCAAGCCGAGTGGAACGACGGAACAATTCCTCTGAGAAATCTGACACAGTCTTTTTATATCTAAGCACGGATATCTAAGCACGGCCGTGTCCGTATAACCCGCTTCTCGCAGTGGGGCCTCATCGAAGGTCACCTGCAGTATTGGTATTTGGTCGGATATCTAATGAGCATCTCCCTTTTTTGACCCCTCAACACCTGGATAGGTCCCTGGGAACCACTCCATCTTACTTGCCTCAATCCTCGGTTGAAGCTGATGTGGGTCCCTCCGTCACGGTACCGACAGGGACATCACCCGTGGGATTTAATTGCCCTTGTCTAGTGCCGGTAGCTGGAGCAGGTCGCGATGTGAGACCGGTACCGGGCGTGGGTCGGATCGGATCCGCCGCCGTGTCGGACGTAGGTCTCGGCTCTGCCGCCTCTTGCAGCGTCACGGTATCCGACTGCTTGCCGGATGCGGATGCGCTCGGATCGGAGTCGACGGGGAGAGCGGATGGGATCTCCTCGCCGCTGCCGTCACGGGCCACTATCTTCTTCCTGCTGCGTCCCCCACCGCCGCGCCGGCGGCGTGGTTTAGGGCCATCCTGGTTCGGTTCTCCTTCCTGGGCAGGCTCGTCGTTGCCCGCTTCCGGCACGCCGGCGGGTGGTTCCTCCATGGATTCCGCCGGTGAGGCCCTTCACCCGTCCGGGAGGGACTGAGAGGCTTTTTCGGCTTGGGGGAGAGGGATCCGGGCACCGGGGACGGGAGCCGGGTCCGGTTTCGCGCTGGGTGTCGGTTCGGGTCGAGCCGGTACAGCCTGCTCTGTCGGCTTGGGTTCTTCTCGGGTCGATTGGGCGTCAGCGTCCATGATCGGGTCCGCAGACGCTTGGGTTTCCAGCAACCAGTCGCCTTCAGACTCCGGGTCGGTGGCAGCGGCGGCAGGCGTCGGTGCGGGTCCCTGCTTGCGGGTCGGTTGCCGGTATTTGTCGGATGCACCACACCCGTTACCATTCGCTGTCTCGGGTGGTCTCTCGCCGGTTGCGTCGGCTTGCCCGCCCCGGTCTCCCTGACGCTGGTTGTCGTCCCGGCGCCCCTCACCACCCCTACGGCCGCGTCCACGGCTGCCGCGGCGGGCTCTTCGCTCCCCGCTCTTGGGCTGGTCCGAAGCGTCCACCGCACCCTGGCCGCCTGACTTGCGCCCGTCTTCGCCTCCCGTGGCCTGGCTGGAGGTAGATACCTTCAATGCCTGGTCCGGGCTGCGTTCAGGTCGGGCATCGGGGCGTTCGGGTTTGGGCGCGGATTCCCTGCGTCGCTGCGACTGTCCACCGCGTCGGGGTGCCCCCGCGGGCTGCGGTTGAGGTGATACCTTAGGTTCCGGTGTGGATGTTCCCTCTTCGCTGGTGCGCCCAGAGGCGACCAAGTTGGTCCAGATTCGCTTCAGGAGGCCATGGGCCGACCTTGTATCCCCTGGTATCTCCTCCCGGTTTTGCGTCGGGACGGGCGCAGTGGGAGTGAGCTGCTTGACCGCGGGTTCCTCCATCTGACCGGCCTCGGTCCGGCGTGCAAGGCCCGGGGATTCGGCCTCTACGGCGGTTGCCATCTCATAGCTTGCCTGCTCCTTCGCCATCTTTCCCAAATCCTGGGTACGGATGCGCTCGATCCGGTAATCGGGCGTGTCCATGAGCTGGTTGGGCAGCAGGATGACGTCAACGTCCTGTCGCTGCTCGATCTCGAGGATGGTGCGGCGCTTCTCGTTGAGGAGAAAGGTGGCCACATCGACCGGCAGCTGGGCCAGGATGCGTTCCGTGTTCTCCTTCATCGTCTCTTCTTCAACGATGCGCAGGATCGATAAGGCCAGTGACTCCACTCCACGAATGGTGCCCTGACCGCGACAGCGCGGGCATACGAGCTGGCTCGATTCGCCGAGGGACGGGCGCTGGCGCTGGCGTGACATCTCCAGCAGGCCGAAGCGGGAGATACGGCCGAGCTGAACTCTGGCACGGTCCTGTTTGAGGGCCTCGCGCAGTCGGGTCTCTACCTCGCGTTGGTTGCGCGCGGGGGCCATGTCGATGAAGTCGATGACGAACAGGCCCCCGAGGTCGCGCAGCCGCAGCTGGCGGGCGATCTCGTCCGCCGCCTCCAGATTGGTGTTCAGGGCTGTTTCCTCGATGCCCGCGCCCTTGGTGGCCCGCGCGGAGTTGATGTCGATGGAGGTCAGGGCCTCGGAGTGGTCGATGACGATGGAACCGCCGGAAGGGAGCTGAAGCTCGCGCTGGAATGCGGATTCGATCTGGCTCTCGATCTGATAACGGGTGAACAGCGGCACCTCGTCATCGTAGAGACGCAGCTTCTTGAGGTTGGAGGGCATCACCTGGCGGATGAACTGCTCCGCCTTTTCGTACACCCGGCGGTCATCGACCACGATCTCGCCGATGTCGGTACGCAGGTGATCGCGGATGGAACGGATGATGACGTCGCTCTCCTGGTAAATCAGGAAGGGCGCCCCACGTTCCGTTGCCGATTGCTCGATGGCGTTCCAGAGCTGGACGAGGTAATCCAGGTCCCACTGCAGCTCTTCGACATTTTTGCCGACACCGGCAGTACGCACGATCAGTCCCATGTCTTCCGGGATCTCGAGCTGGCCCATGGCCTCGCGCAGCTCCGTGCGCTCCTGACCCTCGATGCGGCGGGACACACCGCCGGCGCGCGGGTTGTTGGGCATCAGTACCAGGTAGCGGCCGGCGAGGGAGATGAAGGTGGTCAGTGCCGCGCCCTTGTTACCGCGTTCCTCCTTGTCCACCTGGACCATGAGCTCCTGGCCGTTGCGCAACGCATCCTTGATGCTGACGCGAGTGCCGGGGGTGATGGCCTTCGGGTCGAAGTAGCCGCGGGCGGTCTCTTTCAACGGCAGGAAGCCGTGGCGCTCGCTGCCGTAATTGACGAAAGCGGCCTCCAGGCTGGGCTCGATGCGGATGATAATCCCTTTATAGATATTGGCCTTTTTTTGTTCCCGGCCCGGCGCTTCGATGTCGAGATTAAAGAGCTTTTGGCCATCGACGATCGCTACCCGCAACTCCTCCGGCTGAGTCGCGTTGATCAGCATTCTCTTCATGTATTTTTGAATTCCGCGATAGGGTGCGGGTCCGGGCGACAGACTACCGCGGCGCCGGTAGCGCCTGTCTGTGTCCGCTACCTCGGACCGTGCGGGCCCGACAGACCCAAACCGGCCCCAGATCGTGCTGGGGCACGCACCTTAAGATCTCTTCCGTCGCGGCCGCCACAGTTGGGCGACCGCGTAAGTCGCTCCTCGCGACTTCGGGGGACCGTGAAACCTGGGGTTTGCAGCAGGCGATGGTGTGCGCTCGAGCCATCTCGATGTACAATCCGCGCCCGCTCGCAACAGCTCTGAAAGGCGCAGACCACCTACCACCGATGCGGGGGTAGGGCCGCGGGATGTCCGGGATGGTACCTGAGCTTTATGGAAATGCGGCGGATCTTTGGGTGAACGCCTTACCGCCGGCAGCCGTTGCCACTGCAAACAACACAAGTTTTTAATACTATCAGTGAGCGACTATTGCTTCAATTTTAAGTTGGGTAGGAAGACAAAGTGTGTCGTTAGCTACAACTACCAGCTTCCAGTCGCCGGCTTCCGGCAGACGGGACGCCTGCGCTACGTGAATTTGGCTTAATCGAGAACGCCCCCTAGTAGACCATTTCATCCGATCTTTCTGATTGTCATTTCGAGCGTAGCGAGAAATCCTGGGCGCTGAGGACTTTTGCCAAGCCGAAGATCCCTCGCTACGCTCGGGATGACAGGGATGGTTTTAACAGCAAATTTTGATGAAACGGGGTACTAGGGGCTGTTGACATTCATCGCTCACGGTCCGATTGCGGCCCTTTCCCGCGCTGACGGCGTTACGGCTCGTCAAAATAGGCCGGCTATTCTTCCTCGCCGCGCCTTGTCAGCACGAAAAAATTCCTCGCAACCGTCCTCGCTCAGATAAATGTCAACAGCCCTTAGGAAATACCGAGCAGTTTGTGGATCTGAAGGCTCAGCCGCCAGCGGGGGTGATCCAGGCAGAAGGTCAATGCGTCCCGCGTGTTTGCCTCCAGGTTCGGCCCGGCCATCGGCTGTAGGAAGAAGTAATCGAAGGCCAGCTGCTCGAAGCGCTCCGGCGGTGCCTTCGCTTGCGGGTAGACCAGCTTCAGCTCGTTGCCTGAGCGTACTGCCAGCTCTTCATTGGCCTTCGGACTGACGCAGACCCAGTCGAGACCCGGAGGGACCGGCCGGGTCCCGTTGGTCTCCACGGCAACCTCAAAGCCACGGACATGGAGTGCCGTGATCAGGTCTTGGTCGAGCTGCAAGAGAGGCTCGCCGCCGGTGCAGACGACGAAGGGGGCGCTGGTTTCCCCGGTGAGGAGCGACGGCCAGGTCGCGGCAATCCGGTCCGCCAGCTTCGCAGCATTCCGGTAGCTGCCGCCGTGCGTGTCGTCGGTGCCCCGAAAATCCGTGTCGCAGAACCGGCAACGGGCCGTGGATCTGTCCTGTTCCCGCCCCGTCCATAGGTTGCAGCCGGCAAAGCGACACAATACAGCTGCGCGGCCCGTGTTCGCACCCTCACCCTGGAGCGTATAGAAGATCTCCTTGACGGCGTAGCTCATGTAGGCAGCGCCGGACCCTGCTCGCCCCAGCACAGCAGGACTCCGCAGCCGGGGGTTTCCTGCAGGTCGATACGGTCGAGCTGGGGGAGATCGGGTTCTACCTCTTCGCGTAACCACCGGACCAGGCTCGCCGGATCGACATCCTCGATACGCGGCAGCTCGTTGAGCAGTCGATGGTCAAGTTGCTTATAAACGGGCCGGAAGCGTTCTTTGACATCCCCATAGTCCATGACCCAACCCATGACCCGGTCCAAGGGCGCGCTCAGGTGCAGCCGCACCAGGTAGCTGTGACCATGCAGGCGGTGCCCGGAAACGCCATCGGGCGCCCGGACCAGGCGCAGGGCGCTCTCGAATCGCTGCTCGGTCCAGATGCGGAAGCGCTGGCCGTCGTAGTGGCAGCCGGCGCGAGCGGTCTCATAGACGCTGATCCAGGACAAGGCCGGCAGGGTCGGCTTCAGGCGTTCCCATAACCAGGCCGAGAAGAGCTCGCTGGTGGGGTTTGCGAGCCCCGGCAGATCGTTGAGGCAGGCGGCGTGGAGTGTTCGGTGCAAGGGCGCCCAGGTATCGCCGAGCTGGTCGAAGTCGATGCCCATGTCATCGCTTCCCGGGTCCTGATCCGCATGCAGGATGACTTCGAATCCATGTCCGTGCATACACCCGCACTTGTGGCCCGCTGGTACATTGGGCAGCTGGTGGGCGGCCTCGAAACGGAAGCGGTGCCAGAGATGGGCATGGTCCGAACCGTCGAGGTCCACCCCCTGGTCGCGGGTACTCTGGATGCCTACCGCCTCGATGCCCGGTATCCGAAGACGCGCGCGCACCCAGCGAGCGAGGTTCTCGTCGGTGGGAACCGGCAGGTGCTCGTTGAGATCGCAGTAATCGAGATCCGCGACACAGCGTGCCAGGTGGTCTCTCAACGTACCTGTCTCGCCCCCCGGAAACGACGCCCAGTCGGTCGGCAGCTCGGCCCGCACGCGGGCAAGGAAGCTGTGTCCATGCAGGCGTCGTGATCTGTGTCTTGCGGGGAGGATAGACACCCGTCTCGCCGCCTCGAACGGGGCGTCTGCCAGGTGCAGGAGACGCGCGGTCATGGTGCGGGACTGCCGTATCCGGCGAGCAAGGGGTCGGCGACCCCGGCCTCGTGAAAACCCTTAGCGCGCAGCCGACAGGCATCGCACCGGCGACAGGGGTGACCATCCGTACCCGGATCATAGCAGCTGCTGGTAAGGGCGTAGTCCAGGCCCAGCTCCATACCCTTACGGATGATCCGGGCCTTGGTAAGCCGGATCAAGGGGGCGTGGATCTTGATTGTCCGGCGTCCCTCGGTATCTATCTTGGTGGCCAGGTTGGCCATGCGTTGGTAGGCCGCGATGTACTCGGGCCGACAATCGGGATAGCCGGAGTAGTCGAGGGCATTGACACCGATGAAGATGCCGCTCGCCTCCAGCACCTCCGCCCAGGCCAGGGCAAAGGACAGGAAGACGGTATTGCGCGCCGGGACATAGGTGACCGGGATACCTGCCTCTGTCCGATACGGACCCCGATCCTTCGGCACCGCCAGGTCACCGGTGAGGGCCGATCCACCGAAACGGCACAGGTCGATGTCCAGAATAAGGTGCTCGGCCACATCTAAGGTCTGCGCCACCCGCGTCGCGGACTCGAGCTCCACTTCCTGGTGCCGCTGGCCGTACCGGAAGGACAGGGCGTAGCACTCGAATCCCTCTGCTTTGGCAATGGCCAGGGTCGTTGTAGAGTCCAGCCCACCACTAAGGAGGATCACCGCCTTGGTCATACATCCACCTAGTAGGAGTGCTTGGTTCACTTTGAGTGATGAATGATGAGGAACAATTCACTAACAAGTTAGACATGTTTAGTATTAGTGAATTCGTTAAAAATGTCGGTAGCGAGTTGAACATACGAAGTTCTCATAGTAGAATGAGCCTACCTGAAGTACAAGATACCGGTAACCTGATGAACGGGCTTCAAGGCTACGATCAATCGCACGAAGACTTCATGTCTACTTGCGTTCGCTGCCGGAAGAGCACGGACGCCGCCACGCCGCGGT
>Ga0209785_1000316_pt1 | contig 15774 bp, 16 predicted proteins | sample WorMetG1BERMUDA2_FD_187403 | JGI IMG/M metagenome (GOLD analysis project Ga0209785, IMG submission 187403) | Marine gutless worms symbiont microbial communities from Max Planck institute for Marine Microbiology, Germany - Inanidrilus... ...
TCCACCACACGCTGCCGAAGATCAATCCCGTACGCCCAGCCCATGAAAACCTCCCTGGCTAAAAACACCAGGGCAGGGAATCAGACATCGGTTAAAAACGATTCTACGTTCGTCAAATGCGCTCTAGCATGGCCCCATCGACAAGGAGGAAAGGCCATGCGACCGATATCCGGCATTTGGGTACCGCTGATCACGCCGTTTCAGGATGGCGAGATCGACCTGGCGAGCTACCGCAACCTGGTCGAGCACTACATCGGCCTCGGCGTCAGCGGGCTGTTCCCGTTGGGCACCACCGGCGAGGCGCCGACTCTCGATGACGGCGAAATCGATGTCATTCTGAAGGAGACCGCCGCAGCCGTGGCCGGGCGCGTTCCGGTGTTCATCGGCGTCGGTGGTAACGCCACGCGTAAGGTCGCGGCCGCGGTCGAGCGGCTCGGCCGCCAAGACGTCGACGGCATCGTTTCCGTCTGTCCGTACTACAACCGTCCCGGCCAGGACGGCCTGCGCGACCATTTCGCCGCCATCGCCGGGGCCACCGACCGTCCGGTGATGATCTACAACATTCCCTACCGCACGGCGGTCAATCTGGAAAACGATACCCTGCTGGAGCTGGCCGAGCTGCCGAACATCGTCGGCGTCAAGGACAGTTCCGGCGATCTGGCGCAATCGCTCGACCTGCTGGCTCGGCGGCCCGAGGGCTTCGCCGTGCTGACCGGCGAGGACGCGATGATCTACACCATGCTGGCGAACGGCGGCGACGGCGGCATCCTGGCCTCGAGCCATCTCGCCACCGAAACCTTCGTCGAGATCGATCGGCGCATGGCGGCGAACGATCACCCAGGGCGCGCTGGACCTTTGGCGGCCTCTGGCGCCGCTCGTCTCGATGCTGTTCCGCGAGGCCAACCCGATGCCGATCAAGTACTGCCTGTGGCGCCAGGGATTGATCGCGTCGCCGGAATGCCGGCTGCCGCTGACCGGCGTGTCGGCGGCCCTGGCGCGGGATCTCGACCGTTGGCTGGGGATGGAAACCGGCCTGTGCCGGGCTATGTGATCGCCTTGATCTCGTCCTGGCTCAGGTTGCCAGGCACGACGATGATCGGCACCGACAGCTGGCCCGACAGACGCGAGCTCAGGCCGCTGACCAGCGGTCCCAGGCCCTGATCGCCGCTGGCGGCGCCGACCACCGACGTCGGCATGCCGATCAGGTAGATCATCGCCGGGACCATGACGAAGCCGCCGCCGACGCCCATGATCGCCGCCAGCACGCCGACCAGGGCGCCGATCGTCAGCGGCAGCAGCGCGCTGATGTACAGCCGCGAGCGGCGGAAGCGCATCTTGAACGGCAGGCCGTGCATCCATGTATGCTGGCGCCGCTTCGGCGGACCGGCGCTGCGGCTACGCAACAGGGCGCGGGTCGCCTCGACGAACATCAGGCCGCCGATGATGCCCAGGAAAACGACGTAGCTGAGCTTGATCACCAGGTCGATCTGGCCCAATTGGCGCAGCAGGCTGAACAGCCACACGCCGAAGGTCGAGCCGATGACGCCGCCGATCAGCAGCATCGCGCCCATCTTGAAATCGACGTTGCCGCGGCGCCAGTGGGCGAGCACGCCGGAGACCGACGAGGCGACGATCTGGTTGGCCTCGGTCGCCACCGCGACGGTGGGCGGGATGCCGACGAAGATCAGCAGCGGCGTCATCAGGAAGCCGCCGCCGACCCCGAACAGGCCGGACAAAAACCCGACCCCGCCGCCCATGCCGAGCAGGATGAAGATGTTGATCGAGGTTTCCGCGATCGGAAGGTAGAGCTGCATGGCGCAGGTCCTGTTGTTGTTGGGCGCGCGGGACCGCCACCGGACGAGCGCGCCGGTTTGCCGCCCGCTGGCGGCATTCTCGAAGACTGGTTTGTGGCGAAAACGGAGAGGAGGGGGACTCCGGTCCATTACGTGAAGGAGTTCTAATGTTGCAGCGCAAAAAGGTCAAGTGAAAACGCCCCTCATGCGCGACATTCCGTTGCCGGCCGTCGGCGGCCGCGTGGTATGTAGGAGGAGGCAAGGATTGAGGATTCCGAATGACACCTGACATCACCGCCTTCTTCGATGAGGCGACCTTTACTGTGACCTATCTGGTCGCCGATCCCACGATCGGCCATGCCGTGATCATCGACCCGGTACTGGATTACGACGCCGCGTCTGGGCGCACCTCGACCGCCTCGGCTGACGCGGTGATCGCCCGGGTGCGCGAGTCGGGTCTGCTGGTCGAATGGGTGCTCGACACCCACGTGCACGCCGATCACCTCAGCGCCGCCGACCACCTGAAGCAGGAGTTGGGCGCACGCACCGGCATCGGCGATCAGGTCGGCGCGGTGCAGGCGACGTTCAAGGCGGTCTACAACCTGAATGACGATTTCGTTCCCGACGGCCGCCAGTTCGATCACCTGTTCGCCGATGACGAGGAATTCGCCATCGGCCGGCTGACCGCGCGGGTAATGTCGGTGCCCGGGCACACCCCGGCCTGCGTCGCCTACCTGGTCGGCGACGCCTGTTTCGTCGGCGACACCATGTTCATGCCGGATTTCGGCTCGGCCCGCTGCGACTTTCCCAACGGCGACGCGCGCACGCTGTACCGCTCGATGCGCCGCATCCTGTCGCTGCCGCCCGAGACGCGGCTGTTCATGTGCCACGACTACGGCGCCGAGGGCCGCGATTTCGCCTGGGAAACCACGGTCGCCGAGCAGCGCGAGAGGAACCTGCACATCAACGACGGCGTCAGCGAGGAGGAGTTTGTCATCCTGCGCTCCGAACGCGACAAGCAGCTCTCCATGCCGGCGCTGATCCTGCCGGCGGTGCAGGTCAACATCCGCGCCGGGCAACTGCCGGATGCGGAGGAGGGCAGCGGACAGTTCCTGAAGATCCCGCTGAACGTTTTCTAGCGCTTATCCCGGCACAGCCAGTTGCTCTCGGTCAGGCTTTTCAGCGGCGGCCGCGGCTGACCCTTGTGATAGGTCTCGCCGTCGACCGAGAAGGTCAGGCGGCCGTCGGCGAAGCTTTTCACCGTCAGCTTCAGGTCCGAAAACGCCGCTGGAATGAAGGTATGCAGATGCGCCAGGCGCAGGCGCAGGTGCGCCGGCTCTTTCTCGTAGGCCGGATAGAACCACCATCCGCCGACCGTCCAGGAGTAGCCGAACGACTGCTCTTCATCGACGACGATGGTGTTGTCGGCCCGGAAAAGCCAGCGCAGGCCGCCGCAGGAGCCGTTCTTGCGCCAGTGGTACGGCATGTCGCTGAGATTGGGCCGGACCACGAGCCGATCATGGCCTGGGTGTCAAGCTCGGCGGCGCCCGCGCTGAGCGTTAAAAACGCCGCCAGCAGAATCGGAATGCTTCGCTTCATCATGGCTTCCGCATTATTCTGCGGACAACCAGGGCCGGGCGACAAGCAGAATCGCACCGGCCGCAAGGGAGAGAGGCCGCCATGACCACGCCGCTGACGATCTTCGGTTTGCCCGCATCGCCCTACACCCCAAGATGCTGGCGGTCCTGCGCTATCGCCGGATTCCCTATCGCAGGCGCATGGGCTCCTGGCGCATGAGCCAGCCCGACGACCTGCCGCGGCCGAAGGTCGAACTGCTGCCGACGCTCTATTTCACGGGTGAGAACGGAAAGACCGAGGCGCTGGTCGGTTCGACGCCGCTGATCCGCCGGCTCGAGGCCGATCACGCGGGCCGGGCCGTCGTGCCCGGCGATCCGGCGATCGCCTTCCTCGACGCGCTGCTCGAGGACTACGCCGACGAGTGGCTGACCAAGGCGATGTTCCACTACCGCTGGGTCTACGCGCCGGACATCGACCGTGCCGGCGAGATCCTGCCGCGCTGGACCGTGACGCCGCGCGGCGAGGCGGAACTCGCCGAGCTGAAGGCGGCCTTTTCCGAGCGGCAGATCTCGCGCCTCCATGTCGTCGGCTCCAATCCGACCACCGGACCGGTGATCGAGGCCAGCTACGAGCGTTTCCTCGACGTGCTGAAGGCACGACTCGCGGACTCCGCGTTCCTGTTCGGGGCAAGGCCGTCCAGTGCCGACTTCGCCGCCTTCGGGCAACTCACACAACTGACCCACTTCGACCCGACGCCGATGGCGGTGACGCTCGAACACGCGCCGCGGGTCTGGGCCTGGGTCGAACTGGTCGAGGACCTTAGCGGCCTGGAGCCCGAGGAGACCGACTGGGTCGCGCCGGGTGCCATACCCGACAGCCTGCGCGCCCTGTTCGCCGAGGCCGGCCGCTGCTACGCGCCGGTGATGCTGGCCAACGCGCGGGCGCTGCTGGACGGCGCCGACACCGTCGAGACCGAGGTCGACGGCAAGCCCTGGGTGCAGCAGCCGTTCCCGTATCAGGGCAAGTGCCTGCAGGGCCTGCGGCGGGATTACGCGGCGCTCGACGCGGGGGCGCGGGCCGTGGTCGACGACGTGCTCGCCGGTACCGGCTGCGAGGCCTTGTTCGTTGGCGCCTAGCACGGAGAAACCTGCCCGCCCCCGCTACGCCAGCCTCGATATGCTGCGCGGCGTCGCCATCCTGGCCATGGTGGTCTATCACTTCTCCTGGGACCTGACGTTTTTCGGCCTGGCCAACTTCCGCATCTTCGAGGACCCGGGCTGGATCTGGTTCGCCCGCCTGATCGCCGGCACCTTCCTGTTCGTCATCGGCGTGGCGCAGGTGATGGCGCAGCAAAGGGGATTTTCCGCGCACGCCTTCTGGCGCCGCTTCGCCCTGGTCGCCGGTTGCGCCGCGATCATCTCGGCCGGCACCTACGCCGTCGATCCGCGCACCTTCATCTTCTTCGGCATCCTGCACCACATCGCGCTGGCGAGCCTGCTGTTGTGGCCCTGCCTGCGCCTGCCGACGGTAGCGCTGATCGCGCTGGCGCTGATCTGCTTCGCCGCGCCGGATTTCCTGACCGGGGAGATGTTCGCGCCGGCCTGGCTGGCCTGGACCGGCCTGGCGCCCTACATCGTCGAATCGGTCGACTTCGTGCCGCTGTTCCCCTGGTTCGGGGTCGGGCTGGCCGGCGTCATCGCCGGGCGGATGATCCTGCGCGACGGCCGGTTGCCGCCGGCGCTCGACTGGTCCGACGCCGCCCTGCCGGCGCGCCTTCTGCGCCTGGCTGGCCGGCACAGCCTGCTGATCTACATGCTGCACCAGCCGATATTGTTCGGTGCGCTGTACTTGGTCACCAGCTTCAGTTGACGGGCGCCCCCGATTCTACCCCCATCTCGCCCAGCGTGGCTTCGATCGCGGCTAGGGCGGCACGCATGTCATCGGCGTGCAGGTCGCCGATGCAGCCGATGCGGAACGACTCGGCGACGGTCAGCTTGCCCGGATAGATCACGAAGACCTTGTCCTTCAGCGCGTCGTAGAAGCGCGCAAACTCGAACGCCGGGTCGGCGGGCATGTTGAAGGTGACGATGATCGGCGCCTGCAGATCGTCTTGCAGCAGCGTCTCGAAACCCAGCCCGCGCATGCCGTCGATCAGGATCTTGCCGTTGTCACTGTAGCGCGCGTTGCGTCCGGCGACGCCGCCGGCTTGCTCGAACTGGTCGATGGCGGAATCGAAGGCGGCGATCACGTGGGTCGGTGGGGTGAAGCGCCACTGCGCGTTCTTCTCCATCGCCGTCCACTGGTCGTGCAGGTCGAGGCTGAGCGAATGGGCGTTGCCGGCGGCGCCTTCCAGCACCGCGCGGCGGATGATCGCGAAGCCCATGCCCGGCACGCCCTCGAGGCATTTGTTGGACGACGCCATGACCGCGTCGAAGGCGACCTCGCGGGCGTTGAGCGGAATCGCGCCGAAGGCGCTCATGGCGTCGATGATCAGGCCACGGCCCTGCCGCGCCACGACCTCGGCGATCTCGGCGATCGGGTTGAGGATGCCGGACGTGGTCTCGCAGTGCACCGCCAGGACGTGGCCGATCGCCGCATCTTCGGACAGCATGCGCTCGACCTCGGCCGGATCGGGCGGCGTGTCCTCGGCTGTCTCGTAGGTGGCGTAGGCGCGGCCCATGTAGTCGAGCATCTTGGCCATGCGCTGGCCGTAGGCGCCGTTGATCAGGATCAGCGCCTTGCCGTCGCGCGGGATCAGGGTGCCCAGGGTGGCTTCGACGACAAAGCTGCCGCTGCCCTGCAGCGGCACGCAGACGTGGCTGTCGGCGGCGCCGGCGATGTCGAGCAGGCGCGCGCGCACGCGGGCGTTGATGGCGATGAATTTCTCGTCGCGCGAGCCCCAGTCATGCCCCATCACCGCCTTGGTCGCGGTGGAGGTGGTTAAGGGGCCGGGGGTCAGCAGCAGCGGATCATTGTTGTCGCGGGTCAAGTCGCGTCTCCTTTCGCTCCAGAACTTGACCGGTTCCGGGGGCGGGGTGGGGCGAACGATGTCAGATATGTCGGTCAAGATGCCCCAGGTTTGTGTGACGGTTCGATGAACTTTTGTGTCCGGCGCGGCGGCGCCAGAAGGGTCGGATCCTAGGCGCGGACGGCGCATGGGAACAGCATTTTCCTACCGGCTCCGGACGAAAGAAGGGCCGCGCCGCGCGCGCTGACGGCTTGGTGCGCGCCCGCTGTCCCCTGGAGGGGCGCGAACAATGGAGCCGGACGGAACAAGCTCTCCCGGCACGTCCGCGTTTTATTTGACATGTATAAATTGATAATTATCAAATAGGGTCATGGCTGATTGAATTCGGCGCCCCGACGCGGCGCCGAGGGCGGGGAGGGGAAACAGCACATGTCCGAACAAGCCACCGAGTCGACGAAATCCCGCGAGCTCTTCGGGTTTCTGTTCCTGACCGTGATCCTGGGGCCGATCCTGTCGTTTGTCCTGGTCGGCGGCTACGGCTTCGCGATCTGGATGTACCAATTGCTCGCCGGTCCGCCGGGCGCCCCGTGATGCCCGGACCGTTGTCGACGGCTAACTAGATGAAAGACCTGGAACCATGACGTCATTTCCGAATTCCGGATCCCGGCCGAGCCGCCGCGATCTGCTGACGGCGCGGCTGGCGCCCGACCGGCCGCACATCGCCAGCCTGCTGGTGCAGGCGTGGCCGAATCGCATCGCCGCGCTGACGCCGCAGTTGAACGCCCTGGGCGGTGTCGAGGTCCACCACAGCGATCCCGGCGGCCGCATCATCGTCACCATCGAGGCGCCGGACGACCGTCGCCTGCTGGCCGCCATCGCCGAGATCGAGGCGGCCGACGGCGTGGTCACGGCCTCGCTGGTCTATCACCAGGTCGAGGAGCACGGCGATGTCTGAGGAACGGGGCAAGCAAATGCTGAGCCGGCGCCAGGTGATCAAGGCCAATGCCGTCGCCGTCGCCGCCGCGGCGGCGGGCCTGCCGCTGCCGTCGCTGGCCGCCAACGTGGTCACCGACAAGGACAGGACGCAGCTGAAATGGTCGAAGGCGCCATGCCGCTTCTGCGGCACCGGCTGCAGCGTCATGGTCGCGACCAAGGAAGGCCGCGTCGTCGCCACCCACGGCGACACCCAGGCCGAGGTCAACCGCGGCCTCAACTGCGTCAAGGGCTACTTCCTGTCGAAGATCATGTACGGCACCGACCGCCTGACGCAGCCGCTGCTGCGCATGCGCGACGGCAAGTTCGCCAAGGACGGCGAGTTCGCCCCGATCACCTGGGACCGGGCCTTCGACATCATGGCCGAGAAATGGAAGGCGGCGCTGAAACGGCACGGTCCCGGCGGCATCGGCATGTTCGGGTCCGGCCAGTGGACGGTGTGGGAGGGCTACGCCGCGGCCAAGCTGATGAAGGCCGGGTTCCGCTCCAACAACATCGACCCCAACGCGCGGCACTGCATGGCCTCGGCGGTCGGCGGCTTCATGCGCGCCTTCGGCATCGACGAGCCGATGGGCTGCTACGACGACATGGAGGCGGCCGACGCCTTCGTTCTGTGGGGCGCCAACATGGCCGAGATGCACCCGATCCTGTGGACCCGGGTCGCCGATCGGCGGCTGTCGCATCCGCACGTCAGGGTGGCGGTGCTGTCGACCTTCGAGAACCGCTGCTTCGACCTTGCCGACACGCCGATGGTGTTCGCGCCGCAGACCGACCTGGCGATCCTCAACTTCATCGCCAACCACATCATCCAGACAGGGCGGGTCGACCACGACTTCGTCAAGCGCCACGCCAACTTCCGCCGCGGCAACACCGATATCGGGTATGGTTTGAGGCCCGAGCATCCGCTGCAGCAAAAGGCCAAGAACGCCGGCAAGGCCGGCGGCTCGAGCCCGATGACCTTCGACGAGTTCGCCGCCTTCGTGAAGGACTACGACGTCGCCTCGGTGGCCAAGCTGTCCGGTGTCTCGGAAAAGAAGCTGATCGCCCTGGCCGAACTCTACGCCGATCCGAAGACCAAGGTGATGTCGTTCTGGACCATGGGCTTCAACCAGCACACCCGCGGCGTCTGGTGCAACAACCTGATCTACAACATCCACCTGCTGACCGGGAAGATCTCCGAGCCCGGCAACAACCCGTTCTCGCTGACCGGGCAGCCCTCGGCCTGTGGCACCGCGCGTGAGGTCGGCACCTTCGCGCACCGGCTGCCCGCCGACATGGTGGTCAAGAACCCCAAGCATCGCGCCTTCGCCGAGAAGGTGTGGAAGGTCCCGGCGGGCACCATTCCCGGCAAGCCGGGCTACCACGCCGTGCTGCACAACCGCATGCTCAAGGACGGCAAGATGAATGCCTATTGGGTGCAGGTGAACAACAACGTGCAGGCGGCCGCGAACCTGAACGAAGAAACCCTGCCCGGCTACCGCAACCCGGACAACTTCATCGTCGTCTCGGACGCCTATCCGACGGTGACGGCGCAGGCCGCCGACCTGATCCTGCCGACCGCCATGTGGGTGGAGAAGGAGGGCGCCTACGGCAACGCCGAGCGGCGCACCCAGTTCTGGTTCCAGCTTGTCGATGCCCCGGGCGAGTCGCGCTCGGACCTGTGGCAGCTGGTCGAGTTCTCCAAGCGCTTCACCACCGACGAGGTGTGGTCGGCCGAGCTCCTGGAGAAAAATCCCGGCTACAAGGGCAAGACCCTGTACGAGGTCCTGTTCAGGAACGGCAACGTCGACAAGTATCCACTGTCGCAGACCTCCGCCGAGTACGAGAACGCCGAGGCCAAGGCCTTCGGCTTCTACATCCAGAAAGGCCTGTTCGAGGAATACGCGACCTTCGGCCGTGATCATGGACACGACCTGGCCCCGTTCGACACCTATCACAGGGTGCGTGGCCTGCGCTGGCCGGTGGTCGACGGCAAGGAGACCCGCTGGCGCTACCGCGAGGGCCACGATCCCTACGTCGAGGCCGGCAGCGAGCTGCAGTTCTACGGCAAGAAGGACAACAAGGCGCTGATCTTCGCGCTGCCCTACGAGCCGCTGGCCGAGGTGCCCGATGCCGAATACGACCTGTGGCTGACCACCGGGCGGGTGCTGGAGCACTGGCACTCCGGCTCGATGACCCAACGGGTGCCCGAGCTGTATCAGGCCGTGCCCGACGCGGTCTGCTACATGCACCCGGACGACGCCAAGGCGCGTGGTCTGCGCCGCGGCAGCGAGATACGCGTGGTGTCGCGGCGCGGCGAGATCCGCACCCGGGTCGAGACGCGCGGGCGCAACAAACCGCCCCGGGGGCTGGTCTTCGTGCCCTGGTTCGACGCCAGCCAGCTGATCAACAAGGTCACGCTGGACGCCACCGATCCCATTTCCAAACAGACGGACTACAAGAAATGCGCAGTCAAGGTCGTTTCCGCATGAAGCCGGCGCTCACCGCCGCCTGTCTGATCCTGCTGGCGGCCGGCGCCGCGCTCGCCGCCGATCCGGTGGCGACGTTGCGCGGCGCCGAACTGGCGTCCGAACCGGCGGCGCCGCTGATGGCCGGGCAGTCGAACACCGACCTCAAGCAGGTGCGCAACTATCCGGAGCAGCCGCCGACCATTCCGCACAAGATCCGCGGCTACCAGATCGACCTGAACTCGAACAAGTGCATGAGCTGCCACAGCCGCCGCGCCGTCGAACAGTCGCAGGCGCCGATGGTCAGCGTCACCCATTTCATGGACCGCGACGGGCAGGTTCTGGCCTCGGTGACGCCGCGGCGCTACTTCTGTACCCAGTGCCACGTGCCGCGGCACACGGTCAAGCCATTGGTCGGCAACGCCTTCGTCGATGTCGACACGGTCCTCAAGCAGGCCAAGTGAGTCGCGGACATGATCGAGCGAACCAAGCGCCTGCTGCGCCTGCTGAACAGTCCGAGCAAGCATTACAGCCTGGCCTTCCTGACCTTCGGCGGCTTCCTCGCCGGCATCATCTTCTGGGGCGCGTTCAACACCGCGCTCGAACTGACGAACACCGAGACCTTCTGCATCGGCTGCCACGAGATGCGGGACAACGTCTACGAGGAGTTGCGCGCGACCATCCACTACTCGAACCGCTCGGGCGTGCGCGCGACCTGTCCCGACTGTCACGTGCCGCACGAGTGGACCGACAAGATCGCGCGCAAGATGGCGGCGTCGAAGGAGGTCTGGGGCATGCTGTTCGGCACCATCGACACGCGCGAGAAGTTCCTCGACAAGCGGCGCCAGCTGGCGCAGCACGAGTGGTCGCGGCTGAAGGCCAACAACTCGCTCGAATGCCGCAACTGCCACGACTTCGAATTCATGGACATCACCGAGCAGAGCCCGCGCGCCGCCGATCATCACCAGCGCCTGCTGGCCAGCGGCGAGAAGACCTGCATCGACTGTCACAAGGGCATCGCCCACGAGCTGCCGGACATGTCGGGCGTCAAGGGCTGGAACTGACGGCGAGTGTCAATTGCGCGCCGAGATCGGCGCGTCTTCCGCATCGGCAAGCGTGGCGTCATCCTCGAGCAGGGCGTAGATCTCGACTTCACCCTGGCGGCCGCGCAGCTTGTGCCGGCCCAGTGCCGGGGTATTGAACGGCTGTTTCAGGTCGTCGCGCAGCCGGCCGGACAGCAGGATGTTGACGTTCTCGTCCTTGCGGCCCAGGTGGGTGCAGTTCTCTTCCATGCGCCGGGCCACGTTCACCGCGTCGCCGACGACGGTGTAGTTGATTCGCCCCGGGCTGCCGATGTTGCCGACCACCACACGGCCCAGGTGGATGCTGATGCGCAGGCGGATGGTCGGCAGGCCGTCGGCGGCGCGTTCGGCGTTGAAGGCGTGCACGCCGCGCTCGATCGCCAACGCCGCGCGGCAGGCGCGGTCGGCCGGGTCGGGATAGGTTTCCGGCGTGCCATAGACCGCCATCACCGCGTCGCCGATGTATTTGTCGATGATGCCGCCCTCGGCCTCGACGATGCCGGCGACCATGGTGAAATGCTTGTTCAGGATTTCCGCCGCCTCGGTCGCGGTCATGCTCTCGGACATCGCGGTGAACCCGACGATGTCGGTGAACATGATCGCCACCTCGCGGAATTGCGACGTGATTCCCTGGCGCTGGTGCAGCCGGATCAGACGCGTGACCAGGCTTTTCGGCACGTAGCGCTCGAACCAGCGCAGGCCGTCCAGCATGGTGTTGAACGACCGCGCGGCGTCGTTCAGTTCGCTGAAGAAGCTGCCGGGGATGCGGTCGACGCTGGCCAGGTCGAGGTCATGCACCTTCATCGCGCCTTCCGACAGCCGGCGCACCGGCCGCGAGATCTGCCGCCCGATATAGGCCGCGGTCAGCGACGACAGCACCGAAATCAGCAGGCACAGCACGATCGCCCATTTCAGGCGGAACACCTCGGACAGCAGGTCGACCGAGGGCAGGTAGGTGCCGATGATCAACGGGCGGTCGCTGTAGCCGCTCAACTCGCGGTGCAGGAACACGTAAGTCTCGCCGGCCAATTCGACGAAGTTGACGCCCGGGCCGCTGAGCACCCGCGATTCGAGAAATCCGGCCGGCCGTTCCTGCCACATCGAGGCCAGGATCGGGTCACCGAACACCTACTGCTTCGGCAGGAGTGCCAGGCTGGTCAGGCCGCTGTAGCCGAAGGCCAAAAGCGGATGCGCCAGGACCTGGTCGTGGCCATACAGGATGAAGGCGTTGGCGCCGAACTCGGTTTCCAGGTCCGAGATGACCTCGGACAGAATCTTGACCGAGATCATCACCGACACGACGCCCAGGAACTTGCCGTCGCGGGTTATCACGCGATGGTAGTTGAGCGTCGCCTGCCTGTACTCCTCGCGCCACAGCAACTCGCCCCAGAGCGGTTTGTCGCTGTCGCGCGCCGCTTCGACTCGTCGGCGCATTTCGGTATCGTCGCCGAGGGACTGGAACAGCGGGCGCACCTCGTCCTCCTGGCGCTCGGCGGCGACCAGGCGGCCGTTGGGGGCGACGAACTGGATGCGGATGATCTGCGGTGTCGCCGCCAGCGAGCCGAGCAGCAGGCTGGTGAACTCGTCCGAGGGGCCCGGCTCGATCTCGTCGCGTTGGATCTGCTCGGAGATGAAGTCGACCTGGTTCTGCGCCGAGTTGAAATACTGCAGGGTCTGGTTGACCTCGGAAGTGACCAGCAACTCGGCCTTCTGGCGCAGCAGGCTGACCGTGTTCTGAAAACCACTGATCAATCCGACGGCAAGCACGCTGCCGACCGCGGTGAGCACGAAGAAGCCGAGCCCGAGTCCCAAAGCCACCGACATCGGGGCTTCCCACGCGCCGTCGCGGCGGCGCCCGCGTTTCAGCCAGGACATGCGATGTCTCCGGCCGGTTCCCCGAGACCAGGCCCGCGCGCGGCGGATGGGAAGGCGTATGGTCTTAACAAAATCAATCTCTTATCGCTTATTGCGCGGCGTCGGCCGCGGCTGCCCCAAAGCACACCAAAGTATTGCATTTCTTAACCATCGAAGTCACGGGTTTGATCGGCCACCGCGGCGAGCGCAAAAAGCGCCGGCGATGGGCGCAAGGCTGTTGACCGCCGGGCCCCGGATCGCCTTATCTCGATGGCGTGCAAATTCTGGAGACCCCGTATGAGCTACGACTCCGTGTTCAAACCCGGCCTTTTCGACGGCAAGACCGTGATCGTCACCGGTGGCGGCAGCGGTATCGGCCGCTGCACCGCGCACGAATTGTCGGCCCTGGGCGCCCGGGTGGTGCTGGTCGGGCGCGACCGCGCAAAACCCGATGTGGTCGCCACCGAAATCGCCGAGGACGGTGGTGCCGTCGATACCGAGGCGTTCGACATCCGCGACGAAGATCGCGTGCGCGACGGCATCGCCGCGATCCTGGCGCGCAACGGTCCGGCGGCGGGACTGGTCAACAACGCCGGCGGCCAGTACCCGGCGATGCTCGACGAGATCAGCGCCAAGGGCTTCAACGCCGTGGTCTCGACCAACCTGACCGGCGGTTTCCTGGTCAGCCGCGAGGTCTACACCCAGTGCATGCGCCAGCACGGCGGCAACATCGTCAACGTCATCGCCGACATGTGGCGCTCGATGGTGACCATGGGTCATTCCGGCGCCGCCCGCACCGGCATGCTCAACCTGACCCAGACGGCGGCGGTGGAGTGGGCGCATTCCGGTGTCCGGGTCAACGCCGTGGCGCCGGGCTGGGTCGCCTCGTCGGGGTTCGACACCTACGACGAGAACGGCCGCGAGCACATGAAGACCCTGCACCGGTTCCCGGCGTTGCGCCGCTACGGTACCGAGGCCGAGGTGTCGGCGGCGATCGTGTTCCTGCTGTCGCCGGCGTCGGGCTTCATCTCCGGGTCCTGCATCCGCGTCGACGGCGCCGCGCCGAACATGCCGGTGCACGTCGAGATGCCGCACCACGACCGCTCCGAGCCCTTCGAGGGCTTCCACCGCGCGATCCTGCCCGAGGTATTGCGCGACGACGACGGCGAAACCTAGCCTGGACAGGCGGCAGAGAAGGGGGAGCGCGGCTTGGAAACAGGTCTGATTTCAATCGACTACCGGGATCCGGCGTGGATCGCGATCGCCTTCGCCTTCGGTCTGGTGTTCCGCCGGGTCGGCTTGCCGCCGATGGTCGGATTCCTGGTCGCCGGCTTCGTGCTGCACCTCCTGGGCGCCGAGAGCGACCAGTTCCTGCTCGAGATCGCCGACCTGGGCGTCACCCTGTTGCTGTTCACGATCGGCCTCAAGCTGCGCGTCAGCACCCTGGCGCGGCCGGAGATCTGGGCGACGATGTCGATCCACATGGGCGTCTCCATCGCCTTCACCGCGGCCTTGCTGTACGTCCTGGCGGCCATCGGCCTGCCGCTGTTCACGCAAATGGACGCCTTGGCCATCTTCGTCGTCGCCTTCGCCCTGTCGTTTTCGAGCACGGTGTTCGCGGTCAAGACGCTGGAAGACCGTGGCGCCGTGCTGGCCCGTTTCGGCCAGGTGGCGATCGGCATCCTGGTGCTGCAGGACATCGCCGCGGTCGCCTTTCTCGCCGCGTCCGTCGGCAAGTTGCCGACCGTCTGGGCGCTGGCGCTGTTGGCGCTGATCCCGGCGCGTTATGTGCTGTCGACCATCCTGACCAACAGCGACCACAAGGAGCTGCTGGTCGTGTTCGGTTTCGTGCTGGCGCTGGGCGGCGCGTCCCTGTTCGAGGTGGTCGGGTTGAAGGGCGACCTGGGCGCGCTGGTGCTGGGAGTGCTGCTGGCCGGTCACCCGCGGGCCAACGAGCTGTCGCGCAATCTGATGGGCTTCAAGGACGTATTCCTGGTCTGCTTCTTCCTGACCATCGGCATGTTCGGCCTGCCGACCTGGCAGACCGTGTTCGCGGCCCTGCCGCTGCTATTGTTGCTGCCGCTGAAGGTGGGGCTGTATCTGCTGCTGTTCACGCGCTTCCGCCTGCGCGCCCGCGCCGCCACCCTGGGCGCCAGCGTGCTCGGCAACTTCTCCGAGTTCGGCCTGATCGTCGGCGCCGTCGCCACCAGCGCCGGCTGGCTGCCGGCCGAATGGCTGACCGTGATCGCGCTCGCCGTGTCGGCGTCGTTCATCCTGTCGGCGCCGGTCAACGCCCAGGCCGACAGCCTCTATGTCCGCTTCCGCAAACGTCTGCGGCGGTTCGAGCGGGCCGAGCGGCTGCCCGGCGACGAGGATATCCAGCTCGCCGGCAACCGGGTGCTGATCTTCGGCATGGGCCGGGTCGGGCGTGCCGCCTATGACGAGATGCAGCCGCACCTGAGCGAGGAGATCCTCGGCGTCGACCTGGACGAGGCCGAGGTCGCGCGCAACGTCGAGGCCGGCCGCCGCGTGGTCCGCGGCGATGCCACCCATCCCGATTTCTGGTCGCGACTGGACGAACGCCACGAGGCCGTCAACATGATCCTGCTGGCGATGCCGGACCACGGTGCCAACATCAACGCCGCGCGCCGCTTCCGCGATCGCGGCTTTCCCAATGCGATCGTCGCCACGGCGCTGTATCCAGACGAGGAAGAGAGCCTGCGGGAGGCCGGCGTCGACGAGGTCTTCAACATCTACGCCCAGGCCGGCGCCGGCGCCGCCTCGCGCATGTGGGCGACGGTGAAGGAGGAAGAAGAGGCCGAATCCTAGAGATCCATCTGCCGAGCCGCCATGCGTTTCTGCCGTGTGCGTGCTAGAGCACATTTGACGAACGTAGAATCGTTTTTAACCGATGTCTGATTCCCTGCCCTGGTGTTTTTAGCCAGGGAGGTTTTCATGGGCTGGGCGTACGGGATTGATCTTCGGCAGCGTGTGGTGGATGCGATTGAGGGTGGCTTGAGCCATCGCGATGCGGCGGAGCGGTTCAGCGTTGCGGTATC
>Ga0209785_1000317_pt1 | contig 15753 bp, 14 predicted proteins | sample WorMetG1BERMUDA2_FD_187403 | JGI IMG/M metagenome (GOLD analysis project Ga0209785, IMG submission 187403) | Marine gutless worms symbiont microbial communities from Max Planck institute for Marine Microbiology, Germany - Inanidrilus... ...
TGATCTGCCGGCGGAGTACGATCTTCCCGTCTGGATCAAAACCGACGATGTGGAAAACGTCTTTGCCGATGTCGATGCCGATCGACAAAATAGCCGGCATGTCCTTGGGTGATGTTGTGGCCATGGGGTGCTGCTCCTCTCTGCGCAGGTCAAAGTCTTCGCAGACTAACCTGCTGGGGGAAGCAGCCGGTCCATCCCATTAACGGGAGCGAGCAAGATCATGAGCACGAATCCCGCAAACCCGGTCGTCGAAGCCAAGAACGTCTGGAAGATCTTCGGCGATCGCGAACAGGAAGCCCTCGCCGCGATCCAGAAATCCAACCTCTCAAAGGCCGAGGTGCTGGAGCAGTTCGAAGCCGTCGTCGGCGTCCGCGACGTCAGCATCAGCGTCGGCGAGGGCGAAGTCTTCTGCATCATGGGCCTGTCCGGCTCGGGCAAGTCGACCCTGGTGCGCCACATCAACCGGCTGATCGAGCCGACCCACGGCCAGATCCTGATCAACGGCACCGACGTCGGCGGCCTCGGCGCCGAAGACCTGCGGGCCATGCGCGCCGACAAGATCGGCATGGTGTTCCAGAACATGGCGCTGCTACCGCACCGCACGGTGCGCGACAACATCGCCTTCGCGCTCGAACTGCGCAACGTCGATGCCTATACCTGCTCCGAGGTGGCCGAGCAGGTGATCGAGACGGTGCACCTGCAGGGTTACGGCGACCGCCTGCCGTCGGAACTGTCCGGCGGCATGCAGCAGCGCGTCGGCCTGGCCCGCGCGCTCGCCGCCGATCCCGACATCCTGCTGATGGACGAGCCGTTCTCGGCGCTGGACCCGCTGATCCGCCGCGGCCTGCAGGACGAGTTCCTGGACCTGTCCAAGACCATGCGCAAGACCACGCTGCATCACCCACGACCTCGACGAGGCGATCCGCATGGGCACGCGCATCGCCATCATGAAGGACGGCGAGATCGTGCAGATCGGCACGCCCGAGGAAATCGTCACCGAACCCGCCGACAAATACGTCGCCGACTTCGTCGCCGGCATCTCCAAGTTGAAGCTGGTGTTCGCGCACACGGTGATGATGCCGGTGGCGCAATACGAGCAGTCCGCCGGCCCGCTGCCGGCCACCGACGGCTGTCCCGTCGCCGGGCCGGACGACGATCTGGACACGCTGGTCAGCCTCGCCGTCGACCAGGACAAGCCGGTGATCATCCAGGAAGACGGTCAGCCCGTCGGCGTCGTCACCAAGGACGCCTTGCTGCACGGCATTCAAGGGGAGGCCTGAGATGCTCGACAACACCATGGCCAAGTCGCCGTTCGCCGAGTTCGCCGGGACCAACGGCAGCTACTACGACGACGTCTTCCTGCGCATCCAGAAATCGACGCTCGGCTCCTATCACATCAACAAGGCGGCCCTGTTGGGCAGTTTCGCTTGGGCGGCGGTGCGCGCCAATTGGCTGCTGTTCTGGATCGGCTTCATCGTCGACCTGCTGACCCTGGTCAACCTGGCGCTGGTCTACAAGTACTCGAAGGCCGCCGTCGACTTCGCCGACAAGTCCTACCTGGTCGAGCGCTACGAAGCCTGGTCGACCTCCTACATGATCGCGGCGGTGGTCTTCTTCGTCGGCGGCCGGCTGATCTTCGCGTGGATGGCGGACCGGGTCTATTTCAACCAGTACAACCGCTGGCGCGTCGACCACACCAAGCCCTCGAACGTGGTGTTCTCTCGCCTCATGATGACGGCCCTGATCGTCGCCCTGATCGCGCCGCTGACGCTGTATCGCGCCAGCCAGTTCTCGCCCGAGCCGCGCGCCTGCCTGAAGCTCGAGCGTGCAGTGCAGAAGGGCAAGGAAGTCGACGGCAAGGCGCGCTTCGACTGTTTCATCATCGGCGAGTTCCCGGTGCTGTTCTGGCTCGACCGGCCCGACGAGATCACCTATCCGCGCAAGGACGACGGCTCGCGCTACGTCAAGCGCACGCCGGCCCGCGAAGGCCTGCCGCCGGTCAGCCTGAACACCTTCTCGGCGCAGGCGATCGATGACGGCATCGGCTACCTGACGGCGGTTTGCGGTTTCCTGTTCGACGGCATCACGACCGGCCTGCGCAGCATGCTGGGCGCCATCACGGCGGTGTTCGTCGGCACGCCGTGGCCGATCACCATGGGCATCCTGCTGGCGATCTCGTATTACATGGCCGGCACCCGGATCACCCTGTTCGTTGCCTCTTCGCTGGCCTACCTGGCCCTGTTCGGGTTCTGGCAGACGGCCATGGACACGCTGTCGCTGGTCGCCGCGGCGTCGATCATCTGCGTCGTGTTCGGGCTGCCGCTCGGCGTCTGGGTCGGTAAATCCTCGCGCGGCCAGGCGATCGTTACCCCGATCCTCGACGTCATGCAGACGATCCCGTCGTTCGTCTACCTGCTGCCCGCGGTCGCCTTCTTCTCGATCGGCAAGCCGCCCGGAATTCTGGCGACCGTCATCTTCTCGATGCCGCCGATGGTCCGCCTGACCGCGCTCGGCATCCGCCATGTGCCGGAAAACACCAAGGAGGCGGCGCTGGCCTTCGGCGCCAGCCCGCGGCAACTGCTGCGCAAGGTCGAGTTGCCGCTGGCGCTGCCCTCGATCATGGCCGGCATCAACCAAGTTGTGATGATGAGCCTCTCGATGGTCGTCGTGGCGGCGCTGATCGGCGCCGGCGGCATGGGCTACATCGTCACCGAGGCCCTGGCCAATACGCAAACCGGACGCGGGGTCCTGGCCGGCCTCGGCATCGCCCTGCTGGCGATGATGATCGACCGCGTCGTGCAAAAAGCAAACAAGGTGAAGCACTGAACCAACCGGCCGGTACGGCGTTGAAAATCGTCAACGGCCACCAAGACTGTTTCGCAACTCACGGAGGTAAGCTCATGAAACCGATCAAGATCACGGCCCTCGGCCTCGCGCTGGCGCTGTCGGCGACGGGTGCCGCCCAAGCCGCCGGCGCCAAGGTGACCATTTCCGACCTGAACTGGACCGGCGCCAAGGCCATCGCCAACATCATCAAGGCGGTGATCGAGGGACCGCTCGGCTCGGAAGCGGAAATCATCGCCGGTCTTTCCGACCAGTCGATCATCTCCGCCGGCATGGACAAGGGCGACGGCTCGGCCGACGTCTACACCGACATGTGGATGCCCAACCAGCAGGCGCTGTGGGACAAGTACATCGTCAACGCCAAGACGGTCGACCACAACACGCCCTATACCGGCACCCAGGGCATGTTCGTGCCGTCCTACATGAAGGACAAGATTTCGAGCTTCGCCGACCTGGCCAAGCCCGAGATCGCCGCCATGTTCGACAAGGACGGCAACGGCAAGGGTGAATACTGGGCCGGCGACGCGGCCCGGAAGTCGACCAAGATGTGGCAGGTCAAGTTCAAGGACTACGGCCTCTCGGACCTGTGGGAGCCGGAGATCATCTCCGACGCCACGTTCAAGGCGCAGCTCAAGGCCGCCTACGGCAACCAGAAGCCGATCCTGTTCTACTACTGGACGCCCGAATGGCTGCACGCCGCCTACGACCTGACCTCGCTCGACGAGCCGGACCGTACCGACGGCTGCATGGACCTGAAGCTCGACCAGGAAGACTGGTTGGAAGCCTCCAAGTTCAAGTGCAAGCACGCCGATGCCGACATCTTCGTGTCGTTCTCCAAATCGCTCGAGCAGCGCAACCCGCCGGTGGCCAAGTTCCTCAAGCAGGTCAAGTTCGACCCGCAGGTCGTCAACGGCTGGATCCTGAAGATCGGCCGCGACGAGATGGACCCGCAGGACGTCGCCGAGGAGTGGGTCAAGAACAACATGGACACGGTGAACAAGTGGATTAAGTAGTCCGCTCGGTCACCCGGCGGGGGAGGGTACGGCCTCCTCCGTCGCGATGCCCATGGATTGGATTGGCTGCTTCGCCCGCCGCCCGCGCCACGCGCGGCGGCGGGCGGATTTTTCCGTCATTGCCGGGGGGCAATGGAGATGACCAACCTGTCACAGTTTCCCGACCGGATTTCCAACGCCGAGACCTCGCGCGCCGGCTGCCGCACGGTCGAGCTGCTGATCGCGCCCGGGGTGTCGCTGGTGACGCTCGGTTCGGTGCTCGAACCGCTGCGCATGGCCAACCGGATCGCCGAGCGCTATCTGTACGACGTCCGCATCGTCACCGAGAGCAACGCACCGGTCGAGGACGCCAACCGCATCGCCATCGCGCCGACCCACGTCACCGGCCTGGAGACCGCCAGCCCCGATCTCGCCCTGCTCTGCGTCGACGTCGACATCCACCCGCGCGTCGGTGAGCGGGTGCGCGCCTGGCTGTCGCGGCTGGCCCGGCACGGCACCAGCATCGGCGCCATCGGCACCGGCGCCTTCACCCTGGCCCGCTTCGGCCTGCTCGACGGCTATCGCTGCGCCGTGCACTGGGAGCTAGCGCCGCTGTTCCAGGAGATCCACCCCGGCCTCGAATTGAGCAACGTCATCTTCGAGATCGACCGCAACCGCATGACCGCGGCCGGCGGCACCGCGCCGATTGACATGATCCTGCACTGGATCGCCGGCCACCACGGCCGCGCCCTGGCGCTGGCGGCGTCCGAGGCCCTGGTGCACGATTCGACGCGGCTGTCGGACGAGACCCGCGCCCGCGGCCGCCAGGCGTTGATCAGCCACAGCTCGCAGTCGATCTCGCGCGCCGTGCAGATCATGGAAGGACACATCGAGGACCCGCTGCCGATCAAGCAGCTGGCCGAGCTGGTCGGGCTGTCGCCGCGCCAGTTGGAGCGGGTGTTCCGACTGCACACCGAGAAGACCCCGAGCCAGTTCTACCGCGAGATCCGCCTGCACCGGGCGCGCAAGCTGATCCACCATTCCGGGCTGTCGATCCGCGAGATCTCGATCGCCACCGGGTTCTCGACGCCGTCCGGCTTCTCCAAGAACTACCGCCAGCGTTTCCGCCAGACGCCGACCCGCGAGCGGCTGTCCCAGCGCAGCGGCGCCTGATCCCGGCGCGCGGCGGCGCGGCGCCTTGGGCCGTTGATCCGCATCGGGTTGGTCTTTACCTTTTACTCCGCGATAGGCACGCGGGCGCCTCCTGCCCCGTCGCACCGGGTGGAAATCGGAGTAAGACATGAAAGCAGCCTACTACTCTGGAAACAAAACGTTTTCGATCGAAAACATACCGATCGTCGAGGTCGACGAGCACGACGTCCGCGTCGACGTCGCCTACTGCGGCGTCTGCGGGACCGACATGCACGTCTATCACGGCGCCATGGACGCGCGGGTCGGTGATCATCGAGTGATCGGGCACGAAATGTCCGGTACCATCGGCGCCGTGGGGGACGCGGTCAGCGGCCTGTCGATCGGCGATCCAGTGGTGATCCGGCCGCTCGACGCCTGCGGCGACTGCCCGGCCTGCCGCCGCGGTCACGCGCACATCTGCCAGAACCTGAAGTTCCTCGGCCTCGACACCGACGGCGCCTTCCAGCAGTCCTGGACCGTGCCGGCGCACACCGTGCACAGGATCCCGGCCGACCTGCCGCTGCAGCACGCGGCGCTGATCGAGCCGGTGTCGGTCGCCTGCCACGCCGTGCGGCGCAGCCGCCTCGCCGCCGGCGAGGACGTGCTGGTGATCGGCGGCGGTCCGATCGGCATGCTGACGGCGATAGTGGCGCAGCAAGCGGGTGCCAATGTCACCCTTTCGGAAGTCAGCAAGCACCGGCTCGAACTGGCCCGCGAACTCGGCTTCATCGCGCTCGATCCACGGGAGACCGACATCGCCGAGGCAATGTATGCGGCCACCGGCGGCAAGGGCGCCGACGTGGTCTTCGAGGTCTCGGGCAGCCAGCCCGGCATCGACACCATGACCGAGGCAGCAGCGACCCGCGGCCGCGTGGTCATGGTCGCGATACATGCCGAAAAACCCCAGGTCGACCTGTTCCGGTTCTTCTGGCGCGAGATCGAACTGCTCGGCGCCCGCGTCTACGAGGCCGCCGACTACGAACAGGCGATCGACCTGGTCGCCTCGGGCGCGATCGATTGCGCGCGCATGATCACCGACGTGCGCGACCTGGACGGCATCGGCGAGGCCTTCGCCGCGCTCAGCGGCAACGCCCAGGCGATGAAAAGCCTGATCAAGTGCTCATAGGGGGACAGAAGCCATGACCATTCTCGACAGCTTCAGACTGGACGGCAAGACCGCCCTGGTGACCGGCAGCAAGCGCGGTATCGGCAAGGCGATGGCGGTGGGACTGGCCGAAGCCGGCGCCGACATCGTCTGCGTCAACGCCTCGCTGGAGGCCGAGGGCAGCGCGGTGGAGCGCGCGGTAACACCGCTGGGCCGGCGCTTCCGCGGCTACGCCTGCGATTTCTCCGACCGCCAGGCGCTGTACGCCTTCATCGAACAGGTGAAACGCGACGAGCCGCGCATCGACATCCTGATCAACAACGCCGGAACCATCCGGCGCGCGCCGGCGGCCGAGCACGGTGACGACCTGTGGGATACGGTGATCGAGGGCAATCTCTCGGCCCAGTTCGTGCTGTCGCGCGAGATCGGCCGCGACATGGTCGCGCGCGGGGACGGCAAGATCATCTTCACCGCCTCGGTGCTGACCTTCCAGGGCGGCATCACCGTGCCCGGCTACGCCGCCAGCAAGGGCGCCATCGGCCAACTGACCATGGCGCTGTCGAACGAATGGGCCGCCGCGGGGGTCAACGTCAACGCCATCGCGCCCGGTTAGGTGCGCACCGACATCAACCAGGCGCTGCAGGACGACGCCGTGCGCAGCGACGCGATCCTCGAGCGCATCCCGGCCGGGCGCTGGGGCAAGCCTGAAGATTTCGCCGGCCCGGCGGTGTTCCTCGCCTCGGCCGCGTCGGACTACATGAACGGCGCCATCGTCACCGTCGACGGCGGCTGGATGGGGCGGTAGGGAGAAGATCGATGACCCCGTTCGACTTCCGCCCAGCGGCCGCGTGCCACTCCGGCATCGTATCCCTGGGCAAGGTGATGCCGCGCCGTCGACGCCGCATTCGACCTTTCAGCCAGATACGACCGTGAGCGACAAGCCAAAGGGAAGCATCCATGAAAACGCGAATCACCGAGCTCTTCGACATCGAACACCCGATCATTCAGGGCGGCATGCATTATGTCGGCTTCGCCGAACTGGCGGCGGCCGTCTCCAACGCCGGCGGCCTCGGCACCATCACCGGCCTGACGCAGAAGTCGTCGGCCGATCTCGCGAACGAGATCGCCAAGTGCAACGACCTGACCGACAAGCCGTTCGCGGTCAACCTGACCTTCCTGCCCAGCCTCGCCAGCCCGGACTATCCCGGCTACGTCAAGGCGATCATCGAGGGCGGGGTGAAGGTCGTCGAGACGGCCGGGCGCAATCCGGAAGCGGTGCTGCCCCACCTGAAGGATGCCGGCATCAAGGTGATTCACAAATGCACCTCGGTCCGCCACTCGCTGAAGGCCCAGTCGATCGGCTGCGACGCGGTGTCGGTCGATGGATTCGAATGCGGCGGCCATCCGGGCGAGGACGATATCCCGAACATGATCCTGCTGCCGCGCGCCGCCGACGAGTTGGAAATCCCGTTCGTCTCGTCGGGCGGGCAGGCCGACGCGCGCGCGCTGGTGGCGTCGCTGGCCATGGGCGCGGACGGCATGAACATGGGCACCCGCTTCATCGCCACCAAGGAAGCCCCGGTGCACCAGAACGTCAAGGACGCCATCGTCGCCGCCTCGGAGCTCGACACCCGATTGATCATGCGCCCCCTGCGCAACACCGAGCGCGTGCTCAACAACCCGGCGGTCGAGAAGGTCCTGGCCACCGAGAGGGAAAAAGGCACGGATCTCCAGTTCGAGGACATCGTCGACGAGGTCGCCGGCGTCTACCCCAAGGTGATGATGGACGGCGACATGGACTCGGGCGCCTGGTCCTGCGGCATGGTCGCCGGCCTGATCAACGACGTGCCGACCTGCAAGGAGTTGATCGACCGGATCATGAGCGAGGCGGATGCGATCGTCCGCGCCCGGCTGGAAGGCATGCTGGCGGCTTGAGGCGGGCTGTTCCTTTTCAATGAACACGGCGGCAGGACCGTTCGCCCCACTCTGGTGAGGTCGGTGCATGGCCAGGCCGGTCCTGGTCTCGGAGCGGTCGCGCGAGCGCAGATTTCCGCTTGCGGGCGATCAACCGACGCGGCCGAGCCGGTTTGGCCCCTATCGCGCGCCGGGCGGCGGCGTGCACCATTTCTTGTCGATCGACTCGATCCCGTGGCAACCGCCAAGCAGGCCCTCGTAGTAGCGTCCGGTCGCAGGGTCCTTGCAGAAGCATTTGTCGTTGCTCGGCGTGAGCCGGCCCCCCGTTCCCGGTCTTCGTCCGGTCGTCGTCGTTGACGGGGCTTTCCGTTTCGGCTGAACCACGCGCGGCTGGGGTCCGCAGAATCTCTGCGGCGTGCTGCGGATCGTCCCCTGGTCGCAGCGGCACTCGTGGGCGGAACCGGCCCCATAGCCGGGGCGCGACAGCGCGACCCAGCGGCAGCCGGTGAAGGTGCCCGTCTGCCGTCGCGAGGTTGATTTCGAGACCGGCGGGCGTGCCGGAGTCTTCAGCGCCTGATCGATCTCGCGCCGGGGACAGGCCTCGCGGGTACGCCGGTCGTTGGCGACCTGGGTGGCGCCGAGAAAATCCCCTCGGCCGGTGCGTTTGCGGATTTCCGCCAGCGCCGCGGTGCACCGCCGCGCCCGTTGCACCCGTGCCTGCGTATCGTCCCGCCGCGAACCTGCCCGTGGATAGCCGGCCGGTGCGCTCATCGCCTGGTCGATCGCGCCTCTGGGACAGGCGGCACGCGTGCGCGGATCGTCGGCGAGCCGCGCCGCCCCGGCACGATCGCCCGAGCCGGCCCGACGGCGAATCTCGCCAAGCACGTCGGTGCAGGACCACGCCGGCTCGGATCGGCGTTGGCCGGACGACCGCCCGCTCTCCGTCGAGCGTCGGGAGGTGGTTGTCGCGCGGATCTTCACGCAGGCGGTTTTCGCGCGATTGAGCTGCATGCCTTTGGCGCAGCGGCAGCGGGGGCTGTTCAAGCGGGATTCCCAATAGGCGATCGCGCCTTTCACGCGGTCGCATTGGCGCTGCATGTCCCGCACCAACTCGGATCGCGTCGGGACATAGGCGGTATAGTGGCTCAAGGTGACCGTGGTGCCGGTTTTCACCTTCGTGCCGGGTTTCGGATCTTGTCGCGTGACCCGATCCGCGTCCATGCGGCGCGCCGGGCGACCGGCCGATTTCGTTTTTGTCTTCAGTCCAAGAATCTGAAGGCGTCTTTTCGCGCCGTCGACCTTGAAGCTTCGCACATCGGGAACCTCGATGTTCGCCACATCGGGCGGGCGGTCGAGCAGCCGCGGGTGACGGTAGTTGCCGAGCGACGTGACGGCCCGTTCACCTGGCCTCAGCGGAGGATAGAAGAACTTAATGGGCGGCAGGTAATAGAACAGCGGCTCGATCTGAAAACTGAAATCATAGGGCTCGACGCCCCGATCATGGCGGAATGGCGGATAACGAAAGCTGCGGATCTCGAAGGCTTGCCGCTTACCCTTCCCGTCCGCCTCTTCGGAAATCACGCCGCCACCGGAGACACTCGAGCGATAGCTCGTCTCCCAGCGGTCGGCACCCCGGATCCATTTTTGGCGAACCGGCGTGAAACGCAGGCGCAGGTCGAGGGTCGCATTGCCACTGCATTTCAGTTCGGTTGGCGCGTAGCGCCAGACATCATCACTGAAATGCCGAATTCTCAGTCCGACCTTGATCGATGGACTTTCAGCGCAGGGTCGCGCCCGGGGCGAGGTGCTGTACTGATACCGGATCTTGACCTGGCCCTCGATGTCGAAGGGCCTTCCCGGAATGATCTCCAAAGGCGCCGAGGTGACGACGAAACTGACCGTCCAATAGGTGTCCCTGACGCTCTTGATGATTTTGGCGGTGTAGCCGTTGGATCCGCGTTTGTAAGCGATCTGCCAGATTTCCGGACCGCCATAGGTCGAGAAGTTGTTCGACTGCTTGTCCTTCGACCCGACGACCTCGACCAGCTTCAGGGGCGGGATCCGAGGCACGTTGGCGACCTCCTCGAGAAGCTCCCGGCGCTCACCATCGAGCCGTCGGAGGGCCTTGCGCAGTTCCAGGATCCTCTCGGCGTAGGCCTTGCGGTGCTTGAAGGATTTGCTCTTCGACGTCTCCGTCGGCAAACGCGCGATCAAGTGCTCCAGTTTGCGCAGGATGTCGGCGCGTTTTCTTTCCAAGTCACGAATGTCCGCATCGAAGGCGCGCAGTTCCTGCCCCCAGGCGGTTTGCATCGGCGACGCGCACAGCACCAGACTTATGGCGACGGCGACACCCGCCGCGATGCGCCGAAGACGGGTCATCTCGGGCGGGCCCCTTCAATCATCTGGCGCATGGTTTCGTGACCCTCGCCCTTTTGACCGCGGGCAATCGGATTGGTCAGCCGCGAGGCCCATCCGGAGATGCCGTTGAAGGGTCCCCAGCCCCAACGCTGGTTGGCGTCGAGGTTGAATCCGGCCATTCTCCGTTCGTGGAAGAAATCCTTGAGCAGGCGGTCGGGGTCGACCGGCAGGTCGCCGCCGTGGCAGCGGCCCTTGTTGCGCGAGCACCAGGATTTCATGCACGACAGGTCGCATTGCGGGATCAGGAACATCCTGCCGTCCGGCTGGAAGATGGTCAGCGGGTAATCGACGCCGGGCGAGCGGAAGAAGTTCTGCTCGGCGCCGTGATGCACCAGATTGCCGCCCTCGTGCCCGAACAGCTTGTTTAGCCGCGCGACGATTTTTTCCTGCATGCGCGTGATGAAGCCGGTCGCGTCGCTGTAGCCGGGAGTCTGGTGGCGCTGGGCCTGCTCGGCATAATTGAGGATGTCGTAGTCCGCCGCCAGCATCTTGCCGGTCTTCGCGTCGGCCAGGACCTGGACCTCCTTGACACCGCTGACGCCGCCCTTGATGACTTGCTTGGATTCGTAGTCGACGTATTCGCCGGCGGCGTTGCGCACCGCATAGACGGTCTCGCCGTCGGCGCGCTTGAGGGTTAGCAGGGGCTGGCCGCCCTCCACCATGTAGGTGACCGCCTTGGCGCAGTTCTTGGGATCGGCCAGGCACTTCTTCATCTCCTTGGCGCCCTTGGCGATCTCGCCCTCCAGTTTGATCAGATCGTTGGCGTCCTTCGCCGACTTGGTGCCCTGCCGGCGGATCTTTTCCTTCAATTGCTTCAGCTTGGTGCCCACCTTGTTGAGGTTCTGGTCCACCGGCAGGGCCCCGGCGATGGGGCCGTGGCTGGCGCTCTTCGACTTGATGCCCATGAACTTGGTCGACCATCCCTGGCCGATGCGCGCGGTCGCGCGCCGGTTGACCGGGCGCACGATGATGATCTGGTTGAACTCCTGCGCGGCCTGCGAGAATCCGGCGAAGTGATCGGGGTGGATGCCCGATTTCTTGGCCATCAGCGATTGCGCGTGGGTGATGACCCGGGCCCCCTCGTCGACGTTGCGGCGGGCCTGCTGCATGACCCGGTTGCGCAGGTTCGGCGGCATGTCCAGCAGTTGGATGCGGTCCGACGCGGCGTCGCGCAGGTTCTGGTAGATGCGGATGTGGGCCGGCACCGTATCGCCGACCGGCGTTCCCCAGCGGCGCTTCAGGAAGCCGCCGAACCGCTGGATGTAGCCGCCGTCCGATCCCCATTTGCCGGCCAGCCGTTCGAACATGTCGGCGGCGCCGCGCGAGCCCATCTTGAAGCGCCACCAAGCGTCACTCAGCGCGTATTGTCGTCCGCGGAAAAAGGCGTTCATCTTGTCGAAGATTTGGGCCGCGGTGGACGACCTTTTCGCCACCTGATCGAAAAGCTTCTGCGCCGTCTTGCTGTTGATCAGCATAACGCTGAGAATCACCGTCATGAACGAGCGAACGGTGAACGAAACAGGGCGTCCGGCCAGGTCGTGGCCGGCGTAGATGGCGTAGATGTCGAGCGTCTCGCCGACGATCGGGACGCCGGCTATCACGTCCGATAGAAATTGCTGCTCGGCCTGCAATAACTCCGCCTCGGCCCGCAGGGCGTCGGCGTCGGCCGACTGGATCTTGCGGATGGCGCTCAGGTAGGCGCGCAGGTTCCGCACCACCGGGCTCGGGCAGTTCGCACTCGGCACGTAGGCGCCGCCGACGCGGATCTTCTTGTTGCCGATTTTCGGCGTGCAGGGCTCGGCCGGTTCCGCGGTGGCATTGAGCGCGCGAATGAAGGCCACGGTCGCGCGCTTGTAGAGGCCGAGCTTGTAGCGCTGCAACGCCAGGCGCTGTTCGGCGAGGATCTGCTCGTAGTGGGTCGCATAGGAGAACAGCCTGGCCACCTGCCGATGCGGCCGGTCGTCGCGGTCGATGTGCGGCTTGCCGGGAATGGCGAAATCCGCGTTGCGGATGACCCGTTTGGTCATCTCGTAGATGCGCGTCGGTCTCTGGACGTCGAGACCGCTTAGTTTGGCGACCTGAAGAGCATCGGCCACGCCGCGCCGCAACGCCTTGACGTCGACGAAGGTCTCGCCGGTGATGGTCTCGTAGGCCAGATCCTCGCGCCAGTTGACGATGTCGCGCGCCAGCTTCTGGCGCTTGGCCTCGAGATCGCGCAGGACGCTGGCCTGCACCCCGTCGATCGTCGCGCGGCTGCGCCTGTCCAAGTCGGCGTCCTGCGTCGCCATCTTCGACAGGTGGTTTTCAACGGCCTTTTTGTCGGCGGCGAACGTCTGCGGCGGTGTGACGGCAAGCACTGCAATTGCGGCGAGTGGAACGCAATGGCGGAGGCCACGCCATTTGCGCAATGGCGAAATCGAACCGAGGCGCATCCTTGAGTGCGCCAAGTTTGTCATGGCTCTCCCCAAGCATCGTCGTCGATCACGCAGGAACTCTGCTATGGTACACGACCATTCGAAAGCTACAAACCTCCATCAATTCCCTGCGAAGCTGTCTGCCTCCGCTCACGATGCCGTGGGTGCTCCCGGCCGCCGGTACCGTACAGCGCTGTTCGATCGCGAGCGGTGAAGCCGGCGGATGGTCTGACCCCGGCGAGCGCCCGGCCCCCGCGGTCTCCGGTTTTCCGACCCGGTTTGATGGGGGCCTTGAACGGATCGCGAAACAGGATATGTTCTTGATACGTTCTTTTATATCGTGTATCTGAGTTATTGGCGCATTTGGCCCGCTGGATTTTGCGCGCGGCGACGACGAATGACGACAAATGATGACATTTTTCGCGCCGAATCTGCGGGTTTTGTGGGATTTCAGGGGCTTGCGGCGGAATTGAATGATGAACTCGCGGTCAAAACGGCCCGAAACCGCCTTGAAACGCGTCAAAACGGCCTGAAACGGCGCAACCTGCCGTCATTTCTCCGCGATGCTCATGCCCGGGCGCAGCACTTCTTGAATTTGGCGCCGCTGCCGCAGGGGCAGGGGGCGTTGCGGCCGACCTTGAGCGACGGGAATCCCAGGTCCTTCTCGCGCGCCCAGGCCATCTCCGCGGTCGGGTCCTGGCGCCGGTGCAACTGGTGCGCCATGAAGCGCATGTACGGCCGGGTGTGGGTAAAGAAGCGGTAGTAGGCGGCGCAGAAGTGGTTGAGCCCGGCCTCACCGTCGGCCGCCGTGTCGATGCGGTGTTTCGGGCACCCCCCGTTGCAGGCCGGGCGCACCTCGCAGGCGCGGCACTGCCCGGGCAGCCCCTCGGCCTTGTGCCGGCCGAAGGCCTGCTTCGGTTTCCATGGTGCCGGCGCGCTCGACGATCGGGATGAACTGCTGGAAGCGGCTGCCGATCTTCTTCAAAAAGCGGTAGACGCGCAGCGGGTCGCCGCTGTTGTGCCGGTGAAGGACCGTGAGTGTGTTGAACTCGATCCGGTGCTTCTTGAGGTGCTCGAGCCCGCGCATGACCTGCTTGAACGAGCCGCCGCCGCCCTTGTTCGGGCGGTAGGAGTCGTGCAAATCCCGCGGCCCGTCGATGGACAGCCCGACCAGGAAGTTGCCGTCCTTGAATAGGTCGCACCAATCGTCGTCCAGCAGCACGCCGTTGGTCTGAAACGCGTTCTCGATGGTCTTGCCGTCGGCGTACTGGCGCTGCAATTCGACGACGCGGCGGAAGTAGTCGACGCCGAGCAGGGTCGGTTCACCGCCCTGCCAGGCGAGGTTGCACTTGGCCCCGGCCGGCTTGGTCATGATCATGAACGGCAGGCCGGGGGAGGGTTCGAGCATGGCGGAAACCGTGCGGCTCGTGGGTTACAGAGCCTCAGCTTTGACCAGCGAGTGCACGGCGTCAACACGCCCCGCGTCGAGATCGCCTTTGAGCAAGAAACCGGATGCCGCCGTCCCCGAAGGAGGTACCGGCCGTCAATCACGCGGTCGCGCCGGTCGGCGTGATGGCCCTGCACCGCATCCTGCGACCCGACGACATGCTCGACGAATGACAGGCCGGTCGAACTAGAGCACATTTGACGAACGTAGAATCCTTTTTAACCGATGTCTGATTCCCTGCCCTGGTGTTTTTAGCCAGGGAGGTTTTCATGGGCTGGGCGTATGGGATTGATCTTCGGCAGCGTGTGGTGGATGCGATTGAGGGTGGCTTGAGCCATCGCGATGCGGCGGAGCGGTTCAGCGTTGCGGTATCGACGGCCGGCAATTGGCACCGGCTGTGGCGGGCGACGGGCTCGGCGCGCCGCCGGGCCAGGTTCTCCATCGCCCGGTTGGCGACCACGTAGGCGGCTTGGCCGGCATTGCCGAGCGCGCTGGCCACCGAAGAGAACAGCACGAAACAGCGCAGGTCCATCTCGCGCGTCAGCCGGTCCAGGATCTCGGCGCCGCGGACCTTCGGCGCCAGCACGGCGCGGAAAGTCTCGCGGTCCAGTTGCCGCAAGGTCTGGTCGCGCAGCACCATGGCGGCCTGGAACACGCCCCGGATCGGAACAGGATGGTCCCGCTGTTCGGCCAGGAACGCCGCCACCGCGTCCTCGTCGCAGATATCGAGGCGGTGAATCTCCAGGCTGGCCGGCAGGGCGCCCGCCGGATCTTCCTGTTCCGCCAGGCGGCCGCTGCGTCCGGTCAGCAGGACCCGCGCGGCTCCTTGGCGCAGCAACCAGAGTCCCAGCCGGTAGCCGAGACCGCCGGTTCCGCCGGCCACCAGCACGCCCTGTCCGGCCAACTGCGCCGTTGTCAGCAAATGGTCGACGTCGATGAAATCGCGACCCGGCCGGTGAGAATTGGTTTGCCTATCCAGGCGCACGGCCTCGCGTGTCCCGGTGCTGATGTAGGCGAGCGTGCGCCCGACCCGGCGACTGAACATTTCTCCGGGCTCGGTCGGGCTCATCCCGTTGCGGCTTCGATCGAACAGCGGCACCCGTAGCTTTTTCTCCTAATGGGATGGACCGGCTGCTTCCCCCAGCGGGTTAGTCTGCGAAGACTTTGACCTGCGCAGAGAGGAGCAGCACCCCATGGCCACGACATCGTACAAGGACATTCCCGCTCTTTCGTCGATCGGCGTCGACATCGGCAAAGACGTTTTTCACATCGTCGGATTTGACCCGGCCGGAAAGATCGTTCTCCGCCGGCAGATCAAGCGCTTGGCGCTGGCCGGCACGTTCGCCAAGCTTCCGCGTTGCATCGTCGGCATGGAAGCCTGCCTCAGCGCCCATTTTGTCAGCCGGACGTTGCGCGGCCTGGGCTTCG
>Ga0209785_1000319_pt1 | contig 15682 bp, 14 predicted proteins | sample WorMetG1BERMUDA2_FD_187403 | JGI IMG/M metagenome (GOLD analysis project Ga0209785, IMG submission 187403) | Marine gutless worms symbiont microbial communities from Max Planck institute for Marine Microbiology, Germany - Inanidrilus... ...
TACCCCATATCTGCCTCCCGAATCGCCTCGGCATACAGAATCATGGGGCGAGCCCCTTGGGAATCCCCCGATTCAATTTCCTTTCAAACCGCTCTAGGTTCGGATCGGCGCGCGATAAACCGCGACGGTGAACGGCAGGTGCGCGTGGCTCTCGCGCCGTAGCCAAACGAAGCCGCGCCGGCGGTACCAGTTAACCAGTTCGACGTGTTCCGCGATCAGGCCCAGCCGGAGCTGCCGTTTGCCCGCGCATGCCGCCTCGCGCAAGGCGCAATCCAACAATGCCCTGCCCAGGCCCTGGCGCCGACAGGCTGTCGGCACAGCTAAGCGCTCCACATAGGCGACCTGCCCTGCTGTCCACCGCAGTGCGACGCAGCCGCAAAGCGTGCCACCCCGGCGCAGCAGGTAGTAACGCCGTCCTCGTGCCAGATCGCGTGTGATCCAGTCGGCACGGCAGTTGGACGGATGGCTCGGCGCGTTGTCGGCGGTCAGGTCGAAACGCTCGGCGACGTCGCGGTAAGCGCAGCGGATCAGTGCCGCGAGCGCTTCGGCGTCACGGCGGTGGGCGCGGCGAATGACGAAACGGCCGCAACCGTCACCCCCGGGTTTGACCCGGGGGTCCACGAAGGCAGGCGCGTGGACGGCCGGGTCAGGCCCGGCCATGACGATACGGGAGGGCCTCAGCCCTCGCCTTCGCTCGGTGCTTCCCCCGCCCCATCGCTGACCTTCTTCTTCGCCTTCGGCAGGTTGAGCTTGATGTGCAGCTCGCGCAGCTGGCGCTCGTCGGCCGGCGCCGGTGCGCCCATCAGCAGGTCCTGGGCCTGCTGGTTCATCGGAAAGGCGATGACCTCGCGGATGTTCGGCTCGTCGGCGAGCAGCATGACGATGCGGTCGATGCCCGGGGCGCAGCCGCCGTGCGGCGGGGCGCCGAATTTGAACGCGCGCAGCATGCCGCCGAATCGCTCCTCGACGTCCTGGTTGGAGTACCCGGCGATCTCGAAGGCCTTGTACATGATGTCCGGGCGGTGGTTCCGGATCGCGCCCGAGGAGAGTTCCACCCCGTTGCAGACGATGTCGTACTGCCAGGCCTTGATCGTCAGCGGGTCGTCGTTCTCCAGCGACTCGAGACCGCCCTGGGGCATCGAGAACGGGTTGTGGCTGAACTCGACCTGGCCGCTGTCCTCGTCGAGCTCGTACATCGGGAAGTCGACGACCCAGCAGAACTTGAACACGCCGTCCTCGCGCAGGCCGAGCTCGTCGCAGATGCGCTCCCGGGCGCGGCCGCCGAAGGCCGACGCGTCCTTGGCCGAACCGGCGGCGAAGAAGACGGCGTCGCCGTCCGCGACACCCGCGGCGGCCTTGATCGCGTCCAGCCGCTCGGGCTCCAGGTTCTTGGCGATCGGGCCCTTGGCGCCGTCGGGCGCGAAGTTGATGTAGCCGAGGCCGCCGGCGCCTTCGGCTCGGGCCCAGTCGTTCAGCTTGTCGAAGAAGCTGCGCGGACGGTCGGCGGCGCCCGGCGCCGGGATCGCGCGCACCACGGCGCCACGGTCGACCAGCTTGGCGAACAGGCCGAAGTTGGAGCCGCGGAAGGGCTCGGTCACGTCGGACATCTCGATCGGGTTGCGCAGGTCCGGCTTGTCCGAGCCGTACTTCAGCATCGCGGTGTCGAACGGGATCTGCGGGAACGGCAGCGGCGAGACCTGACGGCCGTTGGCGAAATCCTCGAACACGTTGTGCAGCACCGGCTCGATCGCCTCGAACACGTCGTCTTGCGTCGCGTAGGCGAGCTCGAAGTCGAGCTGGTAGAACTCGCCCGGCGAGCGGTCGGCGCGGCCGTCCTCGTCGCGGAAGCAGGGCGCGATCTGGAAATAGCGGTCGAAGCCCGACACCATCAGCAGCTGCTTGAACTGCTGCGGCGCCTGCGGCAGGGCGTAGAACTTGCCCGGGTGCACTCGGCTCGGCACCAGGTAGTCGCGCGCGCCCTCGGGCGAGGTCGCGGTCAGGATCGGCGTCTGCATCTCGAGGAAGCCCTGCGCCGTCATGTGCTTGCGGATGTCCGAGATCACCTGACTTCGCAACACGATGTTGGCGTGCATCTCAGGCCGGCGCAAATCCAGGAATCGGTAGCGCAGGCGCAGGTCCTCGGGGAAGTCGGCGTCGCCGGCGACCTGGATCGGCAGCTGGTCGGCCTCGGATTCGACGCTCAGCTCGTCGACCGTCAGTTCGACCTCGCCGGTGGGCAGGTTCGGGTTGATGGTGTCCTCGGTGCGCTTGACCACCTTGCCCGTGACAGTGATGACACTCTCGGGGCGGATCCGCTCCAGCGTCTCGAACAGCGGGCTCGACACATCGATCACGCACTGGGTCAGGCCGTGGTGGTCGCGCAGGTCGACGAACAGCAGGTTGCCGTGATCGCGCTTGCGGTGGACCCAGCCCGACAGGCGGGCGGGCTCGCCGGCGTTTTCCAGGCGCAACTGGTTGCAGGTGTGCGTGCGATAGGGATGCATCGAAGGTGGTTCCGGTCATAAAGATCTTGGGAAGGCGCGAAACCACACCGAAACCGGTCGTTTGTCAAGCCGAGATGGGGGTTTTTCTGGGCGCGGCCTCTATGCGCCAAGCGGCATTCGTTGTATTACACGCCCCCATGACATTGATTACCGACAACAAGGCGCTGGCCGCGTTCTACCGTGAGGTCGCCGGCGCCGAATACTTGACCGTCGACACCGAGTTCCTGCGCGAGAAGACCTACTGGCCGGAGCTGTGCCTGGTCCAGGTCGGCGGCGCCAACGCCGCCGCCGCGATCGACCCGCTGGCGCCGGGCATCGACCTGCGCCCGCTGTGGGACCTGCTGCACGATCCGAGCCACCTGAAGGTGCTGCACGCGGCGCGCCAGGACCTGGAGATCTTCCTCAAGGAGACCGGCCGGCTGCCGGAGCCGATCTTCGACACCCAGGTCGCGGCGATGGTCTGCGGCTTCGGCGAATCGGTCGGCTACGAGACCCTGATCTCGAAGCTGACCAAGGCGCGGGTCGACAAGTCCTCGCGCTTCACGGACTGGTCGCGCCGGCCGCTAACCGACAAGCAGATCAAGTACGCGCTTTCCGACGTCACCCACCTGCGCCCGGCCTACGAGAAGCTGCGCCGGCAGCTGGAGAAGAACGGCCGCGGCCCGTGGCTGGACGAGGAGATGGCCAAGCTGGAGGAGCCGACCACCTACCTGCCGGATCCGCGCGAGGTCTACAAGCGCATCAAGTCGCGCGGCGCGCGGCCGAAGCAGATGGCGATCCTGCGCGAGCTCGCCGCCTGGCGCGAGGTCGAGGCGCAGAAGCGCAACCTGCCGAAGAACCGGGTGCTGCGCGACGAGGCGCTGGTCGAGATCGCGCACCACACGCCGAAGGACGCGCAGCAGCTGGAACGCATCCGCGGCCTGGGCCGCAACCTGGCGCACGGGGCGATGGGCCAGGCGGTGCTGGCGGCGGTGCAGACCGGCCTCGCCCTGCCCGAGAGCGAATGGCCGCAGCCGCCGCAGACCCGGCCCCTGCCGCGAGGCAACGGCCCGGCGGCGGACCTGCTGAAGATATTCCTGAAAATGCGCAGCGACGCCACCGGGGTCGCCTCGCGGCTCATTGCGTCGGCCGCCGAGGTCGAGCGTCTGGCCGCCTTCGGCGACGAGTCCGAGGTGCCGGCGCTGCACGGCTGGCGGCGCGAGATCTACGGCGCCGAGGCGCTGAAGCTGCGCGACGGCCAGTTCGGCATCGCGCTGAAGGACGGCAAGCCGGTGCTGGTGCCGGCGGGCTGACGCCGCCACCATCATCACGTCATACCCGGGCTCGACCCGGGCCTCCACGAAACCGCTTTCGCCACGAGGATAGACGTGGATGGCGGGACAAGCCCGGCCATGACGATCGAGATCGGGGACGGCGGTTCAGACCAGCGTCTCGTCCACTTCCGCGTCCAGCCCCAGGTGCCGCGTCAGCGCCCGGAAGCGGCGGTCGATCGCTTCGCCGACGAAGATCTTGTCCTGCGGCAGGTGCAGGGTCAGGCGCCCGGGCTCGAGGCTGAGCGAGGTGCGCGACAGCACCCTGGGCGCGCTGCCCGAGATGGTGTGCGCCAGGCGCAGGGCCAGGCCGATGGCGGTGGCGCGTTCGACCTGGAACGGGTTGAGCAGCGCCAGCACCGGGGTCACCAGTTCGTCGTCGGCCTCGCCGTCGTAGCGCACGTTCAGCGCCAGCGCCAGGAACACCCGGTCCGAATGGGTCATGCCGGCGAACGGGATGCGCAGGATGCGGTGGAAGGCGTGGCGGGCGCGGTAGTCCGGATGCTCGACCCAGCCGAGATCGCTCAACAGACAGGCGGCGCGGCGCAGGCGGCGTTCGGCCCGGGTCTCCTCGGGGAACAGCGGCCGGGTCCAGTCGAGCATCTCCTCGCCGCGGATCGAGAAGCGGCCGGTGCGGCTCCACAGCGCCGAGCAGCCGGCGAGCAGCGGGTCGACCCGGCGGCGCTCGCCGTCGAGCGATTTCAGCATCTGACCCTCGCGCATGCCGAAGCCGGAGAACTGCACGTTGCGCGGCCGCGCCGTCTCCAGCACGCGCAGCATGGCGACGGCGGCGAACGGCAGGGTCGCGCTGCGCCGGCGCGAGGCGCCGGAGAGCTGCTCGAGCTTGTCCCAGCTCATCTCGATAATCTCGCGCAGCAGCGTCACCGCCTGCTTGCGCGGGACCACGAAGTTGTCGATCACGTGCAGCGGATAGTCGGTGCTTTCGATCAGCACGCGGGCGATGTTGCGCCACGAGCCGCCGACGGCGAAGAAGGTGCGGCCCTTGCACTCCTCGACCCAGGGCAGGTCCTCGATCTCCTTGTCCATCACCTTGATGGCGCGCTTCAGGTTGCCGCCGGCCATCTCGCTCAGGCGCAGGTGGCCGGTGGGCAGCGACGCGTGCTCGCCGTATTCGCCGTTGTTCAGCGCCACCAAGTCGAGGCTGCCGCCACCCATGTCGCCGAGCAGCCCGTCGGCGTGCGGCTGGCCGTGCAGCACGCCCTGGGCGGCCAGGCGGGCCTCCTCGTCGCCGCTGATGACGTTGATGGTGACCTCCAGGTCGTGTTCGACCTGGCGCACGAAGTCGGGGCCGTCGTCGGCGTCGCGCACGGCCGCGGTGGCGACGAAGTCGAGCTCGGCCAGGCCCATTGCCTTGGCCAGGCCGACGAAACGCGCCAGCGTGATCTGCGCCATCTTGACGCCCTCGGGATTGAGCCGCCCGGTCTCGGCCAGGCTGCGGCCGAGCTTGCATTGGGCCTTTTCGTTGAACATCGGGATCGGCATGCCGTCGGGCGCGTCGTAGACGACCATGCGCACGGTGTTCGAGCCGATGTCGACGACGCCCAGCCGGCGCGCGTCGGGACGGTGTTCCAGGTTCATCATTCGGTTCCCGGCCCGGTTCCGCGACGTCTCGCCGGGCGCCCTGGCCACCCCTACTTGAAGTTTTCTTGACGCCGCCCTTTTTCGGCCGCCGTCCCCCTTTTATCCGCCCCGAATTCCGGTAGACTCGGTCCCCGGACCCTCATTCGCAACGATACAGGATTCGCGATGAAGACCCTATACCTGTTGCGTCACGCGAAATCCAGTTGGAAAGACCCTTCGCTGGGCGACTTCGACCGTCCGCTGAAGGGCCGCGGGCGGCGCGCCGCCAAGGCGATGGCGCGGCACCTGGCCCGCCAGAAGTGGCGGCCCGGGCTAATCCTGTGCTCGGCCGCCGCGCGCACCAGCGAGACCCTGGACTACCTGCTCGAGAAGCCCGGTCCTTCGACGCCGCACCTGCTCGACGAGGCGCTGTATATGGCCGGTCCCAACCGGCTGCACGACTACCTGCGCGGCCAGGACGACGGGCTCGATTCGCTGATGCTGCTGGGCCACAATCCGGGGCTGGAGCAACTGGCGCTGCGTCTGACCGGCACCGCCGAGCCCGAGGTGCTGGCGACCATGCGCGCCAAGTACCCGACCGGCGCGCTCGCCGTGCTGCACTTCGACATCGCCAGCTGGGACCGGCTGGTGCCGGGCGGCGGCCGGCTGGAGACCTTCCTGCGGCCGGTCGATCTGTCGGAGGAGGTCGGCGAAGACTAGAGCCTGTCATGTTCAAATGGAAGCGACTGAGATCGCCCCAGCGTCCCGCCGGATAGGAGAGACGGAGAAGGCGATGCGGCGCATCGGCGAGGCGTCTCTCCTATCCGGCGGGACGCTGGGGCGACCTTCGGCGCCCTTTCCGCTGCCGTGGACGTCGTTGCGGCCCGCTTGTGATGCGCCACATCGCGGCGCGACCCGCGCCTAGCCACGGCAGCGGAAAGGGTGTCTCAGCGATTCCATTTGGACATGACAGGCTCTAGGACACGGTCCGGCGCTTGATCGCCCCCGGCCCCGGCACCATGCGCAGGTCGCGCACATCCACCGCGGCACCGTCACCGTCGCGCACCAGGGCCAGGCGCACGCGCTGGCCGGTTTGCTTGTCGACCAGTTCGGTCGGCTCCTGCCCCGGTTCGTTGACGTGCAGATCGCCCCATTCCTTCAACGCGATCAGGATCGGGCGCAGGTCGGCGCCGCGGTCGGTCAGGCGGTATTCGAAGCGGGTCCGCTCGCCGGGGTCGCGGTAGGCGACGCGGGACACGATGCCGGCCTCCTCGAGCTTGCGCAGGCGCTTGCTGAGCAACGCCCGCGGCGCGCCGAGGTGGGCCTGCAGATCGTCGAACCGGCGCAGCCCGCCGAACAGGTCGCGCAGGATCAGCAACGACCACTTCACGCCGATGATCGCCATCGCGCCTGCCACCGGGCAGTTGACGGTTTCGTAGTCGCGCCAGCTCGTCACATCCAAGCTCCGTGGAAAAAACTTCCCTTGCCTTGGCGCCGAGTGTAGCCCATCCTAGGCTGAGTTCACAAATTGAATTTTGGAATGGCGATCATGTCCGACACGCAAGCGACCGACTGGAAACGCACCGCCTGCATCCTCTGCTACGCCAACTGCGGGCTCGAGGTGAAGACCGAGGCCGAGAACGGACATGAACGGATCACCACCGTGCGCGGCGACAAGGCACATCCGCGCTCGCAGGGCTACCTGTGCCAGAAGGCCCAGGGCATCGCCCACTACGGCCTCAAGAAAGACCGTCTGACCTCGCCGCTGCGCCGCCGTCCCGACGGTACGTTCGAGGAGATCGACTGGGACACGGCGCTGGATGAGATCGCCGCCAAGCTGCTGGCGATCCGCGACGAGCACGGGCCGGTGGCTTTGGGCCACTACGGCGGTGGCGGCCAGGGCAACCACTCGGGCGGCGGCTACGGCATCATGATGCTGCGCGCGCTCGGCGCGCGGAACTTCTACAGCTCGCTGGCACAGGAGAAATCGGGCCGCTTCTGGGTCAACGGCCGCATGTACGGGGCGCAGACGGTCAACCACGTGCCGCTGGCCGAGGACGCCGACCTGTGGCTGGTCATCGGCGGCAGCGTCTGGGAAGCGCAGTGCGAACCTGGCGCCCGGGTCCACGTCAAGGAGTTCGGCAAGCACGATGACCGCAAAATGATCGTGGTCGATCCGGTACGGACCCGCGAGGCGCAGATGGCCGACCTGCACCTGCAGATCAAGCCCGGCACCGACGCCTTCCTGATGGGCGCGATGTTGAAGATGCTGATCGAGCGCGGCGCCCAGGACGATGCCTTCCTCGCCGAGCACTGCGACGGCTGGGAGGCGGTGCGCGACTCGCTGCTGGCGATCCCGGCGGCGGACTGGATCGCCGAAACCGAGCTCGATCCCGCCGACGTCGAGGCGGCGGTCGCCATGATCGCCGACAGCAAGGCGATGGCCCTGCGCACCGAACTGGGCATCGAGCAGAGCCGCAACTCGACCCTGAACAGCTATCTGGGCAACCTGCTGTTTCTGGTCACCGGCCATTTCGGCCGCCCCGGCACCCATGCCCTGCACTCCTGGCTGCAGCCGCTGTTCGGCAACTCGAAAGGTGCGGTTTCACCGGTCACCGGCATGCCCGAGATCGCCGGCCTGTATCCGCCCAACCGGTTCCCGGCCGAAGTGCTGAGCGAGCATCCCGAGCGCCTGCGCGCGATGCTGGTCGACAGCTCCAATCCGGCCAACTCGGCGGCCAACACCGACCGCGCCGAGGAGGCTTTCCGCGCGCTAGATCTGCTGGTCGTGGTCGACGTGGCGATGACCGAGACGACGATGCTGGCGGACTACGTGCTGCCGGCGGCGGCGCAGTACGAGAAGTGGGAGTTCACCTATTTCACCTTCGGCTTCCCGACCAACTACTTCCACCTGCGCCGGCCGCTGTTCGTGCCGCTCGCCGGCAGCCGCATCGAGCCCGAGATCTACGCCGGCCTAGCCCGGCGCCTGGGCCTGCTGCCCGACGATGCCGTGCTCGACGATCTGCGCGCGAAGGCGGCCAGCAACCGCCTCGCTTTCGCCCAGGGCTTCCAGGGTCTGCTGAAGCAGGACAAGGCGCTGTTCGCGATCGCGCCGCTAATCCTCTACCTGACCCTGGGCAAGAGCCTGCCGAACGGCGCCGCCTCGACGGCGATCCTGTGGCCGGCCTGCCATCGACTGGCGCAGCGCCATCCGGCGCAGGTCAGGCGCGCGCTCGGCAGCGAGGCGACGCCGCCGATGCTGGGCGAGGTGCTGTACGAGACCATCGTCAACTCGGACACCGCCGTCGCCTTCACCGAGCATGAATTCGACGAGGTCTGGGACCTGCTGGCGACGGCGGAGAAGCGCTTCCAGCTCGATATCCCGGAGCTGCGCGACTGGCTCGCCGGGCTGCGCCCCGAGCGCGACGACGCCGAGTTTCCGTTCCTGGTCTCGCTCGGCCAGCGCCGCGCCTACAACGCCAACCAGATCATCCGCAATCAAGGCTGGCGCAAGAAGGACCTCGACGGCGCCCTGCGCGTGCACCCGGATGACCTCGCCGGCATCGGCGCCGCCGACGGCGGCTGGGTCACGGTCGAGACCCACACCGGCAAGCTGACCGCGCGGGCCGAGGCCGACGCCACCCTGCGCCCGGGTTACGCCACCCTGCCGCATGGCTACGGCCAGCACATCCGCCTCGACGACGGCGAGGAGATCGTCGCCGGCCCGCGCATCAACCAGCTCTCGGCCAGCGACGACTGCGACCCGATGACCGACACGCCGTACCACAAGAACGTGGCGGCGGCGCTCAAGCGGGTCAGCAACGAGGAGGCGGCGCAAAGCGAGGACCTCGCCGCCAAACTGCGCCAGGTGCTCTAAAAAAAGGGGTCAGACCCCTTTTTCGCGGAATCGGGCGGGCGGTTCAGAACGTGCCCGGATAGGCGCCGCCGTCGATCAGGAAGTTCTGCCCGGTGACGAAGCCGGCCTGGGCGCTGCACAGGTAGGCGCAGGCTTCGCCGAATTCGGCCGGATCGCCGAAGCGGCCGGCCGGGATCGTCGCCTTGACCTCGTCGGCGACCTGTTCGACGGTGATGCCGCGTGCCTTGGCGGCAGTGGCGAAGCCACCTGTAAGCCGATCCGTGTCGAAGCGGCCGGGCAGAAGGTTGTTGATGGTGACGTTGCGCTCGGCCCAGTTGCGCGCGATGCCGGCGATGAAGCCGGTCAAGCCGGTACGGGCGCCGTTCGACAGGCCCAAGACATCGATCGGCGACTTGACCGCGCTCGAGGTGACGTTGACGATACGGCCGAAGCCGCGCTCGGCCATGCCCTCGACGGTCGCCTTGATCAGGAAGATCGCGCTCAGCATGTTGGCGTCGACGGCGGCGATCCAGTCGTCGCGCTCCCAGTTGCGGAAATCGCCCGGCGGCGGTCCGCCGGCGTTGTTGATCAGGATGTCCGGCGCCGGACAGGCCTGCAGCGCCGCGGCGCGGCCCTCGTCGGTGGTGACGTCGGCGGCCACCGCGGTGACCGCGACGTCGGCGGCACGGCGGATCTCCTCGGCGGTCTCGGCCAGGGTCTCGGCGGTGCGCGCGACGATGGTCACGGCCACGCCCTCGCGCGCCAGCGACATCGCGCAGGCTTTGCCCAGTCCCTTGCTGGCGGCGCAGACGAGCGCGTGGCGCCCGGCGATTCCCAAATCCATGCGGTGTTCTCCTCGCGCTGTTGCTGCGTTCGTCTATCCCTGATCCGGCAACGACGCCAGAACCTGCTTCATCAGCGGTACCGTGATCCGCCGCTGGCGCGCCAGCGAGGTGGCGTCGGCGGCGGCGACCACGGCGTAGGCGGCGGCGAAGGTGCGCTCGATGCGCGGCAGCACGAAGGTTAGCACGCCTTCGTCGATGCGGATCTGACGGTCGGCGAACAGCTTCGCCACCACCGCCATCATCAGGGCGTCGTCCGGCTCGCCGATGCCGACGGCGGGGGCGGCTTTCAGCCGCGAGCGCAGATCGGCCAGCTTGAGCTTCCAGCGCGACGGCGGCCGGTCGCAGGTCAGCAGCATGGTCCGCCCGGTCTCGGCGACGGTGTTGTAGAGATGCAGCAGCGGCTCTTCCAGCCCCTCGCGCACGAAGTCCTCGGCGTCGTCGAGCACGCAGGCATTGGCGTAGCCGAGGATCTGCGGCGGCTCGGCCGAGCGCAGGCCCTCGGGGCTGACCGTGACGGCGCCGCCCTTGGCCTTGATCACCCGCGCCAGGTGGGTCTTGCCGCAGCGCGCCGGCCCGTGCACCACCAGCGCTGGCGCCGGCCATTCGGGCCAGCGGTCGAGCCAGGCGACGGCCTCCGCGTTGGTCGGCGCGACCAGGAAGTCCTCGGCGGCGAGCGCCGGGCGGAAGCCGAGCTCCAGGGCCAGCTGGTCGCTCACGCGCCCTTCTCCTCGGCCGCGGCTTCGTCCGCCAGGTCCTCGGCCAAGTCTTCGGATTCCGGCTCGACCGTCATCTCGGGCACCCAGTCGTGGCCGTGGTACAGCCGGCTGTCCTTGTACTGGGTGAGCGAGAAGCGGATCATCACCCCGATCACCGCCGCCACCGGCACCGCCAGCAGCACGCCGGTGAAGCCGAACAGGGCGCCGCCGGCCATCAGCGCCAGGATCACCCAGACCGGGTGCAGGCCGACCTTGTCGCCGACCAGCTTCGGAGTCAGGAAGAACCCCTCGATCACCTGGCCGGCGCCGAACACGGCGGCGACCATGACGATCGGCAGCCAGTCCGACCCGAACTGGGCGATGGCGATGCCCATGCCGACGAGCAGGCCGACGGCCATGCCGATATAGGGAATGAACGAGATCAGCCCGGTGCCGAGCCCGACCAGCAGCCCGAAATCGAGACCGACCACGGTCAATCCGATGGCGTAGAAGGTGCCGAGGATCAGGCACACCGTGGCCTGCCCGCGGACGAATCCGGCGATGGTGCCGTCGATCTCGGTGATCTGCTCGCGGATGGTCGGGGCGGCGTCACGCGGCAGCAGCGCGTCGACCCGGCCCACGATCAGGTCCCAGTCGCGCAGCAGGTAGAACGACACCAGCGGCATGATCACGGCCAGCGACAGCAGCTCGAACAGCGCCATGCCGCCGCTCCAGATACCGGCGACCAGCTTGGTCAGCAGCTTCGCCGCCTGGCCGGCGTAGGCCTGCGCCGCTTCCTGCAGCTTGGCCACGTTGTCGTCGCTCATCTTCGCCTGGATGCTCTCGATCACCGGCGTGATGCGGTCCTGCACCGCCGCGATCAGGTCGGGCAGGCGGATCAGCAGGCCGACCACCTGCGCCTGCAGCGGCGGGATCAGGATCAACAGCAGCACGGTGACGATGAGGAAGAAGCCGGCCAGGATCAGGCTGGTGGCCACGGTGCGCGAGGCGCCCATCTTCTCCAGCCGGTCGGCCAGCGGATCGAGGAAATAGGCCACCGCCATGCCGGCGACGAAGGGCGTCAGCACGTCGTTGAGCACGGTCAGCAGGCCGACGATCACCGCCAGCACCACCAGCCAGATCAACAACCGCCGCTCGCGGGTCATTCCGCGTCCTCCATCAGGGCCCATTGCCGGCCCCATTTGATCACGTAGGCGGCCCCCGAGGCCAGCGTCGTGACCGCGACCACCGGCACCATGATGCCGACCAGCATGCCGTCGTCGATGCCGAAGCCGTTGAATCCCAGGACCAGCGCGGCGAGCACGATCTGCGCCACGGTGTTGACCTTGCTGACCATCAGCGGCTGCATGGTCAGCGAATGGGTCAGGGTCTCGAACAGAATCGCCCCGGCGACGATCAGCAGATCGCGGAACACGACCAGGATGACCAGCCAGGTGGCGAGGTATTCCTGCTGGCCGAGGGTGACGTAGACGCTGACCAGCAGCGCCTTGTCAGCCAGCGGATCGAGATAGGCGCCCAGTTCGGTGACCGCGTTGAAGCGCTTGGCGATGAAGCCGTCCAGCGCGTCGCTGATGCCGGCGGCGATGAAGATCCAGAACGCCGCCAGCATGGCGTGATCGAGGATCAGCCACACCGCCACCGGCACCGAGCAGATGCGCAGCAGCGTGATGATGTTGGGCACGTTGATCACCGCGGCCTCTCCTTGCTCCGTGCGGCGGGATCAGGAATCGTCGGCGCGGGCCGTGCCGCGCGGAACCAGGAGCCACTGGTCGCCTTCCGGATAGAGGCTCAGGTCGGCCTGCTCGAGCGCCACCGTCAACTGGTCGGGCTGGCCCTGGTAGCGCAGGTTGACGCGCACGTTGGCGCGCGACAGCAGCACCATGTCGACCTTGCGCACGATGGCGACCCGGCCGAGCGCGTCGCGCAGGCGGATCCAGTCGGCCAGGGTCTGGATCGGCACGTTGACCGCCAGGATCGAGGGCGCGCCGGACTGCACCACGTTGTTGCGTTTCCAGTCGTCCTCGACGGTCGCCGCGATGGCGCTTGCGGCGCGCAGCAGCAGCCCGTCGACCCCCTCCTCGCCGGTCTCGGCGAAATCGAGCGTCTGCGTGTCGCTCGGCTCGACGGCGCCGTAGCGGGTGACGTAGACCTCGAGCCGCGCGGCGTCCCCGCCGTCTGCCTCGCCGCCCCGCAGCACGCCGTAGACCACCAGCACGGCGCCGGCGCCGTAGCGCTCGCCGATCGCGGCCAGGCGGGCGATGTCGCCGTCGACGGCCTGCTCGGCGCTCAGCGCGGCGATGTCGTCGAGATCGCCGTCGGGCAGCAACACCGGCACCAGCCCGCGGTCGCCCGGCAGCCGGCCCCAGGCGTCGCGCCAGGGGTTGGGATCGTCCCAAAGTTGCATCGGCGAGTCGGTGGCGGCGGCGGTTCCGCCCTCGGCCGACCGGGCGGTGCCTTCGATCACCGGCAGCACCAGCAGCGGCTTGCTCGGCGTTTCCGCGAACAGCAGGCCCTGATCGGTGAGCAGCATGCGCACCCGGTCGCGGTCGAACCGGTAGGTCAGCGAGGCCAGGTAGCGCACCGCCGAGGTCTTTTCGTCGGCGACCGAGAAATCGAGCAGATAAGGCGCGATCTCGGAGCGTTTCAGCACCGGCAGGTATTCGTGATCTTCGCTCAGCGTCAAGCGTTCGAGAAGCTGGCGGAAGGCGGCGGCCTCGCCCTGGGCCAGGGCCTTGGCGCGGGCCCGGGCGGCGGTTTCAGCGGTGACGTCGACCTGCAGCCCCTCGACCGCATAGACGTCGGCGGTAGCGCCGCGCGGCACCAGCGGCAGACACAGTAACATCACGGCCACGGCCGCGCAAGCGAAACGAGTCTGGATCATTGCAATGCACATCCGATGCGCTATTGTCGCCCCCCGAAATCGAAGACCCAATTTCCCGGCCCCGGGCGGCTGCCCTCACGGCGGCCATTATGGACCACCTCGGCGGGGCGATAAAAGGCCTAACGATCATGAGCGACAACAACAAAACCGACGGGCTGAGCTACAAGGACGCCGGCGTCGACATCGATGCCGGCGAGGCCCTGGTCGAGGCGATCAAGCCGCTGGCCAAGTCGACCGCGCGGTCCGGCGTCGCCTCGGGCCTGGGCGGCTTCGGCGCCATGTTCGATCTCAAGGCGGCGGGCTACCAGGACCCGGTGCTGGTCGCCGGCACCGACGGGGTCGGCACCAAGCTGAAGGTCGCGATCAACGCCGGCAAGCACGACACGGTAGGCATCGACCTGGTCGCCATGTGCGTCAACGACCTGGTGGTGCAGGGCGCCGAACCGTTGTTCTTCCTCGACTACTACGCCACCGGCCGGCTCGAGGTCGCGGCCGGGCGCGACGTCGTCGCCGGCATCGCCGAGGGATGCCGCCAGGCCGGCTGCGCCCTGATCGGCGGCGAGACGGCGGAGATGCCGGGCATGTACGGCGAGGGTGACTACGACCTCGCCGGCTTCGCCGTCGGCGCCGCCGAACGCGGCAAGATCCTGACCGGCAGCGGCGTCGAGGCGGGCGACCTGGTGCTCGGCCTGACGTCGTCGGGGCTGCACTCGAACGGTTTCTCGCTGGTCCGCCGGGTGGTCGAGGTCGCCGGGCTGGACTACGCCGCGCCGGCGCCCTTCGCGCCCGACACCTCGCTGGCCGAGGTGCTGCTGGAACCGACGCGGATCTACGTCAAGGCCTGCCTCGCGGCGCCGCAGGCGGCCCCGGAACGAAAAGGCGTGAAGGGGTTCGCCCACATCACCGGCGGCGGCCTGTTGGACAACATCCCGCGCGTCCTGCCCGACGGTTTGGCGGCCCGGCTCGACGCCAAGACTTGGAGCATGCCGGCGGTGTTCCGCTGGCTCGCCGAGGCCGGCGGCATCGAGGCGCGGGAGATGGCGCGGACCTTCAACTGCGGCATCGGCATGGCCGTGATCGTCGCCCCGGACGCCGCCGACCCGGTGGCCCAGGCGATGGCGACGCAGGGCGAGAAGGTGGTGACCATCGGCCGCATCGAGGCGCGCGACAACGGCGCCCCGGCGGTGATGATCGACGGGGTGGAAGAGCAATGGGCCGGCTGAAACTCGGGGTGCTGATCTCGGGGCGCGGCAGCAACCTGCAGGCGCTGATCGATGCCGCCGCCGATGCCGCCTACCCGGCCGAGATCGCGCTGGTCGTCTCCAACGTCGCCGGGGTGATGGGGCTGCAGCGGGCCGAGAAGGCCGGCATCGCCACCGCCGTGGTCGACCACAAGGCTTTCGATGGGCGCCAGAGCTTCGAGGACGCGCTGCACGAAACTCTGAGCGCGGCGGGGGTCGAACTGGTCTGCCTGGCCGGCTTCATGCGCCTGCTGACCGACGGTTTCGTCGGCCGCTGGCACGACAAACTGATCAACATCCACCCGTCGCTGCTGCCGGCGTTCAAGGGGCTGGACGTGCAGCAGCGCGCGATCGACGCCGGTGCCCGCTTCTCCGGCTGCACCGTGCATTTCGTGCGCCCGGCGATGGACGCCGGGCCGATCATCGCCCAGGCGGTGGTGCCGATCCACGGCGACGATACCGATGCCAGCCTGTCGGCGCGCATCCTCGAGCAGGAACACAAGCTGTTCCCGCTGGCCGTGCGTCTGATCGCCGAGGGCCGCGCCCGCGTGATCGATGAGCGCGTGGTGATCGACGACGCCGTCGCTCCGGCGACGGCGATGATCAATCCGTCGGACTGACCTAGCGCGGATTCGATTTAATCCTGGTCGTATCCTGCGGCAGCGAAGAAGTTCTCGCATTCGGTGGGCGTGACTTTCTCGATCCCTTCGGCGATGGCGCTCCACAGTTCCTCAATGGTTCTCGCGGC
>Ga0209785_1000322_pt1 | contig 15627 bp, 21 predicted proteins | sample WorMetG1BERMUDA2_FD_187403 | JGI IMG/M metagenome (GOLD analysis project Ga0209785, IMG submission 187403) | Marine gutless worms symbiont microbial communities from Max Planck institute for Marine Microbiology, Germany - Inanidrilus... ...
CTCCCTCCGCCATTTCTTTGATTCAGCACATCCTCTCCCGCTTTGGCGGACGACCCTGAACCGCAGGGTTCCTGCGGTTCTGGGGCTGATAGCCGTGAACCTCACCCGCTCATGAATTCGCCTTTTCCGGCGGGTTTCCTTCTCTCTCCGCCCATATTCTCTGAAGGCTGTGCACTTTGGGCCGGGATGCCCGTTTTGTGCGCCTAAAAAATCACATGGTAAATCAGTCGATTACGCTAGAGAGTCGTGGGAACCGTTTTGAATGCTTGCTGCCCTTCCGAAATCCACAGGACTCAAAATTCAGCGATAGTTTGGCCAGCAGATAGTAAACTTCGTCCGGTACTCACCATCGTCACTATGCCAATCAATCGGGGCCTCTTCGATCCCGAAATACACCCTCAGCTTCTTCGATAGCTCGAGTTTCTGATGCTTGACCCGGTCTTTTGCGTCTGGATCATTCCACGAAATGGCACCATTGCAGCGGGCGAACGACTGAAGAAGGGTCCACTGGAGCTTCGGCTTGCCGCTCTTACGGCTTTTCATGTCCAGGTGCTCTGGTTCCACGCGGCGCGTGATACCTTTGCACCGGATATTGGCAACTTCTTTCGCGGTGAATTCGATAGAGATATCCTCCCATCGGGTTTCGGGAGGAGTAGGGAACTGGTTGAGCTGTCCGCCTTCTTCTTCTGGCATCACCACCGCGTGGAAATCAGCAAGCAGTGATTTCGCAGCCTCCGTCGCCACCAAATTTCCCTCGCCGTCACTCTCGAACAGATCAACCAACGCCGTGAGCCGTGCCTGTTGCCTGCCGAGCAAGTCCGCCACCGCCAGGTCTGAGAATTGTGTCGTCGGGATCACCAGGATGAACGCCGTCGCGGTGGTGGTGCAAAGGCGAGTGGCTACGTCGCGAAGTGACGCGGGATCGGTCTGAATGCTCAGAAAGAGTGGGAATCGCTTTCCGGCAAGTGGGTGATAATCGCCAATTCGGTAGGTCTGCTGAAAACCCGTGACCTCGTCGAAGGCTGGATCGATGCCGAACGCCGCTGCGATGGCGGCGCAAAGCTTGCGCGTGTCGATTTCGTATACCGCAATGTCCCGCTTAGTCAGAACCAGCCGGTCGCATCGCTTGGGATGGTCTCCACACACGGCGACGATCTTGCCGTTGCCGTGATCGACGATGCTGCGCGAGCACCCGATACCACCCGGGCTGGGGCATGGATAGGCCTCGGCGCGACGATTGGTGACTCGCAGCAGTTTCCGGCCCACTTCGTAATCGCCGCCGAGCCTATTCCTCCATTCCTCCGCGACCGCTGCCAGCCCGGGCAGCGTCTCAAGCGCTGGCCAGAATTGCCTCAGGGGCTTCCTCACTGGCCTCCTCCATCCGCTCGACGACGAAACCACGCGCCATCATCCATTTCTCGACCAGCACGCTGTCATCGTCCCGGGTGTAGGTGGCGATGTTGGACGGGCGAATCTTCACGGTTCGGGGGTTCTTCGCATTTTCGAACTTCACCGAGAACGACGCCTGGATGAGCCTCGCTGTCTCAGGAATGCTCTAATTGCGTCCCGCCAAAGACGCGAGGTAGTTCTTGGACTTGCGGATCTCTATGTCGCCGTAAGGGCCGCCCCAAAAAAATTGAAGCTCCGTCAGTTTGACCTCCTCCATGCCTTCGATATCGGCACAGGCCAGGCACTCGGGATCACCGGACTTCAACGGATCGAGGGTGAATTTCTCGTCGTCGGGGAAATACTCGGCATCGCCAAACAGGTGCCTGCCGAACGCGCCAAGGTAAAGTTCCCTCTCGCCCTTGGTGCCCGCGTGAACGGACAACTCGTTGACGAGCCGGTCGTAGACGAGGACGTCGTGGATTTCGGGACGATAGAAAACCGTCTCGGATTGCCCTTCCTTCAGACTGCCTTCCCGCTTGAACGGCACGCCGTGGCGGACCAGGAAGCTGACCTTGTCGCCGTAATCGAAGTAGAGGACCTTGCTGCCTGTGCCTCTCTTGTGATCGTCGAACCACAGGTCGAGTTCCGTCTGCAAGGCTGTCAGCGTCTGTTCACTGGGAGGCGTGAACGTCTTGGGCCCAGGCTCCTCGCTCTTGAAGTGGGTGAACGACTTAGGCTTCATCACCAGAACCTCGGCGTGCATGCCCTCAAGGAGTTCCGGCGCCTTCAGCCAGATCTGAGCGGCGATATCCGCCGGCGTCGTGTCTTGGTCGTGGTCGAGTTCAATTCCCTCGGCACTGGCGGCTTTGATCAGATTGTCCATCTCCTCCGGGGTCGCCATTTCGTGCACGAAGTACAGAGCATCAACCATCCGGGTGGGCATCTGGTCATCGGGCTTCATCAGGATGTCGGCCAAGGCGGCGTAATCGATGTCCTCATCCTCCGGCCAAGCTAACCCCCTACCGTCCAGGTAGCTCTTGTATGGGGCGAGAAACTGGAGCAATCGGGTCGGGTTGATCGCCTTCAGGGCGTCGGGCTGTGCAAATCGGCGTGGGTTCAGTGTTGCCATCTAAGTCTCCTCAATAATCAAACCTCCATGATGATCCTTCCCTGGTTCAGCGTCCGATTGACTGTTGATCGGCGAGGTCATTGACGACAACCCATCAGTCTAATCGGCAAGGCGAACATAATCGATCTCCCGCGGCTTTGGGAGTCAAAATGTTCTTGTTTTATTCTTCCGACAGTCTTCGGCTTTGCTCGGTAGATATCAGGTTAGAAGCCGAACGTGGCTCACCCCGAAACCGGATGAGATCCCGCGATGTCGAACGCCATCCACCCCGACCGTATGACCGCCGCGGAACGCCTCGACGAAATCGCGGCCATTCTTGGCGCCGGCATCCAGCGCATTATGGAAAAACGCAACAAAAACAACGGACTGGGAGACGTTTGTCTGGACTTCTCCGCCAAGCAGAGCGTGCATGGCAATGAAACTGATGACCACGGAGAAAGCCCATGACAATCAACGTGACGACCCAAGTTGCAGCCCTCCCGGACAAGTCCACCGACGAGTTGAAATCGATGTGGGGGGATCTGTTTGGCACCAAGCCGCCGCCCTACAACAAGTCCTTTCTGGTCAAGCGGCTCGCCTACCGAATCCAGGAACTGGCTTTCGGAGGTTTGAGCGAATCGACGGAGAATCGGCTGGAGGCCATGTCCCGCGATCCGGCCTATGCCGATCCCAAGAGAACCCGGCGCCGTATTACCAACCGCCCGGTTGCCGGCACCCGGCTGATCCGCGAATGGCAAGGCGTCGAGCATCACGTGACCGTCCTTGAAGACGGCTTTGAATACCAGGGGTGCCGATACAAGAGCCTTTCGGTCATCGCACGGACCATCACCGGCACGCGGTGGTCGGGTCCCGTTTTCTTTGGCCTCAAGAAACCGGGGAGCAAATAATGAACGACAAACCCGCACGCAAAGTTCGCTGCGCGATCTATACCCGCAAGTCCAGCGAGGAAGGGTTGGAGATGGAGTTCAACTCGCTGGACGCTCAGCGCGAGTCCTGCGAGGCCTACATCGCCAGCCAACGCCAGGAAGGCTGGCTCCTCGTTCCCGACTATTACGACGACGGCGGCATCTCCGGGGGCACCCTGGAACGCCCCGGATTGCAACGCCTGCTCCGAGATGTCGAAGACGGCTGCATCGACGTGGTGGTGGTCTACAAGGTCGATCGCCTGTCCCGGTCGCTGGCTGATTTCGCCCGCATCATCGATACCTTCGAGAAGCATGACGTGTCCTTCGTTTCGATCACCCAGCAGTTCAACACCACCAGTTCCATGGGCAGGCTGACATTGAACATCCTCCTCAGCTTCGCCCAGTTCGAGCGCGAGGTGATTGGGGAGCGTATTCGCGACAAGTTCGCCGCGAGCCGCCGCAAGGGTATGTGGATGGGGGGATCGCCTCCGCTCGGCTATGATGTCGAGAACCGCAAGCTGGTCGTCAATCAAACGGAGGCAGCCCTCGTCCGCCATATCTTCGAGCGCTTCGTCCGCCTGGGGTCAGCGACAACGCTAGCTGCGGAACTCAAGGCCGACGGTTATCGCACAAAGACCTGGACGACCCAGAAGGGGCGGATCCGCGAGGGTCGTCCCATCGACAAGGGATTCCTCTACAAACTGTTCCGCAACCGGGTCTACCTTGGCGAAGCTGTCCACAAAGGGGAAAGCTTCCCCGGTGAGCACGACGCCATCATCGACCAAGCCCTACGGGACAAGGTCCACGCCATCCTGGCCGAGAACCCGAAAACTCGCTCCAACCGGACCCGGGCGACGACGCCCATGCCGCTCAAGGGGCTGATTCGCTGCGGCCACTGCGATGCGGCGATGACGCCCAGCCATACCCGGCGCAAGGGCAGGCTCTATCGATATTACCTCTGCCTGTCGGCCACGAAGAACGGCCACCGCACCTATCCGGTGCGCAGCATCGCCGCCGGCGAAGCCGAGGGCGCGGTCGTCGCCAACCTACGCGCGCTGGTGCGCTCGCCTGAACTGGTGGTTCGGGCATGGCGCGCGGTCAACAAGGACGGCGCCGAAATTCCCGAACGCGAGGTCCGAGAAGCCCTGGGCCGTCTCGACGAAGTCTGGGATGAACTGTTTCCGGTCGAACAAGCCCGCCTACTCAACTTGATGGTGGACAACGTGGTGCTGATGCCGGACGGCCTCGACATCCGGTTTCGGGGCGATGGCCTCGATACGGTAATCGAGGATCTGCGCGCGATCGACGCGGACGGGGACCGGAGGGCTGCATGAAACCTGTACTCGACCGTGACGGCCGTACCATTAGGGTCCGTGTGCCCATGACCTTTCAGCGCCGTGGCGGCAGGAAGGTCATCATCGCGCCAAACGGCATGGACGACTGGGCGCCGCCCCAGCCCAAACAGGACGACACGTTAATCAAGGCCCTCGCCAGGGCCCAACGCTGGCGGTGCAAGATCGAAACCGGAAAGATCTCGTCGATCCGACGGCTGGCGGAGGTAGAGAAGATCAGCAGTTCCTATCTCGCCCGCATCCTGCGCCTGACCCTGCTGGCGCCGGATATTATCGAATCTATCCTCGATGGCCGCCAGCCGAAGGGATTGGCCTTGGCTGACTTGATGGAACCATTTCCGATGGAGTGGGAAGGGCAGCGGGAACGGTTCGGGTTCGTCAAGTAGCTCTCGCTATCTCGGTTATTCCAAGGGCTTTCAATCAACGCCGGTGAATTTTCACCGGGTCTGAAACCGCTAATCGTAATTTTTTTCGAACTTTTTTCACCGCCGCAACCCGGCGGTTTTCTTTTGTTTGCGCCGGATTCCGTTCCCGCCCCAGGGCGGTCGATCCGGCCCTCCGGTGAGTTTTCGCGAGTCGCGAGTGACCGGGCCTTGAGCCCGCCACTCAGACCAAGGCGAAAACCATGGAGTCTCAAAACCGCTATGACGGCATCGACGCTTATGCCGTGACCAAAGTCCGTTTCCAAGCCCGCCAACTGACCCGCACCCGGGTCTTCCATACCACCGACATCGAGGACCTCGAACAGGACCTGATGCTCGATCTGCTCCGCAGGTTGCCATCATTCGATCCGTCCAAGGCGAGCCGCAACACCTTCATCGCCCGCATTGTCGAAAACCATGCCGCGACCCTGATCAAGGCCGCCATGGCCGAAAAACGCGGAGCCGCGATCGAACATAAGAGCCTGTACGACCCGGTCAGCCAGGATGTCGACGAACCGATCACTTTGGTGGAGATTCTCTCCGCCAATGACGGCCTGTGGGATGTTTCCAGCTTCAGGTGGGACGAAGCGATCAATCTGCGCCGCGACCTCTCTCATGCCGTGGGTGCCCTCCCACCGCATCTTGTCTCCCTGTGCCGTCGGCTGGCGACCAGCACGGTGACCGAGGTCGCCCGCGACACCGGCATGTCCCGACCTTCCGTTTATGACGGCATCGCCAAAATCCGAGCGGCCCTGATTAAGGCCGGTCTTCGCGCCTGGCGCTGATCCTTCCGACGATTCCGCGAGCGGCTCGGTAAGTATCGGATAGAGACCGAACACAAGCCGGGTCCTCGCGTGAATACAAGACCTTCGGGGAAATAGCGCGACGGCCTTGCTCCTTGGGCCGCGCCAGGCCCGGTGACCGCCCGACAGCATACGACACGGAGTAATATTCATGAGTCCGAGTTCCATTCACCGATTTCCGGCCCCCTTGCCGATCACCGAGATCGCCTTCTGTTCCTGGCTTAGCCAAGCGGAGCCCGGCGATGTTTTGGAATATTACCGGGGGTTTCTCGGCGTCGACCTGACACCATTCGGCAATTCCATGGGTTTCAAACCCCGGGCGGAACTCGCGCGCACCAGCGCCCGCGCCTACGACCTGGCGGAACGTGGCTTCGTCCACCTCGTCCAGCGCCGTGTTGGCCCCGACACCTTTGCCTATCTCGCCATCGCCCGCCCGCGTACCGACCGCACGCCAGTGCCCTTTGAAACCCTGATGTCCGAGGAGGCCGCCTAATGTCTCCTGCCGCCAATCATCCGACCCTGGAGCAATTTCGGCGTCTTTCTATTGGCGAGATCGTCGTCCTGCCCGCCGATCAATTGGCGCTGTTGCAAGAGGAGGCCGATGAAGCCCTGCGATCCGCGAAGGCGATCAAGGAATGGCTCGAAGGCGCGATCGCGCAGCGTTATGCCGAACGAGCCCAGGTGCAGCGCCAAGCCGCCGGCAAGGACACCGGCACGGTCCGTTTCGACGATGGGCCGGTGTCCGTGGGCGCCGATCTGCCGAAGAAGGTGGTCTGGGATCAGGCCAAGCTCACCGAACTGGTCGAACGCATAAAGGCTGAAGGCGACGACCCGGCCGAATATGTCGACACCGCCATCAAGGTCCCCGAGCGGAAGTTTACCGCCTGGCCGAGCCACATCCGGGCGGCCTTCGAGGACGCCCGCACGGTTCGGGTCGGCAAGCCCTCCTTCCATCTTTCCCTGAACGATGAGGTGTCCCAATGACCGCCAAGACCAAACTCACCCGCCTGCGCGAAGCCAACTGCTTCCTCGCCGATCTTCCCGGCGCTATCCGCATTCCGCCGCTGGGGCGGCGCCAGGACGAGGTGACCAAGCCCATCGAGACGGCGTCGATCGACGACATCGCCTTTGCCCAACTGGCGTTGCAAGCCAGGGCGTCCGCCCTCTACGGCGAGATCGACGCCCTGCGCCGGATCTACGACATGGCGCGCAAGAACGGTGCTCTGGGTGCCGACAATGTCCTCGATGCCATTCCGGACACCAAGGGAGGCTCCAAATGAGCCTCCCCATCATTTCCGCCGACGAACGGCTGGCCGAGCGCGCGGCATCAAGGGCTGCATCTTCGGCAAATCCGGGATCGGCAAGACGAGCCTGCTGTGGAGCCTGCAGTCCTCGACGACGCTGTTCATGGACCTGGAGGCAGGCGATTTGGCCATCGAGGGCTGGCCGGGTGACACCATCCGGCCGCGCACCTGGGCCGAATGTCGGAACTTCGCCGTCTTCATCGGCGGGCCCAATCCGGCACTCCGCGACGACCAGGTCTACAGCCAGGCTCACTTCGAGGCTGTTTGCGAACAGTTCGGTGATCCCGCCACCCTCGACAAGTACGAGACGATATTCATCGACAGCATCACGGTCGCCGGCCGCCTGTGTTTCCAGTGGTGCAAGGGACAGCCGCAGGCGATCTCCGAGCGCACGGGCAAGCCCGACATGCGCGGTGCCTACGGTCTGCACGGCCAGGAGATGATCGCCTGGCTCACCCACCTGCAACACACCCGGAACAAGAACGTCTGGTTCGTCGGGATCCTCGACGAGAAGCTCGACGACTTCAATCGGCGCGTCTTCATTCCGCAGATCGACGGCTCCAAGACCGGCAACGAGCTGCCCGGCATTGTCGACGAAGTCATCACCATGGCCGAGATCGGCGCCGGCGACGGAGAGCCCTATCGGGCCTTCGTCTGCCAGACGATCAACCCCCACGGCTACCCGGCGAAGGATCGCAGTGGCCGCCTCGAGGTGATCGAGGAACCGCATCTCGGCCGCCTGATGGAAAAGATCGGCGGCCCCGTCAAACCGGCGAGCGAGCGGCTGGCATTTGGCCGCCCCGAACCCCAGCCCGCCGACACCCCCGAACCCAAAGACAATGAAGGAGCGTCCTGACCATGACCGGTGCGTGGAACGACTACAACGATGCGGAGTCCCAGAACTCTTATGACCTGATCCCCAAGGGCACCATCGTGCCCGTGCGGATGACCCTGAAACCTGGCGGCTATGACGATCCTTCCCAGGGCTGGACCGGTGGCTATGCGACCCACAACGAGACCACCGGGTCGGTCTACTTGAACGCCGAATTCGTCATCACCGAAGGACCGTTCGCCAAGCGCAAGGTCTGGAGCCTGATCGGCCTCCTCAGTCTCAAGGGCCCCGAGTGGGGCAACATGGGCCGCTCCTTCGTGCGCGGCATCCTCAACTCGGCGCGCGGGCTGTCGGACAAGGACAACTCGCCCCAGGCCCAGGCGGCGCGGCGGATCAACGGGTTCGCCGACCTCGACGGCATCGAGTTCCTGGCCAAGATCGACGTCGGCAAGGACGCCAACGGCGACGCCAAGAACGAGATCCGCTTTGCCGTCACGCCCAATCACAAGGACTGGAAAGCGTTCCAGGAAAGCGGCGGCGCCTGGAGGCCGGGCGTTGCCACCGCCGGGGCATCCGCTTCGGTGCCCGCCACGCCGGATGCGCAGCCGGCCGCCAATCCGAATCGTCCGACCTGGGCGCAATAGGAGGGCTGGGCTATGCTGCTCCGTCCCCGCCAGAAGACCTTCGTCGAGCGCAGCGTCAACGCCCTCGATGAACACGGCAACACCCTCGGCGTCGCCCCGACCGGCGCCGGCAAGACGATCATGCTTTCCGGCGTGATCGGCCGGATGCTGGCCGGCAACGGCGCCAGGGCCGGCGTGCTCGCCCATCGCGACGAACTGACGGCGCAGAACGTGCTCAAGTTCGCCAAGGTCAATCCCAACGTCAGCACGTCGATCGTCGATTCCCGCACCAAGTCGTGGCGCGGGCGGACCACTTTCGCCATGGTGCCGACCCTGGCCCGCAAGGCGAACCTGGACGCCATGCCGGCGCTCGATTTGCTGGTGATCGACGAGGCTCATCATGTGGCCGCCGACAGCTACCGGCGGATCATCGACCGGGCCCGGGATCGCAATCCGGACGTCAAGCTGTTCGGCGTCACGGCGACCCCCAACCGGGGCGACAGGAAGGGCCTGCGGCCCGTGTTTTCCAATGTCGCCGATCAGATCAACATCGGAGAACTGATCACATCCGGTCATCTGGTGCCGCCGCGCACCTTCGTCATCGATGTCGGCGCCCAGCAAGCGCTGAAGAACGTGCGCAAGACCGTCGACGACTTCGACATGAAGGCGGTCGACGCCATCATGAACACGGCGCCCATTACGGATGCGGTGATCCGCCATTGGCGAGAGAAGGCGGGTGATCGGCAGACCGTCGTCTTCTGCTCCACCGTTGATCATGCCCTTAACGTTTGCGACGCCTTCGTCGCCGACGGTATCCGTGCCGACTTGGTCTGGGGCGACATGCCGACGGCCGAACGTCGCTCGGTGCTGCGGTCTTTCGAGAGAGGCGAAACCCAGGTCATCGTCAACGTGGCGGTGCTGACCGAAGGATGGGATCACCAGCCAACCAGCTGCGTCGTCCTGCTCAGGCCCTCATCCTACAAATCAACCATGATCCAGATGGTGGGCCGGGGTCTCAGGACCGTGGACCCGGAGGCCTTTCCTGGCGTTGTCAAGACCGACTGTATCGTGCTCGATTTCGGCATCTCGTCCCTGCTGCACGGCTGCCTCGAACAGGACGTCAATCTGGACGGCAAGACCGGGACCGGCGATGCGCCCACCAAGGACTGCCCGGAATGCGGCGCCATCGTTCCCTTAGGCCTCCAGGAATGCCCCATTTGCGGCTACCTGTGGGAAACGTTCGGAGACGGCGATGGCGAGCCCGATCCGCTCACCGATTTCGTCATGTCGGAGATCGACCTCCTGAAGCGCTCCAGTTTTCGGTGGTGCGATCTGTTCGGTGACGACGCGGCGCTGGTCGCCAACGGCTTCAACGCCTGGGGCGGTATTTTCTTCCTGCATGGACGGTGGCATGCCCTTGGCGGTGGCAAGGGCCAACGCGCCAGACTCCTGAGCATAGGCGAGAGGACCGTGTGCCTGGCGGCGGCCGACGACTGGCTCAACGAGAACGAAACCGACGAAAGCGCGCACAAGACACGGTCCTGGCTGAACCAACCGGCGACCGAACGCCAACTCAAATACCTGCCGTCCCAGTTTCGCCAGGACTTCGGCCTGACCCGTTATCAGGCCTCGGCGATGCTGACCTTCACCTTCAACAAGGGCGCGATCACCAATCTGGTGACGTCGGCGACCGACGCGCGGAGGGCGGCATGATCCATGACGTCTTCATCCGATGCCGCTACCCGGCTGAGGCTTTGGCACCCGCGCGGGAAACTCTGTGCCGTCTGTCGGCGTCCAACCCGTGGCTTTGGCTGGTTCGATCCTGTGCGTTCGAAACGTCCGCGACGATCCCGTTGGTTCTGTTCCATGAATTGCCAAGGCTACTGGTCGCGTTTGGCGAAGGAGCGCTGGGGCATGGTTGACCTGACCGAACAGGAGCAGGCCGCGATCCGGTCCGCCATGAAGCCGGTCGCCGAGATCATGGAGGAGATCGGCTGGCAGACCCGGCTGATCGACCTCTCCGGACCCCAGGTCCTGACCCTGATCGAGGTCGCCGTCGGCGGCTTCCAGGACGCCATGCACGCCACGGCCAAGGCCGATGATACGGAGATTCCCTTTTGATGCTGGATTACAACCGCTCGGCCAGTTTCGCCGATCAGATCAATGCGCTGATCGACACGGCCCTAGAAGCGGAAAATGCCGCGAGGCCGTCGCGGGACTATCTCGGCGGATCCCGGTTGGGCGTGGCCTGCGAGCGCGCGTTGCAGTTCGAGTATGCCGACGCGACGAAGGACGATGGCCGCGACTTCGACGGTCGGACGCTGCGCATCTTTGCCGCCGGGCACGTCTTTGAAGATCTGGCTATCGGCTGGCTGCGCAAGGCCGGGTTCGAGCTCTACACCACCAAGGGCAACCGGCCCGACGGCGGACAGTTCGGGTTCTCGGTCGCCGGCGGACGCATCCGCGGCCACGTGGATGGCATCGTCGCCGCTGCTCCCGATGGCTTGTTGCCCGGCATTCCGGCACTTTGGGAATGCAAATCGCTCAACGCCAAGTCCTGGAAGGATACGGTAAAGCGCGGGCTTGCGCTCTCGAAGCCCGTTTATGCGACCCAGATCGCCGTCTATCAGGCCTACATGGAAGCGACGGTGCCGGGCATCTCGGCGAACCCGGCGCTGTTCACGGCCATCAACAAGGACACGGCGGAACTCCATCACGAACTGGTCCCGTTCGATGGCGCCCTGGCGCAACGCATGAGCGACAAGGCGGTGCGCGTCATCCAGGCGACCGAAGCCGGGGAACTGCTGCCCCGCATCGCCCAGTCCGCCGATTTCCACGAATGCCGGTTCTGCGCCTGGTCGGATCGCTGCTGGAGGGAGGGCGCATGAGCGGGGGTGTAATCGATCTGGACCGCTGGCGCGACTTCAACGACGCCGAGCCGCAACGGCTCGACGACACCCGGCCCTGGGACGGCGCCGAGAGCACGGAAGACATCAAGGCGCGCATGCTCGCCAACATCCGAGGCGTGCTCTCCTAACCTCTTGCCGGGTGGCGCATTCCAACGGGGAAAGTTCCTGGTCGGCGATATCCATGGAAACCGTGGCGACAGTCTCACCGTCGAGTTGTCCGGTCCCAAGGCCGGCATGTGGCACGACTTCGCCACCAAAGAGGGCGGCGACATCATCGGCTTGTGGGCGGCGGTGACCGGACGCGACACCCGGACCGAGTTTCCGGCCATCATGGATGACATCCGCGAGTGGCTCGATGGCCGCAGCAGGACCCTGCATGACGACCGGGCCGACAAGGCCCCGATCAAAGCCCTTCCCTCCGACGATCTCGGTCCGGCAACGGCCAAATGGGATTACCAAGACGAAGAAGGCCTTTTGCTGGCCTGCGTCTATCGATACGACCCGCCCGGCGGTAAGCAGTTCCGCCCCTGGGACGTCCGGGCCCGCAAGATGAAGGCCCCGGACCCACGCCCGCTCTACAACCGGCCCGGCATCAAGGATGCCGACGAGGTCGTCCTGGTCGAAGGCGAAAAGGCCGCGGAAGCTCTCATCGGAATAGATATATGCGCCACCACCGCCATGAACGGCGCTAGTGCGCCGGTCGAGAAGACCGACTGGTCGCCGCTCGACGGCAAGCGGTTGCTGATCTGGCCCGACAAGGATAGCGCCGGCTGGCGGTATGCGGAGGCAGCCGGGCAGGCCGCGCTGGAGGCGGGCGCTGTCTCCGTCGCAATCCTCATGCCGCCCGGTGACAAGCCCGACAAATGGGATGCGGCGGACGCGGTCGACGAGGGCATGGACGTGGCCGAGTTCATCGCCACGGTGGAACGCCGAGCGGTTCGCCCCGAAAAGGGAACGCTCGATCTCGCCGACTGGCACGCCACCCGCTACGCCGGAGAAGCGCCCGAGCAGCGTTTCCTGGTCGAAGGATCGTTCCCCATGGGCGTGGTCTCGATCCTCGCCGCCACGGGCGATACCGGCAAGGGCATGATGACGCTGGATCTGGCGTTGTCGGTCGCCACCGGCCGTCCACGATCGGTTTCGGTCAGTCCGGAGCCCATGGCCTTTGGCGGCCCGGTTCGCGAGTTCGGGGTGGCCGTCATCTTCACCGCCGAGGATGACCAGGGCGAGGTGCATCGCCGTCTGCAACGGCTCGATCCCAAGGAGCATCGACTCGAACAGCCCGAACGCCTGATCGTCGTGCCTCTGCCCAACGCCGGCGGCCCGATCCCGCTGGTGGTGTCCGGCAAGGACGGACCCGAGATCACGCCGCAATTCCGGATGCTCCGCGATCAGATCATGCGCCTTCGGGAATTGAAACTGGTGATGTTCGACCCGCTGGCGTCGTTCATCCATGCCGACGTCACCTCCGATCCGGTGGCGGGCAGCTTCGCGACAGGATTGCTGGCGAGCCTCGCCACGGAAACCGGTGCGGCGGTTATCGTCGCCCATCACATGAGGAAGCCCCAGGGCAATCGGCCGATCTCGACCGTCGAACAAGCCCGTGACGCCGTGCGCGGAACCAGCGCCATCGTCGACGGCGTGCGCATGGTCTACGCGCTCTGGCCGGCACCGGACGAGCATCAAAGCTATGTGTTCAAGGTGCTCGAAGAGCCCTTCGCCCGCAACACCGTGTTCCAGGGGGCTGTGGTCAAGGCCAACGGTCCGGCCGATCGCACCATCCGGACCTTCATGCGCGCACCCACCGGCCTTCTGATCGACGTCACGCCGCGTCTGCGCGAACACCGCCGTCCGGACCAGGATTTGATGGACGCCCTGGTAAGCGCAACAGCCCGGGCGGCCGAGAACGGACATCCCTACACGCACACTGGCGGAACGGGCCTCTATCAGCAGCGCCACCGCCTGCCCGCCGAGTTCCGCGAGATGGGACGCAAGCGTCTCCAGGAAATGGCCCAGGACCTTCTCAACGATGGCGTTCTGGTGAAGGGCATGGCCTCTGGGTCGAAGGAGGACAAGTGGCTGGACGTGCCGACGGGACCGTTCGCGCGGGGTGTCGGGGAGTTCGTACACGGCGCCGACGAGGGAGACGAAAGATGATCCGACCGGCTCCGTTACCACCCGTTGCTGGCCGTCGTCAGGCCGGTTTTGGCAATTGCCACGCCATTTCCAAACCGGTTTGGCAATTGCCAATTACCACGTTGCCAGCTGGTTACCAAAATTTTTGGCAACGGAAAAATCCGCGCAACAGTTTGAAATCATTAACGAAATCGGATCGATCTCCGTTGCCAAGGCACTCCGTTGCCAACCACTGAATTCTTCAATGATTTCAACGGTTTCCACGTTTCCGCCTCCCCCTAGGGGGAGGAGTGTGCTTGGCAACACACACTCCTCCCACCAGTGATTGGGTTTCCATTGCCAGGCCGTTGCCACTCCCGACCCGATGACCAGAACCGATTTTCTTGGAGGCCCGATATGACCAAAACCGCCTTGACCCAAATTCAAACCAAACCAGCCGAGGATAGGCTCACCATCCTGGCCCTCGACCTCGGCGCCAAATCCGGCTGGGCGTTGCGCGGTCATGATGGTCAGGTCACCAGCGGCACCGTCCTGTTCAAGAACGATCGTTGGCAGGGCGGCGGCATGCGCTTCCTACGGTTCAAGCGATGGCTCACCGAGATCAAACAGGTGGCCGGCCATCTGGACGCAGTGTTCGTCGAGGAAGTCCGCCGCCATGTCGGTGTCGATGCCGCCCACGCCTACGGAGGTTTCCTCGCCCACGTCACGGCATGGTGCGAACACCATCAGATCCCTTACGAGGCCGTGCCCGTCGGCACCATCAAGCGCCATGTGACTGGCAAGGGCAACGCCAACAAGGAGGCGGTGATCGCCGCCATGCGAGATCGTGGATTTGATCCCGCCGATGACAACGAGGCCGATGCCCTGGCGCTGCTCGGGTGGGCGATCGACCATTGGATGGGTGGTGAGTCTTGACCCGGAACCGTCTCCCAAATCGACGGCCTAACGAGACCGTCGAGTTGTTGTTCAACGACACCCGCTACGCGGTGACGGTCGGTTACTACCCGGAAACCGGTCGCATCGGCAAGGTGTTCACCCACGGCGCCAAAGTCGGCTCCAACATGGACGCCATCCTGGACGACGCCTGCGTGGCGCTGTCCCTGCTGATCCAGTACGGGACGGAACCCGGTGACTTGGCGTCGAGCATGGGGCGGCACGGGGATGGGAAAGCGCCTGCCTCGATCATCGGCGCCCTGGCCGACCTGCTGGCTGGTATGGACGCCGTGTCCGGGAAGGTGGCCTCATGAAATGGCACCCGAAGGGCTACGGCGGCGAACGCCGGTCGGCCGAGCAGGTCAAGAGGGAAGGCTGGCGCGAGCAGGGCGTGCTGGCCGTCTCCGTCGAAGACGAACGGCTGACTTGGCCCGAACGGGAACTGATCAAACAACTCGGAGAAAAACTCTACGGCAAGCGCTCGAGCGAAAAGGAGGCGCGGCAATGACGACATGGTCTCCCGAACGGGTCGAGGAGCGCCTTACCGAGGCCGCCGATGTGCTGAAGCGGCTGCCCGAAGAGCGGGTACAGGGGTATTTCTCCGTTTGGCCCGAGGTCGTTCGAAGTGTCTTTGACGCCTTCGGCTGGCACGATCCGGTTCTGAAACGCCCCTGGCCGTCACCAGCGTCCATCTCCCGCATGGAGGAGACGCTGACCTGGATGCAGTTTCTGGCGCCCGAGGATGGCCGGCTGGTGTGGGCGCGAGCGGAGGGGACGCCCTGGAAGGCGATTTGCTGGCGCTTCGGTGTCAGCCGCGCTACTGCTCATCGGCGCTGGCAATACGGGCTCAGCGTCATCGCGCTGGGGCTTGGCGGCCGTCGCGTTCCGGC
>Ga0209785_1000323_pt1 | contig 15598 bp, 14 predicted proteins | sample WorMetG1BERMUDA2_FD_187403 | JGI IMG/M metagenome (GOLD analysis project Ga0209785, IMG submission 187403) | Marine gutless worms symbiont microbial communities from Max Planck institute for Marine Microbiology, Germany - Inanidrilus... ...
CTTCAAAATGAACGCGATCTGCTGTTCCGAAAACCTAGATTTCCGCATCGTTCTTCCTCGTCCTGCCAGCCTCTACATTACGAGAAAACTCGCGCTTCAGGCGGTCCAGTTTTCGGGGTTCAGGTCATCGTCGACATCACTCCTCTGCAAGGACTCGAAAGCTTGCGTTTTCTCTACCTTCGTGGGTCTCAGGCAGCCGACATCACTCCGTTGCAGGCCTTGACCAACTTAATTTTTCTCGACCTCAATAAAACCCGAGTGTTCGACATCGACTCTCTAAAAGGCCTCAAAAAACTGTTAACGCTCGATCTTCAAGGAACACAGGTCACCGACGTTATCGCACTCTTGGAATGTCCTAATCTAAAGAACCTGTACCTGACGGACCGGCCAGAACTTCGCGAGCAGGCGGAGCCGCTGCAAAAACGGCTAACGAGTCTGGACATAAAATTCGTCAATCCAGACGGCGCCGGGGCTCGGCTGGCCAAGAAGTAAAAGGGGCGTAAATCCTAGATATATATGACAATATTCCGATTGCGTTCTTTGCCACGGTGAATAGGAAGAAGTGTCCAGCGCGATTCGTGCGGGTTGGCCGGAAATTGGGGAAATGACGACAAATGATGACATTTTCCGCGCCGAATCGGCGGGTTTTCCGCCGATTCAAGGGCTTACGCGGACTATCGATGATGAACAGGCGGGGTGAAACGGCCTGAAAGGGCTCAAAACCGCCTCGGATCGACCCGAAACGAAGGTGTGTGTCGTCGTTTTGGTTTGCGCTCAAGCGCCGCTCTGCCCTCCGAGCTCGGCTTGCGGGCTTGCAGCCCGAGGTCCTCACTGCTCTTGTCCAGGCCAGTCCGCGATGGCACGCTTGTGGCCGGTGCATCACCGGCCCGCTCTGGAGCGGGTGGCTGTTTTTATGTTTGCGCTCATGCGCCGCTCCGCCCTCCGGGCTCGGCTTACGGGCCTGCGGCCCGGGGTCCTCGCTACGCTCGTCCGGGCTAGTCCGCCACAGCGAGCGTGGGGCCGGTGCGATGCTGTCCAGAAGATGAGCGCTTGACTGGGTGTTGGCCAAGCTCTGGTACCGGGCCCGAAGGGACCGGCAAGCGCGACCGCGCGCCCGAGCTTATGCGAGGAGCCAAGCGCCACAGGCGCGCCCGGCGCTTGAGGGGCAAAAAAAAACGGGGCCCGAAGGCCCCGTTTTCAAGAACTCGCCTTAACGATTCTGCCGGTTCTCGATCAGGTCCTCGACCACCGCCGGCTCGGCCAGGGTCGAGGTGTCGCCCAGGTTCGAATAGTCGTTCTCGGCGATCTTGCGCAGGATGCGGCGCATGATCTTGCCGGACCGCGTCTTCGGCAGGCCGGGCGACCACTGCAGCCAGTCGGGGCTGGCGATCGGGCCGATCTCCTTGCGCACCCAGGTGACCAGCTCCTTCTTCAGCTCGTCGCTCGACTCGACGCCGGCGTTGAGCGTGACGTAGGCGTAGATGCCCTGGCCCTTGATGTCGTGCGGGGCGCCGACCACGGCGGCCTCGGCGACCATCTCGTGGGCGACCAGGGCGCTTTCCACCTCGGCGGTGCCCATACGGTGGCCCGACACGTTGATCACGTCGTCCACCCGGCCGGTGATCCAATAATATCCATCTTCATCGCGGCGGCAGCCATCGCCGGTGAAGTACTTGCCGGGATAGGTCGAGAAGTAGGTCTGCACGAAGCGCTCGTGGTCGCCGAACACCGTGCGCATCTGCCCCGGCCAGCTCTCGATGATGCACAGGTTGCCGTCATCGGCGCCCTCGATGACCTTGCCGTCGGCGTCGACCAGCTGCGGCACGATGCCGAAGAACGGACGTGTCGCCGAGCCCGGCTTGAGGTCGGTGGCGCCAGGCAGCGGGGTGATCAGGATGCCGCCGGTTTCGGTCTGCCACCAGGTGTCGACGATCGGGCAGCGGCCGTCGCCGACGACGTTGTAGTACCACTCCCAGGCCTCGGGGTTGATCGGCTCGCCGACGGTGCCGAGCAGGCGCACGGTCGAACGGCTGGTCGCCTTGACCGGGCCGTCGCCCTCGCGCATCAGGGCGCGGATCGCGGTCGGCGCGGTGTAGAAGATGTTGACACTGTGCTTGTCGCAGACCTGCCAGAAGCGCGACGCGTCGGGGTAGTTGGGCACGCCCTCGAACATCATCGAGATGGCGCCGTTGGCCAGCGGGCCGTAGACGATGTAGCTGTGCCCGGTGACCCAGCCGACATCGGCGGTGCACCAGTACACGTCGCCGTCATGGTAGTCGAAGATGTACTGGTGGGTCATCGAGGTGTAGACCATGTAGCCGCCGGTGGTGTGCAGCACACCCTTGGGCGTGCCGGTCGAGCCCGACGTGTAGAGGATGAACAGCGGATCCTCGGCGTTCATCTCGTCGGGCTCGCACACCGGGTCGGCTTCGGAGCAGGCCTTGTAGTAGCGCACGTCGCGGCCCTCAACCCAGCCGACGTCGGCCTTGGTGCGGGTGACCACGAACACCGTCTTCATCGTCGGGCAGGTTTCCAGCGCCTTGTCGGCGTTGACCTTCAGCGGCACCTTGCGGCCGCCGCGCAGGCCCTCGTCGGCGGTGATCATGCAGACCGAGTTGCAGTCCTGCACCCGCTGCGCCAGCGCCTCGGGCGAGAAGCCGCCGAACACCACCGAGTGGATCGCGCCGATGCGGGCGCAAGCCAGCATCGCCACCGCCGCCTCGGGGATCATCGGCATATAGATGGTGACCACGTCGCCCTTGCCGACGCCGCGCGTCTTCATCGCGTTCGAGAGCCGGCAGACGCGCTCGTGCAGGTCGCGGTACGTGATGGTCTCGTCCTCGGCCGGGTCGTCGCCCTCCCAGATGATCGCCGGCTGCTCGCCGCGGGTCTCCAGGTGGCGGTCGAGGCAGTTGGCGGACGCGTTCAGGGTGCCGTCGTGGTACCACTTGATCGACACGTCGGGCGCGTCGAAGTTGACCGATTTGACCTGGGTGTAGGGCTTGATCCAGTCGATCCGCTTGCCGTGCTCGCCCCAGAAGCCCTCCGGGTCGTCGACCGATTGCTGGTACATCTCCAGGTACTTGTCGTTGTCGATCAGCGCCGCCTTGGCGACGCTTTCCGGAACCGGATAGACATGGGTTTCGGACATGAGATTCTCCCCTCTCCCTGCTGGGCCGAACGGCCGGGCGCGAACCGCCGGGCGGCGGCGGAATCCCCGGAATTCCGGCTGCTGAATATCAAGTGGCGGCGATTATCGCAAAATAAGGCCCGCTTGCAAGTGCGACCATCGTCGCAACCCGCACGCATCCTAGGGATCGACCCCGCACAGCCCGCACATCACCTTCCAGGCACCGTCCTCGATCGGCATCACCGACAGCCGCGACTGCTTGACCAGGGCGATGTCGTCGAGCCGCCCGTCGGCCTTGATCTCCTTCAGGGTGAGGTTGTGCGCGACCGGCTGCAGAGCCTTGAAGTCGACCATGCCGAAGCGGCCCGATTCGTCGGTCGGATCGGGGTAGTACTCCTTTGCCACTTCAAGGATTCCCATGATCCGCTTCTCGTTGACGGAGTGATAGAAGAAGGCCCGATCACCGATCTTCATCGCCTTCATGTTGTTGCAGGCCTGGTGGTTGCGCACCCCGTCCCATTCGGCGACGCCCGCGTCGACGTGGTTGTCCCAAGACCAAGCGCCCGGTTCCGATTTGACCAGCCAATAGGCCATAGTTCTGCCTCTCTCGCGGTTCATAACTTTTTACAACTCGCTCCCATGTGGGGGCGAGGGCGGCGCGGCTCAATCCCCGGCCGGGATAACCTTCCTCCAGCGCTCCACCCGCACCGACTGGAACAACTCGGCGCGGGAATAGGGATCGCGGTGCACGAACCCCTCGACCGCGCCCTGATTGGGGAAGTCGACCAGCATCACGGTGCCGGTCATGCTTTCGCCGTCCTCGGCCAGGGTCGGTCCGGCGCAGACGATGTTCTTCTTGAACAGCGACAGGTGCTCCAGGTGGTGGCGGCGGTTCTCGGCGCGCAGTTCCTGGCTGTCGGGCTTGTCGACGCAGTGAATGAAAAACAACATCTCGGATCCCCCTTCTTGATCTGTTGTGTTTGCTTTGGTGAGTCCCTCCTAGCCGCCGCTGAGCTCCGGGCGCACGCGCATCTGCCGCAGCGTCGCGCGCAGGTCGCCGGCCTCGACGGCGGGCAGCGAACAGAAGGTGCCGCGGCAGACATAGGCCGTGGCGGTTCCGTCCACCTGTTCCTTGTAGCGCGCCGGGTGCCCGGGGCGAAGCTCCGTGCCCGGCGAAATCACCTGCAGCACCCGCGCCGGCGTGCTGGTGCCGTTGACCGCGGCCAGCAGGGCCTGGGTCCGCGCCTCGCCGCGGGCGCCGATCACGACCACCTGCAGCGCCGCGATCAGGGTTTCGGCGGCGTTGATCATGCCGGCGGCGCCGAAGCTGGGCACCGCGACGCGGCCGCCGACCGCGCGCAGGGCACCGTCGGCGCGATCGCGCCAGACCGTCTCGCCGGTCAGGAAATAGAGCCGCGCCAGGGCCCGCACCATCTCGCCCATCGGCGCCGCGTTGGCGGTGTCGGAGAACGGCCGGTCGCGCACCGGGGTGAAGCCGGCGTCGTCGGCGCTGTCGTAGTAGCCGCCGTGGGCGCCGTTCTCGCCCGGCGCCTTGTGATGGGTCTCGGCCATCCCGGCCCAGGCGCGGGCACGGGCGAGGTAGCGATCGCCGCCGCTGACCTCGTGCAGGGTCAGCGCCGCGTGGATCATCGCCGCCAGCCCGCCCAGGGTCGCCGGCGCGCCCTGCTGGCCGTCATGCGCCGAATGGTGCAACCGCCCGCCGGCACCGCTGAGCGCGCGGTCGGCGGCGTTGAACACCTCGGCGGCGGCGACGATCCAACCCGGCTCGCCTAGGGCGGCGCCGGCATCGGCCAGGGCCGCGACCGCGAAGCCGGTCCAGTCGGCCAGCACCTTGTCGTCGCGGAACGGCGGCTTGCGCCCGGCCCGGACCTGGCGCAGGCGCGCCAGTTCGGAGGCCTGTGTGTCGCCCCTTTCGAGGAACAGCGTGCCGGGGTCGGTGTCGCCATCGATGCTGCCGTGTTCGGGCGGGGCCAGGTCGTAGGCGGCGAGGAACGCCGGCGCCGCCTCGCCCAGGACCCCGGTGATCTGCGCCCGGCTCCAGACGTAGAAGGCGCCCTCCTCCTTCTCGCCGTCATCGTTGGCGCTGTCGGCGTCGAGGCTGGCGGCAAGCCCGCCCTGCGCCAGCCGCATGTCGCGCAAGAGAAAGGCCACGGTCTCGCGGATGCGCGTTTCCAGCAACGCATCGCCGGTCTCGCGCCAGACCGCGGTCATCAGGCGCAGCATGCCGGCATTGACGTCGAGCATCTTCTCATAGTGCGGCGTGCGCCACAGCGGATCGACCGTGTAGCGGAAGAAGCCGCCGCCGACGTGGTCGTACATGCCGCCCTGCAGCATCGCCCGCAGGCTCAACTCGACCGCCTCGCGGTAGACCTTGTCGTCATTGCGGATGTAGCCGCGCCACAGCAGCTCGTGCGCCGTCAAGTGCGGGAACTTTGACTCCTCGCCGAAACCGCCGGCCAGCGGATCGTGGTCGGACAGGATGAAGGTGGCGAGCGAGTCGGCATGATCCAGCGTCACCTCGCCGGGACGGGCCTGGGCCAGGCGTTCGAGCACGCCGGTGATTCGCGCCGCGTCCTCGGCCAGGGCCGCCGTCTGCGTCGCGTGGACCTCGGTGACGGTGTCCAGCACGTTGCGGAACGACGGCATGCCGGCGCGCGGTTTCGGCGGGAAGTAGGTCCCGCCGTAGAACGGCTTGCCGTCCGCGGTTAGAAACATGGTCAGCGGCCAGCCGCCGGGCACCTGCATGACCAGGGCCGCGGTCTGGAACAGGCCGTCCAGGTCGGGCCGCTCCTCGCGGTCGATCAGGATCGGCGTGAACCTGGTGTTGATCACCTCGGCGATGGCCGGGTCCTCGAACGACTCGCGCTGCATCACGTGGCACCAGTGGCAGGCGGAGTAACCGATGGACAGCAGGATCGGACGGCCCGCTGCCTTGGCCGCGGCGATCACCTCCGGTGTCCACTGCCGCCAGTGCACCGGATCCTTGGCATGCTGGCGCAGGTAGGGGCTGGCGGCCTCGGCCAGGCGGTTCTCCGCCGCCGCCGGCAGCACCGACAGGATCAGCAGTCCCAGGATCAGAGCAATGCGCATCATCGACCCATGGTGTCCTCGGCCCGCATCGGCCGCGCCAGCAGACCGGCGACGGCGCGGTCGATGTCGGCGACGGCGTTGAGGATGGCGTCGACGGCGGCGCAGATCGGCATCTCGACACCGAGCCGCGCCGAAAGCGCCATCACCGCTGAGGCGGTATGCACGCCTTCGGCGACCGTGACCCGGCTGGCGAGAACCGCCGCCAGGTCCTCGCCCTCGCCGAGGGCGTGGCCGAGCGAGAAGTTGCGCGACTGCATGGCGTTGCAGGTGAGCGTCAGGTCGCCGATACCCGACAGCCCCATCAGCGTCTCCGGCTTGCCGCCGACGGCGGTGCTCAGACGCGCGATCTCGGCGATCCCGCGCGTGATCAGGGCGGCGCGGGCGTTGTCGCCGAGCCTGCGCCCCTCGACGATGCCGCAGGCGATGGCCAGCACGTTCTTGACCGCGCCGCCGACCTCGGCGCCGATGACGTCGGTCGAGCGGTAGATGCGGAAGCGAGGCGTTACCAGGGTCTCGGCCAACCGTGTGCCGGTTTCGGCATCGGCGCAGGACAGCGTCACCGCGGTCGGCAATTCGCGTGCCACCTCGGCGGCGAAGGTCGGACCGGACAGCACCGCCGGCAGGGCTTGTGGCAATGACTCGGCCAGCACCTCGCTCATCAACGCCCCGGTCTCGCCCTCGATGCCCTTGGCGCAGACCACGACTGGCGTTCCCGCAGCCAGATGGTCGCGCAGGCCGGCGCAGGCGGCGCGCAGGAACTGCGCCGGGGTGACCAGCAGCAGCACGTCGGCGGCGGCGGCCTCCGCGAGGCTTTCGGTGGCGCGGATCGCTGGATCGAAGGCAATGCCCGGCAGGTAGACCGGGTTTTCGTGCTCGCCGTTGATGGCGGCGGCGACCTCGGCCTCGTGCGCCTGGATCAGCACGTCGTTGCCGGCACGGCGGGCGACCATGGCCAGGGCGCTGCCCCAAGCGCCGGCGCCGATGACATTCACGCGGGGGTTGCTCATGGCGGCATCATGCCTGCGCCGGGAGGCCGGAGCAAGCCGCCATCAGCGCTCACTCAAGCGCTTGTGACCGCAAGCCTCGGCGCCGCGCCGGGCGCGCCAGGCACCCTGGAAGCGCCCGAGATCGCGATGCAGGTCGTAGAGCCGGTGAAAGCGCTCGGCCCGCGGCCGCAGCCTGATCACCGCCGCGGCCCATCTGAGCGCCGAAAGGGCCGCAACGCCCAATTCGGCGTCGACGCGCGGCGGCGCGGCGGCGGCATCCTCGAAGGTTTCGGCCAGGGCCCGGCCCTTGCCGGTCATCCGCGCGCGCGCCAAAGCGAATCCGAGGGTGCGGTTTTTCGCCGGCACGTAATGGCTGACCCTCGCGGCGCCGATGAACACGCCCCACATCTCCCGCGCCAGCAGCCGCTCCAGGCAGATCGTCTCGCAGGCGGACACCGGAAACTCGGGGTTCGGGCCGAGGTATTCGGGAAAGCCGCCGACCCGCAGCAGGTCGGCGCGGAAGGCGGCCATGTTGAACCCGACGAAATGCGAGGTGCGCACGGTGACCTCGGCCTCGCCGAGGTCGTAACCGCGCACCGAGCGCGGCAGGATGTCGCGCCAGGGACCTGGATCCGGGATTTCGCGCAACTCCAGGTCGACGCCCCGGTGCGGGCCGCCGAAGAACCAACCCGGGCCGTAGCGCTCGGCGGCCTCGACATAGGCACGGACGCTGCCTGCTCCGGCACGATGTCGTCGTCGAACATGATGATCAGGTCGGCCGAGGTCTCGGCGATCGCCAGGTTCATGCCCCGGGTGCGCCAGCCGCTGCCCTCGCGTACGACCCGGATGGGCAAGCCGTGGTCCTCGGCCACCCGTACCGGTTCGGTGTCCCCGTTGTCGGCGATGACGACCTCGAGCGGTCCCGCCGGAGGCTCCAGGTCTTCCAGCGCCGCGAGCAGGCGGCGCAGCAGCGCCGGCCGGTTGCGGGTCGGTACGACGATGGCGGTGCTGAGTGGCATGTCGCGCGGCAATCAGGCCTTGACGCCGGCGCCGACGGCACGCGGCGCCTCCGGATCGAGCGGCCAGCGCGGCCGCGGCGCGAAGTCGAGCGGATCGCACTGGCCGCGTCGCAGGTGCTGCAGCCCGGCCCAGGCGATCATCGCCGCGTTGTCGGTGCACAGCGACATCGGCGGCGCCACCAGGGTGACGTCGTCCGCCCGTGTCAGGAACCCGAGGCGGCCGCGCAGGTAGCTGTTGGCGGCGACGCCGCCGGCGATGACCAGGGTCACCGGCCCCGGGTGCTGGGCGCGGAAAGCCGCGATGGCGTGATCGCAGCGGTCGATCAGCACGTCTCCGGCAGCGGCCTGGAAGCCGGCGCACAGATCGGCGATATCGCGTTCGTCGAGCTCACCCGGCGGCAATCCCTCGACGGTCTGGCGCACCGATGTCTTGAGCCCGGAGAACGAAAAACCGCACCCGGCCCGCCCCTTCATCGGCCGCGGTAGCTTGAACCGGGCCGGATCGCCGGCGCGCGCCGCACGCTCGACCGCCGGGCCGCCGGGATAGCCGAGGCCGAGCATCTTGGCGGTCTTGTCGAAGGCCTCGCCCAGCGCGTCGTCGATGGTGGTGCCGAGGCGCTTGTAGTCGCCGACGCCGCGCACGGCGAGCAGTTGGCAGTGCCCGCCGGAGACCAGCAGCAGCAGGTAGGGAAAGTCGATCCCATCGGTCAGCCCGGCGGTCAGGGCATGGCCCTCCAGGTGGTTGACGGCGAGGAACGGCAGCCCGTGCACGGCGGCGATCGCCTTCGCCGTCATCACCCCGACGATGACGCCGCCAATCAGCCCCGGCCCGCCGGTGGCGGCGACGCCGTCGAGCTCTTCGAAGCCGAGGCCGGCGGACTGCATCGCGCGATCGACGATGCCGTCGACCATCTGCAGGTGCGCCCGCGCCGCGACCTCGGGGACGATGCCGCCGTAGGGCCGGTGGTCGTCGATCTGCGACAGGATCTCGTTCGACAGGATCGTGCCGTCGCCGTCGACCACGGCGGCGGCGGTCTCGTCGCAACTGGTTTCAATGCCGAGAACGCGCATGAATGGGGCCCGCTCAGAATCCTCTTGTGCTCACGCGCGCGAAGACTACTCTGTGCCGGCTTTTTAGACCACAACTTCGAACGCGTCCGGCCATGACTGACTCCCTGAACATCGGCACCCGCGGCAGTCCGCTGGCGCTGGCCCAGGCCCACGAGATCCGCGACCGCCTGATCGCCGCCTTCCCCGAGCTCGCCAACGCGGGCGCGATCGAGATCGTCGTCATCAAGACCACCGGCGACAAAGTGCTCGACCGGCCGTTGGCCGAGATCGGCGGCAAGGGCCTGTTCACCAAGGAGATCGACGACGCCATGCTGGACGGCCGCATCGACCTCGCGGTGCATTCGATGAAGGACGTACCGACTTGGCTGCCCGACGGCATCGTGCTGCCCTGCATGCTGCCGCGCGAGGACCCGCGCGACGCATTCCTGTCGAACAAGGCGGGCAGCCTGGCCGAGCTGCCGGCGGGCAGCGTCGTCGGCACCGCCTCGCTGCGCCGTCAGGCGCAGATCCTCAACCGCCGCCCCGACCTGACGGTGGTTACGTTCCGCGGCAACGTGCAGACGCGGCTGCGCAAGCTCGACGACTGCGAGGTCGACGCCACCCTGCTGGCGATGGCCGGCCTGCGCCGTCTAGGCATGGCCGAGGTCGCCCAGGGCGCGATCGAGACCGATGACCTGCTGCCCGCCGTGGCGCAGGGCGCCATCGGCATCACCTGCCGCGCCGATGACGCCCGCGCGCACGATTTCCTGGCCGCCCTCAACGATGAAGAGACCTTCACCCGGGTCACCGCCGAGCGTGCCCTGCTCGAAGTCCTGGACGGCTCCTGCCGCACCCCGATCGCGGCACTGGCGCGGATCGACGGCGAGCGGCTGCATCTGCGCGGCCTGGTCGCCCGGCCGGACGGCAGCGAGGTGCTGGAGACCGAGCGCGAGGGCCCGGCCGCCGAGGCCGACCGCCTCGGCCGCGAGGTCGGCGAGGAGCTGCGCCAGCGCGCCGGCGAAGGCTTTTTCACCGAACAGTCGGGCTAGGCTCGCCGATGCGGGTTCTGATCACCCGTCCACGCGAGGACGCCGCGCCGCTGGCCGCGCGCCTCGCCGCGAAGGGCATCGACAGCCTGATCGAACCGCTGTTGCTGATCCACCTCCTGCCCGGTGCCCCCCTCGACCTCGCCGGACTGCAGGGCCTGCTGGTGACCAGCGCCAACGGCGTGCGCGCCTTCGCCGCACGCCAGCCGGACCGGGACATTCCCGTCTACGCGGTCGGCGACGCCTCGGCCCGCGCCGCCGGCGAGGCCGCGTTCGCCGAGGTGCACAGCGCCGGCGGCGACGTCGATACCCTGGCCGACCTGGTCGCCGATCGTCTCGACCCCGACGACGGCGCGCTGCTGCACATCGCCGGCAGCGCCGTCGCCGGTGACCTGGCCGGGCGGCTCGAAGGCGCCGGATTCGGCTACCGCCGTGCCGTGCTGTACGCCGCCGAAACCGCCACGAGTTTGTCCGAAGACGCCCTGTCGGCGCTGCGCGGCGGCGGCCTGCAGGGTGTCATGATGTTCTCGCCGCGCACCGCCGCGACCTTCGCCGAACTGCTGGCGCAGGCCGGCCTGGCGGCGGCCTGTGGCGGGCTGGAGGGGTTCTGTCTGTCGGCGGCGGTACAGGCACGGGTGGCGCACCTGCCCTGGCGCCGGCTGACAGTCGCCGAGCGGCCCGAGCAGGACGCCCTGCTGGCCCTGGTCGAGGCCGCCGCGACGCGAGATTCTTGAGCCGCCGGGGCGCAATCGGCCTTTATCTCGCCCCGGGTTCCCTGCTAGTGTGGCGGCCCGCCGGCACCTGGGGTTCATGCCGCCGGCTTCTTAAAAAATCACCGAGATACGACAAGGGGACGTCGGGATGATCGAGGATCCCAAGGACCGGAAACCGGGCGAGGACGACGACGCCGAAACCGTGGCCGAGGACAGCGGCGAGAGCACGGACGGCGAGGCGGAGCAGACGGCGGACGACGCCGAGGCAACCGAAGGCATCGACACCGAAGAGAGCCCGCCCGAAGAGGCCGAACTCGACGAGACCGACGCCGAGAAGAGCGAAGGCGAAGAGACCGAGGCCGAGGACACCGACGGCACCTCCGGCGGCTACGATTCCGAGCCGACGGTCGCGGCGCAGGCCGGCTGGGCGATGGCCGCGAGCACCGATACCGAGGTCAAGGACGTCGACGCGCCGGCACCGGAACCGGAACCGGAAACCCCCGAGGCGCGCGAACCGGAGCCGCGCGGCGGCGGTTTCGCCAGGTTCCTCGCCGTCATGATCGTGCTCGGCGTGATCGTCGGCGGCGGTTACGCTTCCTGGCCGTACTGGTCTTCCTACGTCAAACCCTACCTGCCCGAAGGTTTCGCCATGCCCGACGTCAGCCCGTCGGGCTGGTTCGAGGACGAGCGGGTCACCGCCCTTCTCGGCCGCGTCGGCGATCTCGAAACCGCGGCCAAGGACCAGTCGGCCGGCGTCCAGGCGGCGCAGGCCGGCGCCGAGGCGGCGCAGGCGCAGGGCGGCGAATTGGCCACCCGCCTCGGTGCCGTCGAGGCCGCCGCGACCGAGCAGAAGGCGGAGATCGCCGCCACCATCGCCGCCGCGTCGGCCAAGGACGCGGTGATCCGCGATCTCGAAGCCGAGCGCACCCGCATGCAGCAGGAGCTGGGCGGCCTGATGACCCGCATGGAAGCGCTCGAGCAGGCCCTCAAGGGCGTGCAGGGCGACGTCGTGGCGCTGACCGAGAAGGCTTCGGTGCCGGTGACCACCGGCGGCGAAGGCGACGCCGCCGCGGTGACCCAGGCGCTGCAGGCGATGTCGACGCGAATCGGCAAGCTGGAGAACGCGCCGGCGGCGGCTGCGCCGAGCGAACCGGTCGACCTGTCGCCGCTGCAGGCCCGCCTCGACAAGCTGGAAAGCGCCGCCGCGGCCCCGCCGCCGCCGAGCGTCGACCCGGCGGTAGTCGCCGATCTGGCGGCACGGTTGGCGGCGGTCGAGCAGCGCCAGCCGAGCAAGATCGACCCGGCCAAGGTCGGCCGCGTGGTCGCCGCCGTCGAGGCCCTGCGCGGCGTGCTGCGCACCGAGCATGCCTTCGCCGCCGAACTGGCCGGGGTCAAGGACGTCGGTGGCGGCGACAGCGAGATCGACGGCATCCTGGCCCCGATCGAGCCGCTGGCGGCGCAGGGCATCCCCAGCCTGGGCAACCTGCGCAAGCGCTTCGGGCGCACCAGCAGCGCCGTGGTCAACGCCGGGCGCACCGGCGGCGACGACGGCCTGGTGGCCAAGACTCTGGGCCAGCTTTCGAGCCTGATCAGCATCCGGCGCACCGACGAGGCCGCCGGCGATGGCCCGGCCGGCGCCGTCGCCAGCGCCGAGAAGAGCCTGGCGGCAGGCGATCTGGGTGCCGCGGTGAAGGCGCTGGAGGCGTTGAAGGGTCCGCCCGCCGAAGCCGCCGCGCCCTGGCTCGCCGATGCCCGCCACCGGCTGGCGGCGGAACGTTCGATGGCGGCGCTGCACGTGCGCGCCGTCTCCCTGTTGACCGGTAGCAGCGAGTAGAGCCGATGGTACGCGCACTTCTGATCCTGATCGCCATCGTCGTTGCCGCCTGGGGTTTCGTCTGGCTGGCCGACCACCCCGGTGCCGTCGAGCTTGACTGGGGCGGCTACCACATCGAGACCTCCGCCGCCTTCCTGGCCGCCGCGCTAGCCGGCCTGGCGCTGGTCGTGGCGCTGATCATCTGGGGCCTGGTGACGCTGTTGCGGGCGCCCAGGAAGATCGCCCGGGCGCAGGCCGACCGGGCCCGGCGCAAGGGCTACGAGGCGCTGACCCGCGGCATGGTCGCGGTCGCCGCCGGCGACACCGCCGGGGCCCAGAAACAGGTGCAGAAGGCCGAGGTGCTGCTGCACGAACCGCCGCTGACCATGCTGCTGTCGGCGCAGGCGGCGCAGCTGGCCGGCGACGAGAAGGTCGCGACCAAGTACTTCAAGGCCATGCTGGAGACCAAGGACACCGAGTTCCTCGGCGTCCGCGGCCTGCTCAGCCAGGCGATGAAGGATGGCGACCACGAGCTCGCCCTGAACCTGGCCGAGCGCGCCCACCGGCTGCGCCCGGACAGCGACTGGGTCAACACCAGCCTGTTCGACCTGCAGGTCCGCGCCGGCAAGTGGGGCGACGCCGAGGGCACGGTCGGCGGCGCCGTCAAGCACAAGCTGCTCGACGCGCCGACTTCGCAGCGCCGGCAGGCCCTGCTCAACTACGAGCTCAGCCTGAAGGCGTCCGCCGACGGCCAGGTCGCCGAGGCGATCAAGCGCGCACGCAGGGCCACCGAGCAGGCGCCCGACTTCGTGCCGGCGGCCGTGCGCCACGCCCAGCTGCTGCTCGACGAGGGCAAGGTGCGCAAGGTCGCCACCGCGATCGAGGGCGCCTGGGGCCGGATCCCGCGCGCCGACTTCCTGCCGATCTACGTCGAGGCCAAGAAGGCCGAGGATAAGCTGCAGAAGGTGCGCGCGGCGCAAAAGCTGGCCAAGTCCAACCCGGACCACGCCGAGAGCCACCTGACCATCGCCCGCGCCGCGCTCGACGCCGAATTGTGGGGCGAGGCGCGCAAACACCTGACCCCGCTGAGCCAGGAAAATCCGCCGGCGCGGGTCTGCCGCCTGATGGCCGAGCTGGAAGAGGCCGAGCACGGCAACACCGAGCTGGCCCGCGCCTGGCTGGTGCGCGCGACCATGGCCGAACCCGACCCGGCCTGGATCTGCGGCAGTTGCGGCGCCGTGGTCGCCGACTGGACGCCGACCTGCGGCAAATGCCAGAGCTTCGACAGCCTGAGCTGGCGGGCGCCGGCGGTGGTGCTGCCGCTGGCGGCGATGGAGATGCCGACGGCGGCGCTCGCCGCGCCGCAGGCGAACGGCGAGGAGGCGGCCGACGAGGACACCGCCGAGGTCACGCCGGCGGCGGCGCTGGAGCACGGCGAGGCCAGCGGTGATGTATCATTGACGTCGCCAGCCGAGCCCGTTAAAGAAGGCTCGGGCGCCTGATCGAACGCAGCCCAAACGCCGCCTTAGCTCAGTTGGTAGAGCATCGCATTCGTAATGCGGGGGTCGTAGGTTCAAGTCCTACAGGCGGCACCATTTCCCCCGAAATCTGATCGCACGCCACCGCAGGGCGGTGTCAGTCCGCCTGCCGCGGATCCTCGGCGTCGCTGTGCTCGGTCGGCTGCGGCGTCGCGGTCAGCAGCGAAACTCCGTCGGGGGCGTGGAACTTGTGCCACAGCCCCTGCGGCACCACGGTCAGCATGCCGGCGCGCAGCTCGAGCACCCGGCTGCCGGAATCGGTCAGGATCGTCAGCCGGGTCGCGCCCTTCAGAATCTGCACCATCTCGTCGCCGGGGTGGCGCTCCCACGGGCTCTCGCCGATGAAGCTGCCGGCGAACAGGGCGCCGTTGCCGAACTCGGCGAGGCTGGCGAAGGCGGCGTCGGCTTCCGCCTCGGTGGTCTCGGGCGAGCGGGCGTCGAGAACCGATAGCTCGGCCAGTTCGGCGTTGATGTCGACGGCCTTGATGTCGTTGCTCATATGCACCTCTTTCTCCGCAGCTTCCAGAATACCAGTCCGGCGGCCGGAGCGGTATTGCGCCGCGCTTGACCCGGTCCCTTCCCTTCCCCGCCGCCCCGTCGCATACTCAAGACAGGGGAATCCACACCGTAAGGGGGCATCACCATGAGCAAGGACTTTCCGCAACTGGCCAAGGACCTGACCGCGAGCATGCGCGAGGTGCGCAAGGGCATCCCGGACACCATGAAGGGCTTCGCCGACCTGGCCAAGGCGGCCACCGCCGAGGGCGCGTTGTCGACGCGGCAGAAGGAGCTGATGGCCACCGCCATCGGCATCGCCATCCGCTGCGACGGCTGCATCGCCTTCCACGTCAAGGCCGCCCTGCGCGCCGGCGCCACCCGCGAGGAGATGCTCGAGACCATCGGCATGGCCGTCTACATGGGCGGCGGACCGTCGAGCGTCTACGGCTCGCTGGCGCTCAAGGCCTTCGACCAGTTCCAGGAACAGATGGAGCAGCATGACGCGGCCTAGAGCACATTTGACGAACGTAGAATCGTTTTTAACCGATGTCTGATTCCCTGCCCTGGTGTTTTTAGCCAGGGAGGTTTTCATGGGCTGGGCGTACGGGATTGATCTTCGGCAGCGTGTGGTGGATGCGATTGAGGGTGGCTTGAGCCATCGCGATGCGGCGGAGCGGTTCAGCGTTGCGGTATC
>Ga0209785_1000324_pt1 | contig 15527 bp, 14 predicted proteins | sample WorMetG1BERMUDA2_FD_187403 | JGI IMG/M metagenome (GOLD analysis project Ga0209785, IMG submission 187403) | Marine gutless worms symbiont microbial communities from Max Planck institute for Marine Microbiology, Germany - Inanidrilus... ...
ATCGCCGCAAAACCAAAAGCCGCTCATCGCGGCGATGCATATCTGCAGCCTTCAAAACCCCTCGGCACCACACTGGCTATCAAGGCCACAAGACACGCTTAAACCGTCCCGCCGTGAGAAATGCGGGCTAAGACACTGGACTTGACTATTTCCCATTTGTGAGATTATCTCTCATATATGGACGAAGCCCTGATTGACGACACCGATATCGACGCGCGGATCGCCGGTCGCCTGAAACGCCTGCGCGGCGAACGCGGCTGGTCGCTCGATGCGCTGGCGGCACGCAGCGGCGTCAGCCGGGCGACGCTGTCGCGGCTGGAACATGGCGAGATCAGTCCGACGGCACGCGTGCTCGGCAAGCTTTGCGCCGTCTACGGCCTCACTTTGTCGCGACTGATGCATCTGGTCGAGGAAGCCTTCGAGCCGCTGCTCGCCCGCGATGCGCAGCCGGTTTGGCGCGATCCGGAAACCGGCTTCCGCCGCCGCTCGATCTCGCCGCCGGTGCGCGCACTCAGCGGCGAGGCGCTCGAAGCGACGCTGGAGCCGGCGACCGATATCGCCTATGAACGGCCGCCGCGGCCCGGGCTGGAACATCATCTGTTTCTGATCGAGGGCCGGCTGACGGTGGAGGTCGACGGTCGGGCCCATCATCTGAAGCCGGGCGACTGCCTGCGTTACCAGCTTTTCGGCCCAAGCCGGTTCGCAACGCCCGACGACAGCGGCGCGCGCTATGTCCTGTTCATGGTGTGAGGTGCCATGAGCGGCGACGGCAAAACAGACATCGTCCGCTTTGGCGCCGACGATATCGCGGCCCATCTCGGCCAACTGGCCGCCCTTCTGCATGATTGCGTGCGGGCGGGCGCCAGCATCAATTTCGTTCTGCCCTTTTCACCGCGCGACGGCGAGGCCTTCTGGAAAACCAAGGTGCTGCCATCGGTGAGCCAGGGCCACCGCGTGATGCTGGTGGCCCGGTCGGAAGGCCGGATCGCCGGATCGGTGCAACTCGATTGCGACACGCCGCCCAACCAGCCGCATCGCGCCGAGGTCGCCAAACTGATGGTGCATCCGCAATGCCGCCGGCGCGGCATCGCCAGGGCGTTGATGGCGGAGATCGAGCGCAGCGCGGCGCAACGCAATCGCAGCCTGATCACGCTCGACACCCGCACCGGCGACATGGCCGAGCCGCTCTACCGGTCGCTCGGCTACCACACGGTCGGTGTGATCCCGCTCTATTGCCGCGACCCGCTCGAGAACCGGCTGGATTCGACCACGATCATGTACAAGACCCTGTGACCATGCAGACGCCTGTGCTGATCCTGACGGCGCTTGCCGCCGGCGCGCTGCGGGCGGCGCAGGGACCGATCTTTTCCCGTTCGGCGCTGCATGCCGGCGGCGCGGTGCCGGCGGCGATCCTCGCCTTTTCGGTCGGGCTCGGCGCGCTGCTCGCGATCGGTCTCCTCGGCGGCGCCGGCCTGCCACGGCCGGGTGGCATCGCCGGCATGCCGGCCTGGATATGGAGCGGCGGGCTGATCGGGACGGCGGTGGTGTTGCTCACCATCCACGCCGTGCCGCGCATTGGCACCGCTTCCTTCGTTTCCGCGGTTGTCTGCGGGCAGCTCATCGCCGCTCTGTTTTATGACCATGTCGGCGCCTTCGGAATGACCCCACGCCGGATCGGATGGTCGGAAATCGCAGGCGCCGTCCTGTTGTTGTCCGGCGTTTTCCTGATTGCTGGCAACAGGCAGGGCTGAGCCGATTTCAAGTAAGCGCCACCGAATTGACGATCGCGGCGTAGTGGCATCCGGCACCGCCGAGCACGAAAGCGTGCCAGATGGCGTTCTGAAAGCGCAACCCGTCCCATAGATGGAAGACGACCCCGACCGAATAGAGGATGCCGCCGGCAATGAGCAGCAGCAGGGTGGTCGTCGACAGCGCGCCGAGCAACGGGATGAAGATCACCACCGCACACCAACCCAGCGCCAGGTAAAGCACATAGGTGGTGCGGATCAGCCGGTTGGGGAAGAACAGCCTTGTCGTCATGCCGAAGGTGGCCACCGACCACACCACGGCGAGAAAACCGGCACCCCACCAGCCGGCGAGCTTGACCACCATGAAGGGCGTGTAGGTAGAGGCAATCTTGAAGAAGATCGTCGCCTGGTCGAAGCGACGCAAGATCCCCTTCAAAGGCGAAACACCGGTCAGGTGATAGGCCGCCGACACCGCGAACACCGCCACCAGGCCGAGACTGTACACCGAAAGGCTGACGAGCGAAGACGCCGGCACCACGCCGATGGTCAGCACGAGGAGCACAACCACACCGACCAGGCTGGCGCCGATGCCGAGCACATGAATGACGCCATCGGCGATTCGCTCCGGAACGCTGTAATGCGGAAAATCAAGTTGCGTCATGGCAACCCATCATACGCAGTTTTGCGACGGTTTCGTAACAAATGCTCTTCACGGCCCTGTGACGTGGGCCCCGCGCGCTCAGCGCCGCGAGAAAACCTGCCCGGCAAGCACGATGCGCGACAGGGCGGTATAAAAGCAGATCGCGGCGAAGACATAGGCGATCATCGCAAACTGCCCCGGAAACAGGCAGCAGGCGGACAGCACCAGGATCGTTTCCGTGCCTTCGGCAAGGCCTGTGGTGAAATAGAGCGATTTCTCCCCGCGCACCGTGCTGACCATATGGTGCCGCTCGGCCATGATCGCATAGGCAAGGAACGTGGAGCCGTTGATATAGAAGGACAGGATCAACACGCTGCCGGCGATGCCGTTGGCGGCAGGGTCGGCCAGCACGAAGCCGAGCGGAATGACGCCATAGAACACGAAATCGAGCACGATATCGAGATAGCCGCCGAAATCGGTGATCTCCGTCGCCTTGGCCACCGCGCCGTCGAGGCCGTCGCAAATGCGGCTGATCAGCAGCAGCGCAAGCCCGGTCAGATAGGCGTGATGCCAGATCGCGAAAGCCGCAGCCAGGCCGAATAGGCAACCGATAACGGACACGCTGTTGGCCGAAATGCCCAAGGCCGCGACGCGCCGCCCTGCAGCGTCGAGCGCGGGATCGATCAGTTTGCGGACGACACCATCCAGCATTGCAGTTCCTCGTTGACGGCCAAAATGCATACAGCTTTCCGGCAGGCGCGAAAGCCATCATTTCTCACAATCGTGTCAGCTTCGGTTGAAGCCGGCGGCGCCCCCGACCTGCCTGCCCGTATTCGCGGTGAAAACCCGATTCCCCTTTTTTTCGGGATGATCTATACAGTTAAGCAGTGGCCTTGGCGATCGAACGCAAGTGCTTTTTGGGGATGAGAGTGATCATGTATCGCGCGCGGACACATGATATCGAGGTGACGGTCGAACCCTTCTATCTGGAGGAGCAGTCGGAGCCGGAAGACAGCCGCTATGTGTGGGGATACCGGGTCGTCATCCTCAACGAATCGGACGAAACCGTGCAACCGCGCGACCGTTTTTGGCGAATCATGGACGCAACGGGCCATGTGGACGAGGTCAGCGGCGTCGGCGTGGTCGGCGAGCAGCCCGTTCTCGAACCCGGCGAAAGCTTCGAATACTCGTCCGGCTGCCCGCTCGACACCTCATCCGGCGTGATGGTCGGCAAATACCGCATGGAACGCCGCAATGGCGATTCCTTCATGGTCGACATACCGGCCTTTTCGCTCGACGTTCCGGGTGTGGCGAGAACGCTTAATTGAGTGGAGCACTCGATTTCCGCCCCGTCATTCTGGTCGCGGGTATCCTGATCACCACGCTCGGCATCGCCATGCTGCTGCCGGCGATCGTCGATCTCGCCGCCAACAACAGCGACTGGATCGTTTTCGGCATCGCCTCGATGCTGACCACGCTGATCGGCCTGTCGCTGTTTGCCGCCACCCGCGGCACGCAAAAGGTGCTGTCCACCCGTCAGGCGCTGCTGATGACCGTGGTGTCCTGGGTGGCGCTGGTCGCCTTCGGAGCGCTGCCGTTCATCTGGTCGGGCGTCGTGCCCAGCTACACGGACGCGTTTTTCGAGGCCATGTCCGGGCTGACGACGACCGGTGCCACGGTGATCACCGATCTGGACAATGCGCCGCCGGGCATTCTGTTCTGGCGTGGTCTTTTGCAGTGGCTAGGCGGGCTTGGCATTATCGTCATGGCCATCGCCGTGCTGCCGATGCTGCAGATCGGCGGCATGCAGTTGTTCAAGGCCGAGGCGTTCGACACGGCGGAAAAAATCCTGCCGCGGGCGACCCAGATCTCCAGTTCCATCACCCTTGTCTTCATCGGGTTCACCGTTTTGTGCTGCGTGCTGCTGCTCATCGCCGGCATGCCGATCAACGACGCGGTGGTCCACGCCATGACCACCGTCGCCACCGGCGGTTTCTCCACCAAGGATGAGTCGATCGGCTATTTCGACAGTGCGGCGATCGACTGGATCACCACCGGCTTCATGATCCTGGGATCGCTGCCCTTTATTCTCTATGTGCAGGCGCTGCAGGGCCGGATGCGGCCTCTGCTGTTCGATTCGCAAGTGCGAGTCTTTGTCAGCCTGCTGGTGATCGCCACGCTGATTGCCTGGCTCATGGCCCATTCCGGCGATCACCATGTCGGCCTCGACGGGCTGCGCCACGCCGCCTTCAACGTCGTTTCCATCACCACCGGCACCGGCTACGCGACCACCGATTACGGCCTGTGGGGGCCGCATGCCATATCGTTCTTTTTCGTCATCATGTTCATCGGCGGCTGCGCCGGCTCCACCTCCTGCGGCATCAAGATCTTCCGCTTCCAGGTGCTGTTCGAGGCGATCCGTCAGCACATCAGCCAGGTGATGTATCCACACGGCATCTTCCGGCCGCAATTCAACGGCCGGCCGATCGACGCGCGCGTGATCGCCTCCGTGATGAGCTTCATGTTCCTCTATGTGGTCAGTTTCGGAGTGATCTCGGTAGCGCTGATCGTGACTGGTCTCGACACGACCACCGCGCTATCGGGCGCCGGCTCGGCCATCTCCAATGTCGGTCCCGGTCTCGGCACCATCATCGGTCCGGCTGGAAACCATGCGCCGCTGTCGGACCCGGCGAAATGGGTGCTTTCCGCCGGCATGCTGCTCGGCCGGCTTGAGCTGTTCACCATCATGGTGTTGTTTCTGCCGCGCTTCTGGCGCACCTGACGGCAGTCCTGCTTCACAGGCGGATTGGATCGCCCGGTGCGATCCGACCACCGTCGATCACCTCGGCATAAATGCCCATGTCGAAATGTCCGTAGGTTTTGCGAAGCAGATAGGGCACGGCGACATCCCTTTCGGCCGTGCGTGGATTGACCTCCGTCGCCGCGCATCGCTTGGTGCGCAGCAGCACCTTTAACCGGGCCTCGCCGGCGCGTATCTCCCGGCCCACCAGATCCAGTTCCGAAAAGGCCGGCCAGCCGTCGAAATAGATATTGCCGCGAAACCGCATGGGGTCGACCGGCGTTTCGATCCGGGTCTGAAAATCGTCGACCGATGCCAGATTGATCAGCGAGACCGCATTCATCATCGTTTCGGAGACAACGGAAACGTCCGTGAAGCGGTGGGGTTGCGCGCTGACGAAACGCGGCGGCGCGCCGTCTTCGAGGCCCAGGAATTCCACCATGAATCGCGCCAACCGACGCTTGCCTCCCTCCGTCGTGAGATCGAACCGCAGGTCGCCGCCATCGTCGAACCGCGCGACAAAAGCACCGGTCGCCGCGTCGAAGGATGTCTTCATGCCGGCGAGTTTCGCATGCTGCATGAGCACGATGAACCGGTCCTTCGGCAGTGGTCTGGGATTGTCCGGGTCGAAGCCGCTGTCCGCCTTGGCGAAACCAAACAGGCGGTCACCCGGAAATCCCTCTCCCGCAACCAGTTGAACGGCGTCAAGGGGTTCCGGGCTCAGCCCCTTGATCGGATAGGTGAAAAGCGAATGCAGGCGACCGTCCATCTTCCCCTCGTCTCGATGCCGCCGGCCGTCGAGGCAAAGCAGCGGCGGGCTGTTGCGTCCGACCGCATAGTGCCTGCGGGTATCGTGGGTCAAGCACCGTCCACATGCATCGTGCAATCGGCGCGCTTGTCATCCGTCAACCAGCATCCGGTCCCGAACGGACAGCGCGCGGTTGGTGGCCGAAAACGGCGATGAAGCCGTTGCGGATGTCGTTGCCGATGCCGATCAGCGTCGGCACCAGGAACAGGACCAGCAGGGTGGCCAATGCCAGGCCGAAGACGATGGTAACGGCCATCGGCATCAGGAACTGCGCCTGCAGGCTGCGCTCGAACAGCAGCGGCAGAAGTCCGCCGATGGTCGTCAGCGAGGTCAGCAGCACGGCGCGCAGGCGGTCGCGGCTGGCGCCCGTCGCCGCCTCGAGCAATGCTTCTCCCTGCTTCAGCCGTTCATCCAGCCGGGTCACCAGGATGATGGAATCATTGACCAGGATACCGCCAAGACCCAAAAGACCGATCAGCGACAGGATCGTCAGCTGAATACCGAGCAGCCAGTGGCCAAACACGGCGCCGACAAGCCCGAACGGGATGATCAGCATTACGGCGAGGGGTCGCCAATAGCTGGCGAACACCCAGGCCAGGATGATATAAATCACCGACAGGGCAACGATCATGCCAAGCCGCAGATCGGCAAACGCCGTCTCCTGTTCCTCGGTGCGGCCGCCATAACGATAATCGAGACCGTGGCGCGCAGCGATCGCCGCGATAACGCCGCCCTCCTCCAGTTCCGCGATAACGCCGTCGGTCGTGTTGACATCATTGTCGATATCGCCGGTCACCGAGATCGTCGTCTGACCGTCCTTGCGCGAGATATAGGCGAAGCCCTGGCGCTCCGTCAGCCGGGCGACCTCCGTCAGTGGCACGAAGTCCCCGGCCGGGCTTATCAGCTCGAAATTGCGCAGCGCGCCGGTGCCGCCGCTGCGCATGATCTGGGCGATACGCACCGTGACCTCGTCATCGCCGCGGGCGAACCGGAACGGAATCTGACCGTCGAACGCATTGCGCAACTGACGACCGATGCTGTCGGCCGAAAAGCCGAGGGCCGCGCCGCGCGGCAGCATTTCGATCACCAGTTCCGGTTTGCCGTAGGGCAGATTGTCGTCGACCCCGGAAACACCCGCCACAGATCCGAGGATCGGGATCATCTCAGTGGCGGCCGCTTTCAGGTCCGAAATCCGGTCGCCGCGCAATTCGATGTCGATGTCGCGTCCCGGCGGACCGCCGCGCGACTGGAAGACGGAGAAGCGGGTCACGCCCGGTATGCCGGGCACGGCGCGTGCCCAGGCGCGCACGATATCGGGCGTGCGCACGCTGCGTCGCTCGGACGCCGTGAGCTGAACCTTGATGGTCGCGCTGGTTCCGCCGAAGCGGCTGGCCTTGCTGAACATCACGAAAATCGCCTCCGCGAGTTCCTCCTCGCCACCGGTGAGCTCGCTTTCGACCCGGCGAAACGCCGCCTCGATGTCGGCGATCGCCTCCAGTGCCTCGGTTTCGGGAAGCCCGGCAATGAAAGACACATTGCCGCGAATGTTTTCTGCTTCCGGCGATGGGAAAAACACGAATTCGACCCGCTTTCCCTGTATCAGACCGACCGCGAGCACCATGGCGCATCCCACGGCAACGGCCAACGTCACATAGCGCCAGCGATAGGAAAGCGTGACGGAACGATTGAAGGGACCGTCCCGAAACCGGGCGAAATGGCCATCGAACCAGCGCCTGAACCGCCCCGTGCGCTCAGCCTCGCCCCGGTCGGCCCGGCGCGATGTCGCCTTGCGGCGCAGCCATAGGATCACGGCCTCGATCCCCGTGGCCAGAAGCAGCGCAAACCCGGCCGTCGCCAATGCGCGCGCCGGTGTTGGCAGGTCGGCAAAACCGGCGAGCACGGTGCCGTTACCGAGGGATTGCTGCAACGGCGTTGCGGCAATGACGAAGACGAACGCAAAAAAGAACTGCCGCCAGTAGGACCAGCGCGGCGCCTTCTGCCGCTCCAGAGCATGGGCCAGATGGCCCGGCAGAACGTAGAAACACTCCAGCAGACTGGCAACGATGACAGCGATCACCACGAGGGGCAGCACGCCCATGATCTGGCCGATCGTGTCGGTGATCAGCAGCATCGGCGCAAACGCGGCCAGCGTGGTGGTCATTGCCGCAAGCACCGGTTTCAGCATCATGCCGACACCGTTCTCCGCGGCGACCATAGGGCTGTCGCCCATTTCCAGCCGCGTATTGGTGTGTTCGCCGACGACGATGGCGTCGTCGACGATGATGCCGAGCATCATGATCAGGCCGAACAGCGATATCATATTGATCGACTGGCCGGAGACGAACATGAAGCCGACCGTCGCCAATAGCGCCACCGGAATGCCGACGGCAACCCAGAAGGCGATGCGGCTGTCGAGAAAAATAAACAGAATAGCAATGACGAGGACCAATCCTCCGACGCCGTTCTTGACCAGAAGCATGATGCGTTCGAGCAGCGCGTCGGCCGCAACCTCATAGGTGGCGATCTCGATATTGGCCGGTAATTGCGGTCGGATCTCCTCCAGATAGTCATCAAGGATACGCGCCGTTCGCAGCGTATCGGCCGATGCCGCCCGCCGGACATCGATCTCGATGGCGACGTTACCGCCGGTAAAGCCACGGGTCGCATCATCATCGAAGCCGTTGCGGATGTCGGCGATGTCATCCAGCAGCACCTTTTCACCGGACGGGAAAGCCAGAATCTCGACCTGGCCGAGAGTCTTGGGTGTTTCGGCATCGGCGAGGGAACGCAATTGGCGCTCGACAGCTCCGGGAAGACTTCCGGACGGCAGGTCCTGGCTGTTCGCCTCCACCGCTTCGGAGACGTCGGAGACGGTCAGTCCGAGCCGGCGCAACTCGCGTTCGGGCACATCGACCTGCAGCTCCGGGTCGCGCAACGCGGTGAAGTCCACCTTGTCGATACCGCGGGCGATCAGGTCGTCGCGAATGCGCTTGGCCCATTCCCGTTTGACCGCTTCAGAGGCCGTCCCGCCGACCGAGACGCTGGCCACCCGGTCGAAGAACGTCGCTTTGCTGACGGTCGGTGTCTCCGCGTCTTCCGGCAGGGTGGTAATGGATTTCACTGCCGTATCGACATCCGACAGCGCCTGCTGCATGTCGGTGCCTTCCTCGAACTCGAGCTGTATCGATCCGGAGCCCTCGCGCGCCGTCGAGGTCATTTCGTCGACACCCTCGGTAAAACGGACCTCCGGCTCGATGATGGCCAGGATATTGCGTTCAATGTCCTCCGCACTGGCACCGGACCATGTCACGGCAATGTCGATGTTGGGCCGATCGACGGACGGGAAGAACTGGGTGTTGATGCGCATGATGGCGAAAATGCCGATCAGGATCATCAACATCATCAGCAGGTTCGCGGCGTTGGGATGGCGAATGAAAGTCCGCACCAGCCCACCCGAGGCGTGCAGCGTTTCCGCGGCGCCCTCCACGGCGCGTCGCACGCCGCCCTCGGCCATCCTATCCGCCTCCCCGTTGCGCCGTGCGCGCGCCTTGCGGCCGGCCCTCTCCGGAGAGCGGCCCGCGCACCCGCACGCCGTTATCGGCATCCGTCAGGTGGGTGGTCATCACGGTTTCGCCCGGCGCCAGTCCGGAGGCGATGATGACATGGTCGCCATCGAAAGCGGCAATCTCCACCGGCCTGCGCGACAATTGACCGTCTTCGATGACATAGACGTCGGACCCGTCATACAGCGCGGTTTCAGGTATCCGATAGGAGTTGCGGTAGAGCCGATCCGGCACATCGATCTCGACAAAGGCACCGGGTCGCAATTGCACCGCAGAAGAGGCCGGGTCGAGCCGGGCGACAACTTCGACACCGCCGCGTGCGGACGCAACCTCGGCACCGATGCGCTCGATCGTACCGCCGTAGCGATAGCTGCTGAGGCCGACGACCCACACGACATCGACCTCGCGACCGATCAGGGGATCATAATCCGTTGAAATCCGGCCATATTGTGCATCGGTGAGCGTGAAGCGAACCTCCAGCGCCCGATCGTCATAGACCGACGCCACGACATCGCTGCTGCTGACATAGCGCCCGATTTCGGCGCTCGCCGCATTGATCACACCGGTGAAGGGCGACCGCAACACGGTGTTTTCAAGATTGCGTTCCGCTTCCTGCACCTTCCAGGTCAGGCTGTCGATATTGGCGACCTGCTGGTCGCGCCGGGCCTCTTCGATCCGCTGATTGTTGCGGCGCTGGCTGACCGATTGCTCGCGCTGGGAAACAGTCAACCGCCGGTCTTCCACCTGCTTCTGCGTCACCGCGCCGCTGCTAACCAGGGCATCGGCGCGCCGCAGATCGCTCTCCGCCAGTTGCAACTGAGTGTTGGCGGCGTCGAGCTGTTCCACCTCGGCGACGATGCGCGCCTCGGTTTCGATCAGCGTCGCCCGGGCCTGGGCGAGGTTGGCCCGCGCCTCGGCCAGCGCGCCGCGATAATTGAAGGCGTCGATCTCGATCAGCACATCGTCTTCGGCCACATGCGATCCCGCCTTGAGCGCCGGGCTTACCGCGACGATCTCACCATTGACCAATGGGCGCAACTCGACAAAACGCGCTGCCTGAACCTCACCATAAAGCTGCAATTGCGGACGGTTGTTTTCAGGCCTGACGGTCACCGATTCGACCGTGAAGACGGTCGGGCGGAAGGATCGCGCCGTCCGTTCCGGCTGAGTGCTGATCAACCGGTCCATGATGCCGTAGGATCCAGCAAGGACTGCAAGCATCAACAGGACCTGGACGAGCGCGCGGCCATAGCGCACGCGGTTCCGTGGCTCAGCGGCGGGCCCCTCCGCCAGCGCATCCGACTGCGCTTGCTCCTGGATCGACTTCAGCATATTCCCCGTTCTGCCACACGTCGCGTCGCGCCCTGCCGATAAACAGCAGATCAGCTTCATCACGTGCGATCGTCTTCCTGAACCCGATCATATAGTCGGGGCGGGTCGCCTTGCCACTTTTTCTTGGTTTCCGGTTTGTCGCAAAGTGTAACCGGAACGCGTCCGTGGCTATGTCTCTATCTCTTTCGGATCGAAGACGTAACTGGCGGAGCAGAACTCGCATTTGACGGAGATCTTCCCGTCTTCGATGCTTTCGGCGATCTCGTCGGGTTCGAAACCGGCCAGAACGGAGAGTATCTTGTCGCGCGAGCATGAACACCGGTCGTAAACCGGCAGGGGATCGAATACGCGCACGCCGCGCTCATGAAACAGACGATAGAGCAACCTTTCGGAACCGACCTGCGGGTCGGCCAATTCGTCATCGCCGATCGTCTCCATCAGCGCCTTGGCTTCCAGCCAGTCCTCATCCTCCAGGTCCGCTTTGTCCTCGAACGCCTCCGGGACATCGCCGCCCGGCAGGTCGGCCTGTCGCATACGCTCCTCCGATTCGGGCAGAAACTGCAGCACCACGCCGCCGGCGCGCCATTGGTGATCGCGGCCACCATTGGCGTCGCGGGCGTAAAGCTGCGCGGCTGCCAGGCGCACTTCGGTGGGAATTTGCTCCGACTGCCGGAAATAGGCCCGGGCGATCTGCTCCAGCGTGGCGCCGTTGAGTTCGACAACGCCCTGGTAGCGCTGCATATGCGTTCCCTGGTCGATGGTGAAAGCGAGGATGCCGCTGCCCAGCAATTGCTGCGGCTCGAGCGCTCCGGCAGCGACGGCCTCGGCAAGCGCGCGATCGTCGTAGCGGGCATAGGCGCGCAGGCTGTCGGGAGCGGTGAACTCGGCCACCAGCATATCCACCGAACCGTCGCTCTGGGTCTGGACAATGAATTTGCCGTCGAATTTGAGCGAGGTGCCGAGCAGCACGGTCAGCGTGATGGCTTCCGACAGAAGCCGCGCAACCGGCTCGGGATAGTCATGGCGCGCCAGAATTGTATCCAGGATCGGCCCGAGCTGAACGGCACGGCCGCGCACGTCCAGACCCTCGACCTGAAACGGCACCACATGATCGTCGCCGGCATAGCCGATTTCACCAAGACTGACAGTGTCTTTCGTCATCGATTTCCATACCTTTACGACGGCGTGTGACACAGTGTCGTGACGGTGCCGCCGCCTGAAAGAAGTCCGTGTTTCGAGATCGTCCGCGAACCGGCCTCCACCTGTCGGATTCCGGTCCGGAACGTGGTTCAGAGCCTGCCGAAACACCAGGCCAGGACGGCCTTTTGCACGTGCAGGCGGTTTTCGGCCTCGTCAAACACCACCGACTGCGGACCGTCGATAACCTCGTCGGTCACCTCTTCGCCGCGATGGGCCGGCAGGCAATGCATGAAAAGCGCGTCCGGATGCGCCTTGGCCATCAGCGCCGCATTGACCTGATAGGGTCGGAAGACATTGTGACCGCGGGCGCGCTGCTCCTGCCCCATCGACACCCAGGTGTCGGTGATGACGCAATCCGAACCGGCGACGGCGTGTTCGGGATCCCGGGCCAAGGTCACCTCGGCACCCTGCGCGCGCGCCCAGTCGAGATAGACGTCCGACGGCTCCGAGCCGTCCGGCACGGCGATATTCACGCGATAGCCGAAGCGCGCGGCGCCCTCGAGCAGCGAATGCAGCACATTGTTGCCGTCACCCACCCAGGACAATGTCTTGCCCGCAATCGCGCCGCGATGTTGCTCAAAGGTCATGACATCGGCCATGATCTGACACGGATGGGTGTCATCGGTCAGCCCGTTAATCACCGGCACGGTAGCGTGTTCGGCCAGTTCCCGCAGCCTGCCGTGATCGGAGGTACGGATCATCACCGCATCGACATAGCGCGACAGAACCCGTGCTGTGTCGGCAATGGATTCCGCACGACCGAGCTGCATCTCGCGGCCGGACAGAAGAATCGTCTCGCCGCCAAGCTGCCGCATGCCGACATCGAAGGATACCCGGGTGCGCGTCGACGGTTTCTCAAAGATCATCGCCAGCACCCTGCCGGCGAGCGGCCGGTCGGCGATACCTTCGATCGTCGCGGCCTTGCGCTCGTGGGCGTGATCCAGGATCGCGCGCAATTCTCCGGTCGCCACGGCGGACAGATCGAGAAAGTGACGCGGGCCGTCGGCGGTGGTCATCGGAGTGTCCTTGTCATCGCGGCACAACCTGCCGCCGGCCTCAGCCGGATTGCCCCGACAGCTCGGCTGCGGCCGCCTCCAGCCGCCGCAGGCCTTCGCGCGCCTCATCGGCCGTCACAATCAGCGGCGGCAGCAGCCGCACCACATTGTCGCCGGCCGGTACGCCGAGCAAATGCCGATCGCGCATAGCGGCGAGCAAGGCGGCGTTGGGGGCCTTGCATTTGACGCCGAGCATGAGGCCGCTTCCGCGCACTTCCTCGATCACATCCGGATACTCGTCCGCGATCGCGGCGAGCCCCTGGGCGAAAACCAAGCTGACATCGCGTACATGCTCCAGGAATCCGTCTGACAGAATGACGTTGAGCACCGCGTTGCCAACCGCCATGGCAAGCGGATTGCCGCCATAGGTGGTGCCATGCGTGCCTGGCGTCATGCCTTTTGCAGCTTCTTCGGTCGCCAGGCAGGCACCGAAGGGAAAGCCGCCACCGATACCCTTGGCCACGGCCATGATATCGGGCGTGATACTGGTCCATTCATGGGCAAACAGTCTGCCTGTCCGGCCGACGCCGCACTGCACCTCGTCGAGCATCAACAGGATGCCGTTGTCGTCACACAACGCGCGCAGTTCCGTCAGCCATCCGACCGGCAGTTCCCGGATACCGCCCTCGCCCTGTAAGGGTTCGACCAGGATGGCTGCGGTCTCGCTGTCGACGGCCGCCTTCATCGCTTCCAAATCGCCGAAGGGCACCTGTTTGAAGCCCGGCGCCTTCGGCCCGAAACCTTCAAGATATTTGGCTTGGCCGCCGGCCGCAATCGTCGCTAGAGTGCGACCGTGGAAGGCGCCCTCCACCGTAATGATGTCGATACGGGCATCGTCGCCATTGACGTAATGGTAGCGACGCGCGGTTTTAATGGCGCACTCCAATGCCTCGGCGCCGGAATTCGTGAAAAAGGCGCGGTCGGCGAAAGTGTTCTGGATCAACCGATCGGCCAGACGGCTCTGTCTCGGGATCTCATAGAGATTGGACGTGTGCCACAACTTTTCCGCCTGGTTCTTGAGCGCCTCGACCAGATGGGGATGCGCATGGCCGAGCGAATTCACCGCAATGCCGGCGCCGAAGTCCAGATATCTGCTGCCGTCATCGGTGATCAGCCAGACGCCTTCGCCGCGTTCGAACTGCAGCGGAATACGCGCATAGGTGCTAAACAACGATGCGGTCGCGGACATGGCCGGATCTCCCAATCGTCACGGCCTGGGCCGCAGAGATGGATGAAATTGCGATCTGTCCGGCTCTATCCGGACAAAAACAAATAGCTGCCCCGGAAGGCAGCCGTGGGCGCTATCTTTATACTGAGCGGTGATGTCAATCAACATTTTCATCGCACCGGCCCCGGAACAGCGTGTTTCGGCGGCTGTTGCCAAAACCCGTGCAAGTTGGGGAAAACTTGAAAAAGGAATCCGGTTGAATCGGCCGTCTCTTGTCACCGAGTCCCACGAACACTACGTTAGAGGGACGAGTTGGACTGCATGCGGCGGACCTAGTTACCTTTGACTCATTGTGAAAACGGTGCCGATTGTCATATCGGGACCCTTTGAAGGAGTCCGCTGCCCCGATGCAATAAAAACAGGGGTTTGGACCATGAGTTGGACTGATGAGCGTGTCGACAGGCTGAAAAAGCTCTGGGCCGATGGATTGAGCGCCAGCCAGATCGCCGCGGAACTCGGCGGAGTGAGCCGCAATGCGGTTATCGGCAAGGTGCATCGCCTCAACCTGCCTGGGCGTGCGAAGTCCGGCGGTTCCGTGGGCTCCCGCACCAAACGGGTCGCGGCCGCGCCGCGGGCCGCCGGCTATGGTGCCCGGACAGCCGCGCCGCGCGCAACACCGCGCAGCAACGGTGCCACCGCGCTGAAACAGGACATGATGACCGATGTGTTGGCCGAAATCGACACCCGGCCCATCGAGGACGTCGTTGTGCCGATTTCGCGCCGGCTATCGCTGACGGAACTGACGGAAAAGACCTGCAAATGGCCGATCGGCGACCCGCTGCAGGAGGATTTCCACTTCTGCGGCGCCGATTGCGACGACACCTCACCCTATTGCGCCTATCACGCCAAGCTGGCATTTCAGCCGGCGGCTGAGCGCCGGCGTGCCCGTTGACCGCAAAACGATTGCCTGATTGAAGGCGGTCCGTCGGGCCGCCTTTTCTTTTCACCGTCAAGCCGTCTCGCCCTCCACCAGTTCGAAACCGAGATCGACCCTGCGTTCGACGGTCTGTCCGACCAGACGGTTAACCCGGATCTCTCAAAGTAGGGGGTGCATCGGCCCCAAGAATCTGAGAAACTAGTTTTGCAACAAACAGTTACCAGGTTCAAGGACGGGGTCCGATGCCAACACACTGTATCTCTGAACAGCTCGAAT
>Ga0209785_1000327_pt1 | contig 15430 bp, 13 predicted proteins | sample WorMetG1BERMUDA2_FD_187403 | JGI IMG/M metagenome (GOLD analysis project Ga0209785, IMG submission 187403) | Marine gutless worms symbiont microbial communities from Max Planck institute for Marine Microbiology, Germany - Inanidrilus... ...
GATACCGCAACGCTGAACCGCTCCGCCGCATCGCGATGGCTCAAGCCACCCTCAATCGCATCCACCACACGCTGCCGAAGATCAATCCCGTACGCCCAGCCCATGAAAACCTCCCTGGCTAAAAACACCAGGGCAGGGAATCAGACATCGGTTAAAAACGATTCTACGTTCGTCAAATGTGCTCTAGGTTGCTCGAATAGAAGCGCGAAAAAGTCGCGCCGGAAGCAAACGGGAAGGCTGGAGCCACGGGATGACCTCGTCCGTCGTGACATCGCGTCCGCGCCACACTGGATCGTACCGCAGCGGCGCCGGAGGCCGGCGATGACCAAGTTCATCGAGTGGCATCCGGCCTGGACGATCATCATCTTCATCGTTGTCGTGCTGTTCCTGTGGGCGGTGATCGCGCCGTGGTCGAAGGACTTCGTCGCCATCTTCGGGCGCAAGAAGGTGTTCCTCAACGCCCTGGTCAACGGCATCACGCTGGGCGGACTCTACTTCCTGGTGGCCAGCGGTTTCACCCTCATCTTCGGGCTGATGCGCAACGTCAACCTGGCACACGGCTCGCTCTACCTGTTCGGTGGCTACATCGGCTACACCATCGCCGACTCGACCGGTTCGTGGCTGTTCAGTTTCCTCGTCGCCTTCGTCGCCATGGCGCTGCTTGGCGTCGTGCTGCAGGTCGTCGTGTTCCGCCGCATGGAAGGCGAGGACCTGCGCCAGACCCTGGTCACGATCGGCATCTCGATCGTGCTCGCCGACATCCTGCTGTGGGCCTGGGGCGGCGATTTCTACCAGATCGAAACGCCGGATTGGCTGTTCGGCGCGGTCAAGCTGCCGCTGATCACGGCGGTCAAGAGCTCGGGCCAGGCGGTCTACCTGAAATACCCGATGGTACGCCTGGTCATCCTCTGCGCCTCGATCGTGATCGGCGTGTTCATGTGGCTGATGCTGAACAAAACCCGCATCGGCATGATGGTCCGTGCCGGCGTCGATGACCGCGACATGTTGTCGGCCACCGGCGTGCGCATCCAGCTGGTGTTCGTCCTGGTGTTCGCCTTCGGCGCCGGCTTGGCCGGCGTCGCCGGCGTGGTCGGCGGCACCTTCCAGTCGCTGGCACCGGGCGAGGATACGCGCTTCCTTCTCGCCTCGCTGGTGGTCGTCATCGTCGGCGGCATGGGCAGCATCCCCGGCGCTGCCCTCGGCGCCCTGCTGATCGGTCTGTCGGAGCAGTTCGGTTCGGTCTATATGCCGACCTACGCGGTGGTGCTGACCTTCCTGATCATGGTCCTGGTGCTGGCCTTCCGGCCGCAGGGACTGATGGGGAGGAACTAGGCGGTCATGGCCACGGGCAACAACACGCCGGCCGGCGAGCGGCCCGACCACCCGCAATTGCCGCGGTGGCTGCGCCGCACCCATCCGGCGGCCTGGCTGGTGGTGCTGTTCCTGCTGTTCCTGCCGGCCTTCTCCAACAGCTTCGTGCAGGTTCAGATTTTCGGCTGGTCCTTCATCCTCGGCATGATCGCGCTCAGCCTGATGTTCCTCGCCGGGTACGGCGGCATGGTGTCGCTGGTGCAGATGTCGGTCGCCGGCTGCGCCGGATATATGGCGGCGATCTTCGGCGACAGCGCCATGGCCACCATCAGCCTCAGCTGGCCCTGGTGGCTGTCGCTGCCGGTGGCGCTGCTGATCGCCGTCGCCTTCGGCACCCTCTCGGGCGCGCTCGCGGTGCGCACCGAAGGCATCTACACGATCATGATCACGCTGGCCATCGCCGCCGCGTTCTTCTACTTCACGCGGCAGAACTACGTCATCTTCAACGGCTTCAGCGGCTTCAACAAGCTCGCGCCGCCGCATGTCTTCGGCATCGACTGGCGCCAGCACACGGCGTTCTATTACCTCTGCCTGTTCTTCGCCGCGCTCAGCTGCTTTGTCGTGCTCTACGTTTCGCGTTCGCCGTTCGGCCTGGCCTTGCAGGGGGTGCGCGACAATCCCCGGCGGATGGCGGCGCTGGGCTTCAACGTCACCGCGCACCGCATCGCCGCCTATGCCTTCGCCGCCGTGATCGCCGCCTTCGCCGGCATCCTGCTGTCGTGGCTGAACGGGCAGATCTCGCCCGGCACCGCCGGCATCGGTCCGGTGATCGACATCCTGGTGATCGCCGTGATCGGCGGCCTGCGCCATCCGATCGGGCCGTTCATCGGCGCGCTGACCTACGTCGTGCTGCGCACCTTCGCGCTCGACGTGCTGACCGACCTGGGGCTTGACGGTTCGCGCTTCAACCTGCTGGTCGGCATCGGTTTCCTGGCGATCGTGTTCGGCTCGCCCGACGGCCTGCTCGGTTTGTGGAACCGCTGGCGCCGCCGCGGCGGCGGCGCGCCCAGCCCGGCGGGAGGGGACGACTGATGGTCACGGTGGCGGAAAAGCTGTCGGCCACGGGCGCCGGCTATGCCCTCGAACTGATCGGGGTCGGCCGCATGTTCGGCGCGCTGTCGGCGCTGGCCGACATCCACATGACCGTCAAGCCGGGCGAGAAGCGGGCCGTGCTCGGCTCCAACGGCGCCGGCAAGACGACACTGTTCAACTGCATCACCGGCGACTTCTTCCCGACCGAGGGGCGCATCCGCTTCTTCGGCGAGGACGTCACCCGCCATCCGCCGCACGACCGCATCCGCAAGGGCCTGCGCCGGACCTACCAGATCTCGCTGCTGTTCCACGGTCTCAGTGTGGTCGAGAACGTCTACCTCGCCTGCCGCGGCGTCTCCCGCGGCCGCTTCTCGATGCTGCGCACCGGGCACAACGACTCGCTGATGCACTCGGCCGAGGAACTGGTCGACGCCGTGCACCTCAGCGCGATTAAGGACCAACTCGTCGCCGAACTCAGCTACGGCCAGCAGCGGCAGCTGGAGATCGCCCTGGCGCTGGCGGTGGCGCCGCGCTTCGTGCTGTTCGACGAACCGGCCGCCGGGCTGTCGCCGGCCGAGCGCGCCGAGCTGATCGAGATCCTGCAGTCGCTGCCCGAGCACATGGGCTTCATCATCATCGAGCACGACATGGACGTCGCCCTGCGTGTTGTCGAGTCGGTCACGGTGATGCACAACGGCCGCATCTTCAAGGAGGGCACGCCGCAGGAAATCGAATCCGATCCGCAGGTGCAGGAACTGTATCTGGGGGACGGCCATGGCTGATCGCCAATCCCGCCGCAGCCGCGAGGCGCCGCGCCGCATGCGCGAACCGGATCCCGTGCTCCGGATCCAGGACCTGCACGTCTACTACGGCCATTCGCATGCATTGCAAGGCGTCAATCTGACCCTCGAGCACAGCATCCTCTCCGTGGTCGGGCGCAACGGCATGGGCAAGACCACGCTGTGCAAGGCGGTCATGGGCCTGGTCGAAGCCTCCAGCGGTTCGATCCGCTACGAGTCCGACGAACTGAACGGCCTGCATCCGCACGAAATCGCCCGCCTGGGCGTCGGTTACGTGCCGCAGGGCCGCCGGCTGTGGCCGACGCTGACCGTCGACGAGCACCTGCGGCTGTGCGCGCGCGGCGGCAAAAGCGCGATCTGGACCGTCGATCGTATCTACCAGACCTTCCCGCGCCTGGCCGAGCGGCGCAACAACGGCGGCGGCCAGCTTTCCGGCGGCGAGCAACAGATGCTGGCGAATCCGCAGTTGCTGATCATGGACGAACCGACCGAGGGACTGGCGCCGGTGATCGTTGCCCAGGTCGAGGAGATGCTGCACACCCTGCGCGAGGAAACCGACATTGCCGTCCTGGTCATCGAGCAGAACATCGGCGTCGCCACCGCCATCTCCGAGAACGTTGCGATCATGGTCAACGGCCGCATCAACCGGATCATGGACTCGATGCAACTGGCGAATGACCGCGACCTGCAGCAGCGCCTGCTCGGCGTCGGCCGCCATTCCGACGAGGATATCGAGGAGCCGGTGCCGGAAGTCGAGGCGGAGCCGGAGCAGCGACCGGGGCAGGGACGGCTGCGCCGCGGCGCCCGTCCGACCGTGGTCGCCGGCACCGATACCGGCGGCGCCAAGATCTACGTCTCCAATCCGACCGTGCCGATGCTCTGGTCGCCGCCCGCCGACCTGGCCACGATCATGGCCGCGGCCAAGGACGTCGGCGCCGCCGAGGAAGACGACGGCGACCTGCCTGACGTGCTGAAGGCGCTGCCGACGGCGCCGAGCCAGCTGCGCGGCGATGTCGCGTTGATCGTCGGTACACTGGACACCAAGGGACAGGAACTGCGCTTCATCCGCGACCGCTTGTCCGGTTACGGCATCAAGACGCGGCTGGTCGACGTCTCGACCAGCGGCAAGCCCTCGGTCGCCGACGTGCCGCCGCACCAGGTCGCGACCTACCACCGCAAGGGGCCGAGCGCCGTCTTCACCCGCGACCGCGGCGAATCGGTGCGCGAGATGGCCGTCGCCTTCGAGAACTGGATCGTGCGCCAGCGCGGCATCGCCGGCATCATCTCGGCCGGCGGCAGCGGCGGCACCGCCCTGGTCACGCCGGCGATGCGCAAGCTGCCGGTCGGCCTGCCCAAGGTGATGATCTCGACGGTGGCCTCGGGCGACACCAAGCGGTACGTCGGCGGCTCCGACATCATGATGATGTATTCGGTCACCGACGTGCAGGGGCTGAACCAGATCTCGCGCCAGGTCCTGGCCAACGGCGCCAACGCGCTCGCCGGCATGATCGCCAACCGCGAACCCCAGGACCGCAGTCCGGCGCGCTCGTCCAGCCGCCTGCGCCAGCTGGACGACATCGACCTGCCGGCGATCGGCCTGACCATGTTCGGGGTGACCACGCCCTGCGTGCAGCAGGTGGTCGCCGGGCTCGAGCAGCAGTTCGACTGCCTGGTCTTCCACGCCACCGGCACCGGCGGGCAGTCGATGGAGAACCTGGTTGATTCGGGCCTGCTGGTCGGCGTGCTCGACATCACCACCACCGAGGTCTGCGACCTGCTGGTCGGCGGCGTGTTCCCGGCGACCGAGGACCGCTTCGGCGCCATCGCGCGCAGCCGGCTGCCCTACGTCGGTGCCTGCGGCGCGCTGGATATGGTCAACTTCGGCCACATGGATACGGTGCCGGCCGAATTCCGCGGCCGCAACCTCTATGAGCACAACCCGCAGGTGACGCTGATGCGGACCACGGCCGAGGAGAACGACCGCTTCGGCCGCTGGATCGGCGAGCGCCTGAACCGGATGGACGGCCAGGTCCGCTTCTTCCTGCCCGAGGGCGGCGTGTCGGCGCTCGATGCGCCCGGGCAGCCGTTCCACGATCCCGAGGCCGACGCGGCACTGTTCGCCGCGCTCGAGGAGACGGTCCGCCAGACCGGCAAGCGACAGCTGATCCGCCTGCCGTACAACATCAACGATCCGCAATTCTCGGACGCACTCGTCGCCGCGTTCCTGTCGATTGCGGGCCGGCAGTTCGGCCGGCGGCACTAAGGGAGGTAATCGATGCCGCGATTCGAGCGAAGCCAGATGCTGGAACACTTCCGCGCCATGATCGCGCGCGGCGAGCCGATCATCGGCGGCGGCGCCGGCACCGGCCTGTCGGCCAAGTGCGAGGAGGCCGGCGGCATCGACCTGATCGTGATCTACAACTCGGGCCGCTACCGCATGGCCGGGCGCGGCTCGCTCGCCGGCCTGATGGCCTACGGCAACGCCAACGAGATCGTCATGGAGATGGCCAGCGAGGTGCTGCCGGTGGTGCGGAAGACACCGGTCCTGGCCGGCGTCAACGGCACCGATCCGTTCTGCATCTTCGACAAGTTTCTCGACGACCTGACGGCGGTCGGATTCGCCGGGGTGCAGAACTTCCCGACCGTGGGACTGATCGACGGCACCTTCCGCGCCAACCTGGAAGAGACCGGCATGTCCTACGGCCAGGAGGTCGACGTCATCGCGCAGGCCCACCGGAAGGACATGCTGACCACGCCCTATGTGTTCAGCGAGGACGACGCCACCGCCATGGCTTCGGCCGGCGCCGACATCGTCGTCTGCCACATGGGCCTGACCACCGGCGGCTCGATCGGCGCCGAAACCGGAGTGACGCTGGAACAGTGTCCGGCCCTGGTCGATGCTTGGTCCGAAGCCGCGCTGAAGGTCAACAAGGACGTCATCGTGCTGGTCCATGGCGGGCCGGTGTCGATGCCGGACGACGCCGCCTTCGTGCTGGCCAACACTGAAAACTGTCACGGATTCTACGGCGCTTCGTCGATGGAGCGCCTGCCGACGGAAGTCGCGCTGACGGAACAAACCCGCAAATTCAAACTGATCGGCAAAAGCTGATCACCGTCGCGCCGTAACGAGGAGGATGAACAATGACGGGTCAAATGATAGGGGCCATTATCCTGTGGCTGATCGTCGCGGTCGTCGTGATCGCGGTGGTCGTCTATCTGCTGAACTGGCTGTACCACCGCTCGACCAAGGAGGTGTCCTTCGTGCGTACCGGTCTGGGCGGACAGCGCGTGGTGATCAATGGCGGCGCCTTCGTCTTGCCGATCATCCACGAGATCACGCCCGTCAACATGAACGTGCTGCAGATGGAGGTGATCCGCGACCGCGACAGCGCCATGATCACCAAGGACCGCATGCGCGTCGACCTGGTCGCCGAGTTCTACGTCCGGGTCGCGACCACGGTCGACTCGGTCGCCGCCGCAGCGGCCACCCTGGGCCGGCGGACCATGGAGCAGGACAGCCTGCACCAGCTGCTCAGCGGTAAGTTCGTCGGCGCCCTGCGCTCGGTCGCCTCCGAGATGACCATGGAGGAGATGCACGAGCAGCGCGGTGACTACGTCGCCCGCGTCAAGGCCGCCGCCTCCGAGGCCCTGGCGCAGAACGGTCTCGAGCTCGAGACCGTGGCGATCACCGAGCTGGATCAGACCGACCTCGAATTCTTCAACCCGTCCAACCGCTTCGACGCCGAGGGTCTGACCAAGCTGATCGAGGAGATCGAAACCCGGCGCAAGGCGCGCAACGACATCGAGCAGGAAACCGCGGTGCAGATCCGCTCGCGCAACCTCGAGGCGGAGAAGCAGACCCTGGAGATCGAGCGCGAGAGCGAGACCGCGCGGCTGGAGCAGGAGCGCGAGATCGAGGTCCGCCGCGCCGCCCAGCGTACCGAGGTGACGTGCCAGCGCGCCGAGCAGGAAACCGAGGCCGAGCAGGCCGAGATCGCGGCGCAGCAGAAGACCGAGACCGCGCGTATCGAACAGGAACGCGCCATCACCGAGTCCCGCATCGCCAACGAGGAGGAGACCCAGCAGCGCGAGATCGAGCGCACCCGGGCCATCGAGGCGGCCGAGATCGCCGCCCGCGAGGCCACCGAGAAGGCCCGCATCGCCCAGGAGCAGACGGTCAACGAGGAGCGCATCGCCACCGAGCGCGCGGTGCGCGAGAAGGAGATCGAACGCAACCGGGCGTTGGAGGAAGCCGAGATCGCGGCGCAGGAAGCCACCGAGGCGGCGCGCATCGAGCAGGAAAAGAAACTGGCGGCCGAGCGTATCGCCAGCGAGCAGGAGACCCAGAACCTGGAGATCGAGCGCACCCGCGTGCTCGAGGAAGCCGAGATCGTCGCCCGCCAGGCCACCGAAGCCGCGCGCATCGCGCAGGAGAAGACTCTGGCGGCCGAGCGTATCAGCAGCGAACAGGAGACCCAGAATCTGGAAATCGAGCGCACCCGCGTGCTCGAGGAGACCGAGATCGCCGCCCGCGAGGCCACCGAGGCAGCGCGTATCGCGCAGGAGAAGAAACTGGCCGCCGAGCGCATCAACAGCGAGCGCGACACGCAGAACCTGGAGATCGAGCGCACCCGCGTGCTGGAGAAGGCCGAGATCGCGGCGCGCGAGGCCACCGAGGCAGCGCGTATCGCGCAGGAGAAGAAGCTGGCCGCCGAGCGCATCAACAGCGAGCGCGACACTCAGAACCTGGAGATCGAACGCACCCGCGTGCTCGAGGAGGCCGAGATCCTCGCCCGTGAGGCCACCGAAGCGGCGCGTATCCTGCAGGAGAAGCGGATCGCCGCCGAACGCATTGCCAGCGAGCAGGAGACGCAGAACCTGGAGATCGAGCGCACCCGCGAGCTCGAGGAGGCGGACATCGCCGCGCGCGAGACCACCGAAGCCGCGCGCATCGCCCAGGAGCGGCGCCTGGCCGCCGAACGCATCACCAGCGAGCAGGAGACGCAGGACCTGGAGATCGTCCGCTCGCAGGTTCTCGAAGAAGCCGAGATCAAGCGCCAGGACAAGCTGGAGCGCGCCCGCATCGCCGCCGAACTGGCGATCGACAAGGACCGCATCCAGTCGGAAAAAACCCGCGACGTGGTCGGTGTCGACTCGCGCAAGGCGGTCGAGATCGCCGAACGCGAACGCGAGATCGAAATCGCCGCCAAGCAGATCGAGGTCACCGAGGCCGACAAGGTCCTGCGCCAGGCCGACATCGCCGCGCGCCAGGAGATCGACAAGGCCGACGTCGGTTACGAACGCAGCCTCGACGAGGTCAAGCTGGCGCGCCAGAAGGCGCTGGAGCAGCTCGAGATCGACAAGCGCCAGGCCTTCGAGGAATCCGAAATCGCCGCCAACGAGGAGGTCGAGCGCGCCAGGATCGCATCGGAGCGCGGCCTCAACGAAGCGCGCATCGTGCAGGACCGCGATCTGAAGAAGATCGACGTCGAGCGCCAGACCGTGGTCGAAACGGCGGAGATGGAGAAGGCGATCACGCTCTATGAGAAGTCGCTCGAGCAGTCGGCGGCGCAGATCGAGGCCGAGGCCACCCGCGCCAAGGTCGTCGAGGCCGAGGAGAAGGTCAACACGGCGCGCGAGTCCGAGGCGACCAAACGCCTGCGCGCGATCGAGTTGATGCTGGCCGAGAAGGACGCCGAAGCCAAGAAGATCGCTGCCGAGGCCGAGAAGATCCGTGCCGCCGTCGCCGCCGAGGCGCAGCGCATGGTCAACGAAGCCGAGAACGTGCTCAGCGACGAGGCCCGCGTGTCGCTCTACCGGCGCAATCTGTTGGACAAGATCGAGGGCATCGTGCGCGAGAGCGTGCGGCCGATGGAGAAGATCGACGGCATCAACATCCTGCACGTCGACGGCATTACCGGGGGCGGCAACGGATCCGGCAAGAACATGACCGACGAGGTCATCGACTCGGCCCTGCGCTACCGCGTGCAGGCGCCGATGATCGACAACCTCTTGAAGGACGTCGGCATCGAGGGAGGCAGCATCGCCAAGACCGGCGACATCATCCGCAGTGCACGAGACCTGACCAGCATCTCCAAAGCCGTTGAATCCGATGCCAAGAAGGCCGACGACGACGGCGGCGATGACAAGAAGTAACCGGGAGGACGGCTCGTGGCCAAGGTCTACAAATCCAACGTGATCAACGCGCCGGTCGACCGGGTCTGGCAGCAGATCCGCGACTTCAACGGATTGCCGGAGTGGCATCCGCGCATTGCCGAGAGCCAGATTGAGGGCGGCGGCCCGTCGGACCAGGTCGGCTGCGTGCGGGCGATGAAGCTGGGCGACGGCGGCGCCATCCGCGAGCGGCAACTGGCGCTGTCCGACTACGAGTACTTCTGCACCTACGCGATCCTGGAGTCGCCGATGGGGGTGGAGAATTACGTCGCCACGCTCAAACTGACTCCGGTCACCGACGGCAACCGCACCTTCGCCGAGTGGTGGGCCGAGTTCGACTGCGCGCCCGAGGCCGAGGCCGAACTGGTCGACGGCATCGGCACCAACGTGTTTCAGGGCGGCCTCGAGGCGCTGCGCCAGCGCATGGGCGGTTGATCCGATGTCAAGGTCGACAAGAGCACCATCGTCAACGCCTCGGTCCGGCGCGTGTGGACGGTGCTGCGCGACTTCAACGGCCACGACCACTGGCATCCCGCCGTCGGCGAAAGCGAGATCGAGAACGCGCGGCCCTCCGTCATGGTCGGCTGCGTGCGTCGCTTCAAGCTGAAGGACGGCTCCGAATTGCGCGAGCAGTTGCTGGCGCTGTCGGACGAGGACTGGACCTTCAGCTACTGCCTGCTGGATACGCCGGTGCCGCTGTTCAACTACGTCGCCCATGTGCAGCTCAAGCCGGTGACCGACGGCGACCGTACCTTCTGGCACTGGCACTCCAATTTCACCACGCCGCCGGGGCAGGAACAGGAACTGCAAACCATGGTCGGCGAGCAGATCTACGGCGAAGGGTTCACCGCCATCAAAAGGCTTGTGGAACATGCCTAACACAACAGACGAGAACCGACGGGGAGGTACAAATGGCCGTTGAAGTCAAAACGTTCGACCGGTTGCGCGACGCGGTGTCGGCGCTCGGCTCGGACTCGAGCGCCCGCTTCCTCGGCGGCGGCACGCTGCTGGTGCGCAAGATGAATGAGGGCAAGCTCGGCGCCTCGACCCTGGTCCGCGCCACCGACCGCGCCTTCACCGAGATCCGTCCTTCGGGCAGCCGCATCTCGCTGGGCGGCGGCGTCACCATGTCGCAGATCATCGCCACCCGCGAACTCGGCTTCCTGCATCCCGTGGCCAAGGCGGTCGGCGGGCCGGCGATCCGCGCGATGGCAACGGTCGGCGGCAACCTGTTCGCGCCGCATCCGTTCGGCGACTTCGCCGTTGCCCTGTTGGCGCTGGAGGCCAGCGTCATGGTGCAGGGCGGGTACAGCGCGCGGGACACCCCGATCGAGAATTTCCTGGTGGACCGCGGCAAGGACAACCGCGCCCTGGTTGCCGGCGTCACCTTCAAGCGGCCGGAGTCCGATCAGGCCTTCCGCTTCCTCAAGGTGTCGCGCAACAAGGCCAAGGGGGGATCGGTCCTGAGCATCGCCGCCCACCTGCCGGCGCGCAGCAGCCGCCTGTCGCAGCCGCGCATCGCCTATGGCGCCATGGCCCAGACCGCGGTCCGCGCCAAAACCGCCGAGACCACCCTGAACGGCAAGACGCTGGACGAGGAGGGCGTTGCCGCCGCGCTGGCGGTCGAGACCAACGAATGCGATCCGCTCACCGACTCGTTCGCGACGGCGCAGTACCGCCGCGACGTGCTGCCGGTCTATCTCAAGCGCCTGCTGCTGGGCTAGGGCCTGTTGACAATCAGGATGCCGCCGTGGTTGGGCCAAAATGACGCGAGGTTAGGAGCGAGGAGGAAGGACATGCAGCGCATATTCGACAACGAGCGACGCGGCCTCGCGTCATTTTCGCCCAATCCCGGAGGGACGGGTCGTCTTTTCCCGCCCGCCGCGTCGCGAACGGCTTGTGTGGGGACTGCCACACGGCGCCGCCCGCTCCTAACGGGCGGGAAAATCCGATCCCGCCACGGCGGTATCCTGATTGTCAACAGGCCCTAAAGCGCCGGGAGGAGAAAAAATGTCAATGGTACCCCTGCAATTCAAACTCAACGGCGAGGACCGGGCCGAATTCGTCGGCGGCGGCGCCACGCTGCTGTCGGTGCTGCGCGGCAAGATTAATATGATGTCGCCGAAGGGTGGCTGCGGCCAAGGCGGCTGCGGCTGCTGCACCGTGCTGATCGACGGTGAACCGCATCTCTCGTGCCTGACCCTGGCGGTGACCTGCGAGGGCAAGTCGGTCGAGACCCTGGAAGGCATCGGCAACGAGGTCAACCTGCACCCGCTGCAGAAGGCCTTCATGGAACATTTCGCGGCCCAGTGCGGGTACTGCACGCCGGGCATGATCATGGCCGCCAAGGCCTTGCTGGACAAGAACGCCAATCCGACGCGCGAGGACGTGATCGACGCCCTGGGCGGCAACGTCTGCCGCTGCACCGGATACGAGCCGATCGTGCAGGCGGTGCTGTCGGCCGCGTCGCAGGGAGGGCGCTGAGATGGAATTCAAGAAGGAATTCTTCGCCGATGAACGCCGCGAGGACCTGAACGAGATCGGCGAGGCGCGGCAGCGTCCCGACGCGCTGGGCCATGTCACCGGCCGCACGTCGTTCTACAACGACCGCAATTTCAGCGGCATGCTGCACATGAAGATCGCCCGCAGCACCCAGGCGCACGCGCGCATCCGCTCGATCGACACCAGCGCCGCCGAACGCGTGCCCGGCGTGCGCCGGATCATCCGCGCCGCCGACGTGCCGAAGAACATCTATACCATCCTGGCACTGATCGATTTCGGCATCGACGACGAACCGGTGCTGGCCTTCGACAAGGTCCGCTACGAGGGCGAGCCGATCGTCGCCGTGGTCGCCGACAGCCTGGCCGCCGCCGGCGAGGCCGCGGCCAAGGTGGTGGTCGACTATGAGCCGATGTCGACCGTGTTCGATCCCGAGGAGGCGATGAAGCCCGGTGCGCCGCTGGTCAACGAATACCACGGCCAGAACTGGTTCCTGTACGACGGCCGGGACCACCAGACCGTGCGCCTGGGTGACGTCGAGCAGGGCTTCCGCGAGGCCGATCACATCCTCGAGGAGCGCTACCAGATGACGCCGATCGAGCACGCGCCGACCGAGACCCAGGGCTGCATCGCGGTGCCAGACACCGACGGCCGCTTCACCTGCTACACGGCGACCCAGGCGCTGTTCTTCTCGCTCGAGAACGCGGCCATTATCCTCGACGTGCCCAGCAACAAGCTGCACTTCATCGGCGGCACCGTCGGCGGCGGCTTCGGCGGCAAGAACGACACCGTGGTCGAGCCGATCTGCACCTCGCCGCCATGCTGACCGGCAAACCGGTGCACTTCGCGCTCAGCCGCGCCGAGGAGATGCAGTGCTCGTCGCCGCGTGGCGCCGAGCGGTTCTATATCAAGGACGGGGTGATGAACGACGGCCGCATCGTCGCCCGCCACGTGCGCATCATCGTCGACGCCGGCGCCTATTCGCGGCTGTCGCCCTACGGCGCGCTGAAATGCGCGGCGCATATGCCGGGTCCGTACACCATTCCCAACGTGCTGATCGATGCGCGCTGCATCTACACCAACCGGGTGCCGGCCAGTTCGATGCGCGGGTTCGGCGTCACCGGTGCCGATTTCGCGCTGGAGGTGCAGATGGACAAGCTGGCGCGGCTGGTCAACATGGATCCGATGGAGTTCCGCCTGGTCAATGCCTACCGCGACGGTGACATGAAGGCGCACCACAAGATCACCGAGGGCGCCGCCCTGATCGAATGCGTGCAGGCCGCCGCCGAACTGGCCAACTGGCCGCTGGCGGATAAATACAAATCCATGTCGTCGCGCCGCAGCGGCAGCAGCCGGTAGGGAAGGAGAGGCAACATGGCCAAGAAACGCGGAAAGGGCATCGCCTCGGTCAATTATCCGATCGGCATGAACCTGGGCGGCGACCCCAGCCAGGCTCTGGTGCACGCCAATCCGGGTGGCAAGTTCATCGTCACGCTGTCCAGCATCGATCTGGGACAAGGCATTAAATCGGTGTCGCGCCAGATCGCCGCCGAAACCCTCGGCGTGCCGCTCGAGGACGTGGTCGTCGATACCGCCGATTCCGACACCGGGCCGCATTGCATGGGCAGCTTCGCCTCGCGCGGTACGCACCGGGTCGGCAACGCGGTGATCATGGCGGCGAAGGAAGCCAAGGCGGCGCTGATGGAGGCGGCGGCCGAGAAGCTGGAGGTCAACGCCGGCGACCTGGAAACAGACGGTCGTGGCAACATCCACGTCAAGGGCGCGCCGCAGAAGTCGATCACGGTCCAGGACGCCTCGCTGGCGGCGCAGTTCGAGCAGGGCCGCACCATCGCCGGCCGCGGCATCTTCCTGGTGCCACGCTCGTACCCTGATCCGGATACCGGGGCGATGTATCCGGTGACCTGCTACGCCCATGCCTGCACCATCGTCGAGGTCGAGGTCGACGATGAAACCGGCGTCGTCGAGATGCTGTCGGTCAAGAGCGCCTACGAGATCGGCCGCTCGCTGAACCCGAAGCTGGTCGAGCAGCAACTGGTCGGCGGTGCCTGGATGGGCATCTCGCACGCGCTGTTCGAGGCCACCGAGCCTTATTATCCCGAGCGTTCGCACCTGCCCGAGGATTTCGTCCAGTACCTGATGCCAGGGGCGGGCGACATGTGCGACGTCGACCTGGTGATTCTCGAGCGTCCGGCGGCGGACGGCCCCTACGGCGGCAAGGGCATCGGCGAGATGTGCGCGACGCCGCCCATTCCGGCGATCGCCAATGCGATCTATGATGCTGTCGGCGTGCGCATCGACGAGATGCCGTTCACGCCGGACAAGATCCTGCGCGCGATCAAGGAGCAACGGACGGGGCACTGATGGCCAAGACCCTCAAGGCGAGCGACATCGGCGATCCCGACGCCCTGGCGGCGAAGCTGCGGGAGTCGAGCTACGTCGCCGACGAGGGCTTGAGCACCGCCGCCTTCCTGGCCCTGCGCCTGGGCAAGCCGCTGTTGCTCGAGGGCGCACCGGGTGTCGGCAAGACCGAGGCGGCGAAAGCCTTCGCCGACGTGCTGGGCCGTGACCTGATCCGATTGCAGTGCTACGAGGGCATCGACGCAGCGCACGCGCTCTACGAGTGGAACTATCCGCGCCAACTGTTGGCGTTGCGCCGGGATAGCGAAGAATCGACCGACATCTACGCCGACGAGTTCCTGATCGAGCGGCCATTGCTGCGGGCCTTGATGCAATCCAAGAAATCGGTGCTGCTGATTGACGAGATCGACCGTTCCGACCACGAGTTCGAGGCCTTCCTGCTCGAATTCCTGTCCGACTTTCAGATCTCGATCCCCGAGACCGGCACCCGCCGCGCCGTGGTGCCGCCGATCGTCATCCTGACCTCGAACCGCACCCGCGAGATGCACGAGGCGCTGCGCCGGCGCTGCGTCTACCACTGGATCGAATATCCCGATCCCGACAAGGAGGCCGAGATCATCATGCTGCGCGCCGGCCACGTCGCCGAGGCCACGGCCCGCGCGGTTGCCCGCGCCGTCACCGAACTGCGCGCCATGCCGCTCGCGAAGCCGCCGGGCATCTCCGAGGCGGTCGAATGGGCGGACGCCGCGACCCTGCTGGAAAGCGGCGCCGGGCAATGGCCCGAAGCCTTCCGCCGTGCGATCGGCGTAGTGATCAAGGACGAGGAGGACTTGGCCTACCTGGAGGAGCAGATCGACGATCTGCTCGACAAGGTCTGCGCATGAGTCCCGCGGATGATCTTCCGAGGGCCGCGCGGCCGCTGGCGACCTTCGCCGCATTCCTGCGTCCTTATGGATTCCGCATCGCGCCTGAACAGATGGTTAGAGCACATTTGACGAACGTAGAATCGTTTTTAACCGATGTCTGATTCCCTGCCCTGGTGTTTTTCGCCAGGGAGGTTTTCATGGGCTGGGCGTACGGGATTGATCTTCGGCAGCGTGTGGTGGATGCGATTGAGGGTGGCTTGAGCCATCGCGATGCGGCGGAGCGGTTCAGCGTTGCGGTATCGACGGCCG
>Ga0209785_1000333_pt1 | contig 15204 bp, 18 predicted proteins | sample WorMetG1BERMUDA2_FD_187403 | JGI IMG/M metagenome (GOLD analysis project Ga0209785, IMG submission 187403) | Marine gutless worms symbiont microbial communities from Max Planck institute for Marine Microbiology, Germany - Inanidrilus... ...
AAGTGCTGATCGAACGATGGCGCCGGCATTACAACACCATCCGGCCCCACAGCTCGCTCGGATACAGACCGCCGGCGCCAGAAACAATCTTGCCAAACGTTGATGGGCCAACCTACGCTGTGGATCGACTTCGGTCGGCCCATCAACTCAAACCGCGCCAAACTCTAACTTAGACCGTGGACCACTCAATGGGGGCAGGCCACCGGTCCGTGAAACCCGAGCAGATAAAGATTGAGCCCATGCGCGTGCGCGTACCAGAACGGCCCGGCCGGGTTCAGCGGCCGCGCCCGCTCGATCGCCGCCAGCCCCAGCTCGGCGCGCCCGGTGTAGGCGTAGAGCTGGGCCAGGAAGGCACGCGCGTCGGCGTAGGCCGGCGCCAGCGACACCGCCGTCTCCATCGCCTTGATGGCGCCGTCGTAGTGGTCCAGGTGGGTCAGCACCAGGCCGAGCAGCCAATAGGCCTGCGGCAAGGTCGGGTCGAGGAAGGCGGCGCGCTCGGCCACCGTCAGCGCCCGCTCGCCGTCGCCGTTCGGATCGTTCCCCCAGCCCCGGCCGGCGGCGATGTCCAGCACCTGGGCCAGCCGGATCCGCGCCGGCGCGAAGGTCGGCGCCAGCTCGATGGCGCGGGCGAGCAGGCCGCGCGCGGCGAGGTTGTCGGCCTCGGTCATGCGCCGCTCCAGCATCAGCGCGCGCTGGGTCAGGTCGTAGGCGGCGAAGCCGGCGCCGCCTGGCCGAGTGTCCCGGCGACCCGAACCGCCAGTTCGTGGCGCAGGTCCAGCACGCTGTCCGGGTCGGCGTCGCGTTCGACCTTCCAGGCTTCGCCCTCGGCGCCGTCCAGGACGGCGGTCAATCTCAGTCTGCCGTCGTGCAGGCCGACCCGGCCGCTCAGCACGTAATCCAGGCGTAGCTCGCGGCGCAGGGTCGTGGCATCGGTATAGGTCGCCGCCGTCTGCCGCGCGATCAGCCGGACGCCGGGCAGGCGGGCGAGGTCGCGGATCAGATCCTCGCTGAATCCGTGGGCGAAATAGGCCCTGGCCGGGTCGGGGCTGGCGAACGGCAGCACCGCCAGGCCCGGCGACTGCGCCGCCGCTGCGCCGGGCATCAGCAGCAGAAGGAACACCAGCAGGGATTTCACGCCAGCCATGCGCTATCCTAGCGCCAACTCGGCTTGCTTGGGAGGCAATCAACGCATGACCCCGCCCTTCACCGTCGGCGACATCCAGGTCTGGCGCATCGTCGAGATGCCGGAGCCGTTCATGAAACCGCTCGCCATGTTCCCCGACGCGACCGCGGAGATCATCGCCGAGAACCGCCATTGGCTGGAGCCGGACGCGCTCTGCCCCGAAACCGGCAAGCTGTTGCTGACCATCCAGGCCTACCTGGTGCGCACCAGCCGGCACACCCTGCTGATCGATACCTGCGTCGGCTGCGGCAAGTCGAACGAGTGGTACCCCGACTGGCACCAGCGCACCGATACGGTGTGGCTCGACCGCCTGGCCGCCGCCGGGGCGGCGCCGGAGCAGATCGACTACGTCTTCTGCACCCACCTGCACCCCGATCACTGCGGCTGGAACACGCGGCTGTTGGACGGCCGCTGGGTGCCGACCTTTCCCAAAGCCCGCTACGTCATGGCGCGGACCGAGGTCGAATACCTGGAGGCTAAGCCGGACAACGTATGGAACGAGAACGTGCTGCCGGTGATCGAATCGGGGCAGGCGCTGGTGTTCGACGACGGCTATGCGCTCGACGACGAGGTCTGGCTGCAGCCGACCCCGGGCCACACGGCGGGCCACGTCGCCGTGCGGCTGGCATCAAAAGGCCGGGAAGCGGTGATGACCGGCGACATGATCCACAGCCCGATCCAGTGCCCCTACCCGGACTGGGCCTTTAAATACGATTTCGACAAGGCCCAGGCCGTGGCCACCCGCCGCGCCGTGCTGGAAGCCGCCGCCGAGCACCGCCACCTGGTCATGACCGCGCACTTCCCGGCGCCGTCGGCCGGCTATGTCGAGGTTCGCGGAGACGTCTTCAAGTTCGACTATCTGGATGGCAAATAGCCTCAGTCGACCGCCGCCACGGCGATGATCTCGACCAGCAGGTCGGGCCGCGCCAGCTTGGACTCGCCGTAGGCGCGGGCCGGCGCGTGGCCGGGTTCGACCCAGGCGTCCCAGACCTCGTTCATCGCCGCGAAGTCGCCGATGTCGGCGAGCCAGATGGTCGCCTGCAGCAGTTTCGACTTGTCGCTGCCGACCATGGCCAGCAGGTTTTCGATCTTCTCGAGCACCGTGGCGGTCTGCGCCGCCACCGACTCGCCGGCGTTGCCGACCTGGCCGGCGAAGTAGGCGGTGTTGCCGTGCACCACCGCCTGGCTCATGCGGGTGCCGGTTTCGTGTCGCTGGATGGTCATTCTCGGGACTCCCTTTCGGTTGCTTGTCTTCCTTGTTTCACAACCGGCGCCGCACGGCAAGCCCGCAGCTTGCCCCTCCCCGCATCCAGCCTACCCTGTCTGTTAACAACTTAACGAAAACACCGCGGGGAGGCCGGTGATGAGCTGGGAAAAGGACATCGAGGAGCTGCGCCGGCGCCAGGAGCTGGCCCGGCGCATGGGCGGGCCGGACAAGGTCAAGCGCCAGCACGACGCCGGCCGGCTGACCCTGCGCGAGCGCTTCGACGCCCTGCTCGATCCGGGCAGCCTGCACGAGCTGGGCGAGTTGGGCGGCGCCGGCACCTACGACGAAGCCGGAAATCTCATAGACTTCCGCCCGGCCAACACGCTCTATGGCCGCGCCACGCTTGACGGCCGCCCGATCGTCGTCGTCGGCGACGACTTCACCGTGCGCGGCGGCGCCGCCGACGCCGGCCTGCGCGACAAGCAGATCGCCGCCGAGCAGATGGCGCACCAGTACCGCCTGCCGATCGTGCGCCTGATCGAGGGCACCGGCGGCGGCGGCTCGGTCAAGTCGATCGAGCAGGACGGCTATACCTACGTACCGGCCAATCCGGGCTGGGACTGGGTGGTCGCCAACATGGCCCAGGTGCCGGTGGTCGCCCTGGCGCTGGGACCGGTCGCTGGCCTCGGCGCGGCGCGGGCGGCGACCAGCCACTATTCGGTGATGGTCAAGGGCCAGTCGCAGATGTTCGTCGCCGGCCCGCCGGTGGTCGCCGGGGTCGGCGAGGAGGTCGACAAGGAGGGCCTGGGCTCGAGCGCCATCCACACCCGCAACGGCGCCATCGACGATGAGGTCGAGAGCGAGGAGGCGGCCTTCGCCGCGGCGCGGCGGTTCCTGTCCTACCTGCCGTCCTCCGTGCACGACCTGCCCCCGCGCAGCGAACCCACCGACAACCCGAACCGGCGCGAGGACTTCCTGATCTCGGCGATCCCGCGCGACCGCCGCCAGGTCTACAAGATGCGTCCGATCATCGAGGCGGTGGTCGATCTGGGCAGCTTCACCGAGATCGGCCGCCACTGGGGCCGCTCGATCATCACCGGCCTCGCCCGCCTGGACGGCTGGCCGGTGGCGGTGATGGCCGCCGATCCGTTCATCTTCGGTGGCGCCTGGACGGCGGACGCCTCGCGCAAGATCGAGCGCTTCGTCGACCTGGCGCAGACCTTCCACCTGCCGGTCGTGCACCTGGTCGACTGCCCCGGCTTCCTGATCGGCACGGCGGCGGAGAAGGCGGCGACCATCCGCCATGGCGCGCGCGCCCTCGCGGCGGTCTACCAGGCCGACGTGCCCTGGTGCTCGATGATCCTGCGCAAGGTGTTCGGCGTCGCCGGCGCCTGCAACATCAACGCAAGCCGCTTCCGCTACCGCTACGCCTGGCCGAGCGGCGACTGGGGCTCGCTGCCGGTCGAGGGCGGGCTCGAGGCGGCCTACAAGTCCGACCTGGAGGCGGCCGAGGATCCCGAGGCGTTGCGCGAGGAGATCCGCCGGCGGCTCGATCACGTGCGCTCGCCGTTCCGCACCGCCGAGCGCTACGGGGTTGAGGAGATCATCGACCCGCGCGACACCCGCCGCCTGCTCTGCGAGTTCGCCAATCTGGCCGCGCCGCTGCGCGCGGCCGGCCCGTCGCGTTTCGGCATGCGTCCATAACCACTTGAGAACGAGGAGAAATTCATGGCCGAAGTGCGATCCCTGAGCCCCGGCAAGATCTGGAAGATGCTGGTCGCGCCGGGCGACGACATCGCCGCCGGCGCCACCGTGTTCATCATGGAGGTGATGAAGATGGAGATCCCGCACGAAGCCCCCGCCGCCGGCACCGTCAGCGCCGTGCACTTCGGCGAAGGCGACGAGATCCCCGACGAGGACCTGGTGGTGGTGGAGATCGCATGACCGGCTACCGCCATCCCGAGGCCATCGTCGACGGCGCCTGGCTGCAGGCACACCTGGACGATGAGGACCTGCGCATTTTCGACTGCACCACCTACCTCGAATACGACGACGCGCATGGCCCCTACCGGGTGGTCAGCGGCCGCGCCGACTTCGAGGGCGGACACATCCCCGGCTCGGGCCACCTCGATCTGCAGGCCGAGCTCAGCGTCGCCGACAGTCCGTACCGTTTCACCCTGCCCGACCTCGACACCGTCACCGCCGCCTTCGCCGCCCGCGGCATCGGCGACGGCTGCCGGGTGGTGCTGTACAGCCGCGACAGCCAGCAGTGGGCGGCGCGGATCTGGTGGATGCTGCGCGCGATCGGTTTCGACAACGCTGCCATCCTCGACGGCGGCTGGGTTACCTGGCAGGCCGAGGGACGGCCGGTGTCGAGCGCGCCCTGCGCCTACGCGCCGGCGCGCCTGACGGCGAATCCGCGCCCGGACCTGTTCACCGGCCGCGGCGAAGTCCTGGCCGCGATCGGTGATCCTTCCGTCTGCACCATCAACGCGCTGGGGCGCGACCTGCACAGCGGCGAGAACCCGCGCTACGGCCGCCCCGGGCGCATTCCCGGCAGCATCAACGTGCCGGCGCTGGAGGTGCACGATCTGGAAACCCGTCACCTGATCGGCGCCGAAGCCGCCGCGGAGGCCTTCGCCGCCGTCGGCGGCGATCGCGAACAGCGGGTGATCCTGTACTGCGGCGGCGGCATCGCGGCGACGCTGGACGCCTTCCTGCTGCATCAGCTGGGGTACGGCAACCTCACCGTCTACGACAACTCGATGAACGAGTGGGCGACGGTCGACAGCCTGCCGATGGAGACGGATTGACTACCCGGCCCCGGCCGGTGCCTTGCGCCGCAGGTTGGGCAGGATCATGACGCTGGCCAGCGCCGAACAGATCAGCACCAGGGCCGAAATCTCGCGCGGGCCGAGCGCCTCGTCGAGGATGACGGCGCCGGAAATGGAGCCGACCACCGGGATCGCCAGGGTGCCGATCGCCGCCGTGGTCGCCGGCAGCATCTGCACGACGCGGAAATAGGCCCACTGGCAGAACAGGATCGGCAGCAGCAGCACGAAGGCGAGCGACCCCCAGGCCTCGGGGCTGACCGTGGCCCAGTCGGGCATCGGATCGATGATCAGGGCGCCGGCGGTGATCACCGGCGCACCGATCAGCTGCTGCCAGCCGACCAGGGTCAGCGACGACGATTTCCAGGTATAGCGCTTGATCAGCACCGTGCCGGCGGCCCAGCTCATGGCCGCGCCGATCATCAGCAGCGCGCCCCAGGGCGCGGTCTGGAAGGCGATCAGGTCGGGTCCCAGCAGCACCGCGATGCCGGCCAGGCCCAGGGCCAGACCGATCAGCTTGGCGGCGCTCAAGCGCTCGTCGAGCAGCCAGACGCTCAACATCGCGGCCCAGACCGGCATCGTGAAGGCCAGCGTCGAGGCCCGGCCCGCCGGCATCAAGGAAATGCCGTAACCTGAAAACAGGTGCCAGCCGAGCACGGCGAAGACCGACAGCAGGATCAGCGGCCACACCTCGGCGCGGGTGACGGTGGCGCGGCTGCCGCTCAGTTTCGCCGCCAGCAGCATGCCGCCGGCGGCGAACCACAGGCAGAAGGTGCGGAACCACCACACCGGGATCTCGCTGACGACGATCTTCATGTAGGGCCAGTTGACCCCCCAGAAGATGGTCACGACGGCCAGCAGCGCGACGCCGCCCAGGGGCATCGGGTCGGACTTGCCCATGATCGCGGTCTAACCTTTCGGCTTCGCCTCGCGCCGGTAGATCTCCAGTCCGGCGTCCTTCCAGGCGGTGAAACCGCCGGCCAGGTGGACCACCGGGTCGAGGCCCATTTCCATCACCATCTTGGCCGCCAGCGCCGAGCGCCAGGCGCTGGCGCAGTAGAGGACGAAGGTCTTCTGTTCGGCGAACAGAGGCTTGTTGTACTTGCAGTCCGGATCGATCCAGAATTCGAGCATGCCGCGCGGGCAGATGTGGGCGCCGGGAATGCAGCCCTCGCGCTGCACCTCGCGGATGTCGCGGATGTCGACGAAGACGTGCTCTTCGCTGCCCAACAGCTCCTTGGCCTCGTGGACGGAAATGGTCCGGGCCACCGCCTCCGCCTCTTCCAGCAGTTGCCGGTATCCCTTGATGATCTTCGTCGCCATGAAAGATTTCGCCCCTCGTCCTCGAATGCTTACCTTATGAACTAAAATGGGCCGCCACCGGAACCGCGTCAACGGAAACATCCCGGCAAACATCCCGGCTAACATCCCGCTGGGGGGGCCCCGCCTTTTTTCCGCCATCGATGGATGCTACCTTGCGCTCAACTCGCGACCACTGACGGGAACACAGGACCATGACCGCCCTTCGCTTCGCCACCGCCGCGCTGAGCATCTGCCTGCTGCTGCTGACGGCTCCGATGGTTCATGCCGACGACGACACCTACACGCAGGAAGAGATCGTCGCCAAGGCCGAGGGCTTTTTCGGCGACACCACCGAAGGGCTGGCAAAGGCGATCCAGCGCGTGTTCGAGGACAAGGGCCAGCCCAATGCCTATATCGCCGGCGAGGAGGCCTCCGGCGCCATCGGCGTCGGCCTGCGCTACGGCCGCGGCGACTTGAACCGCAAGCGCGGCCCGACCCGCCAGGTATTCTGGCAGGGCCCGTCGATCGGCTGGGACCTGGGCGGCAACGTCTCCAAGGTGTTCGTGCTGATCTACAACATGCGCAACCCCGAGGAGCTGTTCCAGCGGTTCCCCGGCGTCGAGGGCAGCTTCTACATCGTCGCCGGCTTCGGCGTGAACTACCAGGCCAGCGGCGACCTGATCCTGGCGCCGATCCGCACCGGCCTGGGCCTGCGCGCCGGCGCCAACGTCGGCTACCTGCACTACACCAAGAAGAAGTCCTGGAACCCGTTCTAGAGCGCGCAACCTTCATGAACGAACCGGGGCGCTCCACCCGCGCGACCCTGATCGGCGGCACCGCGGTGCTGCTGTGGGCGACGCTGGCGCTGTTCACCACGCTCACCGGCACCATCCCGCCGTTCCAGCTGGTCGCCATGACCTGCGCCGTCGCCTTCCTGCTGGCGCTGGGCAAGTGGCTGATCACCGGTGAGTCGCCGGCGCGGCACCTGAAGGCGCCGGCGGCGGTCTGGGCGCTCGGAGTCGGCGGGCTGTTCGGTTACCACTTCTTCTATTTCATGGCGCTGAAGAACGCGCCGCCGGTCGAGGCCGGGCTGATCGCCTACCTGTGGCCGCTGCTGATCGTCGTCACCTCGGCCCTGCTGCCCGGCGAGCGGCTGCGCTGGTGGCACCTGGCCGGGGCGCTCGCGGGGCTGGCGGGAACGGTGCTGCTGGTCACGGACGGCGGCCGCGTGGCCTTCAAGGGCGAGTTCTGGCTCGGCTACCTGATGGCCGGGCTCTGCGCCGTCACCTGGACCGGCTACTCGGTGCTCAGTCGCCGCTTCGCCAGCGTGCCGACCGACACCGTCGGCGGCTTCTGCGGCGTCACGGCGGTGCTGGCGCTGGCCTGCCACCTCGGCTTCGAGACCACGCAATGGCCCCGGGGCGGCGAATGGCTGGCGGTGCTGGCGCTCGGTCTGGGCCCCGTCGGCGCGGCCTTCTTCGCCTGGGACCACGGGGTCAAGAAGGGCAACATCCAGGCCCTCGGCGCCGCCGCCTACGCCGCGCCGCTGCTGTCGACCATTCTGCTGATCCTGTTCGGCCGGGGCGAGCTGACCACCGCCGTCGCCCTGGCCTGCGCCCTAATCGTCGGCGGCGCGGTGCTGGCCTCGCAGGATATGCTGCGAAGAGGCTAACCCGGCTGGCCGTCGATCCGCGGTTTGGTCAGGATCGGCCAGTAGACGGCGGCGAACAGGCCGTAGCCGGCGGTCCACAGCAGGCCGGCGGCCTCGTTGGCGCCGTCGATGGGCAGGAACACCCGCACCACCGCCGCCGCGATCACCAGCACGTAGGCGACCACCGTCGCCTTCGCCGGTTTCAGCGGCCGGCCGGAGTGGCCGAGCGCGGCGCGCGAGGCAATCGCGATGATCATCACCCCGACGGCACCGGTGGTGAAGGCGTGCAGGGCCGTGGTCGCCGCGACCGGACCGCCCAGGTGGGCGATGCCGTTCAGGGCGAAGCCGATCGGGATCCAGACGTAGCCGGCGTGCATGATCCAGACCAGCGGCAGGCCGCGGGTGGCGATGCTCTGCCAGCCGAGCATGCGGGCGCCGAGGATCAGCGCCGCGACCAGCGAAACGGTGCCGGCCACCATGCCGTCCAGCTGCGCCAGTTCGGCCAGCACCACCAGGATCACCGACGGCACGGCGAGGATGTCGAGCCAGCGCGGCGTCCGGCAGGTGAGCTGCGGGTCGACGGCCATGCGCAGGGCGTTCTGGGTGAAGGCCGGAATCACCCGGCCGCCGATCAATGACACCAAGGCGATGACGATCAGCACGGCAACGCGCAGCGCCAGCGCCGGATCGTGGAAGTGATAGACCGCGTTCAGCGCCGCCAGGCCGAACAGCATCGCCGGCACCTGATAGTTGCGCGTGTTCCGCGATCGCACGATGTCATAAAGGATGAAGGCACCGAACACCGGCAGGTAGGCGAGGTCGACCAGCGCCGGGACGACGGACCCGTCGTCGTGAAACCACATCGCCGCGCGTCCGGCCAGCCACAGCGCCATCAGCAGCAGCAGGCGGTTGTTCAGGATCGGCGCGCAGCGCGTCCACTTCGGCACCGCCGCCATCAGGAAGCCGCTGATCGCCGCCACCGCGAAACCGAAGATCATCTCGTGACCGTGCCACATCGGACTCAGCGGCAGAACTCCCTGCAGCGCCAGCAGCCACAGCGGCAGCGCCGCCGTGCCCCAGACGGCACAGAACAGGAAGAACGGCCGGTGCCCGGACGCCAGGATGGCCGGGCCGCGCACGGGGGTGGACGGTTCCTCGATGGTCGGGATCAGGCGGCTGTTCAACGGCTGCTCCTCTCGGATGTGGTGCGCCGGCACCATGCCTCAGGCATTCCCCCTTCGTCCTCGACTTAGATCAAGTCGCGCCGGTGTCAAGTCCGGCTGGTGCCCGGATGACGCGGCAGATCGTCGGTCGTCTCGGCACAGGGCATGTGCTCGGCGTAGAACACGTGGAACTGGGGTTCGAAATCCTTGGGGTGCTCCAGCCCGGCGGCGTAGAAATGGATCTCGTGCGGCAGGCTGTCGGTCTCGTAGGCGATCGGCGTGCCACAGCGGGCGCAGAACGAGCGGCGCACGCCGGGCGAGGATTGGTAGATCGCCGGCGCGGTGCCGGTGTAGCGGACATTCTTCCGCGGCACCCCGAAAAAGGTCGTGAAGGGCGAGGCGGTCTGGCGCCGGCAGCTTTCGCAGTGGCAGTGCGCGCGCCAGTTCTCCGGCCCGCTGTATTCGTAGCTGACGTCGCCGCACAGGCAGTGTCCGCGCTTGGTGTCGTCGCTCATGTCGCCCGCTCCTTCCGGTCCGAAACGCGAAACGGGGCCCCGTGGGGCCCCGACGCTCAGTCAATTCGTGCGCGGGACCTCAGAGGTCTTCGAGCATCTTCTCGGCGCTGGAGATCTTGAACTCGCCCGGCGCGTCGACGTACAGCGCCGCCACGGTGCCGTCCTTGACCACCATCGAGAAGCGCTGGCTGCGCAGGCCCAGGCCCTTGCCGGTCAGGTCGAATTCCAGGCCGGTGGCCTTGGTGAAGGCGGCGTCGCCGTCGCCCAGCATGCGCATGGCGCCGCCGGCGTCCTGCGCCTTGCCCCAGGCATCCATCACGAACACGTCGTTGACCGCCAGGCAGACGATCTCGTCGACGCCCTTGGCCTTCAGCGCCTCGGCGTTGGCCTTGTAGCCGGGCAGGTGCTGCGCCGAACAGGTCGGGGTGAAGGCGCCGGGGACGCCGAACACGGCGACGGCCTTGCCGGCGAACAGGTCGTCGGTGTTGACCGGTCCCGGTCCCTCGGCGCCCATCTCGAGCAGGGTTACGGACGGAATGTTGTCGCCAACGCTGATGGTCATGATTTATTCCCTTTCACTAACGAAATCTCGCGCCTCCCCGGTCGACACCGCCGGGCGCCTGTCTCCGACAGAAATAGGCAATCCGGAGACGGATTCCAATGGCCAAATCAGCGCTGGGACAGGGTTTTGCCGCCACCCGCCTTGGCGATCGCGTCCAGCACCGCCGATTGGGTCAGCAACTCGGGCAGCGGCAGGCCGCGCGGTGCCGCCGGACCATAGACGGCGTTGAACGGAATGCCGTAGCGGCCGAAGCTGGCCAGGTAGGCGGCGATGGTGTCGTCGGGCTTGGTCCAGTCGGCCTGCATCGCCACCACGCTGTCGCCGCTCAGCCGCTCGTACACCTCGCCCTGCTTCAGCACCACGGTCTTGTTGACCTGGCAGGTGATGCACCAGTCGGCGGTGACGTCGACGAAGACGACCTGGCCGGCCTCGACCCGGCGGTCGATCTCGGCCTCGTCGAAGACGACCCAGAAATCCTCGGAGGCGGTGTCCGCCTTGGGCACCGCCGGCTTCATCACCGCCGGCACGGCGAAGGCCGCCGCCGACAGCACCACCAGCCCGGCCACGGCGGCGAGCGTCGCGGCCGGACGGATGTGGCGCAGGTACAGCACCGCACCGGCGACGATGACCAGGCCGCCGATGATGCCGGCGGCCGGCTTGCCGAGCTGCGTCGCCAGCACCGTGATCAGCCAGAACGCGGTGGCGGCGAGCGCGAAGCCGAGCACCTGCTTCAGGCGCACCATCCAGGGTCCCGGGCGCGGCAGCCTGGTGGCCAGCGCCGGTACCGCCGCGACCAGCAGATAGGGCAGCGCCAGACCGACCCCGAGGGCGGCGAAGACGAGGAAGATCTCGGTGATGCCGCGCGAAAACGCGAAACCGACGGCGGTGCCCAGGAACGGCGCCGAGCACGGCGTCGCCAGCAGGGTGGCGAAGGCGCCGGTCAGGAAATGCCCACCCAGGCCATGGACATGACCCGCGCCTCCTTGAGTACTGGCGCCGGTACCGGCGCGGGCGCCGGCGTCGGCGATCCAGCCCGGCAGGCGGACCTCGAAGAAGCCCCACAGGTTGCAGGCAAACAGGGCCACGATCAGGGTCATGGCGATCAAGAACCAGGGGTTCTGGAACTGGATGCCCCAGCCCACCGCGGCGCCGGCCGACTTCAGCGCCACCAGGGCGGCGGCGAGCACCAGGAACGAGAACAGGATGCCGGCGGCCGAGGCGATGAAGCTGGCGCGCACGTGCCGCGCCTCGCCGCCACCGTGGCCGATCACGCCCAAGAGCTTGATCGACAGCACCGGCAGCACGCAAGGCATCAGGTTGAGGATCAGGCCGCCGAGCACGGCCAGCGCCAGCACGGTGAGCAGCGAAAGCCCGGCGGCGGACGGATCGGGCCGGCCGGCGGTGACCATCACCGCCTGCTCGATGGCGCGGGCGCCGTCGGCCAGGGTCACGGTCAGCTCGGCGCCCTCCAGCTTGCCGCCCGGGACGTCCTCGATGCCGAGTACGCTGAGATCCAGCGTGGCGCTGAGACCGTCGCCCGCGACCCGGGTACCCATGTTGGCGAAGGCCAGCCCGGGCGCCCCCTCGACGAACACGTCGGGGGCCGACAGCGGCGTCTGCGCCGCCACCGCGACGCGCAGCAGCACGCCGCCGTCGGCGGCCTTGCCGACGGTCTCGGCGCGCTTGACCTCGAGCCCCAGGCCGGCGCCGCGCGGCGGCACCTGCGAGGCGTAGCGGCCGATCAGGTGCGCTTCCGCCGCCGGCGGCGCCGAACCGGCGTTCAGATCCATCGCCAGGTCGGCCTGGTAGGGCACGCAGATGTCGGCGCAGGTCAGGTAGTCGACGTTGAGGCGCAGGCGCATCGCCTCGCCGGCCCGCTCCAGGGTCGCGGTCAGCGGCAGCACCACCTCGTCCTTGTAGCCCATCGAGTGGAAGCCGAGGATCTCGAAGCGCACCGGCAGCGGCCAGGCGATCTCGGCGCCGTGGACGTTGCCCGAGTCCTTGAGGTCGAGCTGCGGCGGGTAGCCGGCGTCGCCGGGCGAACGCCAGTAGATCTTCCAGCCCTTCTTCATCTTGAAATGCAGGCCCAGCGGTACGCTGTCGCCGGCCTCGGCGCCGATCGCGTCGACCGCCGAGATCAGGCGCAGGCTGGTATGGTCGGTCTCGATCCAGTCGGTGGCGGCGGCGCGCGCCCCGCCGGCCAGGACGAAGACCAGCCAGGCTGCCAGGATCGGGAGTGTGACGGCGCGTTTTGGCACGGTTGCGCTCATTTTCCGCAGTTCGAAGTAACAGGCTTTCCGGTCCCGGCGGCAAGGCCCGCGGCAGCCGGAGAAAGCGCCCGGATCATAGACCCAATCGGCGCCCGATCGTAAGCATAACCTCGGTGCCTTCACGACTTGTTGACCTTGTTCACGCGGCCCGTTCACCGGCCGAATCGCTTTACCGCGCCGCTGGCCTGTGTCAGAATATCACCGAACCCTGGGCCGAAATGACCGGAGAGCCATTCGCGCGAAGCCATGAACCCAGAAAACGATCCCGGACTCGACGAAGACGGCTATCTGACCGGCCAACTGCTGGTCGCCATGCCGGGCATGCCGAATCCGCGGTTCGACAAGACCGTGATCTACATGTGCGCCCACAACGAGGAAGGCGCGATGGGTTTGGTGGTCAACAAGTGCCTGGATTCCTTGACATTTCTCGAACTCCTCGACCAGATCGGCATTGAATCCGGCGGCTGCGAGGCGAAGCGCAGCGTGCATTTCGGCGGCCCGGTCGAGGCCGCGCGCGGGTTCGTGCTGCACTCGTCCGACTACATTCGCGACGCCACCATGGTGGTCGACGAGGAGGTCGCGCTGACCGCAACCATGGACATCCTGCGCGCCATTGCCGAGGGTGAGGGCCCGTACAAGGCGATCCTGGCGCTCGGCTATGCCGGCTGGGGGCCGGGGCAATTGGATTCCGAGATCAAGGCCAACGGCTGGCTGCACGTCGCCTCCGACGCGGAACTGCTGTTCGGCAGCGAACTGGAGACCAAGTGGGAGCGGGCCATGGTCAAGCTGGGCATCGACCCGCGCATGCTGTCCGACACCGCCGGCCACGCCTGAACGTCCCTGATGAAACTTCCCTATTGGCGGCCTGACGCCGCCCCGGCTATCTTGGCGCGCCGACAACCGGGGGAAACTTCATGGCGCGCATCGCGGTGTTCACCGCCCTGTGGAAACGACCGAGCCTCAGCGCCTACGTGCTCGAGCGCTGGTCCCTGACCGCCGGCGAAAACGTGTCGCTGTTCGCCGTCGGCAGCGAGGGCGCGGCGTCGCGCGCGCTGGCCGAGGAATACGGCTTCACCTACTTCGAGGCGCCGAACCGGCCGCTGTCGCTGAAATGGCAGCATTTGCTGAACCGGGTACGCGAGGCGGGCCCCTGGGACTACGTCATCCGCGCCGACTCGGACGACCTGTTCAGCGCCGATTTCGTCGACGCGATCATCGAGGCCTGCCCGCCGGACAGCGGCTGCGGCCTGGCCGATATCTGGATGTACGATCTCGCCGCCCACAGCCTCGGCTATCACCCCGGCGCCTACCACGACAGGGACGGCCGCCACGATTCGCGGTTCTATCGCAAGACCTTGGGCACCGGACGCTGCTTCTCCGCCGGCCTGCTCGACCTGCTCGACTGGACCCTGTGGGCCGAGGAGATCGACAACGGCCTCGACCGCTCGCTCGACATCCGCATGGACGGCTTCAATCGCCGCCTCGAGCTGGTCAGCATGCGCGACCTCGGCATCTTCGCCGTCGACGTCAAGACGCCGGACAACATCTGGTCCTACGACGACCTGAACATCACCGCCCAGGTTTCCGGCGCCGCCGCCGATTCGGTGCTGTCGGCCTGGGGCCTCGGCGACCTGCGCCGCCGGGTGGTGCCATGAGCGACGATCAGTTCTCGCCCGAGGCCATCGCCGAATACCGCGCCCGCATGCGCCCGGACACGGTGCTGCTGATGGCTGGCGGTCCGCAGCGGCGCTGGCCCGGCGCGGAGCCCAAGCAGCTGGCGGATCTCGGCGGCGAGACCGTGATCGCGCGCCTGCTCCGGCAACTGGCGGAGAACGGCGTCGTCGCGCCGGTTACGGTGTGCGAAACGCCGCTGCCCGGGCTGGACGGTGTCGAACACTTCGCCAGTACGGGCGGCTACCTCGACGCCCTGGCGCAGACGCGGGATCTGTGGCGCGGCCGGATCCTGGTGCTCGCCGCCGACACCGTGTTCAGCGATATCGCCTTGCGCGGAATCCTCGAGGCGGCACCCCCCGACGACTCCAGGGCGGCTTTCTTCGGCAAACGCTACGCCAACGCCTATACCGACAAGACCTGGAGCGAGATCTACGGCATGCGCTTCGCCGAACGAGGTGCCGACCGCCTTGTCGCCGCGATCGACACCCTGCGTGCTCAACGCCTGCGCCGCAAGAAACTGCACGAACTGCACCGCGAGCTGTCCGGGCTGCGCCCGGCGGACCGACCGCACCTGCCGCCGGGACCGCTGTTCCACGACGTGCCGGACTGGACCGACGACATCGACAGCCGCCGGGATCACGAAAACATCATCAAATATCTGAAGGCGGGTATCTGAACGCGGCCGCGGACGCCTAGATCGATCGCGCCGCAGGCAAGCGCTAGCGCGGATTCGATTTAATCCTGGTCGTATCCTGCGGCAGCGAAGAAGTTCTCGCATTCGGTGGGCGTGACTTTCTCGATCCCTTCGGCGATGGCGCTCCACAGTTCCTCAATGGTTCTCGCGGC
>Ga0209785_1000336_pt1 | contig 15093 bp, 10 predicted proteins | sample WorMetG1BERMUDA2_FD_187403 | JGI IMG/M metagenome (GOLD analysis project Ga0209785, IMG submission 187403) | Marine gutless worms symbiont microbial communities from Max Planck institute for Marine Microbiology, Germany - Inanidrilus... ...
CTTCAAAATGAACGCGATCTGCTGTTCCGAAAACCTAGATTTCCGCATCGTTCTTCCTCGTCCTGCCAGCCTCTACATTACGAGAAAACTCGCGCTTCAGGCGGTCCAGTTTTCGGGGTTCAGGTCAGGCCACGGGCCCGAATTCTCATCTGCGCCGCGCCATCCGCGGCCTGTCGGCAAAAGCCGTTTCATGCTCACCACCCGAACGGGAAGCCGCCGCCGCCCCAGGGGCTGCCGCCCCAGGAACCGCTCCACGGGCCGCCGCCGCCCCAACTCCAGGGACCGCCACCACCCCAGGGGCCGCCGCCGCCCCAGGGACCGCCGCCCCAGCCGCCGGGATAACCGCCGCCGTAGGGATAGCCGCCGCCGTAGGGGTCGCCCCAGCCCGGCGTCGCATAACCGGGATGCGCGCGCGGTGACGGCTGGCGCGGCGGCGGCGCCATGTCCTCTTCGGACGGATAGAGATCATCGACGTTGCCCTGCACCGGAGGCGCGGCGTAAGGATTCGCGGGCGCCGGTGTGCCGGGATAGCCTTGCTGATAGGGCGCGCCCTGCGGCGCCGGATAGGTCGGCTGCGCCGGCTGTGCCTGGGGCGCGGGATAACTCTGAGGCGCGGGATAACCTTGCGGCGCCTGATATCCCTGCGGCGCCGAAAATCCCGGCTGTGGCGCGTAGCCCTGCGGGGCCGCCGCGCCCGCTTGCGGATATCCTTGCTGGGGGTAGCCCGGTTGCGGATAGCCCTGCTGCGGCAGACCCTGTGGTGCCGGATAGGCTTGCTGCGGCGGATAGGCCCGCGCCTGACCGCTCGTCGGCGGTGTCGGTGCCGGCCCGGGCATCGTCTGTTGCGGCGCCGGCCGGTTCCATTGCGGCGTCTGCGCGCCCCAGCCCTGCTGCGCCGACGGCGCCTGCGTTCCCCAGTTCATCGACGGCGCCCGCTGCGGCATGGTCCCCCGAGGCATCGTCCCCTGCGGGGTGCTGCGCGGCGCCAGCTTCAGGTCGTCGGGATAGATGCCGCGCGGCTGCGTCGGCACGGCGGGCGAATCGCGGAACGGATCGCCGCGCCGCCAGCCGTCCTGCGCCACCGCGGCGCCGACGACGGCCAAGGCCAACGCGGTTCCGCCGGCAAACTGGAAAAGACGATTGATCACGCCCGTCGCCTCCCCCTAACGCGTGCCGGCCGGCGGTTGCACGCCGTAGGGCGCCGGATATCCGTGCGGCGCCCCCAAGGGCGCCTGGCCGTAGGCGGGTCCGTAGAGCTGCGGCTGGCCATAGCCACGGCCGTAGCCGCGGCCATATCCCGGCGCGTAACCGGGGCCGTAGCCGGGCCAGTGTCCGTAGCCGGGCGCGTAACCCTGCCCTTGGGCCTGGCCCTGCCAACCGCCCTGGATCCGGGCCCGCGCCTGTCCTTGTGCCTGCCCCTGGGACCGTCCCTGGGTTTCACCCTGGGCTTGTCCCGGCGCCGGCGGCTGGCCGGGGGCATAGCCCGGCGCTTGGCCGTAAGCCGGTGCCTGGCCGTAACCGGGGGCTTGTCCGTAACCCGGAGCCTGGCCGTAACCCGGGGCTTGTCCGTATCCGGGAGCCTGGCCTTGACCCGGCCCATAACCCCTGGGCTGCGGCGAGCGCGGCCAACCCTGGCCGCCCCAGGGCATGCCCCAGCCGCCACCCTGGCCGTAGCCCGGTGCGCGGCCGGCGGGTGCCGGTTGCGGCGCCGCTGGCACGGCCTTGGCCTGCGCCGCGGGCGCCTCCGGGGCCGGCGCGTCTTCCGGTGCCGCGTCGGGTCCCTGGCCCTTCGGCCATCCTTCACCCGGCAGCGGCGCGTAGTCGGAAGCCTGCGGCGCCGGTCCGCCGGGCGGGAAAAAGCCGCGCGGTCCGCCGAACGGCATCGGCATGCCGCCGCCTTGCCGGCCCGGCATCGGCTGCCAGCCCTCGGCGGGACGGCCGATCCGCCCCGCACCGCCGGCGGCCGGCATCTGGCCGCCGGAGTCTCGCAGGCTCATCGAGTGGTACGGCCCCTGCGGCGCCGGCACGAAGGCGGTCTCGCCGCCCTTGTCGTCGGCCACGGCACCGCCCGATCCGATCAGCAGCGCGGCGAGGGTGACGGAGGTCAATTGGCTGGTGCGCATGGTTCGTTCCTTTTACTTCGATATCAGCTCTTGCGGCCGCCGCCGGGGCGTGGGCGCAACTGGATCCCACGTCGCTGCGGTCGCTTGGCGGTTTTCGATGCGCCGGTTTTCTTGGCCGGCGCGGTCCGCTTGGCCGTGGTCTTTTTCGCTGTTGCGGTCGTCTTCGCCGCGCCCGCCTTCTTCGCCGCCGGCTTCTTCGTGGCGATCTTTCGGGCCGGGGTTTTCTTGGCGGCGATTTTCTTGGCCGGGGCCTTCTTGGCTGCGGTCTTCTTCGCGGCGGTCTTCTTCGCCGGAGCTTTCTTCGCCGGGTCAGGCTTTTTTGCCGCCGGTTCGACTTCCGGTTCCGACGCAGGCTCGGGTTCCGGCTCAGGCTCAGGCTCGGGTTCCGGCTCGGCCACCTGTTTCTCGTCGTGCGCCGCCGCGGGAGCCGCCGCGGGCGGCGACGCGGGCGCCGGGGCCGGCTGCGGCTGCGGCTTGCGCTTGAAGGTCTCGCGGAAGAACAGGCCGATGAAATACGGGATCGCGCGCAACGCGTAGAACACCATGGCCAGCTTTTCGAGGTGCAGCAGCCGGCCGAGCCAGCCGAAGAAAGTCTTCACCCCCATCCAGGCGAAGTACAGCATCGCGCGCAGGGCGTAGAACACCATGCCCAGCTTGGCCAGCAGGCCGCCACCCTCATCGCCGTCATCCGCCTTGCCGGTGACCTGGGTGTTGCCGGCGATGGCCTGGGACTCGGCGTCCTGCGGCGCGTGGGCCATGAACGAGTCCTTGGCCTTGACGCAGCCCAGCGGGATCACCGCCAGGGTCAGCAGGGTCGAGACCATGACGCCGAACATCAGCGAAATCGCCATGCCCTGGAAGATCGGGTCGGTCAGGATCACGCTCGAGCCGGCGACCAGCGCGAAGGCGGTGATCAGGATCGGCCGGGTCCGGGTCTTGCACGACTGAATCACGGCCTCGCCGACCGGCATGCCCTGTTCGACCGCGCGGGCCGAGAAGTCGACCAGCAGGATCGAGTTACGCACGATGATGCCGGCGAGCGCGATGAAGCCGATCATCGAGGTGGCGGTGAACTCGGCGTTGAAGAACCAGTGCCCGGGAATGATGCCGATCAGGGTCATCGGGATCGGCGCCATGATGATCGCCGGCAGACGGAAGTTGCCGAATTCCCAGACCACCAGCATGTAGATCAGCACCAGCGCGGCGGCGAAGGCGATGCCCATGTCGCGGAAGGTCTCGTAGGTCACCGTCCACTCGCCGGTCCACTCGAAGGCCGACTGGAAGCTGTCGTTGGGCGGCCCGATGTAGGTGCCGAGCACCTGGACCCCATCGGGCGAAACGTAGTCCTTGAGGATGTCCTCGATCGCGAACATACCGTAGATCGGTGCCGCCAGGCGGCCGCTGACCTCGCCCGTCACGTATTCGACCGCGCGCAGGTCCTTGTGGAAGATCCAAGGATCCTCGTAATGGCGCTCGAAGCGGCCGAGCTCGGAAAGCGGGATCAGCTGTCCCTGCGAGGATTGCACGGGAAGCTCGCCGAGGCTGTTGAGCTGGCTGCGCAGCGCCAGCGGCATCTGCAGCACCAGGTAGCGCGGCTCGAGCAAGCGGCCGGTCTTGACGTCGCCCAGCTTGTAGCCGCCCATGACCATCTCGAGCTGCTGGTTGATATCCTCGACCGAAACGCCGCGGCGCACCGCCTTCTCGCGGTCGACGACGAAGCGCCAGACCTCGTTCGGCTCCTGCAGGTAGTTGTCGACGTCGACCACGCCGTCGGCCTTCTCGAAGATCTGGGTCAGGTCGTAGGCGACCTGGCGCCGGGTGCGCGCGTCGGGCCCGTAGACCTCGGCGACCACGGTCTGCAGCACCGGCGGTCCCGGCGGCATTTCGACCACCTGGATCTTGGCGCCGAGGCGCTGCGCGATCGGGGTCAGGGTCGCCCGCGCCCGCTCGGCCAGTTGGTGGCTGGTCGCCTCGCGGTCGTTCTTGTGCAGCAACTGCACCTGGATGTCGGCCTGCCAGGAGTCCTGGCGCAGGTAGTAGTGGCGCACCAGGCCGTTGAAGTTGAACGGCGAGGCGGTACCGGAATAGGTCTGGATCGCCGTCACCTCGTCGATCTTCAGCAGCTCGGCGGCGAGTTGCTGGGTGACGTTGGCGGTCACCGGCAGGGCCGTGCCCTCGGGCATGTTCACCACCACGTTGAACTCGGGCTTGTTGTCCAGCGGCAGCATTTTGACGGTGACGTGGGTGGTGTAGAACAGCACGAAGCAGGCCAGCATGACGAAGTACAGCGCCAGGCGGAACAGCCGCGCCTTGGCCGGGCTCTCGATCATCGGGCCGAGCAGCCGGCGGAAGAACTTCTCCAGGCGCTCGCTCTGCTTGTGCTCGCGCTCCTCGGCCTTCTGCAGCTTGGCCAGGGTCGGGCGGATGCGCATCGCCAGCCATGGCGTGAAGATGAAGGCGGCGAACAGCGAGAACAGCATCGCCACCGAGCCGAGCACCGGGATCGGCTCCATGTACGGGCCCATCATGCCGGAAACGAAACCCATCGGCAGCAGCGCCGCGATCACCGTGAAGGTGGCCAGGATGGTCGGGTTGCCGACCTCGCGCACGGCGTCGATCGAGGTGGCGTCGTCGATGCCGCCCTTGAGCAGCCAGCGGCGGTAGATGTTCTCGACCACGACGATGGCGTCGTCGACCAGGATGCCGATCGAGAAGATCAGCGCGAACAGGCTGACCCGGTCGATGGTGTAGCCGAGCAGCCAGGCCGAGAACACGGTGACCAGGATCACCACCGGGATCACGATCAACACCACCAGCGCCGCCTGCAGGCCGAGGAAGAACCAGACCAGCAGCGTCACCGCGCCGGTGGCGACGAACAGCTTGAAGATCAGCTCGTTGACCTTGTCGTTGGCGGTCTCGCCGTAGTTGCGGGTGATCGCGACCTCGATGTTGTCGGGGATCACCCGGCCCTTCAGGTGCTCGACCTGGCGCAGCACGTCGTCGGCCACCGTCACGCCGTTGGTGCCGGGCTTCTTGGCCACCGCGATGGTGATCGCGGCGGCACCGTGCGGCGCCTTGGTTTCGCCCTCATACGCCGGACCGGTGAAATAGAAGACGTAGTTCTGGTATTCACCCGGCCCCTCGCTGACCCGGGCGACGTCGCGCAGGTAGATCGGACGGCCGCCGTGCACGCCGACCACCAACCGCTCGACGTCCGAGGCCTGGCGCAGGAACGAACCGGTGTACAGCTTGAACGAACTGTCCGAGGATTCGCCGTAGCCGGCCTGACGCTCGGAATTGGCGCCGCGGATGGTCTGCGCCAGCTGGCCGATGCTGATGCCGTAGGAACTGAGCTGCTGCGGCGACGGTTCGATGCGCATCTCCTCCAGGCGACCGCCGACGACGAAGCTCTGCGAGGTGTTGGGCACCTCCTTCAGGCGCTGCAACACGTCCAGCCCGACGATGCGCAGGGTCGCGTCGTCCAGGTCGTGCGACCACATGGTCAGGGTCACCACCGGCACGTCGTCGACCCCCTTCGGCTTGACCAGGGGTTCCGACACGCCTGGCGGGATCTTGTCCATGTTGGACATCAGCTTGTCGTAGAGCTTGACCAGCGAGCCTTCCATCTCCTCGCCGACCTCGAACTGCACGGTGACCATGCCGCGGCCGCGCTGCGCCGCCGAATAGACGTGCTTGACGCCGGGGATCTCGCTCATCATCCGCTCCAGCGGATCGATGGCCAGGCTGACGACCTGTTCCGGCGCGGCGCCGGGATACTGGAAGAACACGTCGACCATCGGTACCGAGATCTGCGGGTCCTCCTGGCGCGGCGTGAACACCAGTCCGAGGATGCCGATCGCCAGGCTGGCCAGCAGCAGCAACGGTGACAGCGGCGAGTGGATGAACGCGCGCGCCATCCGACCGGCCAGGCCGAGGTGGGCGCTGTCCAGCGTCAGGCTGTCTTGCTGTTCTTGTTGCGGCAACTGATTGTCGGCCATTGGCGACTTGTCCCCCCTCGTTCCGACCGCGTGCTCGGCGCCCGGATGATCGCTGTCGTTAGTTCACGCCCCGCCCGGATGCGAGGCCGGGCGGCGGATTGATGATGACCAGTTCACCCGGCTTGACCCCGGCCAGGACGCTGACCCGTCCCGGTCCGATGCCCGAGCCGAGCCGCAGCACGCGCAGCGACGGCCGCCCGTCGGGCAGCATCACGAACACGCTGGGCAGGCTGCCGCGCCAGACCAGGGCGGCCTCGGGCACCACCGCGAGTTGGCGCTGCGGCGCGCTGAGATCCGGGATGCGCACCTCGGCGTACATGCCCGGCGAACCGGGCGTGCCCTTGGGCAGGTCCATCTTGACCGTGACGGTGTGCCGCGAGGCATCCGCCATCGGGTAGATCTGCGCCACCCGCGCCTGCACCGGCGCACCGCCGACGTCCAGGCGGGCCGGCAGGAACATGCCCTTCTTCAGCCCCGGCACCAGCCGCGCCGGCACCTCGACCTGGATGCGCAGGTACTGGGTGAAGGCGAACTTGATCAGCGGCTGCCCCGGCTGCACGGTATCACCGGTCTCGACCACCTTGTCGACGATGACGCCGTCGAACGGCGCCAGCAGACGGGCGTCGCGCAGCTTGGCGTCCAGGATCTCGACCTGGGCCCGCGCCGCCAGCAGACGCGAACGCGCCTGGCTGATTCCGCTGCCCTGGGCATAGAGGTCGGCGTGGCGCTCGAACCCGGTGTTGCTGCGGCCCATCATGTTGCTGAAGTTGCGGGTGAAGAACTGATCGAACAGCGACGGCATGCCCATGCCCGGCAAGGTGCCCGGGCTGTTCGAGCGCGGTGACCACAACTCGCGCGAATACTGCACCTGGGCGTTGCGCAGGGCGGCTTCGGCGTTATAGATGTCGGCCAGGGCGGCGCGGCGCTGCGCCTGCAGGTCGTCGTCGTCGATCGAGATCAGCACGGCGCCGCGGTCGAACTTGTCGCCCTCGCTGCCGGCGATGAACATCACCTGGCCGGGAATCTGCGCCGATAGCGTCACTTCCTTATAGGGAATGACGGTGCCGCCGACGATCGCCGAGTTGCCGATCGATTCGGCAACCACCGGCATCGTGCGATATTCCTGGGCGGCGGCGGGGCCGGCCAGGACGATCGAACAGAGGGCGAGGAACCATGGCGCAAGGCGCATGGCTCACACCCGTCCCATCACGGTGAAGCTTTTGATGAACGGACCGGCCATGCGCGGGTCCTTGATCATGCCGGCGTAGTCGCCAACCTCGAAGCGCAGCTTGCGCGAGGTATAGGCCATGCCCAGGCCCATCAGCCCCGGCGGCTTCTTCATCCAGGATTCCCAGTTCTTCTGCGTCGCCCGCAGGTCCCAGGTCAACTCCTGGCCCTCGAACGCTCCGCCCGCAACGGCCTTGCCGTTTTCGACGGTCAACACGCCGCGCGGCTTGTCTTCTCCGTCAAAACCGAAGGCGATGGTCGAATCAAAGCCAATTTTTCCAAGTTCTTCAGTAAGTTCTGGCTCTTTATTCCATTCTTCCTTAAAGCCATTCATCCATTCGTCGGAAAAAAGTTCGGGCATTGCCTCTCCCCCTTGGTTTCGAAAAAGAATCGCGTTGGTCCGTATATTAGCAAATGCTGTGCCAAAACACAACGCGTTGATTTTAATGCTTTTTTTTAATTTCCGTAATATTCACGTTGAATTCAATTTTGAAATTATGTTTCAAAATCCGCCGCAACCCCTTGAATCCGTGGGGTTATTCCCCCGACGCAACGGTGCAACGGTGTTGCGCAACGGTGCGTTTCATGCAACAGTCAAGGTGCAACGGTGACCGCCGGACGGCTCACCGCAGGAGAGAACCGTGGAAAACCTGGACGAACTCTATCCCCTGCTCGAAGCCATCGTCGCCTTCATGGACGAGGGCGTGATCATTGCCGACGAGGACGGCCACGTGCTGTACCAGAACCCGGCGGCGAGCGAGATGCTGGGCGCCTCGCGCAAAGAGCCGATCCGGGTGCTGTCGCAGACCGGTGAGCTCGACCTGCAGGCGGCGCTGCGCCGGGCGGCCAAGCGCAACGGCCCCGACGCCCGCGAGGACGCCGGTTTCGTCCGTTTCGAGCACCGCCTGAACGGCAAGGACGCCGACGGCGAGGATACCCGCGACCTGGAGTTCCACAGCGGCCTGGTGCCGATCTCCAGCGGTGCCCGCCTGCGCGTGGTCATCGCCCAGGACCGCACGGCGCAGCGCAAGCTCGAGGCCGCCTTCCGCCGCGCCGGCACCGAGCTGATCACCAACGACCCGGACATGATGGAATTGCTGGCCCGGGCCGAGCAGATCGCGCCGACCAACGCCTCGGTGCTATTGACCGGCGAGTCCGGTACCGGCAAGTCGCAGATCGCGCGCATGATCCACCGCAAGAGCGCCCGTGCCGACCATCCGCTGGTCGAGGTCAACTGCGCCGCGATCCCCGAGACGCTGCTGGAATCGGAGCTGTTCGGCCACGTCAAGGGCGCCTTCACCGGTGCCGTGCAGAGCCGGCCCGGCCGGTTCCAGTCGGCCAATCTGGGCACCCTGTTCCTCGACGAGGTCAGCGAGATCCCGCTGCACCTGCAGGCCAAGCTGTTGAAGGCGATCCAGGAGCAGGAGTTCGAGCCGGTCGGCTCGGACAAGACGGTCAAGGTCGACGTGCGGGTGATCTGCGCGTCGAACCGGGGCCTGCGCGACATGGTCGACGCCGGCGAGTTCCGCGCCGACCTGTATTACCGCCTGGCGGTGATCCCGCTGCACATCCCGCCACTGCGCAAGCGCCCCGGCGACCTGCCGGTGCTGCTGAAGCATTTCTGCACCAACTTGCAGGCGCGCGGCTATCCCGGCGACGTCGACTGCAGCCCCGACGCCATGCGCCTGATGATGGACTATCCCTGGCCCGGCAACGTGCGCGAGATGGAGAACGCCGTCGAGCACGGCCTGATCTGCGCCATCAACAATGTCGTGGTGCCGGCCAGCCTGCCGCAGGAGATCCGCGACTTCCGGGCCGTGCCGCCGTCGCTACCGGCCGCGGACAACGGCGCCGATCCGGACACCCAGGCCCGACGCGAGATCAGCCAGGCGCTGCGCGCCGCCGGCGGCAACAAGGCCGAGGCGGCGCGCCAGCTCGGCATCGACCGCACCACCCTGTGGCGGCGCATGCGTCGGTTGGGTGTGTAGAGGGGATTCGGCTCAGGCCTTGCGCCGGTGGCGCCACCAGAATTTCCCATTGATGGAGAATACCGGGTCGTAGTGGCGCACGACCTTGGTCTCGACCATCTGCTTGACCTGGTTGTCCAGCAACCAGGACTTGCCGTCGAGGAACACCACCAGCACGGCGTGACCGACGCGCAGGTTCAGGTCCTTGACCGCGACCACGCGCATGTCCTTGTCGGTGAAGCCGAGCCGCTTCAGGGAGATGTACTTGGCGATGGCATAGTCCTCGCAGTCGCCGAAGCGGGCCATGAACTCGCCGGGCGAGGCCCAGTAATCCTTCTTGCCCCAGTTCACCGGATCGGTGATGTAGCGCTGCTCGTTCATGAAGGCGTTGACCTTGCGCACCTTGGTCAGCTTCTTCTCGCCCTTGATCGAGTGCAGGAAGTCGGTCCAATTCTTGAAGTGGCAGGCGTTGAAGGTCTTCGACTTGCAGCTGCCCTTCTTGTTGCGCTGAGCCTGTTCGCGCGAGTAGCGGGCCAACGCCTTGCGCCATTTCTTGAACGGCTTCAGGTTGCGCGATCGGACCTCGAAGCTCTTGAAAAAACTGGGCCGTGCCTTCTTCCAGAAGCGCGCCAGCTTGGCCTTCTTCGACGATGCCAGAGCACCCGGGGCCCAGGCCGCGGCCAGCCCGGCGGCGGTGAAGCCGGCGGCGAAGCGCAGCAGGTCTCGCCATCGCCTCCAGTGTACGGTGCCCGCGGTGGCCACGGCAAGACCGCGGCTCGGCCGCCGATTCCCGCGCGGCGCGCCCGATTCCCCTTTGCCTTCAGACGCTTATGCCGCAAGACTCGGCCTGATCCGGTCGCGCCCGCGCCGAGAGCGCGCGCGGAAGAACCGGAATGGGAGGAAGCATCTTGGCCGATCAAGCAAGCGATTCCGCGCCCCTGGGAGAAGTCAGGACGCGGCGGGTGAACTGGATGGTCGCCGCGTCGGGCGTCGGGCTGCTGGCCATCGCCATCCTCGGCGTGCTGCTGTCGTTCCGTTTCGTCGACGCCGAGCGCGAACGCGCCCTGCAGAAGTGGCAGGTGCGCATGGGCATCGTCGCCGACAGCCGCACCGCCGCCGTGGTCGAGTGGATCGACGGCAACATCGCGACCCTGCGCGACCTGGCCGAGAACCAGTCGCTGCAGCTTTACATGAGCGAACTGGCCGACGCCGCCGGCGAGCGCGAGGAAGTCGCCGACGAGGCGGCCCAGGCCGGTTACCTGCGCAACCTGCTGATCGACACCGCCAACCGCGCCGGCTTCGCGGCGCCGCCGCCGGCCGGCGAGGTCGCGGCCAACGTCAACCGCGCCGGGCTGGCCGGCATCGCCCTGCTCGACACCGCCGGACGGCCGCTGGTGGCGACGCCCGGCATGCCGGCGTTGAGCAACGCGTTGCGCGCGGTCGCGGCCAAGGCGCTGGCCGGTGAGGCGGCGATGATCGACCTGCAGACCGGGCCGTCCGGTGTGCCCTTCCTCGGCTTCGCGCTGCCGGTCTACGGCGTGCAGGACGACCCCGGCGAGGATCCGGGCATCGGCACCGTGATCGGCCTGAAGATCCCCGGCAACGATCTGTTCGACCGGCTGAAGCAGCCGGGCGATACCGCCGAGACCTCGGACAGCTACCTGATCCGCGACGCCGGCAACTCGGTCGAGTACCTGTCGCCGCTGGCCGACGGCTCGGCGCCGCTGAAGCGCAGCCTGGCCAAGAACACCGCCAAGCTGGCCGCCGCCTTCGCGCTGAAGACCCCGGGCGGCTTCGCGCTCAGGCACAGCTACCGCGGCGACGGCGTGCTGGTCACCTCGCGCGCGGTCGCCGGCACGCCGTGGACGCTGGTGCGCACGGTCGGCCAGGAGGAGGCGCTGGGCGAGACCGACACGCGACTGCGCTCGATCCTGATGATCCTGATCCTGTCGATCGTCGCCATCGCGATGATCGCGGTGTGGCGGCACGGTACCTCGCTGCGCGCCGCCGAGGCGGCCGAACGGCATCGCATCGCCGCCGAGCGGATGGGCAACCTGAGCAAGTTCCTGCACGTCGTCACCGACAGCCAGCCGACCAACATCGTCGCCGTCGACGAGGCCGGCCAGTACCACTTCTCGAACAACCCGGCGGCGCGCGACGCCGGGCTCAAGGTCGAGGACATGCTGGGCAAGACCATGGCCTCGGTGATCGGTCCGGTCCGGGCCAAGGCGCTGGACAAGATCAACCGCCAGGTCTTCGCCACCGATGAGCGGGCCGAGCACGTGCACCACTTCGACGACGGCGGCGAGGAGCGGGTGCTGCGCTCGTCGCACGTGCCGCTGAAGGCCGACCGCGACCACCCGCGCGGGGTGCTGATGGTGCTCGACGACCTGACCGAGCTGACCCGCGAGCGGCGGCGCAACGAGCGCATGCTGCACGAACTGATCGACACCCTGGTCTCGGTGGTCGACCGCCGCGACCCCTTCTCGGCGCACCACTCGACCCGCGTCGCCGACGTCGCCCGCGCCATCGCCACCGAGATGGGCATCGCCGACACCGAGGTCGAGACCGTCGACATCTCGGCGCGGCTGATGAACCTGGGCAAGATCTTCGTGCCGACCGAGCTGCTGACCAAGAGCGGCGGGTTGAGCGACGAGGAACGCGCCACCCTGGCCGGCGCCTACCGCGAGGCGCTGACCTTCGACGCCGTCGCCGCCAACCTGCTCGAGGCCACCGAGCAGCGTTTCGACCGCAAGCCGGTCAGTGCGCTGATCAACTACCTGGACAACCGCGGCGGCCGCGAGCGCTGGGCACACTACCGCGACGCTCCGGCACAGGAGGAGTGACGGCGGCACGACCCCGCCGGGGCCGGCCACAAAAAAACGCCTCCGAAATCGGAGGCGTTTCTCGTTGAAGGAAATTCGGATCAAGCGACCGCAGTCACGTTGATGCTGAACGTCGCCTCGTTGTCGACCACGGTATAGCTCGGATCGGCGGCGTTGTTGTCGGCCAACGAGGTTTCACCGTCGGACACGGTGAACGAGAACGCGTCGTCGGGCAGATACTGCAACGATACGACCAGGTCGTTGAAATCCTGGTCGCCGCCACCGGCGATGTCCTCGAAGCCGATCATCAATTCGCCACTGGCGCCATCGACACCGGAGATCGCGTGCTGGACGCCATCGGCGTTGGCCAGCGTCGCGTGGAAGATCTGACCGGTGTTTCCGAATCCGGCGGGATCGATGACATTGACCTCGCCGGCATTGTCGTCGAACGACAGGTTGCCATCGGTGTCGAAGCTCAACGTCCAGCCGTCGTTCACATCGGTCAGCCAATCGTAAGCGTTGATACCATCGGCGATGACGAACAGACCGACGGATTCACCCGGCGCAAAACCGTTCAGTTCGACGCTGCTTTCGCCGGGAACGAGTTGTCCGCCGTCGTTCACCGCCGATGCGTTCGGCCAGACCAGCGTCGGATTGACCGGATTGCCGTCTGCATCGATCCGGTACATGCCGAGCGCATTGCGGAAGCCGGCGTCCTCGTTCTGGAAAGTCAACGCCACGGAGTTCGCACCGTCGGGCACGGTCAGGTTGTCCTGCAGCACCGGGTCGGCGTCATTCTGCGCGTCATCCCAACTCGGCGCATTCTCGAACCAGGTCTGCGGATAGGCCTCGGCATTGCCGGCCAAATAGCTAAGCAGGCCGTTGTCGACGTCCGCCTGGGTGAAGACGTCACCCTGCGCCAGCGCCGCGCCGTTCAACAGCAGCGTGCCGAAGTCGACGTTGTCGGTGATGGTGAATTGCAGATCGCCGGCGTTGTGGTCCAGATCCTGCACCTGCAACAGATCGGTGGTGATCGTGCTTTGGCTGCCCGGCGCCAGGTTCAACAACTCGTTCGCCGTCAGTTCTGGCGCCGCGTTCAGGTCGTCGATCGACACCGTCTGATTGACGACCATGGTGTTGCCATCGTCCTCGAAGGTGCCGAACAGCAGGTTCTCGAAACCGCCCAGCACGTCGGATTCGCCGCCCGGACCGTTCACCGTCACGCCAGTGGAGGTGACGATCACCTCGTAGTCGGCCAGCGAACCGGCGAAGAAGGCGCCGTCGGTGCCGCCGCCGCCGACCAGGAAGTCGTTTCCGGCGCCGCCGGCGATCACGTTGTCGCCGTTGTCGCCGACAATGATGTCGTTGCCGGAGCCGCCGATCACGTTTTCGATACCCTCGAGCGTGTCGTTTTCGACCTACGGCAGGTTGGGATCGGCGTCCGCCGCCGTACCCTCGGCCAGGTTGACGATCAGCCCGTGGTTCTCGTCGGCGCTGGGGAAGGTGATGGTATCGGTGCCCTCGCCGCCCTTGTAGGTGTCGTCGCCGAGGCCGGTGCCGGCCAGGATGACATCGTCACCGGCGCCCGCGTCGACGACATCGTCGCCGGCGCCGGCGTAAATGAAGTCCGCGGCTGCGGAGCCGTCGATCGTATCGTCCCCGGCACCGCCGAGGATGACGTTGTAGCGGCCTTCCTCGGCCTGCTGCTGGACAACCTCGACGACCGTTTCCTCGCCTTCGACGATCGGCGTGCTGTCCACGTCCTCGCCGCCGCCGCCCTGGTTCTCCACCTCGAAGATGTCGACGGTGACATCGACGTCAACGTCGCCGACCACCTTGATCACTTCGGCCGGGGTCTGCGGCTCGTTGCCGCCGGCGGCGGTGTCGAAGTTGTCGAGATCCGCCTCGTCGTCGCCCTGGGTGCCATAGTCGTTGGCATTGTCGTTGCCGGCGTCGACCGGCAGGAATTTCAGCGCCTGATAGAAGGCCTCGATCAGGTCGGACACGGTGATGATGTCGACCGGCGACGGGCTGGTCAGGCCGGCCACGGTGGTGAACTGGTGGACGATGTTCATGACCACCGAGCCAAGCGAGTTGAAGACCACGACCTCGCCGACTTCCTCACCCTGCTCTTCCATCAGCACGACGCGCAGTTTCTCGCCGTTGGGCAGTTCGATGCCGGTCTGGGTGCCGCGGATTCCGATGGTTGCGACGCTGGTCTTCAGCACCATCGCGTCTGGCGCGGTCTTGGCGACCTGGCCGCTGACGAAGGTGCACGCCCTGAACCACGGACATCACCATCGAGCCGTCCTGGGTGCCCGGATCGTAGATCATCTCGTCGAGCACGACGCGGCCGTTTTCGGCCATGGCGAAGGTGGTCTCGTCGGCGAACACGACGCCGAGCGCGGCGTCGGCGCCGGTTTCAAGGATGTCGCCCTGGAAGATCGGGTCGCCGAGATTCAGTTCAATCTTGGTGCCGTCGGCGCGGGTGACCATGACGACACCGTCGATTTCCTCGACCGTGCCGACCGGCTGCGCGCCGGCCATCGGGGCCGCCTGGGCGTACTGGCCCGGCGCCTGCGGTCCGGCCAGCTTGACGACCAGGTCGGCGGGGAAGGTCGCACCACTGCTGGAAACGAGGTCGGGACGGACCTCAGTGTCGAAATAGCCCTGCAGGACCACGGTGTCACCGTTGCCGGCGGTCAGCACCAGATCGCCACCGCCACGGGCAAATCCGGCGGCGGCGACGAAGAACCCTTCCGGGATCTCGATCGGTTGGCCGCTGTGCGCCTGCAATTCGGTCGTATCGGTGCCTTCGAACGGTACATTGGAGCCCCCAGGCTGACCCTGCTTGCCCGGACGCGCCGAGCCCGTCGCCCGCCACAGCCGGTGCCAATTGCCGGCCGTCGATACCGCAACGCTGAACCGCTCCGCCGCATCGCGATGGCTCAAG
>Ga0209785_1000337_pt1 | contig 15072 bp, 16 predicted proteins | sample WorMetG1BERMUDA2_FD_187403 | JGI IMG/M metagenome (GOLD analysis project Ga0209785, IMG submission 187403) | Marine gutless worms symbiont microbial communities from Max Planck institute for Marine Microbiology, Germany - Inanidrilus... ...
GCCGCGAGAACCATTGAGGAACTGTGGAGCGCCATCGCCGAAGGGATCGAGAAAGTCACGCCCACCGAATGCGAGAACTTCTTCGCTGCCGCAGGATACGACCAGGATTAAATCGAATCCGCGCTAGGCCGGGCACGCCGTGGTCCCCGGGGCCGGCGATCATGAAGTCCGCCGCCGGTTCGCCGCGGGCGTGCAGTTTCGGCCGCATGCCGGCGTAGCCCGGCTGCAGCGCGCCGTCGGGCAGGTCCGGCCAGTAGCTGCGTACGGCGGCATAGAAGCTGTCGCCGCGCCGGGGGTCGACCTCGTAGTCGTAGTCCGGTCCCTCGACCCATTCGACGTCGGGCCCGAACTTGGCCTGGCCGCCCAGGTCCAGCGTCAGGTGCACGCCGAGGCCGGCGGCCTCGGGCACCGGATAGATCAGGTGGCGGAACGGCGCCCGGCCGGCGAGCACGAAGTAGTTGCCCTTGGCGTAGTACTGCGCCGGGATGCTGGCGGGCGGAATGCCGTCGACAGCGCGGGCCACGGCCTGGGCGCCGAGACCGGCGCTGTTGACCAGCTCGGTGCAGGCCAGGACCATGCCCTCGGCGCCGCCGGTGCGGAGGACGAAGCCGTCATCCGTGACGGCGCCGCCGGCGACCGGGCTGGCCAGCGCCAGCATCGCGCCGGCCGCCTCGGCGTCACCCAGCAGGGCCAGCATCAGGCCGTGGCTGTCGACGATGCCGGTCGAGGGCGAGAGCAGGGCGCCCTCGGCGCGCAACGCCGGTTCCAACTCGCGCACCGCGGCGGCATCGAGGGATTCGAGGTCGTCGACGCCGTTGACCCGCGCCTTCGCCGCCAACTCGTCGAGCACCGGCAACTGCGCCTCGCTGGCGGCGACGATCAGCTTGCCGCAGCGGCTGTGCTCGACCCCGTGGCTGGCGCAGAAGTCGTACAGCATGTCGCGGCCGCGCACGCAATGCCGCGCCTTCAGGCTGTCCTTGGGCTAGTATATTCCGGCGTGGATGACCTCGCTGTTGCGCGAACTGACGACGGAGCCGAAGGCTTCCTCGGATTCCAGGATGACGACCTCGCGGCCGCTCGTCGCCAGGGCCCGGGCGATGGCCAATCCGACCACGCCGGCGCCGATCACCACGCTATCGACCCTGTCCGTCATGTCCACCCGTCACCATTCACGCGCGCGGCGAGTTTGGCGGCGGTGGTACGGGCTGTCAATCGGGCCCGGACGTACCGGTCAGGTCACTCCGGGCCGTGCGCCGGCGCGATGTCGAAATGCGCCGGTTCCTCGATCGCGAAATTCCGGCTGTCGGCCGGGAACAGCAGCGACGCCAGTCCCATGATCAGCAGCCAGCCGACGAAGGAGAAACTGATCCACAGCGCGAAAGCGGCCTTGAGCGAGGGCCGTTTCGGGGTCGAGCTGCGCGTAGTCTTGGGCTTCATGACCAAGATCCCTCAAGTTCATGCCCCGCGCCGGCTCCGGACTTGCAGATTTGTTTGTTGGTTCTTGATTATCTCTCTATCAACCTGAGGGTTCAAATATTTTTATTTATTCTACATTTGATTAAAATTTTAGGCATTTCGAGGCGTCGATTTCCGCCGGATCGCGGCCTTTCGGGGCGGCGAAAGGTCACGGCCATGTGAGTTGCGCGGAGCCGGACCATGGGTCAAGGTTTTTGCCATGCAGAATCTTCCCTCAGCGCTCCGCGCCACCGGCGGCCGCCTGTTCCAAGCTGTGATGGCCGCCGCCGTCGCCACGTCCCTGGCAACTGCTGCGCAGGCCAGCCCGCGAACCTGGTCGAGCGAATGGCCGAACACGGACTTCTCGAAGGCCAACGTGCAGTGGAACGAGATCCTCTCCGGCGGTCCGCCGCGGGACGGCATCCCACCGATCGACGATCCCAAGTTCAAGCCGGTTTCCGAGGTCCGCAACCTCGGCTCGATGGAGCCGGTGGTCGGGGTCACGGTCAACGGCAAGTCGAGCGCCTATCCGCTGCGCGTGCTGACCTGGCACGAGATCGTCAACGACGACCTGGGCGGCATCCCGATCACGGTGACCTATTGCCCGCTGTGCAACTCCAGCATCGTGTTCGACCGCCGCATCAAGGGCATGGTGCTGGACTTCGGCACCACCGGCAAGCTGCGCAACTCGGACCTGGTGATGTACGACCGGCAAACCGAATCCTGGTGGCAGCAGTTCATCGGCACCGCGATCGTCGGCGAGATGACCGGCACCGAGTTGGAGATGCTGCCCTCGCGGCTCGAATCTTTCGCCAACTTCAAGGCCCGCGCGCCCGAGGGCGAGGTGCTGCTGCCGCCGCCGATGGCGCGCTCCTACGGCGCCAACCCGTATGTCGGCTACGACACCCGCAAGGTGCCCTACGGCTTCTTCAACGGACCGTTCCCCGAAGGCATCGAGGCGATGGTCCGCGTCGTCGCGGTCGACGGCGAGGCCTGGAGCCTGCCGCTGCTGCGCGAGAAGGGCACGATCACCAAGGGAGACCTGACCCTGCGCTGGACCAGGGGGCAGAACTCGGCGCTGGATACCCGCTCGATCGCCCAGGGCCGCGATGTCGGCAACGTCGTGGTCACGCGCAAGCATGCCGACGGCGAGCGCGACGAGGTCCACGACGTCACCTTCGCCTTCGTGTTCCACGTGTTTCATCCCGAGGGGACGATCCACCACACCCAGTAGGCCACCACACCAAGCAGGCGCGGCTCAGCCGCCGATCTCGAACATCACCGAGTTATCGTCTCCGTCGCGGCCCATGCCATCGACCTGGCCGGGGGCGCGGCTGGTGTAGGTACCGCTGGCCTGGCGGCCGTTGGCGCAGAGGATCGACCAGGTGCCGTGCGGCCGTGTTGGGCCGCCGTGTTTGCCGGCGATCCATTTCCAGGTTCCCGCGCAATCTCCTTTTTCCGCCGGCATCCTGACCCAGATGCGTCCCGAATTGGTGGTGCTGTCGGTGGATAGGGTGCCGGAGAACGCATCGATGAAGTTCTCCCAGCTTCCAGTGATGGGCAAGTCCGTCAGCGGCTTGTTCGCGGGCTTGTCGACCATGACGGCGGAAACTTTCGGCGCGGCGACATCGCGCACGCCGAGCCCGGTGACGATATCCCGGATCACGGACAGTGGAATTGGTGTCGGATCTGCACCACAGTAGTAACCGTTGATGCGCCTGCGTCCCGCCCGCGAGACCAGGCTGGCATCGCCGCGGTCGATTCCCTGGGTGAATCCGAAGCAGGCCTTGTCGCTGACCTTGAAACGGATGTAGTGAGCCCTGCCCAGCACGTTGTCGATGGTTTCATCCTTGCCCTGCAGTTCCACCCCCACCTTGCCGAAGCGGTAGTCTCCGAAGGTGTCGGCCGCATTCGGGTGGTAGGTGAAGTCGTAGTCGGGACCTAACTCGATCAAGGCGATCTCGGCCCGGGAAAAGATTGGCCATGGGCCCGCCAGACACCCTCGTGCGAGGTGTAGTCGTAGCCAGGCGAGACCCTGTGGTAATAGGTCGTGGCCATCTTCGAGAGTTCGCTGGAGGCCACGATCAGGTTGCTGTCGGACGCATAGACCGCGGTTTTGGTGCGCCCGGTCTTGCTGCCTTGGCATCCGGCGACCAACAGGACCAGGCAGAGCGAAACGAAGGCCAGACGGAATGAGCGGGGCAGGGTCATCGGGCGGAACTCCTGGCGGTGGTGGATTGCAATTCGCGCAGGACCTGCCGCGCCACCGGCAGCATCTCGGTGCGGGATTTATTGGCGATCAGCCGCGCGTCGTACAGCGCGCGAACGGCCAGCCAGTCCCAAGAGGACGGTTCGATCAGCTGATAGGCATAATTGACCGCCGAAGGCAAGCGCGAAGCGTGGGCGAGGCCGAAGCCGTGCAGGATCTCGTGGACCAGGCAATGCTCGATCTGGCGAGGTTTGGCGCGCGCGATGTGCACGGACACACGGTTGATGTGGCCTTTATATTGGATGACGTTGGCATAGCATGAGGCGTATTCCATCGGTGACGGTTCGAAGACGTCGACGTCTTCCAGGCGAACGATGAAATTGGCGTCATCAACCCCGTCACCGGCGACGGAGATCTTGATCCGCGCAGTCTTGGCGATCTCGATCAGAAACCGCTCGGCTGTGGCATGCAGGTCGTCGTTGAAGCCGGTGATGCGATAGCGGATCGGCCGCGTCCACTTGACCACGCGGTGGTCGGCGAACGTGGGCGTCAGGATGGCCGATCCGGTGAGCGGATGCCCGCCCGGCGCACCACGGAATCCGACTTCGTTGAAATGCAGAGTGGCGGCGTCGAGCGATCGATCGGGGGCGATCTGACAGGCGGTCAGCACCAAGCCTCCGAGCAGCAGTACGGCTGCAATGCGTCCCCCCATAAGAATAGTTGTCCTCGAATTTCTCTAAATCACTGCATGATGGTATCCCCATGGCGAAATTTTCAGCGCGCGAGCGGTCGAGCAAGGGGGCGCCGCCGCGAATGCGGCGCGGTTTTTAGGGTTCGACGTCGAGCGTGATCAGGTTGCCGCGGGCGTCTTGACCGCGCGCCTGCCAGCCGTCGGCCTCCGAGCCGCTGATCTCGAGGCGCGCTTGGCGGCCGTTGGTGCAGAACAGGCGCATACGCGGGCGTGCCTGGGGGCCAGGCAGGAACTCGGTGTCGCCGCGGCACTCGCCGCGCGCGTCCGGCAGGCTGAACCAGGCCCGCGTCGGGCGGCCGTCGGGCGCCAGCACGGCGATGCCTGCCAGGTTCTCGGCGTAGTTCTGCCACAGGCCGACGATGCGGCGCTCGCCGTCGCCATCGGGCAGGGCGGTTTCAGTGCCGTCATCAAGGTCGCGCACCCGTGCCGCCTTGGCGATGCGCAGCACCCGCTCGCCGCTCAACTGGCCGCCGTCGCGTTCGCAGTAATAGCCGCTCATCCGCCGCGGGCCATCGATATTGGCGTTGCGCCGCCAGTCCTGCACGAAGCCGACGCAGGGCACCGCGGTGAGCGAAAAGCGGTGATACTGCACGTAGCCCTGGGCGTTGCGCAGGGTGCGCGCCTCGTCGGTCAGGGTCGGCCTGGCGCCGCCGAACTTGAGGCGGCGGACATAGCGCGCCACCGGATGCTCGCGGTTGAACTTGTAGCCCGGGCACAGCCGCATGTATTCGATCTTGGCCTGCGGGAACATGCCGCGCGGCGGCCGCCACAAGGCGACGTAGGAGGTATAGGCCGCGTCCGACGGCTCGATGCGCCAGTGGGTGGCGACGAGGCCCTTGGTGTCGGGCGTGGCGAAGGTGATCTCGCTGTCACTGCCGCTGATCACCAGCAGCCGCTGCGCGCCGCCGCCGCCGAGACAGGCGGCCAGGGGCAGCAGCAGCGCCAGAACGAACGGCAACCGCGTCACGGTTCGATGCCCATCAGCTTGCCGATCACCGAGCGCGCCACCGGCACCGCCTCGTGGCGGTACATGCCGGCGCGCAGCCGCGGGCTGTAGATCGCGCGGATCGCCAATTCGTCCCACTGCGTCGGCGTCTCGACAAACGAGCCGTAGTTCATCGACGAGTTCAGCACGTTGGTGTGATGCATGCCGAAGCCGTGCAGGATCTCGTGGGTCAGGCAGCGCCGGGCCATCTCCGGCCGGTCGAGCGAGATGTGGATGTCGACGGCGCCGATGGCGAACCGATCGGGCAGGATCTGGGTGTAGCAGGCGGTGAATTCGGCCTGGTTGATCAGGAAGCCGGCGCCGCGGTCGAACTGGACGATGAAGTTGGCCGCGGCGGGGCTGTCGACGAAGGTGATGCGGCGGCCGGCGAGGGTGGACAGCCGGCGCATCAGGTCCCTGGTGAATTGCCGGTGCTCGTCCGGCACCGGCCCGAACAGGCCGAAGCGGATATCCTTCTCCCAGCGGCGCATGCGGTGAACGGAGTATTCCGGCGCCAGCATGGCGCGGCCAGCGATCGGATGCCCGCCCAGCGAGGCCGAGAAGGCGATGTCGTTGAAAAAGCGGGTGATGACGTCCAGCGACTGCGGCGACGACTGGCAGGCCGCCAGGATCAACGGCGCGAGAACCGCGGCGAGGCGCGCGCGCCTCGATACTCGGAAGATTGCATTCCAATTAAAATTCATAAAAACAAAATGTTATATAAAAATACTAAACAATACTCTTAGGATTTGTTGGCTGCCGGAAAGGTTTGCCCGGCCGTCGCCACACGGGTAGAGTTGCACGTTCGTTCGCAAACGACAATTGTTCCCGAATCACACCACGGTGATTGCCCTCCATGCCGAAAGACACCGACCAGAAAGATATCGTCCAGTCTGTCTGTCCCCATGATTGCCCCAGCACTTGCGCCCTCGATGTCGAGCGCCTCGATGCCAGGACCATCGGCCGCGTGCACGGCCGCGACGGGCACCCCTACATCGACGGCGTGATCTGCGCCAAGGTCGCGCGCTACGCCGAACGGGTGCATCATCCCGACCGCCTGACCCGGCCGCTGCGCCGGGTCGGCGCCAAGGGCGGCGAGTTCGCGCCGATCGACTGGGAAGACGCGCTCGACCTGGTCGCCGAGCGTTTCACCCAGGCGGCGCAGCGCCTGGGCAGCGAAACGGTATGGCCGTACTACTTTGCCGGCACCATGGGCTTGGTGCAGCGCGACGGGCTGAACCGGCTGACCCACGCGATGAAATACTCGCGCATGCTGGGCAGCATCTGCACCACGCCGGCGCGCACCGGCTATCGCGTCGGTGCCGGCTCGATCCGCGGCGTCGACCCGCGCGAGATGGCCGAGAGCGACCTGATCGTGATCTGGGGCGGCAACCCGGCGGCGACGCAGATCCAGGTGATGACCCACGCTACCCGGGCGCGCAAGAACCGCGGCGCCAAGATCGTCTGCATCGACCCCTACCGCACGGCGACCGCGGCGGCGGCCGATCTGCACCTGCCGCTGCGCCCGGGCACCGACGGGGCGCTGGCCTGCGCGGTGATGCACGTGCTGTTCACCGAGGGCTTCGCCGACTGGGACTACCTGCGCCAATACACCGACGTGCCGGAGCGGCTGCAGCAGCACCTGAGCACGCGCACCCCGGCCTGGGCGTCCGCGATCACCAGGCTCGACGAACAGACGATCCTTGACTTCGCGCGGCTGTACGGCGCCACCAAACGGTCCTACCTGCGCCTCGGCTACGGCTTCACCCGCTCGCGCAACGGCACCGCCAACATGCACGCGGCGTTGTGCCTGCCGGCGGTCAGCGGCGCCTGGCAGCATCCCGGCGGCGGCGCGCTGTATACCAACGTGTCGCTGTATCCGCTCGACTTCACGATCAATCAAGGGCTCGACGTGATGGACCCCGACACCCGCATCCTCGACATGTCGCGCCTCGCCGAGGTGTTGGTCGGCGAGGAGGCGGCGCTGGAGGGCGGCCCGCCGGTGACCGCGATGATCATCCAGAACACCAACCCGCGCGCGGTCGCGCCGGACAGCAACAAGGTGCACCGCGGCTTCGCCCGCGACGACCTGTTCGTCTGCGTGCACGAGCAGTTCATGACCGAGACGGCGCAATGGGCCGACGTGGTGCTGCCGGCGACGACGTTCCTGGAGCACGACGACATCTACACCGCCAGCGGCCACACCTATCTGCAGGTCGCGCGCAAGGTGATCGAGCCGCTCGAAGGCTGCCGCACCAACCACCAGGTGCACCAGGGCCTGGCGAAACGTCTCGGCGCCGAGCATCCCGGCTTCGCCATGAGCGAGTTCGAGATCATCGACACGATGCTGACCGACGAGCGCTTCTGGGACGCCGCGACCAACCACGCGGGCGGCGGCCAGGACATGGTGCTGAGCTGGGAGAAGAGCCACTTCCTGGACGGCTTCGACCACCCCGACGGCAAGTTCCGCTTCGCGCCCGATTGGATCGCCGAGGGCCCGGCCGGAGCCGACATGCCCGAACTGCCCGATCACATGTCGTCGATCGAGGAGTCCAGCGACGAGACCCCGTTCCGCCTGGTCACGGCGCCGGCGCACGACTACCTGAACACGTCATTCACCGAGACCCCGACGTCGCAGAAGAAGCAGGGCAATCCGAAGGCCTTCCTCAATCCGGAAGATGCCGCGCGGCTGGGCGTCGGCGACGGCGACCTGGTGCGCCTGGGCAACGCGCGCGGCACGGTGCTGCTGCATGCGGCGCTGCGCAAGGGCCAGCAAGCGGGAGTCACCGTGGTCGAGAGCGTCTATCCAAACGCCGCCTTCATCGAGGGCGTCGGCATCAACGCCCTGACCGGCTCGGACCCGATCCCGCCGGCCGGCGGCGCCGCCTTCCACGACAACGCGGTGTGGGTCCGCGCCGAATGATGACGAGGACATCGGGCGGTTGCCGAACGTCCGCGCCTCGACCATAATCCGGCCCGATTCCGCAACAGCCCGGGGGGACGAGACCGTGAGCTTGCAGGAAACCCGAGGCGCCGAGACGCGCCACGACTGGACCGTCGAACAGGCCGAGGCGCTGTTCGCGCTGCCATTCAACGACCTGATCTTCCAGGCCCAGACCGCGCACCGGCGGCATTTCGACGCCAATTCGGTGCAGCTGTCGAACCTGCTGTCGATCAAGACCGGCTCCTGCGCCGAGGACTGCGCCTACTGCCCGCAGTCGGCGCATCACAATGCCGATCTGGAGGCCGAAAAGCTGATGGACGTCGAGGCCGTGGTCGCCGCCGCCGAGCAGGCCAGGGCCGGCGGCGCCAGCCGCTTCTGCATGGGCGCGGCCTGGCGCAATCCGCACGAGCGCGACATGCCGGCGCTGCGCCAGATGGTCGAGCGGGTCGGCGCGCTGGGCCTGGAGACCTGCCTGACGCTGGGCATGCTGACCGAGAAGCAGGTCGCCGACCTGAAGGACTCCGGGCTCGACTACTACAACCACAACATCGACACTTCCGAGGAGTTCTACGACCAGATCATCACCACGCGCAGCTTCGCCGACCGGCTGGAGACGCTGGAGAACGTGCGCCAAGCCGGCATAAAGGTGTGCAGCGGCGGCATCGTCGGCATGGGCGAGTCGAGACAGGATCGCGCCGGCATGCTGGTCACCCTGGCGACCCAGCCGGCGCATCCGGAAAGCGTGCCGATCAACATGCTGGTCAAGGTCGAGGGCACGCCGCTGGCGGATCAGCCGGACCTCGATCCGCTCGAATTCGTGCGCACCATCGCTGTCGCCAAGATCATGATGCCGGCCTCGGTGGTGCGGCTGTCGGCGGGGCGCGAGCAGATGTCCGACGAGTTGCAGGCGCTGTGCTTCCTCGCCGGCGCCAGCTCGATCTTCGTGGGGACAAAATTGCTGACCACCGGCAACCCGCTGCCCGAGAAGGACGCCGGCCTGCTGCGCCGGCTCGGCCTCAACGGATCGGCCGAGGCGGCGGTAAATTAGTCAGCAATATCATGAACAAAACCAAGGCAACATGACCCAGCACATGAACGGCCGCGCCCACATCGTGGTGATCGGCAACGAGAAGGGCGGCAGCGGCAAGTCGACCACCGCCATGCATCTGATGGTGTCGCTGCTGCGCATGGGCCGCACGGTGGCGGCGCTCGACCTCGACCTGCGCCAGCGCAGCCTCGGCCGCTACATCGAGAACCGCCGCGCCACCGTCGAGGAGGACGGCCACCCGCTGCCAGTGCCGACCCTGGCCGAGGTCGCGGTGTCCGATTGCCCCGATCCGGAGACCGCGGCGGCCGAGAACCACGCCCACATCGAGGGCCTGGTCGAGGACCTGTCGGGCCGCCACGACGTCGTCGTCATTGACACGCCGGGCAACGAAACGGCGTTGTCGCGCTCCGGCCATTCCTTCGCCGACACCCTGATCACGCCGCTGAACGACAGCTTCGTCGATCTCGACGTGCTGGCCAAGGTCGACCGCGAGACCCTGTCCATCGCCGGTCCGAGCCACTACGCGCAGATGGTCTGGGAGCAGAAGATGGAGCGCGCCCGGCGCGACGGCGGCTCGGTCGACTGGATCGTCATGCGCAACCGGCTGAGCAGCCTGGACGCGCGCAACAAGCGCGAGATGGAGCGCCTGATCGGCGAACTGGCGCGGCGCATCGGCTTTCGCACCGTGCCCGGTTTCGGCGAGCGGGTGATCTACCGCGAGCTGTTCCACCGCGGCCTCACGCTGATGGACCTGCGCGACCTCGCCGGCGACGTTTCGCTCAGCATGTCGCACCTGGCGGCGCGCCAGGAGGTCAGGGCACTGGTTGAAGCGGTCCGTCTGCCCTAAATTAATAGGGAAGGACAACAGAGAACGGATCGCCCGCCGCATGGCCGACGACAACCTGCCGAGCAAGAAATCGAGCACCACCGACGTCGACGCCTTCCTGGCCAAGGTCGCGGCGACCCCGGTGACCAAGGCGCCGGGGCAGCGCGGCCGCCTGCTGTTCGCCATGGACGCGACGGCCAGCCGGCAGCCAACCTGGGACCGCGCCGCCAACATCCAGGGCCAGATGTTCGAGGAGACGGCGGCGCTGGGCGGGCTCGAGCTGCAACTCGCCTTCTTCCGCGGCTTCCGCGAGTTCAAGGTCAGCAAGTGGGTGACCGATTCGGCGCACCTGCTGCGGCTGATGACCTCGGTGTTCTGCATGGCCGGGCACACCCAGATCGGCAAGGTGCTGTCGCACACCATCAACGAGACCGAGAAGAAGAAGGTCGACGCCCTGATCTACGTCGGCGACTGCGTCGAGGAGGACGTCGACAACCTCGGCCACCTGGCCGGCAAGCTCGGCCTGATGGGCGTGCCCGCGTTCGTGTTCCACGAGGGCGGCGACCCGGTCGCCGGTTTCGCCTTCAAGCAGATCGCCAAGCTGACCGGCGGCGCCTACTGTCCGTTCGACGCCAGCAGCGCGCAGACCCTGCGCGACCTGCTCAGCGCCGTCGCCGTGTTCGCCGCCGGCGGCCGGCCGGCGCTGGAGGACCTGGCCAAGAAGAAGGGCGGCGAAACCCTGTTGATCGCGGACCAGATGAAGAGGCGGTAGGTGTTTCCGTATCTGATTCTCGGCATCGCCCTGCTCGCTGGCCTGTTCCTGTTCGGCCGCTGGTACGCCGGCGCCGATCCCAAGACCATCACCAAGGTGCTGAAATGGGTGCTGATCGCGATCGCCGCCCTGCTGGTGGTGTTCTTCATCGTCACCAGGAGCTTCAATTTCCTGCTGTTCGCCGGTTTCGTGCTGCTGCCGCTCTTGATGCGCATGCGCGCCGCCTGGCAGCGGGCCAAGGCCTTCACCCGCATGGCCTCGGGCGGCAAGACCGGCGGCCAGACGTCCGAGATCGAGACCCGCTTCCTGCGCATGAGCCTGGATCACGACAGCGGCACCATGTCCTGCGTCGTGCTCGAGGGCACGCACCAGGGCAAGGACCTGGAGCAGTTGACCCAGCAGCAGCAGATCGACCTGCTGCGCACCTGCTGGGAGGAGGACGCCAAGTCGGCGCAGGCCCTGGAGGCCTACCTCGACCGCATGCATCCGGACTGGCGCGAGCAGGCCCAGTACGGCGGCGAAGGCTCCGGCGGGGCCGGCGGCGGCGACGGATTCGCCGATGCCTCGATGTCGCGCGCCGAGGCCTACCGCATCCTCGGCCTGGAGGAGGGCGCCGACACCGCCGCGGTCAAGGAGGCGCACCGGCGGCTGATGGCGGCGATGCATCCCGACCACGGCGGCTCGACCTACCTGGCGGCGAAAATCAACCAGGCCAAGGAGGTTCTGCTGGGCGAGGGTTGAAGTACCTTTGAAACATTCGGGTGCTACCTCACCAGTCCATGTTGCAGACGCGATTTCACTTGAAGGCCGGCGGGACCTCTGGCAGAAGGATCCTAGCGATTCCGCGCGATGACAGCCGTTTTTCTCTAGCCGACGACAACAAAGGGGGCGTCCTATGAGCCAGGCAGTACGCAAAGCGGTATTTCCGGTCGCCGGGCTGGGCACCCGGTTCCTTCCCGCCACCAAGGCGATGCCGAAAGAGATGCTGACGATCGTCGACAAGCCGCTGATCCAGTATGCGCTGGAGGAGGCCCGCGATGCCGGCATCGAGGAGTTCATCTTCGTCACCGGCCGCGCCAAGAGCGCCATCGACGATCACTTCGACCACTGCATCGAACTCGAGCAGGTCTTGCAGGAACGCGGCAAGACCGAGGCGCTGAAGACCGTGACCGCCTGGATGCCCGAGCCGGGCAGCATTTCCTACACCCGACAGCAGCAGCCGCTGGGCCTCGGCCACGCGGTCTGGTGCGCCCGCCATTTCGTGCACGACGAGCCGTTCGCGGTGCTGCTGGCCGACGACCTGATCATGGCCGAGCCGGGCTGTTTGAAGCAGATGGTCGAGGCGCACGGCGACCTAGGCGGCAACATCGTCGCCGTCGAGGACGTGCCGCGCGAGCACACCAACCGTTACGGCATCCTGAATGTCGAACACGACGACGGCCGCGTCGCCCGGGCCAAGGGGCTGGTCGAGAAGCCGGATCCGGCGGAGGCACCATCGACCCTGTCGATCATCGGCCGCTACATCCTCGACGCCCAGGTCATGGAACACCTGGCCCGCCACGAGCGCGGCGCCGGCAACGAGATCCAATTGACCGACGCCATGGCCAAGACCATCGGCGACGTGCCGTTCCACGGCTACCGCTTCGACGGCAAGCGATTCGATTGCGGCAGCAAGATCGGTTTCGTCGAGGCCAACGTCGCCTTCGCGCTGGCGCGCGAGGACATGCGCGAGCGGTTGCGCGGCGCGCTGGTGAACTATTGTTAGGGAAGCCGTTGTTAAGAAAGCCATGCTAACCTGCCGCTCGGACATCGATCCCTGCGAGACCGGATCCAACAAGCTTTTAAGAACTGAAGGAACACAACGAACATGCGGATAGCGATGATCGGCACCGGATACGTCGGACTGGTTTCGGGTGCCTGCTTTTCCGAATTCGGCATCGACGTGGTCTGCGTCGACAAGGACGACTCGAAGATCGAGGCCCTGAACGGTGGCGAGATTCCGATCTTCGAGCCCGGCCTCGATGACCTGGTCGCCAACAACGTGCGCGCCGAGCGCCTGTCGTTCACCACCGACCTGAAGAAGGCGGTCAGGGCGGCCGACGCCGTGTTCATCGCCGTCGGCACGCCGTCGCGGCGCGGTGACGGCCACGCCGACCTCAGCTACGTCTACGCCGCCGCCGAGGAGATCGCCGAGGCGATGGACGGCTACACCGTCGTGGTCACCAAATCGACGGTGCCGGTCGGCACCGGCCGCGAGGTCGAGGAGATCATCGCCAAGAGCCGCCCGGACGCCGAATTCGACGTCGTGTCGAACCCGGAATTCCTGCGCGAGGGCTCGGCGATCAACGATTTCATGCGCCCCGACCGGGTTGTCATCGGCACCCATTCCGAACGCGCCCAGGAGGTGATGCGCCAGGTCTACCGGCCGCTGTACCTGATCGAGACGCCGATCCTGTTCACCTCGCGCCAGACCTCGGAGCTGATCAAGTACGCCGCCAACACCTTCCTGGCGACCAAGATCACCTTCATCAACGAGATCGCCGACCTGTGCGAGAAGGTCGACGCCAACGTGCACGACGTCGCCCGCGGCATCGGCCTGGACGGCCGCATCGGCCGCAAGTTCCTGCACGCCGGTCCGGGGTACGGCGGTTCCTGTTTCCCCAAGGACACGCTGGCGCTGGTGCGCACGGCGCAGACCGAGGGCAGCCCGCTGCGCATCGTCGAACAGGTGGTCGAAATCAACGACGCGCGCAAGAAACAGATGGCGCAGCGGGTCATCGATGCCTGCGGCGGTTCGCTCGACGGCAAGACGGTTTCGGTCCTCGGCGTCACCTTCAAACCGAACACCGATGACATGCGCGATGCGCCCAGCCTGGACATCCTGCCGGCCTTGATCGCGGCCGGTGCCACCGTGCGCGCCTACGATCCCGAGGGCATGAAGGAAGCGCGCGAGATGATCGACGGCGTGATCTGGTGCGACACCGCCTACGAAACCATGGGCGGCGTCGACGCGGTGGCGATCCTGACCGAGTGGAACGAGTTCCGCGCGCTCGACCTGGAGCGGGTCAAGGCGCTGGCCAAGGAGCCGGTGATGGTCGACCTGCGCAACATCTACAAGCCCGACGACATGGCCGGGCAGGGCTTCCACTACCACTCGATCGGCCGCCCGTACATCCAGCCGGGCACGGAATAGCACAGCAGGGGACAGCAGCACGATGAGTGCAGCACATCAGTTCGACCGCACGATCCTGCGCGAATACGACATCCGCGGCATCGTCGGCGAAACCCTGGGCGCCGCCGACTACCGCGCCATCGGGCACGCCTTCGGCTCGATGGTCGCGCGCGACGGCGGCAGCAGCGTCGCCGTCGGCTACGACGGCCGCCTGCATTCGCCGGAGATGGAAGCGGCGGTGGTCGAGGGGCTGGCCGCCTGCGGGCTCAAGGTGCTGCGGGTCGGACGCGGGCCGACGCCGATGCTGTACTACGCCAGCCACGTGCTCGACGCCGACGGCGGCATGATGGTCACCGGTTCGCACAACCCGCCGGAATACAACGGCATCAAGATGCTGCGCCGGGGCAAGTCTTTCTACGGCGACGACATCCAGGCGCTGGGCGCGCTGGCCGCCGCCGGCGACTACGTCTCGGGCGACGGCGAGGTGCTCGACCACCCGATCGGCGACGAGTACGTCGCGCGCATGGCCGGCGACTACCACGGCACCAAGGAACTCAAGGTCGCCTGGGATCCGGGCAACGGCGCCGCCGGCGAGATCCTGCAGAAGCTGCTGCGCAAGATTCCCGGCGAGCACATCGTCTTCAACGACGTCATCGACGGCACCTTTCCGGCCCACCATCCCGATCCGACCGTGGAGGAGAACCTCGTTCAGCTGAAGGAAGCCGTGGCGCGCGAGGGCTGCGACGCCGGCATCGGCTTCGACGGCGACGGCGACCGGATCGGCGTGATCGATTCCCAGGGCCGGGTGCTGTGGGGCGATCAGCTGATGGTGATCCTGTCGGAAGAAGTGCTGGCCGACCAGCCCGGCGCCACCATCATCGCCGACGTCAAGGCCAGCCAGGTGTTCGTC
>Ga0209785_1000338_pt1 | contig 15071 bp, 12 predicted proteins | sample WorMetG1BERMUDA2_FD_187403 | JGI IMG/M metagenome (GOLD analysis project Ga0209785, IMG submission 187403) | Marine gutless worms symbiont microbial communities from Max Planck institute for Marine Microbiology, Germany - Inanidrilus... ...
AAGGCACTCCGGAAACAGCGTCGCTTGGTCCCGTGCCACCCCTTCTACAAAACGCTTCATCCGATCCCCCGCAAAGACTGCACGGGAATCCTAAACGTATTCGCGTTTTCACACAGCCAGGGTCAACTGGCGGCCCACCACAGCGCAGGCGTTGATCCGGCAGTCATCGCCGACGCAATAGGGACGATCTTTGGCGCCGGAGAAATCGGTGCCGGAGGTGCACAATGAACCGTAACTTCGAAACATGTACAATCGCCGTCCTCGTCATCCTCGCCTTCGCCGCTTGCGATAAGTCGGACTCGGCCGGCGATCTCGCAAGCAGAACGGCTGTGAGTATTGCCCAGGCGAGCACCTACTTGCAGACCCTGAGCGCTGCCGCCGAAGATACGGCATCCACGCGTGCGCGACATGTGGCGCGACTAAAAGCGCAGGTCCGAGCGGTCCGCAATCGTCACGGTCTTGATATTGCACTTATGAGGCGCACGGGCGATGCGACCAACCTCGACCACAAGGACGCCATTTTGCAGTGGGTGATCGAGGCCCGCGCCACTGCCCACGGGATGTCCGTAGAAGAATTCACGACGGCAACAAGGGAGGGTTCCTTCGATCTTATTTCCACCAACATCAAAGCTGTGATGGACGACTTGGAAAACCTGGACCACAAAACCCAGGGTCTAATTCAGGTCGCGAACTCGTTGGTGGAGTTGAGCAAGAAGGACGACGTCAACGCGCAAGCTCGGTATCTGTTCCTTCACCTAAGCGAAATCCGCTTGGAGTTGGATGCCCGGATGATTGAATCGCGTGCCATGGCTAAGCGCGCCAAGGCCAATGCCGACGACGCGACGTCGGGTGCGCGAGTCGCAGTCGCAAATCAGGACTGTAGACGACGGTATCGGTGGGGACATTCCGGTCTTCGTCGCCGCGCCGGTGAGAGCTCTTCGCGGAGCCGGGAAACCGTACCTTCAAACGAAACGGGCTCCCATCGTCGGGAGCCCGTTTCGTTTGGCTGGGGGACCTGGATTCGAACCAGGACTATCCGGGTCAGAGCCGGAGGGTCTACCGTTAACCTATCCCCCAAAACGCCGCCCAAACGCTGGTGCGCGGGACCGCCGGTTCCAAGACCAGCGTATCGACGATCACACTCGTCGGCACGCTGGTCAAGCCCGCGCGGCGCATGAGCGGAACCGCCTTCGCATGAATCGGCCCAAGTCGTTTCATAAGCGCGGCGGCATAGCATGCCCCATCCGGCAAGGGTAGCCGGTTGTGGTCCCCCGCAGACGGTTCGCCTTCCTCTCCCATGCCCGGCTTTGGTAAACAGAAAGGTCACCAACCGCCGCGGCCGGGCGACCCCGGCAACCGACGGCGGACGAACACCGGGAGGAACGGCCGCGTGCGACCCGCCGCAGACCACCGAAGACCGCGACCTACGGCGCCGTCGATCTCGGCACCCACAACTGCCGCATGCTGATCGCCGAACCGGCCCCGGGCCGGAGCTTCCGGGTGGTCGGCTCGTTTTCCCGCGTCGTCCGGCTCGGCGAGGGCCTGAGCGCCAGCGGCCGGCTTTCCGAGCCCGCCATCCGCCGCGCGGTCAATGCATTGAAGGTCTGCGCCGGGAGGCTCCGCGGCGCCCGGGTCCGAAACGTCCGCGGCGTCGCCACCGAGGCCTGCCGCCGCGCCGCCAACGGCCCGGCGTTCCTCGCCCGCGTCGAGTCCGAAACCGGGCTGGCGCTGGAGCCGATCACGCCGGACGCGGAGGCGCGGCTGACGCTGGACGGCTGCACGCCGCTCCTGGACCCGGCGTTCCCTCGGGTGCTGCTGTTCGACATCGGCGGCGGATCGACCGAGGTGAGCTGGATCGCCCACGAACGCCCCGGCGACCGGGCGCGCATCCTCGGTACGGTCTCGCTGCCCCACGGCGTCGTTTCCTTCGCCGAGCGTTTCGGCGGCGACGCCGTCGACCCCGGCGCTTTCGCCGAGATGGCGGACATCGTCCATGGCCTCCTGGAGCCCTTCGATGCCGCTCACGACATCGGCCGCGCCGTCGCCGCCGACGAGGTGCAGCTGATCGGCACATCAAGGACGGTGACCACCCTCGCCGGCGTCTATCTTGGGCTTCGGCGGTACGCCCGGACCCGCGTCGACGGCCTCGCCATGAATTTCGACGACGTCGCCCGGGTCAGCGCCCAGCTCGCCGACACCGACTGGCAGCAGCGCGCCGACAACCCGTGCATCGGCCCGCAGCGCGCCGACCTCGTCGTCGCCGGCTGCGCCATCCTCGACGCCGTCTGCCGGCGCTGGCCGGTGGGCCGGCTGACGGTCGCCGACCGCGGCATCCGCGAGGGCCTGCTGATGGGCATGATCGATGGCGGCGACGGCCGGCGGCCCGTTGGCGGGGGCTGGCGTGGCGAAAGGGCGCGGGGGCAACGACCCGACCGGCAAGCGGCGGGCGGCGGTGCGGGTGAAGACGGCGCGAAGGCGCAAACCCTCGTCGACCCGCTGGCTGCAGCGCCAGCTCAACGATCCCTATGTCGCCGAGGCCAAGCGGCGCGGCTACCCCTCCCGCGCCGCCTTCAAGCTCATCGACCTGGACGACCGGTTCCATGTCCTGAAGCCGGGGGCGCGGGTCGTCGACCTGGGCGCCGCGCCCGGCGGCTGGACGAAGGTCGCCGTGGAGAGGACGCGAGCGGATCAGGGCGGCGGCCGGGTGGTCGCCCTGGACGTCAGCCCTATGGACCCGGTGCCGGGAGCCGAGGTCCTCGTCGGCGACATTTTGGACGTGGAGGCGCCCGAGCGCTTGAAGGCCACGCTCGGCGGGTCCGCCGACGTGGTGCTCAGCGACATGGCGGCCCCGCCCACCGGCCACGCCGCCACCGACCACCTGCGCATCATGGGACTGGCCGAGGCCGCCCTCGCCTTCGCCTACGAGGTCCTGGCGCCGGGCGGCGCCTTCGTCTGCAAGGTCCTGCAGGGCGGCACCGAGGCCCAGATGCTGGCGGCGATGAAGCGGCGATTCGCCTCCGTTCGCCATGCCAAACCGCCGTCTTCGCGCGCCGAGTCCGCCGAGCTCTACGTCGTTGCCCAGGGGTTCCGCCCGGCTGCGGACGCGTAGCCCTCACCCGCCGGGCAAACACCTTGGCACTCCGGGCGCGTGGTGTATGATACGCGGCCATCCGGACACGGAGGCGGCATGACCATCGACGAGGCGTTGGCGTTCGACGACGTATTGCTCGTCCCCGCCGCGTCCAGCGTGCTGCCGACGCAGGTCGACACCACGTCCCGGCTTACCCGCTCCACCCCCCTCGGCATCCCGCTGATCTCGGCAGCCATGGACACGGTCACCGAAAGCGCGCTGGCCATCGCCATGGCCCAGGCTGGCGGCATCGGCGTGATCCACAAGAACATGTCGCCCGAAGCCCAGGCCAGCGAGGTCCGCAAGGTCAAGAAGTTCGAGTCGGGCATGGTCGTCGATCCGATGACCATTCATCCCGAGGCGACCCTGGCCGATGCGCTGTCGCTGATGAAGGCACACAAGTTCTCCGGCGTGCCGGTAGTCGAGAACGGTAGCGGCCGCCTCGCCGGCATCCTCACCAATCGCGACGTGCGATTCGCCACCGACACCGAGCAGATGGTCAGCGAGTTGATGACCCGGAACACGCCGGAGAAGCCGCTGGTCACGGTGCGTGAAGGCATCGATCGCGAGGAGGCCAAGCGCCTGCTGCACCAATATCGCATCGAAAAGCTGCTGGTCGTCGACGACGACTACCGGTGTGTCGGCCTGATCACCGTGAAGGATATCGAGAAGGCCGACCGCTTCCCCACCGCCTGCAAGGACGAACAGGGCAGGCTTCGGGTCGGTGCCGCCGCCGGCGTCGGCGAAGACGGGCTCAGGCGGGTCGAAATGCTCCTGGAGGCCGGCGTCGATGTCGTCGTCGTCGACACCGCCCACGGCCATTCCGCCGGCGTCGTCGCGGCAGTCGAGAACATCAAGCGGGCCAGCAACTACGCCCAGGTGGTCGCCGGTAACATCGCCACCGCCGACGGCGCCAAGGCGCTGATCGATGCCGGCGCCGATGCGGTCAAGGTCGGCATCGGACCGGGGTCCATCTGCACCACCCGCATGGTCGCCGGTGTCGGCGTGCCGCAGTTCTCGGCCATTGTCGACGCCGCCAGCGTCTGCCGCGACGCCGATGTGCCGCTGGTCGCCGACGGCGGCGTCAAGTTCTCCGGCGACTTGGCCAAGGCCATCGCCGCCGGCGCCGACTGCGCGATGATCGGCTCGCTGTTCGCCGGCACCGACGAGAGTCCCGGCGAGGTGCTGCTCTACCAGGGCCGCTCTTACAAGTCATACCGGGGCATGGGCTCGATCGCGGCGATGACCCAGGGATCCGCCGACCGCTACTTCCAGCAGGAGGTCGCCGACGGCCTCAAGCTGGTGCCCGAGGGCGTCGAAGGCCGGGTGCCCTACAAGGGACCCGTCGGCACCGTCATCCACCAGCTCGTCGGCGGGCTCAGCTCGGCCATGGGCTACACCGGCAACCGCACCATCGCCGAGATGCAGCGCAACTGCACCTTCCGCCGCAGCACCACGGCGGGCCTGCGCGAAAGCCATGTCCACGACGTCACCATCACCCGCGAAGCACCCAATTACCGGGTCGCCGACTGATACCGCCGCGAGGCGGCGATGACACCGGCGGCAAGAGTCCAGGCGGCCCTCGAGCTCTGTGCCCGGATCGAGGCAGAGAAGATCGGGGCCGACGCCGTCATCGAAGGGTATTTCCGCTCCCGCCGCTACGCCGGCGCCAAGGACCGCCGTGCCGTCGCCGACAGGGTCTATGACCTTCTGCGCCGGCGCGCCCGCCTCGACTGGTGGATCGCCCAAACCCGAGACGATCATCCGCCGTCAGATTTCGGCCGGGCGCGGATGATCGCCGCCGTGGTCCTCGCCGACAGCGCGTCTGAGAATGCCGTCGCCGAGCTGTTTAACGGCAGCCGCCATTGCCCCGCGGCGCTGGACGACCGCGAACGCACCCTGGTGAACGCGCTCTGCGGCCGGTCGCTGGACGATGCGGCGATGCCGGATTGGGTGCGCCTGGAAGTTCCCGAGTGGATGTGGCCGGAGCTGCGCGGCACATGGGGCGACCGCCTTCCCGCCGAAGCCGCCGCGCTCAACCATCCGGCACCCCTCGACCTGCGCGTCAACACGCTCCGCGCCAGCCGCGACGAGGCCCGGCGCTCGCTGTCCGCCGACGGCATCGACGCCGAGCCGACACCCATTTCGCCGGTGGGCCTCCGGGTTCCGCGCGCAAGGGTGCGCATCGGCGGCACCGCGGCTTTCCGCAACGGCCTCGTCGAGGTCCAGGACGAAGGCTCGCAGATCATCGCCCTGCTGACCGACGCCCGGCCGGGGATGACGCTGGTCGATTTCTGCGCCGGCGCCGGCGGCAAGACCCTGGCATTGGCGGCCAGCATCGGCGAGGCCAATGGCGAAGAGAGTGGCGGAGTCATCGCCTGCGACATCTCCGCCAGGCGCATGCAGCGGATGACGGTTCGGCTGCGCCGGGCCGGCACTCGCAACGTCCACCGCCGCGTGCTGGCTTCCGAACGCGACCCGTGGATCGCCGAGAACGCCGGGTCGGCCGACCGCGTGCTGCTCGACGTGCCCTGCACCGGCACCGGCACCTGGCGCCGCCATCCCGAGGCCAAGTGGCGCCTGACCCCCGGCGCCGCCCGCGCCGCCGTCGAGCGCCAGCGCCAGATCGTTTTGAGCGCCTGTCGGCTGGTGAAACCGGGCGGCCGGCTGATCTACGCCACGTGTTCCCTGCTGCCGGGCGAGAACGAGCGGCAGGTGGACTGGCTGCCGGCCCGCCGGCCCGAGTTCACGCCCATACCCGTCGGCGAGGTGTGGGCCGAAACCCTCGGCGGTCCCTGCCCGGCAAGCGGCTCGGTGCTGCGGCTGAGCCCAGCGTCCACCGGCACCGACGGCTTCTTCGCCGCGGTATTCAAGCGCCGCGCGGAGTTTCCGGCTCAGGCCTGATACTGGACCGTAAGGAACATCCTTCGACGCGCGTCTGCGCCGCTGCTCAGGATGAGGGTGCAGTTCGTTCTACGCCCAATTCCTCATGCTGAGCAGGCGCGGCAGCGCCGTGTCGAAGCATGTCGACCCGGGAAGTCGACCAGGGCCCACATCGGAAGCGGTGGCGCTACAGCCGGACCTCGACACGCGGCAGGCCGGTGTCGGCGGGATCGAAGGCCGGGCGGCATTCGGAGACGCGTTCGGCGGCGATGCCACGGCCGTCGGCGAGATAGCGGCGGAATGCGACGGTGCGCTTGGCGGCGAGTTCGTGCATCGCCGACTCGGCGTCGCGGGCAATCCGCTCGGGTTCCGGCAAGGCGGTCGCCGGCTCCGCCTCTTTCGCGTCCTTCCCAGGCTTCGCTTCGGCAGGAGCCTTGGCGCCGCTCAGATCCTTGGCCGCTTGTTCGATGACCGCGGCGACATGGGCATCGAGGTCGGCCTTGGTCGCCCGGCCGCAGACCCTGATCGACAGCTTCGGACGTTCGTTCAGCAGCGCGACCACGTCGTCGGTATCGGCACGGCCGGCCTCGTCCAGCGCATCCGAGTTGGGCGCGAAGACCACCGGCGGGAACAGGCCGCCGCCGCTGCCCAGGTCCGACAGCATCCCGGCGATTGCCGTCGGTGGAAACAGTTGCGACAGCACGCCACCAACGGCCTTGCCGATGGCCTCGCTGAGATCGACCTCGGGTTCGGCGACGGTTCCGCCGACCGGCAGGGTGAGCTTGATCCGGCCCTCGTCGTCTTCCAAGAGCCCGACAACCGTCTCGATCGGCGCGCCGACATTCTCCGACAGGCGCTGGGCGTCCTCGGCGCTGAGCGGTTCGAACGCGACGCCCAGAAGGTCGATGTCGGCCTGCCCCTCCAAAGTTCCGGCGTCCGCCTTGCCGGCGGCCTCTACGGTCAGGCGGCCGCTGTCGAGGCGGGTGCCGAACATCCGCTCGGCGTAGGGCGACAACGGGTGAAGCTCGACATTCCTCAACGACGCGGTCAGGTCGAAATCCGGCTCCTCCTTCAGTGGCGCGATGGCCCCGTCGATGCCGACTTCGGCGAACTCGTTGATGGTTCCAAGCAAGTGCACACGCATGCTTCGGTCGGGATCGGCGGTATCGATGCCGCGGACTTCCAGTTCCTTGAACCGGACATCGGAGCCGACGGCCGGCTCGACCGAGCCGTCGCGCAGCGCCACGTGGGCATCACGAAGCTGCAGGTCGAGCAGCCCGACATGCCAGCCGGCCCCCTCTTCCGCTCCGGCGTCCACCGGTTCGGCGCCTTCGGCAGCGGGCAGCAGGCGGACGAGCGGCACGCCGTTGATGGAAAAGGCCCCGTCGGCGGCGCGTTCGATGCGCACATCCAGGCCGCGGACGATCAACCGATCGACAACGAAACGGCGCTGGAACAGCGCGCCCGGGTCATAGGCGAGGCCCAATTCGACCAGCTGTGCCGGCTGCGCGGTGCCGACACGGAACTCGACCGGCCCGACCCACACCTCGCTCGCCCAGACGTCGACTTCGAGCGTCTCGATGCCGGCGGCGTCGATGCCAAGCGCCTGGAGTTCGTCGGCCAGCAGCGACCGCACAACGTGGCTCGGCACGTAGGTGAGCGCCAAGGCGATGAGCGCACAGACGGCGACGATGATAGCAACAACGTGCAGCCCGCGGCGTCTCTGCACGGGCGGTGCCGGGGTTTTCGATTCGGGGGTGCCGCCGTCGGGGGATTCGGTTTTCGGGGTCATTCTCGCCTTCTCGTTCGCTCACTCGCTCCCCCGCGCCGACCAAACGGGGCTTCGACTGCAAATGAAGGTGACGATTGCGGCATCCTCATGGCGTCGCCGCCCCGCACTGGCTGCTGATATAGTCGCAACGGGGGTCCAGGGTAAGGAGCGGATCGATGTCTCAGGAAAACGCGGCCTACGTCGATCCGACGGCGCGTTTTTACGGCGATGTCACCCTCGGTGAGGGCGCCAGTGTGTGGCCGTACGCGGTACTGCGGGCCGAGTCGAACTTCATCCGCATCGGTGCCTTCACCAACATCCAGGACTTCGTCATGGTCCACATCGGCTACACGTCGCCGACCATCGTCGGCGCGTATTGCTTGATCACCCATCACGTCACCTTGCACGGCTGCACCATCGGCGACGACTGCCTGATCGGCATCGGCGCGACGGTGATGGACGGCGCCCAGATCGGCGCCGGCAGCGTCGTCGCCGGCCACGCCTACGTGCGCGAAGGAACGTCGGTGCCGCCCAACTCCATCGTCATGGGTACGCCGGCCAAGGTGGTCGCCACGCGGGACAGCTTCGTCGGCAACCGCCTCAACGCGCATCTCTACCACCGCAATGCCCTGGCCTACGCCCGCGGCGACCACCGCGCCTGGACCGGCCCCGACTACGACGCCTGGTTCGCCGGCATCGAGGCCGAGGTGACCGCCGAACACGCCCGGCGCGGGGACGGTTCGTAGGGCGGGTTCCGTGCAGACGGGCGAGCGGTCGTGGCTGGCGGCGCTGGTGCTGAGCCGCGCGTTCTTCGGGCTGATGTTCATGACCTACGCGGCGTGCCTGCCGGTGCTGACGCGCGAATGGTCGATGACCGGCACGGAGGCGGGTTCCGTGCAGACCGCATTCTCGGGCTGTTTCGCCGTCTCCCTGTTCGTCACCTCGTGGTTTTCCGATCACCTCGGCGCCAAGCGGATCTTCCTGTGGTCCTGCTGGCTTTCCGCCGCCGCAGGGATCGGGTTCGGCCTGTTCGCCCGGTCGTACGAGCAGGCGCTCTTGCTCTATGGCCTCGTCAGCCTCACCCAGGGCGGTTCGTACACGCCGGCGATCATGCTGGCGGTCCAGGAGCTGCCGGCGGAGCGGCGCGGCGCCGGCGTCGGCTGGGTGCTGGCCGGCATGTCGGTGGGATACGTCGGCTCCATCAGCCTTTCCCAGGGGATGATTGCATTTTCCGGCTACGAGGCCGCGTTCATCGCCTGCGCCCTCGGCTCGGTCATCGCCGCGGCGTTCGGTACGGCCGCAGCCCGCCGCGCAGCGAACCACGTCGCAGGCCCGCTGGCGAAGATGAGCCACGCCGCGGTGCTGACCGACCGCCGCTCCGTGCTGCTGACCGTCGGCTACATGGGGCACTGCTGGGAGCTGTTTGGCATGTGGGCCTGGGCGCCGGCGTTCTTGATCGCCAGCCTGGGCGGCCGCTTCGCCCTCGGCGCCGTCGGTGTCGGCATCGCCATCGCCCTCGCCCTGCACCTCTCGGCGTTCTTCGCCTCGTTCACCTTGGGGCAGGCCTCGGACCGCTACGGCCGGCGTGCCGTGCTGCTCGGCGTCGCCGCGGTCGGTGCGCTGTGCTCGTTCGGCTTCGGCTGGTCGGGCGGGCTGTCGCCGGCCCTGCTGCTCGCCTTCGCCGCCGTCTATGGGTTCGCCGCGCTGGGCGATTCCTCGGTGCTGTCGACGGCGATGAGCGAGGCCGTGCCGCCGGCCTACCTGGGCCGCGCGCTGGCCGTCCGCTCGATCCTCGGCATCGGCGTGGGCGCGGTAGCGCCAGTGGCCTTCGGCGTCGTGCTCGACCTCAGCACGCCCGAAACCGGCTGGGGCTGGGCGTTCGTGCTGATGGGCATCGGCGGCCTCATCGCAACGGTCTGCGCCGCCCTGCTGCCGTCGGAGGAGAAGCGGACGGCCGATCACAGCCGGCGCGGGAGCGGGCTCTCCTAGGCGCTGCGCTCACTCAACAGCGGTCCGTGGCACGGCTCGGTTTGCTGTCGCCGTTTGCCCCAATGCCGATGTTCGGCCGAACAGGCGGTTCCTCGCGGACCCGATATAGCCGCTCTGAGACACCGTGATACTATGAATGGTTCATCGCCCGCCGATATGGCAACATTTGTAGTTTTTTGCTCAGAGGTTTTGTCCTCGCCCAGCCGTCAACCATCACGGGTCGGGATTCGAACCGGCCGGTTGGCCCGATTCACGTCGGAGGCTCGTTTCGTGAAGTCCATTGTCCTCGCGTTCTTGACGCTGCTGTTCTCGGCCCATGCCCTTGCCGACACTCCCGTTCGCCTGATGGCGGAGGAGTTCGCCCCCTACCAGTTCTACGAGGGCGATGGGGACGATCGGAGGATCACCGGCATCTCGATCGAGATCGTCCGGGCGATCCAGAAGAAGCTGGGAAACAAGGATGCCATCAAGGTGCTGCCGTGGAGCCGGGGCCTCAAGCTCCTTGCGAAGCACAAGAACAGCGCCCTGTTCTCGACGGCCAGGACGCCCGAGCGTGAAGGGAAATACAGATGGGTCGGGCCGCTCGCCAAGCTCGAGATCGTGTTCTTCAAGAAGTCGGGGAGTGACGTCACGATCCGGTCGATCGAGGATGCCAAGAAGGTCGGGCGGATCGGTGTCACGAAGAACGTCGCGACCCATGAGATCCTGACCAACATGGGATTCACCAACCTCAACGTCATGCAGAGCGGCGCGGACGAGAAGAACCTCGCCCGGCTCGTCAAGGGCCGGATCGACGTTTGGCCGACCGCCTACTACGCAGGCATCTACAGCTCGAAGAAGATGGGCGTCCTGGATCAGGTCGAGTCCATCCCCGATCTTTCGCTGATGACCGGCCACCTCTACATCGCGTTCAACAAGGAGACCGACGACCAGGTCATCTTCCAGTGGCAATCGGCCCTGGATCAGCTCAAGACCGATGGTGTCGTTGACGCCATCCTCAAGAGGTACGATCGATGACTACGGCGATCGGTGGCATCTAGGATTGTGGCCGGTTCTCCGACCATCTTCCGGGGCATCGGTAATGCGGCCCGGCATTGACCAGTCCGTGATCCGCTGGATGCCGTTCCTGGTTCTGTTGCTGGGATTGTGGATGACCGGCGCGGTCCAGGCCGCTGAAGGGCCGGAGGACGGCCAGGCGGTCGCCGATAAGATCGCCGAATTCACCACCAAGCCGATCTACAATCTGGACACCGACCATCTCCTGACGAGTCTCGAGACCTACCTCGAGGAAAGACCGGCGATCAAGGCGCTCACGATCACCGAAACGATCGACGACGAGCGCCTGCTGACCTACTACCGTCAAAGCGGCAAAGCGGTCTACGACCGGCCAATCCCCGACGACCTTCTCAAGCTTCAGCGCTTCACCGCGTTCTCCGTTTTCGAGGGCGAGCAGATCGGGCTTGTCGAGGTCTACTATTCCGGTGCAACCGGCATCCGATTGAGCGAGGAGGAACGGGCCTGGCTGGCCGACCATCCCCGCATCCGTGTCCACAACGAGTCCGACTGGCCGCCCTTCAATTTCGCCGAGAACGGAGCGCCCCGGGGGTATTCGATCGACTACATGAACCTGCTCGCCGAACGCGTCGGGCTCCAGGTCGAGTACGTCACCGGCCCGTCTTGGAACGAGTTCATGGGCATGATGCGGAGCGGCGAGCTCGACATCATGCTGAACATCGTCAAGACGCCGGATCGATTGGAATACCTGCTTTTCACCCCTCCCTATGCCGACAACCCCAATGCCATCCTGAGCCGGCGGGGAGCGTTGTACGAGAACCTCGAACAGCTGTCCGGCAAGACGGTTTCCTTGCCCAAGGGGTTCTTCTTCGAGGAGATCCTCAAACGCGACTTCCCCGATATTGAGCTCAATCTGGTCCGAAACGTGCTCGAAGCCATGAAGGAGGTCAGCTTCGGCCGGGCCGACGCCGCACTCGGCGAACTCGCGGTCCTCAATCACCTGCTCGGCGAACACATGATGACCGATCTGGTGGTTTCCGGCGAAGTGGACCTGGGCGACCCGGAACTGTCTCTCCTGAACATTGCCACACGCGAGGACCTGCCGATCCTTGCCTCCATCCTGACCAAGGGCGTGGAGTCGATCACGTTGAAGGAGCGGCGGGCGCTGCGGGCGAAGTGGCTGGGTGTCGGCGAACGCCGCGAACCCTCGGCGCCAAGCGTTGCTCTGACGCCCGCCGAGAGGGCCTGGATCGAGGCCCATCCAAAGATCCGCTTGGCGCCCGATCCGGACTTTCCGCCGATCGAGTATTTCGACGAGAACGGCGAGTACGTGGGCCTCGCCGCCGACTTGGTGCGGATGATCGCGGAGCGGACCGGGCTCGAGATCGAGATCGTCCGCAAACGCGATTGGGGCGAGGCACTGGAGGCGTTCCGAAACCGCGAAGTGGACATGGCCGGGTCGATGGTGGAGGACGACGACACCCGGCAGTTCATGAACTTCACGACGCGCTATGAGGAGTTCCCCTCGGTGCTGATCGTCCGCAACGATCGGCAGGGCAGCGTCCGGCCGAACCGACCTGGCGTTTGCCGACGCCACCGCGGCGCGGAGCGACTGGCCCGAGCTCATCAGCATTCTTCAGAAAGGTCTCGACAGCATCTCGCAGACCGAGCGCCTGGAATTGACGCGCCGCTGGATCGCGGTCAGCGGTCAAGATGTGGCTGCCGATGCGGCCGAACAGGCAGAGGCTCCACGGGAAACCTCCCAGACCATCCAGGTCTTCGTCGCGTTGAGCGTCGCCCTGTTGGCGGTTTTCGGCCTGATTGCCTTCATCCTCACCCGATCGAAGCAAGGGGGGGATATCGCCGCGTACTTCGGCGCACCCGGGTTCCGATTGGCCATCCTCGCTGGTCTCAGCGTGCTGGTCGCCGTCGTTGCGATCATGAATTGGCTGGCGATCACGGACAGCCGGGGCCGGTCGGTCGAGAAGATCAAACGGGAACTCCAGATCGTCCTTCACACGTCGATCGACGGGCTGAACATGTGGGTCCGCGATCGTGAGGCATTTCTGGAACAGCTCGGCCGGGACCCGAAGCTGGTCGGCATCACGCGCCGGCTTCTCTCGACCGCGCGCGATCCAGAAACGCTCGCGCAAAGCCAGGCTCTCGCCGATGCCCGCGTGTTCTTCGCGTCGAACGAGCTGTTTGGTTCGACCGGGTTCTTCATTATCGCCCCGGACCGCATCAGCATCGGCTCGCGACGGGATGCCAACGTCGGCACACGGAACTTCATCGCCGATATCCGACCTGATCTCATCGATCGGGCATTCGGCGGCGAACCTGTGTTCGTACCGCCGATCCGCTCCGACGTGCAGATCGGCTCGGCATCCGCAGACGCCGACCACCAAAAACCGCTGACCATGTTCTTCGCCGTTCCGATCACCGACCAGAGCGGCGCCGTCCTGGCCGTGCTGACCGAACGTATTTCGCCGTCAGGACCGCTTTCGGAGATTTTGCGTTTCGGACGGATCGGTGAAACCGGCGAGACTTATGCCTTCAACGCGGAAGCGAAGATGGTCAGCGAGAGCCGCTTCATCGATCAGTTGCGGGAGATCGAATTGTTCGACCGCGGCCCCGGGGACTCGCCCGAGATCGACATCCGCGATCCGGGCGGAAATCTGACCGAAGGCTATCAGCCGACGGCACCGCTGGACCAGCAACCCTATACGCTGATGATGGCCGACGCGTTGCGTTTGCGCGAGGAAGGGCCGAACCACGACCACGCTGCCCACGGCCACCGGGGCACGGATCACCCGTACAACACCGATGGATACCGTGACTACCGCGGCGTTCCGGTGGTCGGCGCTTGGACGTGGCTCAAGCATCTCGACTTCGGCCTGACGTCCGAGGTCGATCACGCCGAGGCCTACGCCGACTACCTGCTGTTCCGGCGCAACCTCGTGGTGATCTCCGGACTCGCGACGCTGCTCGCCGTCGGCGCAACCCTGTTCACCTTGTTGCTCGGTCAGCGGGCGCACCGCTCCCTCAGCCGGGCTCGTGACCAGCTTGAGATCCGCGTCGAGGAGCGGACCCACGAACTGGCGGAGAAGGAGGGCCAGCTCAGCCTCGCCATGAACAGCATGTCCGACGGCATGTACATGCTCGACAAGGACATGAGCTACGCCCTGTTCAATGAGCAATACCGGAATTTCATGGACCTCGGTAGCGACCTCATCCACGTCGGCGCGCCGGTCGAGGATGTCATTCGCGCCCATGCCGTGCGGGGCGACTACGGCGACGGCGATATCGACGAGATCGTCGATCAGCGGATGGAAGCACTGGCGAGCAAAGACGCAGGCGAGCGGGAAATGCGGCTCGCTGAAACATCCCGTGTGTTGCATCTGCGCAAGGCCGCGATCGGAGCGGGAGGAGCCGTCGTCACTATCAGCGACATCACTGAACGCATCAAAGCCGAACGGTAGATCAAGGAAAACGAGCAAAAAATCCGACGCATCTTCGAAACGGCGGACGAAGGCATCTGGGTTATCGACAACGACCAGAAGACATTGGAAGTCAATGACGCCATGTGCCGGATCCTGGGCCGCCGGAGCAGCGAAATCTTGGGCCGGGAGCCCTCGGAGTTCGTCGACGAAGACAACGCGATCGTTCTTCGGGAACAGGCGGCGCGACGAAGCCGTCAAGAAGCCGGTGCCTACGAGCTGGCGTTGTCGAGGCCCGATGGCTCCCAGGTGCACTGCCTGTTGAATGCCACGCCAATGTTGGACGAGAACGGCGAGAAGGTGGGTTCCTTCGCCATGGTGACCGACATCATGGAGCGAAAGCTGGCGGAGGAAAAACTGAAGGAGGCCTTCAACGTCATCTCCAGTTCCATCGACTACGCCAGCAACATCCAGCGCTCGCTTCTGCCCAGCGAGGCCTTCCTGGCCGAGGGCCTCGCCGAGCACTTCGTTTTGTGGGAACCGAGAGACGTGGTCGGCGGCGACCTCTACTGGTATCGGCGCTGCAAGGGAGGCTTCATCATCGTGCTTGCCGACTGCACCGGCCATGGCGTCCCTGGCGCATTTATGACCATGCTGGCGACAGGCGCGCTTGACCGCGCCTTGCGGGACTACCCCGATGGGGATCCGGCGCTTCTGTTGCCGGTCTTGGCCGTGTGAAAACGGTCGGGCGGATGCGCTTGTAGCTTGGTTGGCGTCGCTGGGCCTTGGGTTGCGCTGTTTTGGCGCGAAGTGGGGCCTTTTGGAGGGGCTGAGAGCGTCTTTGACA
>Ga0209785_1000341_pt1 | contig 14881 bp, 16 predicted proteins | sample WorMetG1BERMUDA2_FD_187403 | JGI IMG/M metagenome (GOLD analysis project Ga0209785, IMG submission 187403) | Marine gutless worms symbiont microbial communities from Max Planck institute for Marine Microbiology, Germany - Inanidrilus... ...
GCCGCGAGAACCATTGAGGAACTGTGGAGCGCCATCGCCGAAGGGATCGAGAAAGTCACGCCCACCGAATGCGAGAACTTCTTCGCTGCCGCAGGATACGACCAGGATTAAATCGAATCCGCGCTAGACACTTGCACCGCGTCGGAGCCGGGCGTACCGTGCTTGCCGTTTTTCTCCCCCTCTCCAGGCAGTGAAAGGTCCCGCCATGTCGTTCCTCGCCAATCGGCTGAGCAACATCAAACCGTCCGCCACCATGGCCGTCACCGGCAAGGCCCGCGAACTCAAGGCCGCCGGCCGCGACGTCATCGGCCTCGGCGCCGGCGAGCCCGACTTCGACACCCCCGAACACATCCGCGAGGCGGCCAAGGCGGCGATGGACCGGGGCGAGACTCGCTACACCGCCGTGCCCGGCACGCCCGAGCTGCGCAAGGCCATCGCCGACAAGCTGAAGCGCGACAACGGGCTCGACTACACGGTCGATCAGATCTCGGTCGGCTGCGGCGGCAAGCAGACCATCTACAACGCCATCATGGCCACCGTCGATCCCGGCGACGAGGTGATCATCCCGGCGCCGTTCTGGGTCTCCTATCCGGACATCGTGCTGCTCGCCGAGGGCAAGCCGGTGACCATCGACTGCCCGGCCGAGGCCGGCTTCAAGCTGCGCCCCGAGGATCTGGAGGCGGCGATCACGGACCGCACCAAGTGGCTGATCATGAATTCGCCGTCGAACCCGACCGGCGCCGGCTACACGGCGGAAGACCTGCGCGCGCTGGCCGCGGTGCTGGAACGCCACCCGCAAGTCTGGGTGATGACCGACGACATGTACGAGTTCCTGGTCTACGACGACTTCGAGATCACCACCATGGCGCAGGCGGCACCGCAGCTGAAGGACCGGGTGCTGACCCTGAACGGCGTCTCCAAGGCCTACTGCATGACCGGCTGGCGGGTCGGCTACGCCGCCGGGCCGGACGAGATCATCAAGGCGATGAACAAGATCCAGTCGCAGAGCACCAGCCATACCTCCTCGGTCAGCCAGGCGGCGGCGCTGGCGGCGCTGAACGGCCCGCACGACTTCATCCACGCCAACAACCGTGTGTTCAAGGAACGCCGCGACCTTGTCGTCTCGATGCTCAACCAGGCCACCGGCATTGACTGCCCGACGCCGCAGGGCGCCTTCTACGTCTACCCGTCCTGCGCCGGCCTGATCGGCAAGAAGACCCCGGACGGCAAAACCATCGAAAGCGACGAGGATTTCGTCACCTACCTGCTGGAAAGCGAGGGCGTCGCCGCCGTGCACGGCGCCGCCTTCGGCCTGAGCCCGCACTTCCGCGTCTCCTACGCCACCGCCACCGAACTGCTGGAAGAGGCCTGCGGGCGAATCCAGCGGGCCTGCGCGGCGCTGAGCTGACGGCCAACGGGGCGGCCATGTCCGACGATCTCGTCTTCTACTCCCATCCCCAGTCGCGCGGCCGCATCGCGCGCTGGATGCTGGAGGAGGTCGGCCGGCCGTACCGCACCGAGCTGCGCGACTATGGCGCGAACCTGAAGTCGCCGGACTACCTGGCGATCAATCCCATGGGCAAGGTGCCGGCGATCGTTCATGGCGGCGTGGTGGTCACCGAATGCGCCGCCATCTGCGCCTATCTCGCCGATACCTTTCCCGACGCCGGGTTGGCGCCGCCACTTGAGGCGCGCGGGCTCTATTACCGCTGGCTGTTCTTCGCCGCCGGACCGTTGGAGGCCGCCATCGTCAACCGCCGGCTCGGCGTCGAGGTGCCGGGCGAGCAGGAGCGCATGGTCGGCTACGGCCGTTTCGAGCATGTCATGGACACCCTGGCCCAGGCCGTCACCGCGCACGACTATATCGCCGGCGAGAGCTTCACCGCCGCCGACGTCTACGTCGGCGCACACATCGGCTGGGGCCTGCAGTTCGGCTCGATCGAGGCGCGCCCGGGCTTCGCCGACTACTTTGCCCGGGTCAGCGACCGCGACGCCTTCCGGCGAGCGGGACAACTCGACGACGAACTTGCGGAGCGAGTATCGGCGTAAGACTCCTTACTGCCCGCCGTCCGCATTCCCAAAGTCCCTAGAGGTCTCCCATGTCGTTCGAAATGCTGCCGTTCCTTCTCGTTGCCCTGCTGATCGGCGCCATCGCCCCGATCCAGGCCGGGGTCAACGCCACCATCGCGCAGTTCCACGGCCATCCGCTGTACGCGGCGCTGACCAACACGCTGGTCGCCAGCCTGGTGCTGCTGGTGGTGATCCTGTTCCTGCGCCTGCCGCTGCCATTGGTTGCCAATCTGACGCTGGCGCCGTGGTGGGCCTGGACCGGCGGCGTGCTCGGCGCCATCCTGGTCCTCTCCTCGCTGGTGCTGGCGCCGAAACTGGGTGCTGCCGTGTTCGTCTCGACCACCATTGTCGGCACCATGGTGGCGTCGCTGCTGATCGATCACTTCGGGCTGCTGGCCTACAAGCCGCAGCCGATCACGGCGCAGCGCGTGATCGGCGCGGTGATGGTGGTCGGCGGCATGCTGCTGATCCAGTGGAAACGCTGACGCGCCGGCCTAGGCCGCGTGGGTGCGCAACTTGCCCGGATCGTAAATCGGCAGCGGTACGATGGTCGCCGCGGTTTCGAGGTCTCCGCCGGCCAGCCGCAGCTCGGAACCGTCGCCGATGCCGGCCTCGACATGGGCCAGCGCCAGCGACCGGTTCAGCCGGTGCGAAAAGCAGGGGCTGTTGACGACACCGACCGCGCGGCCGTCCAGCGACAGCGTCTCGCCGCCGGCGACCATGTCGTCGTGGTCGATGACCAGGCCGACGTTGCGGATCTTCTCCTGTCCTTCCGCCGCCAGAGCCGCCGCCTTGCCGCGGAAGTCGCCCTTGCTGCGGCTGACGGTGAAGCCGAGGCCGACCTCCCAGGGCGTGTGCGCGTCGGTCATGTCGTAGCCGTAAAACAGCAGCCCGGCCTCGATGCGCAGCTTGTCGAGCGCGGTGAAGGAGCAGGGCACGACGCCGGCGTCGGCGAGCCCGTCCCAGATGTCGACCACCACGTCGGCGCCGGCGAAGATCTCGTAGCCGCGCTCGCCCGAGTATCCCGTGCGCGAGATCCGGCAGGGGCGGCCGAACAGCTCGGCCGGCCGGTGATGGAAGTAGGTCAGCGGGGACAGGTCGTGCGAACAGTGCGCGTTCAGGATCTCCAGCGCCCGCGGGCCCTGCACCGAGATGTCGTGCAGGTCGTCGGTGAACTCGAGGGCGGCGTCGCGCCCGTCGGCACTCGCTTGGAGCAGCGCCATGGTGTCACCCGAGCCGTGCACGATCATCCACTCGCCGCCGCCGTTGTTGGACACGATGGCGTCGTCGGCCATGGTGCCCTGCTCGGTCAGCACGCAGAGGTAGGCCGAGCGGCCGGGTTCGATGCGCGCGATGTCGCGGCTGGTGGCGTGGACGAGCACGGCCGCCGCGTCCGCGCCGCGCAGGAACACCTTCTTCAGCGGCGGCATGTCGAACATGCCGGCGGCCTCGCGCACGGCATCGTGCTCGGCGTTGGGATCGGTGGCGTAGGTCCAGGCGGTGCCCATGCCGTTCCAGTCCTCCAGCCCGGAGCCCAGCGCCCGGTGGCGCTCGGCGAGGGCGGACGTGCGGCTCAATTCCTCGGTCATGTCGTGTCTCCCTTGATTTGTGGTGTCAGTACCAGGCGTCCGGCATCTCGCGCTTGCGCCGGGCGACGAAGTCGCGCAGGGATTCCTCGACGCCGGGATCGATCGTCGGCTCCTGGTACGCCGCCAGCATTTCCGTCCAGCGCCGGTGCGCACGTGTTTCGGCGTCCGGACGGCCCATCTCGCTCCAGGCCTCGAACGGGCCGGCCTCGGCCAACTCCGACTGGTAGTTGGCGGTGGCGAAGTGGCGCAGGGTATGGGTGGTCGAAAGAAAGTTGTCGCCGGGGCCGGCCTCGCGGTAGGCGTCCAGCGCCAGGTCCTCCTCCTCGACCGTCAGTCCCTGCAACAGCCACAGCATCATGCCGCAGTGGTCCAGGTCCATGACGAACTTCTCGTAGGACATGGTCAATCCGCCCTCGAGCCAGCCGGCGGCGTGCCAGACCTGGTTGGTGCCGGACAACAGGGTCGCCCACAGGGCGTCGGCGCTGTCCTGCATGGCCTGGCCGTCGGCGCCGTTGGCGGCGGTGACCTGGCCGCCGCCCGAGCGTACTGGCACGCCGAGCCGGCGGCCGAGTTGCGACAGTGCCATGGTAATCAGGTTGGCTTCCGGGGTGCCGAAGGTGAGCGCGCCGGTTTTCAGGTTCATGGTCGAATGGAAGCTGCCCAGCACGACGGGACATCCCGGACGCACCAGCTGCGCCAAGGCGATTCCGGCCATGCCCTCGGCCAGGGTCTGCGCGATCACCGCCGCCGGCGACACCGGTCCCATGGCGCCGCCGAAGATCGCCGGCGACACCGCGACGCACTGATTGGCGGCGGCGTAGAGGCGCAGCGACGCGGACATGGTGGCGTCGAACACCAGCGGCGAGTTGACGTTGATGTTGGCCTGGATCACCGCGTGCTCGTCCATGAACGCGGCGCCGAACACGAGCCGCGCCATCGCCAGCGAATCGCGTGCCGCGTCGGCCGAGGTCACGCCGCCCATGAACGGCTTCGCCGAAAAGCGCAGGTGGCCGTGGACCATGTCGAGGTGGCGCTTGTTGACCGGCAGGTCGACCGGCTCGCAGACCGTGCCGCCGGAGTGCTGCAGCCAGGGAGTCATTTAGGTCAGCTTGACGAAGTTCTCGAAGTCCTCGAGCGTGGCGTAGCGCCGGCCGCGCGCCAGGTCGGTGACGAAGGGCGAGCCGTAACCGGGCATCAGCACGACGTGATCGCCGCCCAGGACGACGGTGCAGGACGGGTCGCGGCCATGCAACCGGAAGCTCGCGGGCGCCGAGGCGCACAGCGCCCGGGCCTGCCCCGGTTCGAAACGCACGCGCGGGCCCTCGACCCGCGCGCCGGCCCGGCGGAACAATTCGAGCGCGACCTCATCGCCGCGGAACTCGACGCCGATCTGGCTGAGGATCCAGTCGGCCTGCCGCTCCAGCCGCGCCAGCGCTTCCTGGTCGAGGAGCTGGTAGGCGGGGATCCGGCGCGGTCCCGCCGGCGCCAATGTCGGCGCCTCGACCACCGCCATCCTGGCTTTCCGCCCGCGTCGCCGCGTCGGCCCGCCAGGTGTGGAAGTTTGAGGAACTGGATCGATATGTTGGGTCTGCATCGTTCAACCCTCCCGAAACAGGGATGACTGCGCTTAGGTCGGTCAACCACGTAAAATTTTGACTATATCTGCGCCGAACTTGCGTGGCCGACAATCGAAATGATTTGACCCACTCGTTCAAATTATTTAGACGCAAAGAATGCGTTTCCGGCACTACGACAATCTGCGTGTATTTAACGTGGTGGCCCGCCATGGCAGCTTCGCGGCCGCCGCCGAGGAACTGAGCCTGACCAAGGGCGCGGTCAGCTACCAGATCAAGGGGCTCGAGCAGGCGCTCGGCTTTGCGCTGTTCCAGCGCCAGCCGCGCGGCGTCCTGCTCACCGCCAAGGGTCAGGACCTGTGGCACACTAGCCAGGCGGCGTTCGAGAGCGTCGAGCGCCGCATCGACGCCCTGCGCCACGCCGAGGCGCGCACGGTCACGGTCGGCATGAGCACCTACTTCGCCTCGCGCTGGCTGTCGCCGCGGCTGATGGAGTTCACCCGCTCGCATCCGCATGTCCGGCTGCGCCTGCAGCCGACGCTGAACCTGTTCGATCTTGCCGACGAAGGCGTCGACCTGGCCATCCGCTGGGGCCGCGGCGACTGGACCGACGTCGCCATCGAGCCGCTGTTTCCCTGCCCCGCCTTCGCCACCGGCGCGCCCGCAGCGGCGGTGAGGATCGACGAGGTCGGTTTGGCCGAGGCCTTCGCCGGGTTCACGTTGTTGCGCGACCGCGCCGACAGCGCCGCCTGGTCCGACTGGCACGCCGTCGCCGGGCTCGAATACCACGGCCAGGCCGACTCGCTGATCGTGCCCGACCCGAACGTGCGCGTGCAGGCGGTGATCGATGGCCAGGGGGTGGCCCTGCACGACCAACTGGTCGAGCGTGAACTGGCCGACGGGCGCCTGGTCCGGCTGTCGCCGATCCAGCTCGACGACTACGGCTACCATCTCGCTTATCCGGCCGGTGTGCTCGACAACCCGGATGTCGCGGCGTTCGCGGAATGGCTGCTGGGTGTTGGAAGATCAGATATGCGCGGCGTGGTCAGCCGGCCGGGAAGTCCCTGACACGCCAGCGGCGCAGCTTCATCCGACCTGGCTTTCGTCGGCGCCGGAACCGGGTGCGCGGTAGTTGGGATTGAACTCGGCGAACTGATTGAGGCCGAGCCAGCGGGTCAGGTGCCGAGTGTAGACGGCGTGTCCGACGACCTCCACCTCGCCGCGGTCGATGGCGGCCTGCAGCGGCCTGCCGCCCATCCAGACCTCGGTGAAGGCCATCAGCGGCGAGGTGATGTAGACGTCGATGTCGCTCTCCGGAACGCCGTCGCACACCTCCGCCTTGCCGTTGTGAACCTTGATGTACCAGTACGGGTTTTCCGCGAGGTCGTGGAACTTGAACCGCACGACCGTGTCGCCCGACGGCAGCGCCGCCGGATCGATGGTGAAGCTGATGTCGCGGACCAGGCGTTCGGCGTTGAGTTCCTTGTCCGACAGGCTGTCGTAGACGAACCCGACACCCCACTTTCCCATCTCCTGGATGATTGGCAGCATCGCCTTGCCGGCCGGCGTCAGCAGATACTCGAACCCCTTCTGCTGGCGGATCTTGCGGCGGTGGAGAATGCCGCTCGCTTCCAGCGTCTTCAGCCGGGTGTTGAGCAGCGTCGGCGAGATGCCGGGCAGGAACTTCCTGAACTCGTTGAACCGGGTCACGCCGAAATGCATTTCCCGGATGATCTGGATTGTCCAGCGCTCGCCCAGAATGGAGGCGGTCTTGGAGATCGGGCAGAACTCTTCGTAATCGTACATTCTTCAGGCTCACGATTGCGCGCTGGCGAATCCGCCTAAGTACAGAAATTATACTCGATCGTTACAGAACCTACACTACGCCGGTTCAGGCGCCGCTCCTAAGGTTTCGGACGTGGCCGACGGACGCCGTCCCGTGCCACCGGAGAAGATGGGCAGTCCTGCGAGCATCGATCCGATCCCCTGATTCCTAAGGAGCAATTCGACATGTCCGACGTCAATAAGATCGTTATCGTCATCACCCGTGGCCTCGACGACGAGCGCTCGTCCGTGGCCTGGAGCGTCGCCAACGGCGCCATCGCCAGCGACCTCGAGGTCACCATCTTTCTGGTCAGCGCCGGTGTCGACTGGGTGCGCCGTGGTGCTGCCGACAATGCCCAACTCAACCCGCTCGATCAGCCGATGAAGGACATGATCCAAACCGTGATCGAAGCCGTCGGCCAGATCCTGGTCTGTCCGCCCTGCGGCAAAATGCGCGGCTATTCCGAAGCCGACTTCATCGACGGCGTCGACTTCGCCGGCTCGGTGGCGATGCTGGCTGTGGTCAAGGAAGGCGCGGCCACCTTGAGTTTCTGACCGGCGGCGCGGCGCGTTCAGTCGGTCAGGAAATCCCTGAACCGCCGCGCCACCTCATAGGGTTTGACCGTCGGGCGGCCCAGCTCCTTCATCGAGCCGGGCGCGATGCGGGCGTGCAGCAGGTGCGAGCCGGTCGTGTCCAGCGCCGTCGTGACCGCCTTTTCAAATCCGACCAAGTCATCACAACCTGCCCCCGTTGCGTAGCCGCAGGCCAGGGCGGCGGCGGCGAAGTCGACCCCGGGCGAGACGGTCGGTTGGCCGCCGGTCGAGTCGTAGGTGCCGTTGTCGAGCACGATGTGGATCAGGTTGCCGGGCGCCTCGGCGCCGACGGTGGCGAGCGTGCCCATCTTCATCAGCGCCGCGCCATCGCCGTCGATGACCACGACTGGGCGCTCGACGTTCAGCGCCACGCCGAGCCCCATCGCCGCGGCGCAGCCCATCGAGCCGACCTAATAGAGGTGCTGCGGCCGGTCGGCCAGCGTGAACAGCTCGCGCCCGCTCTTGCCGGTGGTGGCGATCAGCGCCGCCGTCTCGGGCAGGCAGGCGAGCAGGCGCTCCAGCGTCGCCATGCGGCTCGGCCGCGTGCCGCCGGCGCACAGATCCAGACGCCGGCCCGCCGGTCTCGCGGCGACGCCCGCGGCATCCAGCGCGGCGTCGGCGACGTCGCCCTTCTGCATGATGAAGGCGAAGGGCAGGCCGGTCTCGTCCATGTGCGCCCGCGCTTCGGCAAGGGCCCCGTCGATCTTGGCCTCCTCGTTCGGAAACGGCGCGTGGGCGACACGGATGACGTCGAGCAGGTCGGGCGTGACATCACCCATCAGTTCGTGCTGCGGCTCGTCGTTGAGCCCCGGGCCGCCGCGCCAGGTGACGATCAGCAGGCTGGGAATGCGGAACGGGAAGTTCAGCGAGGTCAGCGGGTTGACGGCGTTGCCGAGGCCCGAGTTCTGCATCATCACCGCGGTGCCGCGACCCGCGAGCCAGGCGCCCGAGGCGATCGCCACCGCCTCGCCCTCGCTGGCGGCGGCGACGTAGCCGAGGCCGGGATCGCTGATCGCGCGGTTGATGATCGGGGTCAGGAACGGGCAGGGCACCCCGGTGAAGAAGTCGGTACCGGTCTGCTTGGCGGGATCGAGAAAGGCGTCGGCTTTGATCACAGGAAATCCCGGGCGTTGCGCACGTCGCCGGCGACGTCGGCGTCGAGCCACTGGCCGGTGACGTAGACCACCTCGACCGTCTGTCCCTTGTCGATCAGCCGGGTGATCAAGTCAAGCAGGCTGGCTTGCTGCAAGCTGCCGTCGGCGCGCATCGCCGCCAGTTCGTCGCGGACCAGCTGCGCGCCCGCTTCACTGACCTTGGCCAGGCCCATCCATTCGCCGTGCGCCTCGGCGTCGTCGATGTCATGGGCCAGGCGGGCCAGCCTGACCGGCGCGTCGTCGAGCTGCTCGGACCACAAGTCGGGATCGAACGGACGCGAGCAGACCACCAGGTCGCGCACCCAGTGCGGCTGCTCCGACGTGCGCTGGCGCCACAGCGCGTCGACCGTGACCACGATGTCGCCGTCGGCCTCGAGCAGCTGATCCAGGATGTGCTGGCGGAACAGGATGTCGCCGTAGGCGATGACGCAGGGCCCCTCGATCTGCTCGCCGGCGCAGGCCAGGCTCGCCGCCTCGCCGGTGTTGTCGTAGAAGTCGTTGTCGAAGGTGCGAACCTGCGGCAGGTTGATCTTGTCCTTGCGATAGCCGCGCACCACCGAGATGTCGCGCACGCCGCCGTCGCGCAGGGTCTCGACCAGGCGCGCCAGCAGCGGCCGGCCGCGCACCTCGATCATGCACTTGGGCCGCTCGGCGGTGAGCTCGCCCAGGTCGGCGCCGCGGCTGGCCGCGATCAGCACGGCGCGGGTGTCGCCGCCGGTCTGCGGCAGGTAGCGCGCCTCGGCCTCGGCCAGTTCATCGTTGCCGGAGAAGGCGAACACCTCGGCGGCGCTGACGATGCGCTCCTCGACGCCGGCCAGGCTTTCCTCGCGCTTGATCCGGCTGCACACCTCCTGCATCGCGGTGATCGCCGCGCGCATGTTGTGGTTGGCCCAGATCACGGTCGAGATGCCGGCGTCGCGGAACGCCTGGGTCGGCGCCTGGTAATACTTGGTTGGCACCAGCACCACCGGGCCGCGGTCGCCCCATTCGCGCTTGAAGGCCAGCACCTCGTCGGGCGTCGACTGCTTCGAATGGATCAGCACCGCGTCGGCACCGGCGCCGTGGTAGGCCTCGGCCCGGTGCAGCGCCTCGTCCATGCCCCAGCCCGAGATCAGCGCCTCGACGCGGGCGACGATCTGGAAGTCCAGGTCGGTCTGGCTGTCCTTGCCGGCCTTGATCTTGCCGCAGAACTCGTCGATGTCGGCCAGCGGCTGGTTCTCGCCGATGAACGAGTTGGTCTTGGGAAACAGCTTGTCTTCTATGCAGATGCCCGCGATCCCGCGTTGGCACAGCTTGCCGACCACGCGGCGCAGGTTGTTGAAGTTGCCGTACCCGGTGTCACCGTCGACCAGGATCGGGACCGAGGTCGCGTCCGACATGAACTCCAGCACCTCCAGCACCTGGGTCCACGACGCCTCGTTGTTGTCGCGCACGCCCAGCGCCGTCGAGATCGACAGCCCCGAGGCCCAGATTCCGGCGAAGCCGGCGGCTTCGACGATTTTCGCCGACATGCCGTCGTGCGCCTCCATCAGGAACTCGAGCTCGGGCGAGGCCAGCAGCGCGCGCAGCCGCGCCGCCTTGGAGCGGGTGTCGGAACGAGCCCGGAGGTGGGCCTGGGGCTTGGAAGTCATGATCGGCAGCACCGTTCTATTTCGGTTATGTGACCGGTTGGCCGTGTTGGCGATTTCGCAGGTCCCGGGTGTCCGGCAAGCGCTTTCTCGGTGAACCGCCGGGATCGGGAAAAGCCGGTAGAATCAACACTAAAGCGGGCAGGATCGAGTACCGTTTGCCGACAAATTCCACATTTTCGCGCAGGCTCCACAACAACCGATCGAGCGCCGTTAAGCACCTGGTAACGACTCCCGCCTAGCATGGTTGGCATAAAAACAAGGGGAGCAGCGACCGAAGCGATGGAGTACCGGACACCGCCATGGCCTGCCTTGACAGACTGAATGCCTTCGACGGCCTGACCGTCGCCGCCTCGCTGTTCATCGAGCGGCTGGAACGCAACACCGCCGCCGATCCCGACAACGTCGATCCCGATCGGGTCAACCAGGTGCTCGAGATTCTCGACCAGCTGCAGATCGAGTTCGCCCAGCGGCCGTTCGCCGCCAGCGACCTGGAGGCCTGGCTCACCGGCCCCGCTGCGAGCGAGAATGAACCGCGCCAGGTGCGCGGACTGCGAGTCGCGGCGGAATAGGCGCGGGGTCCTCCGCCGGACTGCCGAGACTCCCCCCAATCGCCAGAATCCGCCATTTCCGGCGCCCGCGGGCGCCTTTTTTGTTGCATCTCGGATGTGGCGCGATACCCTTCTGGACGGGGGGTGCGGCGCGGTGCCACCGCAGCTTCCCCCGGCGTCGAATAGCGATTTCCTGGGAGGCCTCTCGTGAACCAAAAGACCCCTGCTTCGCCGCGCTGCGCGGCTCTCGTCGGACCCTATCTCAGCGGCAAGACGACCCTGCTGGAAAGCCTGCTGGTGGCTTCCGGCGCGGTCAACCGCAAGGGCACGATCAAGGAAGGCAACACCGTCGGCGACGGCTCGGCCGAGGCGCGGGCGCGGCAGATGAGCACCGAGCCGAACGTGGTCACCGCCGAGTACCTGGGCGAGGAATGGACCTTCATCGACTGCCCCGGCTCGATCGAGCTGCTGCAGGACGGACTCAACGCGATGATGGTCGCCGACATCGCGGTGATCGTCTGCGAACCGGATCCGGCCAAGGTGCTGGCGATCTCGCCGCTGCTGAAGACGCTGGACGACAACAGCATTCCGCACATCGTGTTCGTCAACAAGATGGACCACCAGGGGGCCAGCGTGAAGGCGACGCTGGAGGCGCTGCAGAACGTTTCCGACCGGCCGATGGTACTGCGCGAGATCCCGATCCGCGACGGCGAGGAGGTCACCGGCCATGTCGACTTGGTCAGCGAGCGCGCCTTCCAGTGGCAGGAGGGCGACCGCTCGACCCTGATCCAGATCCCCGACACCACCCAGGACCGCGAGGCCGAGGCGCGCAACGAGATGCTCGAGACCCTGGCCGACTTCGACGACGGCCTGCTCGAGGAACTGCTCGAGGAAATCACCCCGTCGACCGAGGAGATCTACACCAACCTGACCCGCGACCTGCAGCAGGACCTGATCGTGCCGGTGTTCTTCGGCTCGGCCGAGAACGACCACGGCATCACCCGCCTCTTGAAGGCGCTGCGCCACGAGGCGCCCGAGGTCGCCGGCGCGGTCGAGCGCCTGGGCGTCGACGGCGGCGAGGCCGCGGTGCAGGTGTTCAAGACCTACCACGCCGGGCACACCGGCAAGTTGTCGGTCGGCCGCGTGCTCGCCGGCGAGATCAGCGACGGCGAGACCCTGTCCGGCGAGCGGGTCAGCGGCCTCTACAAGATGATCGGGCAGAAGCAGGACAAGCTGGCCAAGGGCGGCCTCGGCCAGGTCGTCGCCATGGGTCGCATGGACGAGGTCGCGACCGGCGACCTGGTGCGCCCGTCCTCGCGGGACCGCGCCGAGGCGTGGCCCGACACTCTCGTGCCGCTGTACTCGATGGCGGTGCACGCCGACAAGCGCGCCGACGAGGTCAAGCTGAGCGGCGCGCTCGCGCGCGTGGTCGAGGAGGATTCCTCGATCAGCTACGAGGCCAGCCAGGAAACCGGCGAGCTGCTGCTGTGGGGACAGGGCGAAATGCACCTGCAGATCGCGCTCGACCGCCTGCGCAACCGCTACCACTTCGAAGTCTCGTCGAACCGGCCGCAGGTCGCCTACAAGGAGACCATCCGCAAGCCGGTGACCCAGCACACGCGGCACAAGAAGCAGAGCGGCGGCCACGGCGAGTTCGGCGACGTGCACCTGGACATCAAGCCGCTGCCGCGCGGCGGCGGTTTCTCGTTCAGCGACTCGATCACCGGCGGCGTGGTGCCGAAGAACTACATCCCGGCGGTCGAGATCGGGGTCAAGGACTACCTGACCCGCGGACCGCTGGGCTTCCAGGTGGTCGACGTGTCGGTCAACCTCAGCGACGGCCAGTACCACTCGGTCGACAGCTCCGACATGGCCTTCCGCAAGGCCGGCGCCCAGGCCATGCGCGAGGGCATGCCGAAATGCAACCCGGTGCTGCTGGAGCCGATCCTGAACGTGCAGATCTCGGTGCCCAACGATTTCACCTCGCGGGTGCAGCGGCTGGTCAGCGGCCGGCGCGGCCAGATCCTCGGCTTCGACGCCAAGCCGGGCTGGAAGAACTGGGACGAGGTCGCGGCGCAGATGCCGCAGTCGGAAATCCACGACCTGATCATCGAGCTGCGCTCGCTGACCATGGGCGTCGGCTCCTACACCTGGACCTTCGACCACCTGCAGGAACTCTCGGGCCGCATCGCCGACCAGATCGTGGCGCAGAAGGCCGAGGAGCGCGAGGCGTCCTGACGCCGGGTCTTCCCGATTTGGTGAAAAGGGCCGCCGCTGCGCGGCCCTTTTTTTGTGCGCCTAGAGGTGTCGCCGGAAAATGACGACTGGGGAGGCCGTTTCCCGGCATGATCGTTTCGATACCGCCGGCCTGTTCACTGAATTCGATACAAAGAAGCTGATCCAATCGAAGGTCGAGGATTGGGTGTTGTGGTTGATGTTCGAAGTTTCTTCTCTGAACACGCCGGCGATGATCGTCGCGACAATTCCCGATACAGAGACAAGCGCGACAGCCCGGAAAGGACTGTATTTCCGAAGTTGATGTGCCTTCGCCAATCCATGAGTAATTGGCAATATCGGAATTTAGCGGCCGCTCCGCTATCCTTTGAATCGCACACGGGACAGTGTTTGTCGGTCGAGAACAAGGATGGTAATAACCTCACTTGTTTCACGCGTGCCAATTTGGTTCAGGAAGACACTGATGGAATATGGGACCGCCGGACACATTGTTTTACAGTAACAATTGTCCAGAATCGGACTCATGGATGGGCCTGGATTAAGGCCGACAGTTGGACTGTTGTGGAGATAGCCGCAATCCCAATTTATTTAGTCGAACGGCTTCTCGATAACATAGGTGATTTCTTGGCTGGTGGCTATTAACACCCGCAGCCTGAGCGACCTAAATTCAATATTTTCTTTTCCGTCAGCAGATACCGAACATTCTGTTGAAATGATGGTCGCGCCCCGTCACTCTTGAATTCTCGGTAAGAAAAGAACAGTTCCTTATTATTTCGTCCATTATACAAGAAATATTGGCGAAAGTTTCTGCCTTCGGTATTCTTGATTGTTGTTTTTGAGAAAGACGCCTTTCGGTTGGGCGTCTCTTCAATGACACCGCCATACGAATACACATACCTGACATCGCCCTCATCTGTGACTGCGATCCCGTATGGCGCTCCCAACTGCATTCCTGCAGACCCGAGAATTCCGCCAGTAGACGGACCAGCATACAGGGGAACCCCTTTTATCGTGCCGATTCGAGTTAGCACGGCACCGGCTTCGAAGGTAAAAGGATACGCACGATGACCGGAGTTTCTGATCCATTCAGTCCGGTATGGGGCCTTGAGACGTATCGCGGATCTTTCAACCTTTATCACTTGCGAAATAACAGCGTCGCCAATGGAGCATTTGGCGACTTGTCCTGCAGCCGGAACAATGAACTTGTCTGCCCTTTCGCCCCTGTCAATTTGGGGAATTTGGACATTGGCACAGGCGGCCAACAATCCGACAAATGCGATAACGGTCACTCGAATGAGGTTTTTCCACATCGTTAATCCCCATTCCTTTGGTATTCCAACGGTTCAACTCACACCACCAAGAGTTCAAGTTCTGACACAGTATAGCGTAATCAAACCGAACTTCGACCTCCAATTTCCGGTGAGTATCCTCTTCAGATCTTGGGACTGGGAAAAGTTCCGCGGAACTTCTTCGAAAGGAGAATTGGCTGACGCGCGATGATTTTAGTGCAGTAACAATTCGTTCGCTGGACTCATCTAGCGCGGATTCGATTTAATCCTGGTCGTATCCTGCGGCAGCGAAGAAGTTCTCGCATTCGGTGGGCGTGACTTTCTCGATCCCTTCGGCGATGGCGCTCCACAGTTCCTCAATGGTTCTCGCGGC
>Ga0209785_1000343_pt1:0-10000 | contig 14810 bp, 15 predicted proteins | sample WorMetG1BERMUDA2_FD_187403 | JGI IMG/M metagenome (GOLD analysis project Ga0209785, IMG submission 187403) | Marine gutless worms symbiont microbial communities from Max Planck institute for Marine Microbiology, Germany - Inanidrilus... ...
ACTTGGACGATCTGCTCACTTAATGGACGCAACATCGCCGGCCGCGATGACCACGTGGCGCTGCCGCGTTCCCTCCCCGAAGGCCAACCGCCACTTCGCATCGCTTAGCTCCAGCGCCATGTACAGCACCGCTTCGTTAACGTACGCTTGGTCTTGAAGGTCCGCAGTCATCTTTGCGGTTCTCCTCTTGAGGTTGCTTTACCCTTATAAGGTTAACCCGCTGCGGACCTTCATAGGATCTACGGGCTGGAACCACGAATAGACATGGATCGACACAAATCAGGATTCGTATCCATTCGTGGTTTTTCGATGCGGTTCGTTTCACTCACCGCATCCTACGTGGGCTCTCCAACTTCCGCTCCAACATTCGGCGTTCCTGCCGGGTGTTGACGTTGAAGAAGGTATCGGCACGATCTGAGAAATCGACGATCACCAGGCGATGTTGGGCGTACCAGGTGTCGATCTTGCGACCGCCGGCCTCCAGGTAGGTGAGCATATCCGGTAGCAGGTCCCGCCGCAGCAGGGCGAACACTGGCTGCATCCGGCTCCCGTCGTGGGCCACGCTGATCTCGGCCTGATGGGTGTGCAGCGCGCTATAGAGGGCCTCGGCGAGGTTGAGGGGGAGCAGCGGCGAGTCGCAGGGTACACAGAGGAGATACTCGGTTTCCGCAGCCTGCAGGGCACTCGCCATGCCGACAAGGGGGCCGTAGAAGTCGCCCATGATGTCCGTCACCACTGGGTAGCCGAAGCCTCGGTAGTCGTCCAGGTTGCGGTTGGCGCTGATCAGGAGGGGACCGACCTGAGGGCCGAGGGCCTGGATGATGTGGTCGATCATGGGCCGGCCGTCGATTCCTACCAGTCCCTTGTCCTCTCCCCCCATGCGTTGCGAGCGGCCGCCGGCGAGGATGACGCCGGTGATGTCCGATCTGGGGATGACCGCCGCGGTGGTTTCCGCGCCGGTGTACTTAGAAAGGGCGGTAGACATGATGGGTTCGGCCGGATCAGTGGTCAGAGCCGTGGCGAGGTTGCGTTCGGCATCCCGGCGGTACAAGAACGGATGGACGATTGTATATTTGCACGGCCCCGTTTTGCACAGATGCCGGTGTTCGTCGCCCAGGGTCGCACTTTGACCTGCAGCTCGTGGCTGGTGACCAGGGTACTGATCCCTTCGGATCGGAGGCGCCGGATCAGGAGGAAGGTCTGGGCCTGGGATTCGTGATCCAGGTTGGCCAACGGCTCGTCCAGCAGTAACAGCTTAGGCGAAAGTACCTGGGCACGGGTGAGCCCGACCCGTTGTTTTTCGCCGCCGGACAGGCAGCGTGCGTTGCGTGCGGCGAGCTGGCCGAGTCCCGCCCATTCCAGTGCCTCTTCTACCCTGCTCCGGACTTCCGCTTGAGGTAAGCCGGCCCGCTGCAGGCCGTAGGCGATGTTCTCGGCAACACTGCGGTCGAACATGCAGGGATGCTGGTGCAGATAGATGACATCACGCTGGAGCCGGGGCCTGGCCGGATGCCAATCGGTGGTACGGCCCTGATAGGTGACGTCCGCCCGGTCGGGGAGGTCGAGACCCGCCAAGATCCTGAGCAGGGTGCTCTTGCCGGCGCCGTTGCGTCCGGCCAGTACGATGCCGGCCCCCGCCGGGATGTCGAATTCCGGGATCTCGAGCAGGCGCCGGCCCGCTATGTTCTTGCGCAGGTTCGAGAGGCGCAACAGGGATGTCATGGCCGGATGGTCCCCTTGCCCTGCAGAAAGCTCAGGGCAAAGTTCAGGATCAGGGCCAGCAACAGCAGGACCAGGCCCAGCGCGATGTCTTGGGCGAACTCGCCCTTGCTGGTTTCTAAGGCGATGGCGGTGGGGATGTTGCGGGTGTAGTTGAGGATGTTGCCGCCGACCATCATCGAGCTCCCGACCTCGGCGATGATGCGCCTGAAGGCGGAGACGACCGCCGCGATCAGCCCGAAACGGACCTCGTACATGAGGGTCAACATGGCCTGCCAGGGCCTGGCGCCGAGGGTGACGGCGGTCTCCCAGGCGCGCCGGTCCACGGCTTGCAGTGTGGCGTGGCTCATGGCGACCAGCAGCGGAAGGCAGAGGATGATCTGGCCGACGATCATGGCGGTCTGGGTAAACAATAACAGCAGCATGTAGACCGTTAGTCCGACCACTACGGCGGGCAGCGCCAGCAGGGTGTTGAAGGCAGAAATCAGCAGGCGGCATCCGGGAAAGCGCAGGTGGGCGAGCAGGAAGACCACGCCCAAGGCCATCGGCACCGCGATCAGGATCGCCCGCAGCGAGACGCTGAACGAGATGGCGACGATGGTCCAGAGCTCACGGTTGCCGGTAAGCAGTAGGGCCAGGGCCTGGCGATTGGCCTCGGCGAGTTCCTGCACGGTCACTGCACCACCGGGGCGACCATGGGGATGAACAGTGGCTCGCCCTGGTGTCGGAAGGTATGAATGATAGCCTGGCCTGCGCTGGAGATAATCCACTCGATGAAGCGCATGGCGCCGAGGTGGTTGACCTCAGGATAGCGGTCCGGGTTAGTGCCGATGACCCCGTAGGGATTGAACTAGCGCTCATCGCCCTCGGCCAGCACCTCCAGCGGGCTGCGGTCGCGGTACGCGAGCCAGGTGCCATGGTCGGTAAGGGTATAGGCATCGAGCTCCCCGGCCATCAGCAGGATCTTCCCCATCCCCTGGCCGACCTCTCGATACCAGGGACCGGCGGGGGTGATCTTTGCCTGTTGCCAGAGCGCCTGCTCTTTCTTGTGGGTGCCCGATTCGTCGCCACGAGAGACGAAGAGGCTCGCCGTGGTCTCGATCTTGCTTAGCGCCGCGACCGCGTCTTCCAAGCCGCGGATGCCGGCTGGATCGCTCTTTGGTCCAATGACGACGAAATCGTTGTACATGACATCGCGGCGGTGCACGCCATAGCCATCTGCGATGAGTTTGTCTTCGTCCGCCCGCGCGTGGACTAGGACGACGTACACGTCGCCCTCCCGCGTCAGGCGCAGGGCCTTTCCGGTGCCGACCGCGATGACGTGGACCCGGTAGCCCGAGTCCCGTTCAAAAGGGGGCAGGAGGACCCCCAGCAGACCCGATTTCTCGGTGCTGGTGGTAGTGGCGAGACGGATGATCGAGGTAGTGCCCTAGGCGGAGATGCCAAGGAGTAATCTGATGGCCAATACTACAAGTCGGGGCAACTTCATGGGGATTTCCTTTAGTGCTGCCTACAGAATCCGGAAATAACATTCATTCCGCGCCACGGCCATTCTTTTTCCGCAAATGAACGCCAATAAAGAGCCATCATTTTCCCATACTCAGTCTGAACTTCGGCGGGTTGTAAGCGTTCAGATCCCTACTGTCCTTGCTGTCCCTGGCGCCTGGATTCCGGCCATCCCTGTCGGAATGACAAGGTGGAATCCGAACGATTACGGCGGGTCCACTTTTTGCCGCCAATGAATACGAGCCAACGCAAAGTGCTCACAATAGGCTCCCCATCCCGTTGCATTTATTTACGTCCATTTGCGTTCATTTGCGACCAACTCTTCCGTGAAGATTCTGCTCGCTCAAGGTTATCGGTAGTCGGGAGCATCTGTCCTAGGCTTCGGTGCCCGACGGCTGCGGCGGTCGGCAATCGAAGAGGATGTTGCGGGCGCCATTGTAAACTAGGAAGTGTCTGCCCTTGGCCCGCGCGACCATGGTAACCCCGAGCTCCTGGGCGAGCTCCAGGCCCATGTGAGTGACGCCGGACCGGGACAAGGGGTACCGGTATCCCTATCTGAGCGACCTTCATGACGATCTCCGAGGTTAGCCGGCCCGTGGTATAGAAGAGCATGTCTCCACCCGCCATGTGGTCCAGCCACATATAGCCGGTGATGGTACCCACCGCGTTGTGACGGCCTACGTCTTCCACGAACCTCAGGACCTCCGCGCCCCGACACAGGGCACAACCGTGAACGGTACCGGCCCGTCGATAGACCTCGTTGTGCCGGCGGATGTTTTCCAATACCCCATAGATCAGAGATTGCCGGACCCTCACATCGGGCAGCCGGATGTCGTAGAGGCTGTCGAGGGTACAGCTGAACACCGTACCCTGACCGCAGCCCGTAGTGACGGTGCGCCTTTTCAGCTTGTCGTCCCATCCTTCCACTCCGTTCCAGGTGGCGACCTCGACCGCTTCGGTATCCCAGGTTACCTGCACCGAGCGAACTTTTTCGAGGGCCGTGATGAAGCGTTGGGTGCGTAGATAGCCGAGCGCCAAGGCCTCGGGGTGGGCGCCCAGCGTCATCAGGGTGACGATCTCCCGCCCGCCCACGTACAGGGTGAGGGGGAATTCACCGGCGACCCGGACCTCCCGCGTGTCTCTGAGCTCGTCCATGGCGGTGACCGGATGGGTGGGGGGCAATCCGGCCTGAGTCATCTGCGGACGATAGGGGGACATAGCCTCGGATACCTCAGTTTCCGTAGGAGGCCGGTAAGCGCCTGTCTGCGTGCAGGGATGCACACGCAGGCACGAGCCGCATCGACCAGGATGCCTTGCTCGTGCCCATACCCCGGCACGAGCATGTCTACTTGCGTTCGCTGCCGGAAGAGCAGGGACGCCGCCACGCCGCGGTCGAGGCGCTGAAGATCGGCTTTGGCGGTTTCGCGTATGTGGCGCGAGTGTTGGGGATGAACCGGTGAACGATCTATACGGGAATCGGCGAGCTGGAGGCCATGGGCAACGAGGATCACCCCCCCACAGCGTCCCCGTGGCGGTGCCAAGCGCATCCGCCGTCCTGGCGGTGGTCGTCGCCAAGTCACCCAACGCCAACCGAGGCTGGGGGAAGTGGTAGACGAGGTGCTCGAAGCCCACAGTGCCGGCAGCCCGACCGATGAAGCGGTGCGCTGGACCGACCTTGAGCCGGTGCAGCTGGCGCAGCAGGTGCTGGCGGGGGCCGGCTATCGGCGTCGTTCCCTGCGCAAGGCGTTGATTAGCGGTGACGTCGATCCGCATGAACGCGACCGGCAGTTCCGGTTGATCGCTACCTTGCGCCGCCAAGCCCGTGCCCGCGGCGTACCGGTGTTGTGTGTCGATACCAGGAAGAAAGAGAGGCTGGGCTACCTGCCTCGTCGCGGGTCCTGTTACAGCACCGATGTTCAGTTCGTTTATGACCACGACCGCTGCCAAGGCCGCGCGTTCGCTGCGCTTCAAGGAAGACCTGGTGGCGCTGAGCCGACGGTTCGGGCGGCGTCTGCGGGTGGCCCTCTACCCGCCGTACACCTCCAAGCGGCATCCGATCGAGCACCGTTTGTTTTGTCATGTCGCGCGTCGCTTAAGCGGTGTCATCCTCGATTCGCACCAGACCGCCCTGGAAGCGGTACAGCGCACCCACACCCAAACCGGCCTCACGGTCACGCCACGCCTGCTCGATACCCTCCACGAGATGGGACGAAAGTGTTCTGAGACGTTCCTCGATATCAACGACAAATTCATTCGCCACGACCCTGTTCTCGGGAAATGAAACTGCGTCGTCTATTCCAATTGATTTTCGTGATAAAATGTAGTACTTATTTTTGAAGCGTTACTTAAGTATTTGCCATCCGCTGTCGGCTGCTTCATAGAGAAGCTATAAAGCTTAATGAATGGAAGTTTAATATCCTCATTGTTTTCTCGTAGACGATGATCTGCGGTGTCGTAGAACCTGACAGTTTTTTGCTTTTCTACCTGATCGAGACTACCGTCAGTGTCAAAAACGATATCTTGAATTGAATCTTCGAAAATGCACCAAAAATCTTTGGCCCGCCCGAGAAGATCGTTTTGCGAGCCAACGAGGCGCTCTTTCTTGAGCATAACCTTCTACTCACGAGAGACTACATTCTGTTTCATCGTTTTCTCCATGCTGAGTAATTACGGCGATCACACATGACACCGAGAAAGACCGCCGACCAGTTTTTCGGACTGCACACAGACAGGTTCCACCACCCCTCCGGGTGCCCCTATCCCGTTTGAATCGTCCGAGATAGGGCTCTCGATTATCAGGCGGTCAGCATGCGAGCATCCTCGACGGCCTTGTCGATGGCATCGCTGTGAATGATCTTCGCCCCCTTGGGAACGGCCTTTCTGGCAAGTCCGAACAGCACCTTGCCCGGACCGACCTCGAAAAAGGTGTCACACCCTTCGGTAACGGCCGTCTCCAAGGTGTCGGTCCACAGGACAGGACTGTCGATCTGCTTGATCAGGTTGTCGATGGTATAGGGTTGAGCCGGTTGTCCGGTCAAATTGGCGATGACCAAATGCTCGGTTGGGTTCAGCGGCGTGTCCTTGAGCTTGGGAGCCATTTCTTCCCTTGCCGGTACCATCAGGCTGGAGTGGAAGGGGGCGGATACCGGTAGCGGTGCGCAGCGGATTTTTTCGTCGCTGAGGGCCTTGGTGAGGGTCTCCACGGCTACCTTATGTCCCGAGACAATCTGCTGCTGGGGAGCATTGAAGTTGACGACCTCGACGGTGCCGAGACTCGTATCTACCGCCTTGCATTTCTCAATCAGCGCTTCCGGGGCCAAACCGATTACTGCGGCCATGGCGCCGGTCCCTTCCGGAACGACCCTTTGCATGGCCTGACCGCGCATCCTCACGAGATTCACCGCCCGCGCAAAATCGAGCTTACCGGCCGCGACCAGTGCCGAATACTCACCCAGACTGTGGCCCGCGAACAAGATCGGACGCAAGTCCGTTTCACTCGTCAATACCCGCCAGACGGCAATACTGGTGGTGAGAATGGCCGGCTGTTGATTGGCAGTTAGGCGCAGCTCCGCTTCCGGGCCATCGAAGCACAGGTCACTGAGCTTGAAATCCAGCACTTGATCGGCCTCTGAAAAGGTATTTCGAGCCACCTCGAATCTGTCGCACAGCGCCTTGCCCATATCGACAGATTGAGACCCTTGACCGGGGAACATCGCCAAAACACTTGCCATGATTGAATACTCCTAGGTTGAGAACAGAAAGTAATCAATGCTAAAAAAAACCCTTGTCCGAATAGAACAAGGGTTTCAGAGAATAAGGCCCTGGCGGTGACCTACTTTTACATGGGGAGGCCCCACACTATCATCGGCGATGCACCATTTCACTTCTGAGTTCGAGATGGGATCAGGTGGTTCCAGTGCTCTGTTGCCGCCAGGAAAAAGGAGACGCTCCAGTTAGTCGGCTGGAGCGCCAAATACGGTTATGATCGCTCAGGCATCCACGGATGCATTCATGGCAACACCCAAAGATCTTGGGTGTTATATGGTCAAGCCACACGGTCAATTAGTACGGGTTAGCTTCACACGTTACCGCGCTTCCACCTCCCGCCTATCAACGTCGTCGTCTTCGACGGACCTTCAGGGACCTCAAGGGTCCAGCGAGACCTCATCTTGGGAGGGGCTTCCCGCTTAGATGCTTTCAGCGGTTATCCCGTCCGTACATAGCTACCCGGCAGTGCCACTGGCGTGACAACCGGAACACCAGAGGTACGTCCACTCCGGTCCTCTCGTACTAGGAGCAGCTTCCCTCAAGTCTCGAACGCCCACGGCAGATAGGGACCGAACTGTCTCACGACGTTCTAAACCCAGCTCGCGTACCACTTTAAATGGCGAACAGCCATACCCTTGGGACCGACTTCAGCCCCAGGATGTGATGAGCCGACATCGAGGTGCCAAACACCGCCGTCGATATGAACTCTTGGGCGGTATCAGCCTGTTATCCCCGGAGTACCTTTTATTCGTTGAGCGATGGCCCTTCCATACAGAACCACCGGATCACTAAGACCTGCTTTCGCACCTGCTCGACTTGTCTGTCTCGCAGTCAAGCACCCTTTTGCCTTTGCACTCAATGCGCGATTTCCGACCGCGCTGAGGGTACCTTCGTGCTCCTCCGTTACGCTTTGGGAGGAGACCGCCCCAGTCAAACTACCCACCACACACTGTCCCTGATCCGGATCACGGACCGAGGTTAGAACTCCAAACATACCAGGGTGGTATTTCAAGGATGGCTCCACGGCAACTGGCGTTGCCGCTTCAAAGCCTCCCACCTATCCTACACAAGTAGGTTCAAAGTCCAGTGTGAAGCTGTAGTAAAGGTTCACGGGGTCTTTCCGTCTAGCCGCGGGTACTCGGCATCTTGACCGAGATTTCAATTTCACTGAGCCTCTGGTGGAGACAGCGTGGCCATCGTTACGCCATTCGTGCAGGTCGGAACTTACCCGACAAGGAATTTCGCTACCTTAGGACCGTTATAGTTACGGCCGCCGTTTACCGGGGCTTCGGTCAAGAGCTTCCCCCTCACCTAGAAGATCTGTCCGCAAGCTCTCTCGAATCCGTAGCTTCAGGCTCTGGTAAGCCTTGCCGCTACGTTTCAACCGAGCTTCTCACCGCTTTGCCGTTTCATGCCTCAGATACGCTTCGTAGTAAGCGATAATCCAATCGTCCGCTCGCTTCGTTGAGCGGTTCAAGCCTGCCTTATGCTCGCTAAAACGCCTCTTGAGGTCGTCTGTCGAGCCAAGATAAAACTCGTCCCGCTTCGCGCTATAAAGTAGGTACACATAAAACATGCAATCGCGCAGATCATCTAGGTGAGGGGTAACCCCATCACTTAACCTTCCGGCACCGGGCAGGCGTCACACCCTATACGTCCTCTTTCGAGTTTGCAGAGTGCTATGTTTTTAGTAAACAGTCGCAGCCACCTAGTCACTGCAACCCCCTTCCGCTCCGGCCGCTGAGGCCTTCACGTACCAGAGGCGTACCTTCTCCCGAAGTTACGGTACTATTTTGCCTAGTTCCTTCACCAGAGTTCTCTCAAGCGCCTTGGGATTCTCACCCTGCCCACCTGTGTCGGTTTGGAGTACGGTCACTCATTACCTGAAGCTTAGAGGCTTTTCTCGGAAGCCTGGCATCAATCACTTCATCTCCGTAGAGACTCGTCGTCACGCCTCAGGATTGCCACCCCGGATTTCCCTAAGATGACTCCCTACACGCTTAAACCGGCAACCAACAGCCGGATGACCTAGCCTTCTTCGTCCCCCCATCGCAGTAATGAGTGGTGCAGGAATGTTAACCTGCTTCCCATCGACTACGCCTTTCGGCCTCGCCTTAGGGGCCGACTAACCCTGCGCCGATTAACGTTGCGCAGGAAACCTTGGGCTTTCGGCGAGGGGGCATCTCACCCCCTTTATCGTTACTCATGTCAGCATTCGCACTTCCGATACCTCCAGCGGACCCCTCGATCCACCTTCGCAGGCATACGGAACGCTCCCCTACCATGCACCGATCCGAAGATCGGGCATCCGCAGCTTCGGTACACAACTTAAGCCCCGTTGAATCTTCCGCGCAGGCCAACTCGACCAGTGAGCTATTACGCTTTCTTTAAAGGATGGCTGCTTCTAAGCCAACCTCCTGGCTGTCTGTGCCTTCCCACATCGTTTCCCACTGAGTTGTGATTTAGGGACCTTAGCTGGCGGTCTGGGCTGTTTCCCTTTCCACGACGGACGTTAGCACCCGCCGTGTGTCTCCCGTGATTGCACTTCCCGGTATTCGGAGTTTGCATCGGTTTGGTAAGCCGGGATGGCCCCCTAGCCGAAACAGTGCTCTACCCCCGAGAGTGAGACACGAGGCGCTACCTAAATAGCTTTCGGGGAGAACCAGCTATCTCCGGGCTTGATTAGCCTTTCACTCCTATCCACAGCTCATCCGATAATTTTTCAACATTACCCGGTTCGGGCCTCCAGCGCGTGTTACCGCGCCTTCACCCTGGCCATGGATAGATCGCCCGGTTTCGGGTCTACTCCCAGCGACTGCGGCGCCCATTTAAGACTCGCTTTCGCTACGCCTCCCCTAATCGGTTAAGCTTGCCACTGAGAAGTAAGTCGCTGACCCATTATACAAAAGGTACGCAGTCACCCCTCACCTAGATGACACTCTCTTCTTGCATCTAGCTCCTAGACTTCCAATTACTCGATCCGCTCGCTTGAGCGAATACCCAGCTG
>Ga0209785_1000344_pt1 | contig 14800 bp, 10 predicted proteins | sample WorMetG1BERMUDA2_FD_187403 | JGI IMG/M metagenome (GOLD analysis project Ga0209785, IMG submission 187403) | Marine gutless worms symbiont microbial communities from Max Planck institute for Marine Microbiology, Germany - Inanidrilus... ...
TCTTCGAGGCGGCGCTTGAGCGCAGCGATTTCCGTGGCCAGCCGCGCGTCTTGTTCTCGCAGCTCCATGACAAGTGCGATAAGCGTCTTGGACGCTCAGCTCTGACAGTTCCGCTTCGCTCATGTCGAGAAACGATACGCCTGCGGATCCGCCTTTTCAGGTCGTTATGCTCAACTCCTCATACGTCAGACAAGATCACATCCGTATCCCACTAATCACTAGTCACGCCTAACCCTTCGGCGATCCTGGATCGCTAATCAATTACCGCGGTGATATAGGGGGTATGCGTGATGACATAAGCGGCATGCGTAAGAATATATCCGGTATGGATGAAAGCACGACAGCGATGAATAACAACATAGACGGTATGCGCGGGAAATGTCTGATATGGATGGCAGCATGACCGCTATGAACCAGGCCGTGCAGGCGATGACCGGTCATGTCTCCATGATGGACCTCGGCATGCGCAATATGAACCACTCGGTGCGCGAGATGGACCATAACATGAAGCAACCCATGCGAAGCATCAGTAACATGGTCCCCTGGCGCTGGTGATCCCGGTAAAAAAATGTTCGGAAAGTGCTTGAAGAATTTCGGGGAAGGCAATTTTTCAGGGTTCTCCCACTATGAGCAACCTGAAACGTGAACAGTTTCAAGCACTGGCATGAGAAAGACATTTAACATTGCCAGACCTTGTCGTCCTGCTGAACACTACATGCTACCGACCTAGGAGCGATGTGGCGTCCTCGTCGATCTCATCGATTATCGGCAATATTTCACGATCCACGCCGCGTGCCAGTCGGGTAAGACTACACTGTTGTTGGAATTGGCCCGACAATTGAATGAGGCGAAGAAATACTTCGCCCTATATTGCTCCCTTGAAACAGTACAAGGCATCGATGACCTCAAAGAAGGCATCCCGGCCATTCTCAACGTCTTGGGAAGCGATATCAAATTTTACCCTTTGCTTCGCCATATCCCCTTTGCCGAACAAATCGATGAGTCCAATTTCAATACGATTCTTCGGGAATCACTATCCTATTTTTTTGAATCCGTGGATAAACCTCTGGTTATTTTATTCGACGAGGTCGATTGCCTGGCGAACAGCACTCTGATCTCATTCCTGCGACAACTGAGAAACGGATATGTCAACCGTGGTCATATTCCCTTTGTGCATTCCATCGCCCTGGTAGGAATGCGGAATATCCGTGATTGCAAAGGTAAGATCCGTGAAGAGCGGGACACATTAGGTGGTGCCAGCCCTTTCACATTATCAAGACATCGAAAACCCTGCGTAATTTCACCTTAGGATGAAATCACCAAGCTTTACGCGCAACATGCGCAGGCTACCGGGCAAGTGTTTTTACAATCGGTGGTTGAACGTATCTATCACTACACACAAGGGCAACCCTGGTTGGTGAATGCGATTGCCTGTGAGATCGTCAAGCAGATTCTCCGCTGGGAAGGAACGATTCTACCTGAGCACGTACGAACAGGCCGTACAGACCCTGATTCTGAGACGGGATACCCATATCGACAGCCTGATGGAACGCCTGAAAGAAGCGCGTGTGCAACGCATTGTGGAACCGGTGATTCTCGGTGAGAGCGCCGGTTTCAGCAGCCTGGACGATGACTATCAGTATGTACTGGACTTAGGCCTATTGCGTTATACGGCAAAGCAATTAGTGCCGGCCAATCCCATTTATGCCGAAGTCACTATCCGTACTCTCAGCTCTCAGGCTCAGATGGAAATCAACGAGCCGGATTATCTGCTGAACAGCTCGACCTATGTGCGAGCGGGTAAGCTGGATATGAAACGCTTACTGTCCGATTTCCAGCAATTCTGGCGGGAAAATAGCGAGAGTTGGATCAAGCGGTATCAATACGTCGAAGCGGCTCCCCATTTGACCCTGCAGGCGTTCTTACAAGAAATAGCCGCGGGCAGCAAACGACTGGATTTATACATAGAGTATCGAGGAAGCAACTATCCCATCGAATTGAAAATCCGCTATGGCGAACAGATCTACCAAGAAGGTATCGAAAAGCTGGCCGATTATATGGATAAGCTGGCTTGTCGAGAAGGCTGGCTGATTGTCTTTGATAAGCGAAGGAATACCTTATGGGAAGACAAAATTTTCTGGCGTTCCTCTCGGGTGGGTGAAAAGACAATTCATGTGGTCGGTGTTTAGACAGTAATGGGAAATCCCCCGGGTATGCCGTGGAGACAGCAACAGTTTGACGTTTGCGGGAAGCCATCCCGACTAGAGGCACTCTCGTACAGCAAGAGTTTGGCACGAGACAGGAAGAGTTTGACATTTTTGAGAGTCCATCTGGGACACTCCGTTTGTGAGCCGCCAAGATCAGCGACTTGAAAAACTGAATCTGTGGCGCTGATTGACCGCCTTTAGGCGGTAGCAAATCGATGGGGTCGCGTTCGCACCCGCGAAGGCCGCTTTGAGCGGCTCACAAACGAAAGCCCCCGGCTTTGCCGGGAGATTGTTACTGGCATTAACCTGTAGGATGGGCAAAGGGTAGTGTTCTAATTTTGTTGTTACCGAGTGTGGGAAACTTTGAGTTGCAAGGTATCCTTTACACCAGAAAAAACAAAGTTAAAATACCATCCTTTTGGTTTGCAAAATTGACGTTTAATGGCGCATAGCCTGTGAGGAAATATACGCGATTAACCCGACAAACATAATGGCTAACAACACAATGATAACTTCCATTTCAAAGTCCTCTCAGTCTCTTTAAATGTCGGAAATGATCTTTCTGTATTACAAGAAACAGGACCACGAAAACCGCGTATGCACGTAACCGGAAACAAACTGCGAGCTTGACGCGCGGTTTTGAGTTCGGCTGCGTAGACATCTTAACTCATTGATTTTTCTGGATTTCGTCATTTTCAAGATTCCTTATAAATCAGTGGGTTACTCTGTAATCCAACAAAGTAGAATTAGGACGTTGCTTTTGAGGCAAATCAGCCGCAATTAGGGGCAATGGTCGAAGACCTGCTACCACCTCCGAAGGGAGGTTGGGCAAAGTCGGAGAGTGCCGCCACCGGAGCGCCGCCATCCTGGCGGCAAATAATTACCGGCAGGATGCCGGCGCTCCTGGCTCTGCCCAATCGACACGGTTGGTAGTAACTGGTCAATCGAAAATAAATTTATACGCGCTCGCTCTGGAGTACGGGAGCGGGTCGCACGCTGGTGGCGCGAATCTTGCTAAACCTTTGTTATGCGGTGACGATATTTCGCAACTAATACACAGTATAGCAGCGGCTGTACCATTCAGTGTGGATTGGCCCTGTCCATCTCACATGCCAACCGGCTTCCGGTTCGGCTAAGTCGGTTCGCGCCTGCACATGTGGGGGCATCCCGCTCCCCTCCGGGCACCTTGAGTTTTCAAGGTGCCCTTACCTGCTTGTGAGTTACGGGGCACGGTCTTACCGAACCCCGTAGCGGGTTGTAACCAGTCGCCGGACGGCGGCAAAGGAGCTGACAGAATGCATCAGGCCGAAGCCAAGGTCTTGCCGAGGAAACGGGAGAGCTCGACCGTCAGGATCAGTACCCAAGTGGATATCGAGGGCACGCCGGAAGGGCAGGAGACCCCCAAATTCCCAGGTATCGAAACCGTTATCCACGGCAACGGGGCCATTGCCCATGTCATGGGGCACGTCTGCGGCGGCGTGATTGGATATCCCATCACGCCGTCCACGGAGATTTCCGAGCTGTTCGAGGCCTATCGAGCCAGGGGCGGCTGCAATGTCTGGGGCAAGCACCCCTTCTTCTTCGAGCCGGAAGGCGAGCATTCGGCCCAGAGCGGCGCCATGGGCGCGGCCCTGATCGGCGGCCGCTATATCTCGAACGCTTCCTCCAGTCAGGGCATTCTCTACGGGCTGGAATCCCACTATGTGACCGTAGGCAAGAAGATCGGCGGTTTCGTGCTGCAGATCGCCGCGCGTTCGGTTTCCCGGCATTCCTTGAACGTGATGGCCGGGCACGACGACGTCTACGCCCTGTTGCCGTCCGGGTACACGGTGCTGTTCGGCAGCAACTCCCAGGAAGCGGCCGATCTGGCCGCCATCGCCTACAAGGTGAGCGCTCTCTCCTTGATCCCGGTCGCCAACGCCATGGATGGCTTTGCGACCAGCCACATGCAGAGCGAGGCCCGCATGCCGGAGCCGGAACTGCTCAGGGCGTTTCTCGGTGATCCGGCGGGCCGGATCAAGGCACCGACGGTCGCCCAGGAGATCCTGTTCGGGGCCAAGGGGCGCACCTTTCAGCTCAGGGAATACCTGAAGCGCCACGCAGGGGACATTCTGCAGGAAGCGCTCGCCCGGCTCCGCGCCTTCCTGACGGAGCGCAGCACGGATATCGAGCAGGACAACGCCGGCACCCTGATCGAGGAGACACTGCCCTGGGTCCCGGAGGAACTGCACGAGCAATGGCGGAGACAGTGGCTCAACGCCTTCGAGAAGGGAACCCGCCAGCGGGTGCCCGCGTTGGTGGATGTGCAGGACCCGGGATTGACCGGCGGCGTCCAGAATCAGCCGGATTTCCAGGCCGGGGCGGTCGATCACCACACCCATTTCGTGCATGAGGTGCCGCGCTTCATCATCCAGGCGATGGCTGAATACGGGGCCTTAACCGGCCGCTTTTATAAGCCCATCATGGGATATCGGGTCGAGGAGGCCGAATATGTGATCGTCGGTCTCGGCTCCGTGACCGACGACGCGGAGGCTGTAGCCGCCTATCTGCGCGCCCAGGGGAAACCTGTGGGCGTGGTCTCGATCAAGCTGCTGCAGCCGTTTCCGGAGGGGGAGCTAGTCGGGCTTCTCGCCGGAAAAAAGGCGGTGACCGTGCTCGAGCGTTCCGACCAGACGGCGCTGACGGACCTGGTGATGAAGGCCTTGTTCAAGGCCCGCGAGAACGGCGCCCTGATCCGCCATCAGGGCATTCCGGCGATCACCGACTTGCCGCAGGTAAGTACCGGCATCTTCGGCCTGGGGGGCCATGATCTGCAGCCCCGCGACCTGATCGCTGCCTTCGAGAATATGGAGAGCGCGCTCAATCTCCCCTTCTTCTACCTGGGCTCCCGGTTCTTTGCGGACGATCCGTCGCCGCGCCTCACGGAGCTTCAGGCCAGGCTGCGGGCCGCTTATCCGGAAACCGAGTTCATGGCCCTGCCGACCAGGGACAATCCGCGCCTGCTGCCGCCGGAGGGTTTTCGGGTCCGCTTCCATTCGATCGGCGGCTACGGGACCATCGCCACCGGCAAGCTGCTGACCGATATTCTGTCGGGCGTGTTGGGTCTCCACTCCAAATCCGCGCCCAAGTACGGCTCCGAAAAGAGCGGCGCACCCACCAATTTCTATATCTCTTTGAGCCCGGAGCCCATCAAGATCACGAACGCGGAGCTGGAAAACGTCGAAATCGTCGTCTCTCCCGACCACAAGGTCTTCAGCCACACCAATCCGCTGCGCGGACTCGCCGCCGATGGCACCTTCATCCTGCAGTCGCACGAAACCCCGTTGGATGTTTGGAAGCAGCTCCCCGCTTACGCCTGCAGGACCATCCGCGAGCGCAGAATTCGGCTCTATGTGGTCGATGCCTTCGGGGTCGCCAAAAAGCACGCCCCGGCCCCCGATCTGGAGACCCGGATGATGGGTGTTGCCTTTATCGGCGCCGTGTGCGGGCATGTGTGCCAGGTAGTCGCCGATGCCTCGGAGGAGACCATCCTCACCAAGGTCCGTCAGCAGGTGACCAAGAAATTCAGGGCCAAGGGAGAGGGGGTCATCGAGAGTAACATGGCGGTAATCCGCGAAACGCTGCAATCGACGCGCAAGGTGGACTACGAGGATGCCGCCTTCACCGCGGCCGAGCAGCTGGTCGCCGTGTCCACCGGGCCCGATGTCGCCGTATCCGCATCCATGGTCAAGACCAGCGGCGGAGTGACTTCCTCCGCGCTCTTCGATCTGGACTTCTACCGGGAGTTCATGGCTGACCGCTTCCGGGACGGGACCATCGGCGATGCGCCGGTCATCCCCGGCACCGGATTGTTCATGCCAGTGGTGAGTTCGGCCTGGAAAGACAAGGGCCTGTTCCGCCTCGAAGTGCCCAAATATACGGCCCACCTCTGCACCGGCTGCATGGATTGCGCGTTTGTCTGCCCGGATGCGGCCATCCCGAACAGCGTGCACGAAATCCACGACCTGCTGCTGACTGCGATTCGCAGCCTGAAGATCACCGACCATCAAAAGGACACGATGGCAGGCTATGTGTTCGACCTCTCCAAGGCCATCCGCGATGTCTATCGCAAGATACCCTCCAAGGACCCCGAGCCCTTTCACGAAATCGCAGCGGAGGCAGTGACCGGGCTCGCGCTCGAAAACGCCACCCTCGAACGCGGTTTCAAAGGCATGGTCGAAGCGCTGTCCATATTCCCGGTAGCCAAGACCAAGCCCTTCTTCGGCGCCATGGAACAGGCCCTCCCCGGCACCGGCGGGCTCTACTCGGTGAACATCGATCCCTGGAAATGCAGCGGCTGCCTGGAGTGCGTCGATGTCTGCGGCTCCGGTGCCCTCAGCGCCCGGAAGCAGGACGCTGCGGTGCTCGAATCCCTGAAGAAGGAATTCGAATTCCTGAGCAGAACCCACAACACGCCCATGCGCTTTTGGGAGAAGGCGACCGAGTGCGGCGGTGATGCCAAGCGTCTGATTCTGAACCGCGACAACTACTATGCTATGTCCGGCGGACACGGCGCCTGTCGCGGCTGCGGCGAGGTGACCGCGCTGCGCATGCTGATGGCGACCAACCGGGCGATCCACGAGCAACGGCGCCGGGACCATGTCAAGGACCTAGAGGGCCTGATCGCAAGTCTGAACGCCAAGCTGGACGCCGTGTCCTACGATGACCATGACCCGGATCGCATGGCGCGGATTTGCCGGACCATTGACCGGCTCCAGTCGCGCCTGTATCGCTTCGAGAGCGGTCCCACCGGCCTCGGTCCCACCGGGGCGGTGATCGCCAACGCCACCGGATGCAGCAGCGTCTACGCCTCGACCTTCCCCAACAACCCCTATTCAGATCCCTGGGTGAACAGCCTGTTTCAGGACACGGTGCCGGTGGCGAAGGGGATGTTCGAGGGTCTGAGCGCCGCTGCCGCCGACGACTTTCGTGCCTTGCGTACCGCCAAGCTCGATCTCGAAGACCACTACAACCCGGAGCTCCATGACAACTTCTTCCGGACCTTCAATTGGGAGCAGTTCTCGCCGGAAGAGCTCGACCTGTTACCTGCCGTCATCAGCATCGGCGGCGACGGGGCCGTTTACGACATCGGCTTCGGCGCCCTGTCGCGCCTTTTAGTCACGCACACCCCGCTCAAGGTCATGGTGCTCAACACCGGGGCCTATTCCAATACCGGCGGCCAGGCCTCGACCGCCAGCTTCACCGCCCAGGATTCGGACCTGACCCGCTTCGGCGTCGCCCACATCGGCAAGCACGAGGACCGCAAAGAACTGGGACTGATCGCGGCCTTTCACCCCGAGGTATTGGTGATTCAGACCAACGACGCCTTCCAGGGCCACTTCATGAAGAACGTCATGGAGTTTCTGAACTACAATGAATCCCCTGCGGTGTTCGACACCTATACCGCCTGCATGTCCGAGCACGGGATCGGCGACAACGACGGCAGCCGGCACGCGGAGTTGGCGGTGCAAAGCCGGATGAGCCCGGTCTTCGTCCACGATCCGCGCCGAGGCGACACCCTGGCCGAGCGCTTCGTCCTGAACGGCAACCCGGACATCGGCAAAGACTGGACCACCACCACCCTGACCTATGTGGACGCGGATGGTCAACCCCAACTCATGACCATACCCTTTACCGCGGCGGACTTCGCGGTCCGCGAGGGGCGCTTCAAAAAACACTTCCGGCCCGCCGACGTGGACGCCGACCTGGTCCCGGTGCACGACTACATTGACCTGGGCCAGAAAGAACGCCACGGCAAGACTCCCTTCATCTGGTCGACGGACGCCGACCGCAAGCTGATCCGGCTCGCCGTTTCGACGGCCATCGTCGAGCTGACCGAGGAGCGTCGCCGCAACTGGCGAATGTTGGAATACTTGGGCGGTCTGCATGTCGATCGCCTGCAGGAGAGCCATCGCCGGGAGCTGGAGCAGTGGCAGCACAAATACGAAGAGGCGGACGCCCAGCGGGAGAGCAGCATCGATGCCATCGCCAGGGGCATGGCCGAGCTCGCCTCCGGCTCGGACGCACCGACCACGACGGCCCGCGAGTCGGTGGTCCCCGTGGACGCAATCACGAGGGGCCCGAGTGCCGGTGCCGCACCCGCGGCTGGCCCTGAGGACAGCGACGCCCCGTTGGTTCAGATCACGGAAGCAGACATGCCCAAGTGCACTAACTGCAAGACCTGTTACCAGGACCTGCGGGAGCTGTTCGAAAAGACCACGATTATGGTCGATGGCACGCCGAAAGAAGTGAGCCGCGTGGTTCCCGGCGTGCTCGACAAGATCACCCTCACCCCGGAGCTAATCCGAACGGCCGCGCGGGTTGCCAACGACTGCGATGCCGAGATTATTCGGTTTCAGCAGCCGAATGGTGGGAGCTAGGTATAGGTTATCCGCAGATTACGCAGATTTTCACAGATTATTTTGTTTTTTCATCTGCGAGAATCTGTGTAATCCGTGGATTCGAACATAACCGAAGTTTTTATGGAGGTAGCGGCGAAGCCTGTATACTCCTACCTGATTGCAATGCTTGAGGCTGGAGGACCGACCATGTTACTCACCGAAGCTATCTACGAGCACAGCTGCCGCCTGCCCGAGCAGGCAACCCGGGAGGCATTGAGTTACATCGAACTTTTAGAAGATCGTTACCGGAGCCTGCCGACGCTGATGCCGAAGATACGGAGCGTTTTCTTGCAGCGGTCACCGGAGGGTTGAGTGAAGATTTTCCCGACGACATCATCGACGAAGACTTAGGTATGGACGTACTGAGCCAGAATCTCGACTGACGCCCTATCTGCTCGATACAAACGCCGCAATTGCGCTGATGAAGGGGCATCCGGCATTTCCAGGGACCTTGAAATTAAACTCGGCCAATTTTTTCGCCACAACCGCCAATCACCAGCGGGCTCTACGATGCGGACGTCATCGCCTGGGCCGAAGAGCAGGCAAACCTGCTGCGTACCGGTTGGCTGTCGGAGCTGGACATCGACCATATCGCTGAAGAGATCGAAGATGTAGGCAAGAGCGAGCAACGGAAGCTGGCGAGCCGTATGGCCGTGCTGATCGCGCATCTCATCAAGTAGCAGTATCAGCCGCAACGGCGTGGTAATAACTAGCAGCGTACAATTCGTGCCCAGCGCATTTTCAAGGTGCCCTTTATTTGCGGCTAACCCCTCCGCTACCGGAGTCGACTCCATGTCCCTGCAACCCAAGCCCTTCCTGAGCCTCGAGGACTGGCTGGAAGGCGAGCGCGCCGTCCTCGAAGGACGCAGCGAATACATCGATGGCGAGGTCTTCGCCATGACCGGTGCGAGCTTCAAACACAACATCATTGTTATGAACATTGGCAGGGAGCTGAGCATCCAGTTCAAGGGACGCCCCTGCCAGGTCTACGCCAACGACATGAAGGTCCTCATCCGCTCCGCCAACGCGGGCAAGTATCCGGACCTGGTCGCCCATTGTGGAGAACCGGAGCTCCTGGACGACCGCTAGGATGTCCTGCTCAACCCCAGCCTGATCGTCGAGGTCCTCTCCACTTCCACGGAGGACTGCGACCGGGGGGGTAAATTCGCCCTCTACCCTCAAATCCCGAGCCTGCAGGAATATCTACTGGTCCCCCAGGACTAGGTCTGGGTGGAGCTTTACCAGCGTGATGAGGATGGTCACTGGACCCTGACGGACTATGCCGGGCTCGAAGACCGGATTCCCTTGGAGAGCCTGGATTGCACCTTGGCACTGGCCGAGATCTACGACAAGGTAACGTTCGCGCAGGGCAACCGAATATAAAGAGAAGGTCGGCGGCGGGAGATCAAACCTCCAATGCCAAGAAAAAACAAAACCGCGAATGGACACGAATAGACACCAATTTGTGTTCATTCGTGGTTCTGAATGGCACGAAGCTCCCTCGGCTGATGGAGGAAACGTCGGGTAAAAACCTAGGGTCTGGACGCCACGGGAAAGTGTCGGAAATCGTCCCTGACGCCTCCAGGAAGCAGCTACAGAGCGCGATCCGGGGTCAGGTAGTCCTGGAAGCATCATCCACTCGGATGGCTGGAGAGGCTACAATGGGCTGGTGGACATGGGCTACAAAAAGCATTTCCGGGTGCATCATGGTGATGCATGAGTTTACCCGCAGTAATTGCCATATCAATGACATTGAGTCATTCTGGTCATATGCCAAACGGAGGCTTGCAAAGTTCAATGCTGCTCCCTGACAAACGTTCCTTTTACACATCAAGGAATGTGAATTCAGATTTCATCACCGAGAGGAAGATCTCTCTGACAGAATACTTACTCTACTGAAAGAAAATCTACTCTAAAGTTATCTAGACCCAGAGAAATTAATCGCAGAAACAGAAAAGCTGTGTTCTGAAACAGCCTCCTTGCGAAAAGGAGGATGGAGTAAATCCTCGTCGTGGATTCCCATGCTAGCTGCGTTTGCTGTTGGGCAATTTCAAGTAAATGCTATTAATCAGCGCGAAGCTGCTCTTGAAGCACGAGAGAAAGTTATAGATCAGCGACTTGAACAACTGAATCCTTTAGGCGGTAGCAAATCGGTGGGGTCGCGTTCGCGCCCCCGAAAGCCGCTTTGAGCGGCTCACAAAACGAAAGCCCCCGGCTTTGCCGGGAGATTGTTAAAATGCGCCCAACCGAGCGCTGCGATGCCGCGTTTGATCGCCTCGGCGGCCAGTTCCCGCTGGGTCCAATGGGTGATGGCCCGCCCGCTGTCGTACGGATCCTCGCAGGCCAAGGCGATGATCGCGCAGGCATCCTCGGCGCTGTAAGGTGGCCGGCGTACCGGGGCGTGGGGCATCAGCCAAGCGTTCGGCGACACGGTTGCCTGTGCGCGCGAGCCAACGCCGCCGCTAGTTGCGAACCGTTGTGCGGGCGATGCCCAGGCGCGTGGCACTCGGCTGGATGCCAACGTCTTCGCTGGCAAGCAGCACGATCCGGGCGCGCAGCGCCACGTGTTGGGCGCAGGTCTGCTGACGGACCAACGCTTCGAGGTCGCGGCGCTCGCCTTCGCTCAGAGGGAGTGGTGATTTTTGAAGTGATATCTAGCCAACAATCGACAATAATTCGGTATTATAGCGGTGTATGAAGAGTTTCAAACAAATCTCATGCATTTTAATACATTTGGAAAAAGACAACGTCTTACGTGGGAAGCGTGCCAACTGTTTCCATAAGGTATTATTCCAACGCTCAATATGAGCCGTTTCCCCCGTTTCTTTACCCACAGGGCGCTGTTGCTCGCTCGGAATTACGGCTCGATACGCGCTCCAATAATCACTGAAAACGATGGCTTCTTTGTAAGCAGACGGTACGCGATCCCAGAGTATCCGACAGGTGTTTTCGGTGCGATCACCGCGGGCAGAGGCGACGATTTCTCGGGTCTCTCTATTCATGGCAATCCAGATCCACACTTTGTCTTTGCTACGAAAGACAAAGGACCACAACTCATCCACATCCAGCAAATGAGTTCTTTCTTTTCTTCCGTCGCGAGTTCTTTGCGCTCAAGTACGCCATAGGCACCACAGGCTTTACAGTGATATTGCGAGCTACCGGACGCATTTGTGCCATTTTTAACGAGATCTTCGCTCTGACATTTGCGACAGCTGTATACTTTAGTCTCGATAATCATAATTGAAAACTCTTCGGTTCGTTTTATCAATGAACGCAATCGTTCAGACCAAGCGTATTCTTCCGGAAGAGAGGGCTAAAATCTAGAATCAGGTAACGAGAAAAACGGTGGCAATCGGAATGATTACCGATAAATCCATCTACCCTATCACTTCAAAAATCACCACTACCAAACTACGAATCACGCGAATCCTCGCGAAGTTTTCATCCCGAACTGAAAGGAGGAATCTTATTCGCTCCGGTTCGCGTGATTCGTAGTCTTCTCTTCCACATCGGCTTGTTTACCGACAGGCAGAGGGCGTGTTCAGACTGGTTTGTATATCTCGACGCCGGGGTACGCGCCTAACCCGACCTCTGACTTAATGGCATTGGGGTATGCTTCCGAGCTCGGCAGTAGCCGCCGGGAATGCCGTGACGAATCGGCGGTCATATTTAGGTGATTTCCGCCCCGAAACCTACCCGCTCCGTTTTGCGGCGGACCGGGGCTTTGTTACCATTCACCGGGTCTATGAATTTTTCCTAAAGCTTTTTTCCAAAGCCCCCACGATGCTTCAGATCTACAACAGCCGGACCGGAAAGAAAGAAGAATTTGTACCCATCGAGCCCGGCCGGGTACGCATGTATGTGTGCGGCATGACCGTCTATGACCTGTGCCATCTGGGCCACGCCCGGGTCATGGTGGTGTTCGATGTGGTCTACCGCTATCTGCGCGCGTGCGGGTACGAGGTGGAGTATGTGCGCAATATCACCGATATCGACGACAAGATCATCGACCGGGCCAACGAGCGGGGGGAGCCCTATGGTGCTCTCACGGAGCGATTCATCGCCGCCATGCATGAGGATGCGGAGGCTCTGAGTATTCTGCCCCCGACGCGAGAGCCCAGGGCCACTGCCCACATAGAGGAGATCCTGGTCATGATCCGGGTCCTGGTGGACAAGGGCCATGCCTATGTGGCCGCCAACGGCGATGTCTACTACTCGGTGGCTAGCTTCGAGGGCTACGGCAAACTCTCGGGCAAGGACCCGCGGGAGCTGCGTGCCGGTGCTCGAGTCGAGGTCGGGGAGGCCAAGCGCGATCCCCTGGATTTTGCCCTGTGGAAGGCCTCCAAACCGGGGGAGCCGACCTGGGATTCCCCTTGGGGCGCGGGCCGACCCGGTTGGCACATCGAGTGCTCGGCCATGTCCACGTCCTGCCTCGGCAATCATTTCGATATCCACGGCGGAGGTGCGGATCTGCAGTTTCCCCACCATGAGAACGAGATCGCCCAGTCCGAGGGTGCTATCGGCGAGCCCTTCGTCAATTGCTGGATGCACAACGGTTTTGTGCGCGTGAACGAGGAGAAGATGTCCAAATCCCTGGGCAACTTCTTTACTGTGCGCGAGATCCTGGACTGCTATCGTCCCGAGGAGGTGCGTTACTTCATTCTCGGCAGCCATTACCGCAGTCCGCTCAACTATGACGACGAGCACCTGGACCAGGCCCGCGGTGCGCTCACCCGCTTATATACGGCACTGCGCGGCCTGCCACCGGCTGAGCGCGGCGACGATGAGGCCTTCCGGGCCCGTTTCCATACCGCCATGGACGATGATTTCAATACCCCCGAGGCCCTGGCGGTGCTGTTCGATCTGGTGCGGGAAATCAATCGGGTGCGGGCTGCCGGGGATGAGGGATCGGCCGCAGTCCTGGGCGCAGAGCTGCGGGCCTTGGGCGGTGTCCTGGGGCTCCTCCGGGACGATCCGGAGGCCTATTTGCGGGGGGAGGAGGGCGCCGAAGGCCTGACTGATACGAAGATCCAAGCGTTGATCGACCGGCGCATCGTGGCCCGCAAGGCGAAGGATTGGACCACAGCCGACCGCATCCGTGACGAGCTTCAGGCTACAGGTATCCTGCTGGAGGATGGGGTAGGGGGGACGATTTGGCGGCGGGGCTGAGGGTGAATGATGAATGGCGTCTATCCTTGGCGGGGCATCGCTTCAGACCAACGAGTCGTGAGTTGCTCCGGACAAGAACCACGAATGAACACGAATTACCGCAAATACGGTTTTCGCGCGCACGATTTACGGGCCTGGAAAATCGCCGAGCTGAGTAGTGTAAGCCGCCCGACGATTAATCAGCTATTCATGAGGTTACGAATCAGAATCGCCCAGGTTTGCAACGCTTCATCCCCTCTATCCGGTGAGGTTGAAGTCGATGAATCTTATTTTGGCGCACGCCGTGTTTGCGGAAAAAGGGGCGCGGAACAGGCGGTAAACCGATCGTCTTCGGAATCCTGGAACGCCACGGGAAAGTGTCGGAAATCGTCCCTGACGCCTCCAGGAAGCAGCTACAGAGCGCGATCCGGGGTCAGGTAGCCCTGGAAGCATCATCCACTCGGACGGCTGGAGAGGCACCAATTGGCTGGTGGACATGGGCTACAAAAAGCATTTCCGGGTGCATCATGGTGAGCATGAGTTTGCCCGCGGTAATTGTCATATCAACGGCATTGAATCACTCTGGTCATATGCCAAACGGAGGCTTGCAAAGTTCAATGCTGTTCCCCGAAGAACGTTCCTTTTACACATCAATGTGAATTAAGATTTCATCACCGAGAGTAACGATTCAAAAACAAGTACTACATTTTATCACGAAAATCAGTTGGCATCGACGACGTAGTTTCATTACAAAACAAACGGTGCTCGATCGGATGCCGCTTGGAGGTGTACGGCGGGTAGAGGACCCGCCCGCAGACGCTGCCCGAACCGTCGGCTCAGCGCCACCAGGTCTTCCTTGAAGCGCAGCGAACGCGCGGCGTTGGCAGCGCCGGCATCGAAGGTCAACAGGATTTGCTGCGCGTGTGGATAATGCTCGGCACGATCTTCCTGCCACGCCAGGGCGATGGCATCGCAGACACAGGCGCTGGTCTCGCGGGAGGTGCC
>Ga0209785_1000345_pt1 | contig 14791 bp, 13 predicted proteins | sample WorMetG1BERMUDA2_FD_187403 | JGI IMG/M metagenome (GOLD analysis project Ga0209785, IMG submission 187403) | Marine gutless worms symbiont microbial communities from Max Planck institute for Marine Microbiology, Germany - Inanidrilus... ...
CGCACAGCGCCATCGGCAACAAAACCCCGATGGAGTTCATCAAGACCATCGGGCACCCCAGCCACCCAATGGTCTGAAGAACGGGAAATTCGGCTTCAAGCCGGTCCAACGTTCGGGGCAAGCTCAAATGCGCCAAACTCTAACTTAGACCGTGGACCACTCAATGGGGGCAGGCCACTCCTGTACGCACATTACGAACGACCATCCAAATCCATCCCAAACCAAAAGGCCAGGAAAGAACCCGGACAGGCGTCTCGAATACACGAACAGCAGACGCTGTCAGATGGCGCAAACCACAAGACAACGCCACAAACCGCCGCCCGCGTATCCCTTCGATATTCACAATGTCAAAGAGCAAACAAAACGCGAGGGTCAGGCACAGCGCCCTTCGCCCCGCGAGGGCCGGGTTATAGGACGGGAACCGCGACCCTGTCAAACCCTTTCGTGATATTTTTTTGACCGTTCGGCCAGGATCCCGGCCGGGGTCCGGTCGCCCCCTCTAACGACCTGATAACAAAGAATTTTCGATTTAGCGGCCCGGTCGCCGCGGCGGCCGGGCCCGCGCCCGGCGGGACGATCGCGACGGGTGCGCGGACGAATTTTTCGCCGCCGCCGATTCCGTGTCCGCCGGCGCCATGGCCGGCAATTCCCCGCCGCAGGTGCGAAATCGTCCTGAAACGAACCCGCCCTAACCTGCGGGCAGGCAGCAAGGGAATGTTAACATTTGCCCTAATAGTATTGATTCTGTTGAAAGTTTTGGCGCAAAACCGCTTGACAGAATGGTTTTGGCGCGACATGGTTCGACGCGATCGCGGCGGAGTCGAAGCGATGTTTCGACCGGCGCGATCATTCTTGAGGGCAGCAGACGCGCGGACCGCCGCTTCAAGCCGGGGTCGCGCGTGAGGGGAATACGCTTGAGACGACTCGCGAGATCTCTGATCATCGGAGTTCTGGCTGCCTGTGCAGGGGGCACGGCGCAGCTGGCATTCGGTCCGTCTTCGGGCCTGAATTCCACCACTTCCGGCGGCAACAGCGGCGGCTTCGACGTCACCGTGGCGATGGCGCCGTTCTCGATCGGCAATCCGGCCGCCGCCTCGACGCTGCAGACCCGGCCGCCGCAGGGCGTCGCCCGCGAGGCCGTCGAGACCCAGAAACCCATCGTCAAGGCCTCGGTCGAGGCGCCGCCGCGCAAGCCGCGGCCCCAAACCGAACCCGCAGCGGCCGATCCCGAGGCCAACACCCTTTCCTGGATCGAGCGGCTGCAGCGCGAGCAGACCCCGAGCCTGGTTCTGGACGACGACGTCGCTGACGACCAGGGGGACGACGGCGACGATCTGCAGATCGAGACCGCGGCGCGCACGCCGGCCAACCTGGACAAGACCGTGACCGTGCCGCGCGGCGACACCCTCGCTGGCGCGCTGAACAAGGCCGGCATCGACCGGCGCGAGGCGCACGCCGCGATCCGCAAGCTGAGCAAGGTGATGAACCCGCGCCGGGTACGCGCCGGCCAGGAGCTGACCCTGACCATCGCGCCGGCCGAGGACGGTCCCGGCCGCCTGCTCGGCCTGAGCATGGAGAAGGACTTCGCCCACAGGGTTGGCGTCCGCCTCGGCGAGGGCGGCTACGAGTCCTATAAAGAGAAGAAGGTGCTGGAGCGCCGGCTGGCCCGCGTCGCCGGGCCGATCAAAAGCAGTCTCTACCTCGCCGCGACCAAGGCCGGGCTGACGGTCCCCGTGCTCGCCGACCTGATCCGGGCCTATTCCTGGGACGTCGACTTCCAGCGCGACATCCAGCCGGGCGACGCCTTCGAGGTGATGTTCGAGCAGTACAGCGATTCGACCGGCCGCATCGTGCATTACGGCGAGGTCATCTTCGCCTCGCTGACCCTGACCGGCACGCGGCTGCCGATCTACCGCTTCACCACGCGGCACGGCGTCACCTCCTACTTCAACGAGAAGGGCCACGGCGCCAAGAAGGCGCTGATGCGCACGCCGATCGACGGTGCGCGGCTGTCGTCGCGCTACGGCAAGCGCCGTCATCCGATCCTTGGCTATACCAAGAAACACACCGGCGTCGACTTCGCCGCCCCGCCGGGCACGCCGATCTACGCCGCCGGCGATGGCGTCATCGACTACGCCGGGCGCAAGGGGGGATACGGGAAATACATCCGCATCCGCCACAACAGCGAATACGCGACGGCCTACGCGCACATGCGCGCCTATCGCCGCGGCATGCGCAAGGGCAAGCGGGTCAAGCAGGGCCAGGTGATCGGCTACGTCGGCTCGACCGGCCGCTCGACCGGTCCGCACCTGCACTACGAGATCCTGCGCAACGGCCGCCACACCAACCCGCTGAAGGTCAAGATGCCGTCCGGCGAGAAGCTGCGCGGCAAGGACCTGAAACGCTTCCAGGCCAAGCGCGCCGACATCGAGCGCCTGTACGCCGCCCTGGTGCCGCCCGGCAAGGTCGCCGAAGCCAACTAAAGGTCGGCATCGGATTAGGTTTTAGCACTCAATCGCCGTTACGCGCTCTGCGCTTGGCTTTGTTTGTTTAGCACTCAATCGCCGTTACGCGCTCCGCGCTTGGCTCTCGGGCCTGCGGCCCGAGGTCCTCGCTGACGCTCGTCCCGGCTAGCCGGCAGCAGTGTGATGCTGCCGATGTGGCACCGGCAAAGGGCGTGGTGGAGCGGACTGGCGCGGACGAGCGCAGCGACGACCTCGGGCCGCAGGCCCGTGAGCCGAGCCCGGAGGGCGGAGCGGCGCTTGAGCGCAAACAAAACCCGCAGGCGTCGCGCTTGCGGCGCCCGGCGCCCCGTCCTAACTTGCAACCATGATCCCGTTCCGCACCTCGGCGCCGGCGGACAGCTCGCCGGCGGTGACCATGAGCCTGATCGTGGTCAACATCGCCGTCTTCACTCTGCAGCTGGGCATGAGCCACGAGGAGTCGCTGCGCTTCCTCTACACCTACGCCCTGGTGCCGAGGTTCTACAGCGAGCCGCAGCTGACCTACCTGTTCGGGCTCGAACCCGGCAACTACCTGCCGTTCATCTCCAACACCTTCATGCACGGCGGTTTCCTGCACATCATCCTCAACATGTGGACGCTGTGGCTGTTCGGCGCGCCGCTGGAGGATCGGCTCGGGCGCTGGCGCTTTTTGCTGCTGTACCTGGCGAGCGGCCTGGTCGGCAGCATCGGCCACCTGACCTTCAACTGGGATTCGCCGGTGCCGGCCCTGGGTGCCTCCGGCGCCATCGCCGGGGTCTTGGGCGCCTTCACCCTGACCTTCCCCAAGGCGCGGGTGCTGATCGTACAGCCGATCTTCTTCTTCCCCCTCGTCCTGCCGCTGCCGGCGCTCTGGTACACCGGCATCTGGTTCGCGATCCAGGTCTGGCAGGGCACGTCGGAGCTGGGCACGCAAGCCAGCCAGGGCGGCGGCATCGCCTGGTGGGCGCACATCGGCGGCTTCGGCGCCGGCCTGCTCGCCGCCTGGCTGCTGGCCCCGCGCACCCCACCGCCGCCGCCGAGGGAGCCGGGGCCGTGGGAGTTGCGGTTGCGGGAGTGATGCGCAGGTGACAGGCTGGCGTGCTTGAGGGCTTGAGGCTGTTCTATTGATTGCGCTCAGACGCCGCTCCGCCCTCCGGGCTCGGCTTACGGGCTTTCGGCCCGGGATCCTCGCTGCGCTCGTCCGGGCTAGTCCGCACCGTTCCGTTTGCGGCCGGTGCGGTGATGGCCAGCGAATAAGTACATGACAGACATCGGCCGGGCTCTGTTACCGGGCCCGCGGGGACCGGCAAGGCCAAGGGCCGTCCGAGCTTATGCGAGGTAAGCCGAGCCCGGAGGGCGGAGCGGCGCTTGAGCGCAAATCGAAAAAAAGCGGCCGCCGCTCAAGCCACCACCAACGGATTCCCGAACCCCAGCTCGTCGCGCACGCGGGTGCAGATCTCGCTGTTGGTCGCGCCCTTGTAGGCGGCCTCGACGACCGCGTCGAACAGATTCTCGCCCTGGGATCCCTCGGGCTCGTTGGCGGCGCGGGTGATGCGGTCGAGCGATTTGGCCACCTCGGCCGGGTCGCGCGCTTCCTTGAACGCCTTCAGGCGGGCGAGTTGCGCCGCCATCGCCTCCGGGTCCGGGCGCTCCAGCGCCGGCGGCAGGATGTCCTCCTCGGACGTGTAGGCGTTGACCCCGACCACGGTCTGCTCGCCGGTCTCGATGCGGTTCTGGAAGGCCAGCGCGGATTCGCCGATGCGGTTCTGCACCAGGCCGGATTCGACCGCGGCGTACATGCCGCCGGCGGCCTCGACCTCGTCCATCACGGCCGTGATCTTCTCCTCCATCGCGTCGGTCAGCGCCTCGACGTAGTAGGAACCGCCGAGCGGGTCGATCACGTCGGTCAGGTGGGCCTCCTCGCGCAGGATGTTCTGGGTCGCGATGGCGATGCGCGCGGCTTCTTCGGTCGGCGTGCTCATGACCTCGTCGTAGGCATCGGTGTGCATCGACTGCAGCCCGCCGAAGATGCCCGAGATCGCCTGCGCCGTCACCCGGGCGATGTTGTTGAGGGGCTGTTGCCGCGTGAGGTCGACGCCGGAGGTCTGGCCGTGGAACTTGAAGCGGCGCGACCGTGGGTCCTTGGCGCCCCAGCGTTCGCCGGTGACCCGGTTCCAGATGCGCCGGCCGGCGCGGAACTTGGCGATCTCCTCGAAGAAGCTGATCGAGATGTCGAAGAAAAAGGTGAAGCGGGGCAGGAAGGCGTCCGGGTCCATGCCGCGGGCGACGCAGTCGTCGGCGTACTGGATCGCGGTCGACAGCGTGAATCCCATGGCCTCGGCCGGGGTCGCGCCGGCCTGCTGCATGTGCTGGCCCACGACCGACACCGGGTTCCAGCGCGGCAGGTGCTCGTTGGCATAGGCGATATGGTCGAGCAGGATGCGCCGCGATCCCGGCAGGGCGACGCGGTAGAACATGTGGTTGGCGACGAAGTGCGAGATGTAGTCGCTCTGGTTCGAGGTGCCGGAAATGGCGGAAAAGGGAATCCCGCGCCGCCGCGCCACGCCGAGCATGAAGGCGAGCAGGGTGAACGGCAGCGGATCGTTCATCGCCGCCGACATCCGCTCCAGCGGCACGCCATCCAGGCAGACGTCCATGTCGTCGACCGTGTTCACCGTGGTGCCGCAGGTGCCGAGCAGCAGCGGGTCGACCTCGTCGATGTCGACGCCGCGGTAGACCGAGTTGCACGGGATCAGGCTCAGCGCCGTCACGCCCGCATCGACCAGGTCCCGCGTGCGCTTGTTGTAGGCCTCGGGCGTGGCGAGGCCGATCAGCTGGCGTTGCGTCCAGGTGCGGCCGCGGTGCATCGAGGCGTAAATGCCGCGGGTGGTCGGCGCCTGGCCGGGATAGCCGAGGTCCAGCATGTACTGCTCACCGCTCCAGTCCTCGGGCGTATACAGCGGCTTGACCTCGATGCCCGAGCGGTTGGCGCGTTTGTCCTCGCCCGGCGCCTGGGCGGCGAATTCCTGTTCCCAGCGGGCCTTGGCGGCGGCGTCGGTGCGGTTGGTCTTCTGGTCGGACATGGTCCTAGGCCTCCACGTGCGGGTCACGCGCCAGCGCGGTCAGACGGCTCACCTCGGCGACGATCTCTTCGCTGCCCGATCCGGGATGGAACACCCGGGCAACCCCGGCGGCGAGCAGATCGCGCTCGTCCGGCTCGGGCACGATGCCGCCGACGATCACCCCGACATGACCCATGTCGGCCTCGCGCAGCTGGTCCATCAACTGCGGCAGCAGCAGGTGGTCGGTGGCCAGCGAACTGACGCCGATGACGTCGACGTCCTCCTCGATGGCCAGGCTGACGACGGCGGGCAGGGATTGCCACGGCGCCGCGTAGACCACCTCCATGCCGGCGTCGCGCAGGAAGGCGGCGACCAGCCTTGACCCCCGGTCGTAGCCGTCGAGCCCGATCTTGGTCACCAGCACCTTGGGCGGTCGGTCTTGCTGCAGGGCCTGGGCGGGTTGCGTGGTCATGGTTGAGATCCTTCGTTCATGTCGTGTCGTGTCACAGCGGCGCGCGCAGCAGTGCCAGGAAATCGCGGGCGATGCCCTCGGGCGTGGTGTCGCCGTCGCGGCGGTACCAGGTCTGGCTCCAGTTGAGCGCGCCTAAAAGCATCAGGCGCAGGCTGTCGCGGCCGACCGTGGCCGGCAGCGGCAGATCCTCGATCAGCTCGCGGAAGCGCGCCTCGTAAGCGTCGCGCAGGGCGACCAGGCGCTGCCGGCTGCCGAGGTCGGCCGGCACCGCGCGCAGCACCACGACGGCAAAATCGCCGCCTTCGAGCAGGTAGTCCAGATGCGCCACCATCGCCGCTTCGAGCCGCGCCCAGGGGTCGGTCCGGCCGTCCAGCGCCGTGTCGACCGCCTCATCGATGCGGCGGATGCCCTCCTCGTGCACGGCGGTGAAAAGGTCGTCCTTGGACGGGAAGTGGTGATAGAGCGATCCCGCGAGGATGCCGACCTCGCCGGCGATGTCGCGCATCGACGCGGCACCGTAGCCGTGGCTGCGGAATCGCGCCGCAGCGACCTCGAGGATCTGGCGCCGTCGGGCACCGTGCTTGTTCACGGCCCGCGGCGCCGGGGCGGCGGCGGACGTCTTGCGTGCGGCGGTCTTGGTGGCTGCGGCCATGATCCGGTTCCGTTCTCGGGACCAGCAAATCCAAAACAAACGTTCGTTTGGGTTTTAGTTTGATAATCCCATGGGGTCAAGAAAAAGCTGGATCCGGGCGTCCGGGGAAACAGCCGGGCAGTGATGGCGAGGCGGCCCCCGCGCCCGGCGCGGTCAAGTCCGGCCTTGCCAAAGCGGCGGCGAATGCCAAGAGTCTGGAGACGTCCCCCTGTGCCGATATCCCGGAGTTCCGCCATGCCCTTGCCCCGCCCGCGCCCGCGCAAGCTGATTCACACCCGCGAGATCTTCAGCCGCGGCTACGAACGCGAAGATGGGCTGTGGGACATCGAGGCCAGCCTGGTCGACAGCAAGGCCTACTCCTTCGACAATATCGAGCGCGACGGCATCAACGCCGGCGAGCCGATCCACCATATGCTGGTGCGCTTGAGCGTGAATGCCGAGTTGGAGGTGCGGGAGGTCGCGGTCGCGATCGACGCCGGGCCGTTCCTGATGTGCGGCGACGTCGCGCCCAACTTCGAACGCCTCGTCGGCCTGCGCATCGGACCGGGCTGGCGCAAGGCGGTGCGCGCCGCCGTCGGCGGCAGCGAGGGCTGCACCCACGTGGTCGAGCTGATCATGGGGCAGATGGCGACCACCGCCTATCAGTCGGTGCGTCCGGCGCGCAGCAAGCGCGAACAGGCGGCGGCCAAGGGCAAGAAACCGGTGATGCTGGATACCTGCCACGCGCTGGCCTCGGACAGCGACGTGGTCAAGCGCCACTGGCCGGATTTCTACACCGGCGCGAGCGACGGCTGAATCCGGGCTCAGAGACCGCGGAACACCCGGACCGTTGTTTCCAGGTGATCGCGCAGCGGCGGCCGCTGCGGATCGATGCGGTCGCAACTCTGGCAGGCGTCGAGCAGCGAAGGCATGCGCCCGCCGTTGCCGTTGCCGTTGACCTTGGTCGACAGCTCGTGGAAATAGGTGACCACGAAGGCGCGGATCGCCGAGGACCGGTTCTGCCCCTCGTGGCTTTCCTCGACCAGGTCGCACAGGCCGTCTCGGGTCAGTCCCTCGAGGGCACAGAGATCGTCCATTGCCTCCCACATGCCCGATTCCAGGCGCAGGCTGGTGCGATGGCCCTTGATGACCACGTTCTTGCTGATTAAGCGGCTTTTCATTCCCCTAGCCCGGTCTGGCCGGCTCCCCCAAGTCTCGATCCGCGCGTCCATTTCCGGGGCAAAACCCCTGCGCGATTCCGCCAACGAATTCCGCCCCTTTGGTAGCATGAAAATAAGCGGTAATCCATGCTCAGTTGACGTAGTTGGCGGGGAATTGCCGGTAACGGGACTAGGTGTCCTCGTCGGGGGTCAGGGTGCTCAGGGCAAGGGCGTGGACACGGCCGGCCATCTCCTCGGCCAGCACGCCGTAAACGCGGCGCTGACGGTCGACCCGCGACAGGCCGGCGAAGGCGGCGGAGACCACCTCGACGCGGAAATGCGTCTCCCCCTCGGGCCGCGCGCCGGCGTGCCCGGCGTGCTTGTGCGATTCGTCGATCACGTTCAGGCGCGACGGCGCCAATGCCTCGCTCAGCTTCTTCTCGATGGTTTCGGCCACGGTCATTGGCATCCTCCTTCTTTGCTTGGCCCGCCGGCCTCGTGGTTGGTGGATCGGACCGCCGGTTCAAGTCGCAATCCGGCGCCGGCCGCGCGACTTGCCTAGGTCGCCGCGAACCCCCATAGTTAGGGTATGTCGACGCAAAAACAACGCCGCCGGGCCTTCGAACGCCCCCTGCGCCCGTCTCCGGAGCAGGCGGTGCGCGTCTGCGACTGGCCCGGATGCGAGGACGAGGGCGAACACCGGGCGCCGAAATCGCGCGACGACCTGAACAGTTTCCACTGGTTCTGCATGACCCACGTGCGCGCCTACAACAAGTCGTGGAACTACTACGAAGGCATGACCGACGAGGAGGTCGAGGCCGACGTGCGCCGCGACACCACCTGGAACCGGCCGACTTGGCGCTGGGGCACCAACGGCGGTGGCGGCATGCCGCCGAACGGCGCCCATGCGCACACGATCCGCGACGATTTCGGCATTTTCGGCGACGGATGGGAAAGCGCCGGCCCCTCGCGAGATCCCGATTCGGCGCATTCGGCGCCGACCTACGAGGCGATGTGCGTGCTTGACCTGAAACCACCGGTCGACGCCGAACAGGTCAAGGCCCGCTACAAGGAACTGGTCAAACGCCACCATCCGGACGCCAACGGCGGCGACAAGGACGCCGAGGAGCGATTCAAGCGGATCAACGAGGCCTACCGAACGGTCATGGAAGCGCTATCTTCTTGACGGCTGGCCCGATCGGGCGTTTAAACCACCTTGAATAATTTACATGTGAACTGGACTGACGACTCATGAGCTCGATCAACACGGGCGATTCCACCTTCCCCCTCGACGCGCCGGACATCACCCTGTCCGTCCGCCAGACCTTCGGCCTGGACGTGGACATGGACGTCCCGGCGTTCAGCGAGGCGGACGAGCACGTGCCGGACGTCGACGAGGCCTACCAGTTCGACCATGACACCACGCTGGCCATCCTGGCCGGCTATGCCCACAACCGCCGGGTGATGATCCAGGGCTACCACGGCACCGGCAAGTCGACCCACATCGAGCAGGTCGCGGCGCGGCTCAACTGGCCCTGCATCCGGGTCAACCTGGACAGCCACATCAGCCGCATCGACCTGGTCGGCAAGGACGCGATCGTGCTGCGCGACGGCAAGCAGGTGACCGAGTTCCGCGAGGGCATCCTGCCCTGGGCGCTGCAGAGCCCGACCTCGCTGGTGTTCGACGAATACGACGCCGGCCGCCCGGACGTGATGTTCGTGATCCAGCGCATCCTCGAGGTCGAGGGCAAGCTGACCTTGCTCGACCAGAACCGGGTGATGCGCCCGCACCCTTACTTCCGCCTGTTCTCGACCACCAACACCATCGGCCTCGGTGACACCACCGGCCTCTATCACGGCACCCAGCAGATCAACCAGGGCCAGATGGACCGCTGGAACATCGTCGCGACGCTGAACTACCTGCCGCATGACGACGAGGTCAACATCACGCTGGCCAAGGTGCCCAGCTACAACACGCCCGAGGGCCAGCAGAAGATCGCCGCCATGGTCGAGCTCGCCGACCTGACGCGCAACGGCTTCATCAATGGCGACATCTCGACCGTGATGTCGCCGCGCACGGTGATCACCTGGGCCGAGAACGCCGAGATCTTCGGTAACCTGGGCGTCGCCTTCCGACTGACCTTCCTGAACAAGTGCGACGAGATCGAGCGGCCGGTGGTCGCCGAGTACTACCAGCGCTGCTTCGGCGAGGAGCTGCCCGAATCGGTCGCCCGCGCCACCATTCTCTAGGCCGGCGGGGCTCGACTTGAACCAGGGTGAAGACGCACAAGACCTGTTGAAGCGCGTGACCAGCGCCGCCTTGCGCGCGGTCGCCGACGCCGGCGAGGAGCTGACCGTCAACTTCGCGCCGCAGCAAGAAGCGCTGGTCGGCAACAGCGGCCAGACCGTGCGCCTGCCCCTGCCCAGCCGCCAGGTTTCCAAGGAAGAGCTGGCGCGGCTGCGCGGCGGCGCCGACGCCGCCGCCGTGCGCCTGCGCTTCCACGACGAAAAGTCGCACCGCAAGCGCATGCCGTCGAGCCAGGAGGCCGCCGCGGTGTTCGAACGCGCCGAGCAGGTCCGGGTCGAATGCCTGGGCGCGCAGCGCATGCTCGGCGTCGCCCACAACCTCGACCTGTTGACCCAGAACCGCTGCAAGACCAAGGGTCTGGACGAGGCCGACCCGCGCGATCCGGCGCTGCTGCCCGAGGCCGTCGGCCTGCTGGTGCGCGAGCGCCTGCTCGGCACGCCGCCGCCGGCCGAGGCGATGGACCTGGTCAACCAGTGGCGGGCGCATATCCAGGAGAAGGCCGGTTCGCAGATGCATCAGCTCGAACAGGTGATGCACGACCAGTCGGCCTTCGCCGACGCGCTGTCGGAACTGCTGATGAAGCTCGACCTGATGGACGAGGCCGAGGGCGCGCTCGATTACGACGACATGCCCCAGGACGAGGACGGCGATCGCGAGGAATCGCCCGAGGAGAGCCAGGAAGCTCAGGGCGGCGAGATGCAGAGCGACGGCTCGATGTCCGGCGAGACCAGCGACGGCGAGATGGACGGCGACATGGAAGGCGCCATGTCCGGCATGGAGGAAGAGGCCATGTCCAGCCCCGGCGGCGAGGAGCCGGCCGGACCGACCCGCTGGAACAACCGCTTCGAGGACGAGCGCGCCGGCGACCCGACCGCCTACCGCGCCTACACCACCAAGTTCGACGAGATCGTCGAGGCCGAGACCCTGTGCGAGCCCGAGGAGCTGAACCGCCTGCGCGCGCAGCTCGATCAACAGCTCTCCCACCTGCAAGGTGTGGTCGCGCGGCTGGCCAACCGGCTGCAGCGCCGCCTGATGGCGAAGCAGACCCGCTCGTGGGAGTTCGACCTGGAGGAAGGCCTGCTCGACGCCGGGCGGCTGTCGCGCGTGGTCGTCGATCCGGTACACCCGCTGTCGTTCAAGCGCGAAAGCGACACCGAGTTCCGCGACACCGTGGTCAGCCTGCTGATCGACAACTCGGGTTCGATGCGCGGGCGGCCGATTTCCGTCGCCGCCATGAGCGCCGACATCCTGGCGCGCACGCTCGAGCGCTGCGGCGTCAAGGTCGAGATCCTCGGCTTCACCACCCGGGCCTGGAAGGGCGGCTCGTCGCGCGAGCAATGGGTAACCGACGGCAAGGCCAAGAATCCGGGACGGCTCAACGACCTGCGCCACATCGTCTACAAGGGCGCCGACGCGCCCTGGCGCCGGGCCCGGCGCAACCTCGGCCTGATGCTGCGCGAGGGCCTTTTGAAGGAGAACATCGACGGCGAGGCGTTGCTGTGGGCGCACAACCGCCTGCTCGGCCGGCCCGAACAGCGGCGCATCCTGATGGTCATCTCTGACGGCGCCCCGGTCGACGACGCCACCCTGTCGGCCAACCCGGGCAACTACCTGGAACGCCACCTGCGCGACGTCATCGAATGGATCGAGAACCGCTCGACCGTCGAGCTGACCGCGATCGGCATCGGCCACGACGTCACCCGCTACTATCAGCGCGCGGTCACCATCGTCGACGCCGAGGAACTGGGCGGCACCATGATGGCCAAGCTGGCCGAGCTGTTCGACGAGGACCCGCTGCCGGCGCAGCGCATGGGCGGGCGCTGGTAGCGACACCTCTAATTCAATCCTTCCCTCCGCCGGCCCGCCCCTCTTAAACTGAATCCGGAGCAACCGAGCCGCGCCCCGGCGCGCGGTCGCACACGAATTCAGGGAGGACAGGGTGGCCAAACGCGCGACATACGCAACCCTCGAGGACAAGACGAGAATCGACGGCGGGCCGATCGAGGACTACGGCCTGGCGAACAACGTTTACGAGATGCTGACGGCGACCGCCGAAAAGCATGCCGACCGCCCGGCGGTCAGCTTCCAGATCAAGAGCGGGCCCAAGGACCCGGCCGAGACACTGACTTGGCGCGAGCTGCACAAGGAGGTGACCAAAGCCGCCAACCTGTTCCGCCGCCTGGGCGTCGGGCCCGACGACACCATCGCCTACCTGCTGCCCAACTGCAACGAGACCGTGTTCGCGCTGCTCGGCGGCATGACCGCGGGCCGGGTCAACCCGATCAGCCCACTCCTGGAGCCGGAGCAGATCGCCGCACTGCTGAACGAGACCAAGGCCAAGGTGCTGGTCACCCTGGCGCCGTTCCCGAAGACCGACGTCTCCGAGCGCGCCGCCCGCGCCGCCGCGCTGGCGCCGGATCTGACCTTCATCCTCGAGGTCGACCTGAAGCGCTACCTGTCCGCACCCCTGAAATGGATCGTGCCGATGGTGCGCCCCAAAAGGGTCGGCGGCCACGACGTCGTGGTGATGGACTTCAACCAGCAGCGTGCCGGCGAGCAGGACACGCTCAACTTCGAGCTGCCCAACGATCCCGACACCATCTGCGCGCTGTTCCACACCGGCGGCACCACCGGCATGCCGAAGATCGCCCAGCACACCCAGCGCGGCGCCGTCTACAACGGCTGGGTGTCGACCAACATCCTGTTCGACGAGGGCGACGTGCTGATCTGCCCGCTGCCGCTGTTCCACGTCTTCGCCGCCTATCCGGTGCTGATGTCGTGCATCTACGGCGGCGGCCACATGATTCTGCCGACCCCGGCGGGCTACCGCGGCGAGGGCGTGTTCGACAACTTCTGGAAACTGATCGAGCGCTGGCAGGTGACCTTCGTGATCATCGTGCCGACGGCGATCTCGGCGCTGATGCAGCGCCCGGTGGACGCCGACGTCAGCTCCCTGCGCCAGGCCATCTGCGGCTCGGCGCCGCTGCCGACCGAACTGTTCAAGTCGTTCGAGGAAGCAACCGGCGTGCGCATCCTGGAAGGCTACGGCATGACCGAGGCGACCTGCCTGATCTCGCTCAACCCGCCGGACGGTGAGCGCAAGATCGGCTCGGTTGGCCTGCCCTTCCCGTACACCGAGGTGCGCATCCTCGACTGCGCCGAGGACGGCACCGTGATCAAGGAGTGCGGCCCCGAGGAGGTCGGCGAGATCTGCGTCTCCAACCCCGGCGTGTTCCCCGGCTACATGCAGCAGGACAAGAACGTCGGCCTGTTCGCCGACGGCAACTGGCTGCGCACCGGCGACCTGGGCCGGCGCGACGCCGACAGGTACCTGTGGATCACCGGCCGGGCCAAGGACCTGATCATCCGCGGCGGCATGAACATCGATCCGATCGTGATCGAGGAGGCGCTGGCCGCCCATCCCGCCGTCGCCTTCGTCGGCGCGATCGGACAGCCGGACGACCACGCCGGCGAGTTGCCCTGCGCCTACGTCGAGCTGCGCGAGGACGCCGAGGTCTCGGAGGACGAGTTGCTCGGCTTCGCCAACGAGAGCATCTCGAAGAAGGCGGCCTGTCCGAAGTACGTCGAGATCCTGCCCGAGCTGCCGAAGACCGCGGTCGGCAAGATCTTCAAGCCGGACCTGCGCAAGCTGGCGATCTCGCGGGTCTACGCCGACGCCCTCGAGCAGGCCGGGATCTCGGCCAGCGTCGAGGTGGTCGAGGACGAACGCCTCGGCCTGATCGCCGAGATCGACGGCGAGTTCGAGGCCGACAAGCTGAACGAGGTGCTGGGACTCTACCACCGTCCTTGGCGTCCGGCTGGCAGCGCCTAGGCCGCCGGTTCCCGCCTGAATGTCCGTCGAGCTGCTGCTCGCCTTCTTCCTGACTTCGGCGGCGCTGGCAGCGATGCCGGGGCCGGACGTGTTCTACGTCTTCGCCCGCGGCCTGTCGCAGGGCCGCCTTGCCGGCCTGATCGCGGCGCTGGGCCTGGTCACCGGGCTGATCGCGCATACCGCCGTCGCCGCGTTCGGCGTCGGCGCCCTGATCGCGCGGTTCCCGGCGGTGTTGACCGCGGTCAAGATCGCCGGCGGGCTGTACCTGATCTACCTCGGCGTCAAGGTGCTGACGGCAAAACCCGAAACCGAGGGCAGCGTCGAGACTCCGCGCAAGCAGCTCGCCGCGATCTATCGCCAGACCATCGTCATGAACCTGCTCAATCCGAAGGTGACGCTTTTCTTCCTCGCCTACCTGCCACAGTTCGTGCGCGACGGCGCCGGGTCGCCGACGATGCAGCTGCTTGTCCTCGGCGGCGTGTTCATGCTCGCAGCGCTGTTGGTCATGGGCGGGACCGGGGTCCTCGCCGGCTTCATCCGCACCCTGTTGCCGAAAGGCGACGGCGCCGCGCGCATGGGGCAGCGCTTGAGCGGCTGGTTCTTCGTCGGCCTGGGGGCTTACCTGATCGTCGAGGACTGGCTGTTCTAGCGCGGATTCGATTTAATCCTGGTCGTATCCTGCGGCAGCGAAGAAGTTCTCGCATTCGGTGGGCGTGGCTTTCTCGATCCCTTCGGCGATGGCGCTCCACAGTTCCTCAATGGTTCTCGCGGCGGCCTTTCGCAGCCACGCCTTGAGCTTGGCGAAGGCCATTTCGATGGGATTGAAGTCGGGAGAATAAGGCG
>Ga0209785_1000353_pt1 | contig 14571 bp, 13 predicted proteins | sample WorMetG1BERMUDA2_FD_187403 | JGI IMG/M metagenome (GOLD analysis project Ga0209785, IMG submission 187403) | Marine gutless worms symbiont microbial communities from Max Planck institute for Marine Microbiology, Germany - Inanidrilus... ...
ACCCTCAATCGCATCCACCACACGCTGCCGAAGATCAATCCCGTACGCCCAGCCCATGAAAACCCCCCTGGCTAAAAACACCAGGGCAGGGAATCAGACATCGGTTAAAAACGATTCTACGTTCGTCAAATGTGCTCTAGACGCCCTCGCCCGCCGGCAAGGTGAAGACCAGCCGGGCATCGGCGGGCTGCAGGCGGCTATCGACCAGTCGCCCGCCCTGCCGCGCCAACAACCGGGCCAGGATGGCCATTGCCAGCGTGCGCTCGGTATCCAATCCGGATGATCGGCTGGCCATGCCGCCCTGCCCGTTCCCGTCCTGGTAGGCCAGGTCGATGCGCACGGTCCCGTCGGCGCTCTCCTCGGCACGGATGAAGACGGCGCCTGACGGATCCCCGGACGCCGCCAGCACGGCATCGACGGCACTGCCGACCAGCATGTCGACCTCGCCCGGTTCACCCTGCACGAACGGCAGCACGTCGTGGCGCAGGGCGCTGCGCCGCGGTCCGGATTGACGGCCGATCCAATTGGCCGCCACCTGCTGCAGGGCGGCGGGGCGGAAGGCGTTGGCGTCGGGCGCCGGTTTCTGCAGGATCTGCAGCAGGTTCAGGCACTGGTTCAGGGTCTGGCGCAATTGCGCTGCCTCGCCGCGCAACCCCTCGCTGTCGGCGTCGAGCCGGACGATTTTCGCCTGGTAGTCGTCGAGTTCGAGGAAGGTGAGGAACCGGCGGCTGACACCGCCGTCCTCGCGCTTGATGTGGCCGGCGCCGAACACGCAGGCGCGGGTGCCGTGCGGGGTTTGCAGGTAGCCCCATTGAACCTCGCGGCCGGGCCGCAGGAATTCGTCCTGGGCGAGCGCGGCGCCGTCGCGCGAAAGCGCGACCTTGGGAAAGTCGGCGGCGGCCAGTTCGGCCGCGTCGTCACAGGCGAAGGTCTGCAGCGCGCGTTCGTTGCAGAAGGCGATCTGCCCGTCCGGATCGTAGGCCACGACCCCGATCACCCAGCGCCGGACCATGCGCATCGAGACCGCCAGGTCTTCCTGGTAGGTGTGCGACACCTGGTACAACAGTTCATCGAGCGTGTTGTCGACGTCGCCGATCTCGTTGGCGACGTCGCTGTTCTGCACGTAGCGGTCGGCGTGCTCGGTGTCGGCCATGGCCAGGCGCAGGCGATAGCGGATGCGCAGCAGTGGCTTGAACACCATGATCGCGGTGACCACCATGACCACGCCGCAGACCACGGCGGACACGAACAGGACCAGCAATCCGATCTGCTGCAGGAACTCGCGCATCTCGAACACGACCGATTCGGAATCGATCTTGAGGATCCATTGGTAGGGATTCGCCGGCCGCAGCGGCGGCATGTAGATCTCGTATCGGAAACCGTCCTCGACCCGCGCCTCCTGCGCGTCCCGGCGTTTGAGACCGTCCAGGGTCGATTGCGGATGCTCGCCGACGGCGACGACGAAGGTATCTTCGGCGGTATAGACCGAAACGCCGACGATCAGCGACGCCGCGATCAGGCGTTCGCTCAGGGCTTCGATACCGCCCGGGGCAATTCCGGTGACGCCGCTGATGGCGGCGGACATGGCCACGCCGGCCTCGCGCCTCAGTTCGTCATAGAGTTGATTCTGGCGCTGCAGGTAGGACGGATAGACCAGCACCGCACCGACCGCGAGGATACTGAGAAACACGGTCAGGGTAGCCAGCCAACACACCCGGCAGCGGGCGAACACCGCAAGCGGAACCCGCGCCTCGCGACTGCGTTTCTTCTTCGTGGATTTCGCCACTGCGCCCCACCGGCTTTACCAAGCGATAACCGATGGCGCCCCTCTTGTTCTACCCTCGGCGGACGTACAATAACAGATTCTTCCGATTGTCGCGAACAAACCCGCCGCAATTCAGGGTTTCACCGCCCCGTGTTTTCCCGCCCGGCATCGCATGCTAGCCTTGATTATCCGAGCATCGGCAAGGAACACGGAATTCGTGCGCAAGACCTGGTACCGAACCCGGAGCATCGCGGCCCTGTTGGCGCTTCTGGGCTGGCTGGCGCCCGGGCCGGCGAACGCGAAACCATCCCGCGACGCCCCAGCCATCGAAAAGGGACTGCTGTGGGTGATCGCCCGTGACGGCCGCACGCTGGGCCACCTGTTCGGCACCTTCCACCTGCCCGTCGGCGGCCGACTCGCGGGCGCCACGGATCCGGTGCGGCCGATCGTCGACGGCGCCGACACCGCGGTATTCGAGATCGACTTCGCCTCCGCCGATGCCGCCAACATGACCGCCACCATGTATTTCACCGACGGACGCCGCCTCGACGGACTGCTCGCGCCCGGCCTGTTCGAGCAGGCGCGCCGGCGGCTGGCCGCCCTCGGCATGCCCGCATCCTCGATCCAGAAGCTGAAGCCCTGGGCCGTCGGAGTCCTGCTCAGCCTGCCCGAGGCCCTGGACGGCGAACCGATGGATCGAACGCTGCAGCGACGCGCGCGCGCCGGCGGCGGCGCCATCGTCGGCCTGGAAACGGTCGGCGAGCAGCTTGCGCTGTTCGATGGCCTGCCGATGGAGGAGCAGGTTTTGTTCGCCGAACAGGTGGTGCGCCACCCCGACCGGGTCGCGGCGCAGAAGGCCGAGATGATCGAGGCCTACCTGGACGGTGACCTGGAGTCGATCCTGGCCCTGACCGAGACCGCCGAGAGCGACATGGAGCGGCGCTTCGTCGTCTGGTTCCGCGACAAGGTGCTGGTCAGGCGCAATCACAGCATGTTCGCGCGCCTGCGCGACCTACTGCCCGCCGGCGGCCTGTTCATCGCCGTCGGTGCACTGCACCTACCGGGTGCCGACGGCCTAGTCCGGCTGTTGCGCCGGGCCGGCTATGACGTCCGACCGGTGAAGTGAGATGGCCCTGCTGGTCCCCGAGTTGCTCGACACCCCGCGCCTGCGCCTGCGCCCGTTCGCCGAGGACGATCTCGACGCCTTCGCCGCCATCACCGCGGACGCGCAGACCATGCGGTTCATCGGCGAGGGCGTGACGGCGGACCGCATGTTGACCTGGCGCTGGCTCGCCACCACCATCGGACATTGGCAGATGCGTGGCTACGGTCCGTGGGCAGTTGAGGAAAAGGCCAGCGGCGCGTTACTCGGCCGCGTCGGTCTTTGGCGGCCCGAGGGATGGCCCGGCGTCGAGGTGATGTGGACGATCCGGCGGTCGAGCTGGGGCCGAGGATTCGCACCGGAAGCCGCGGCAGTAGCCCGCGACGCGGCGTTCGAGCATCTGCCATTGGATCGGCTGTGCAGCCTGATCGTGCCGGAAAACACCGCCTCGATCCGGGTCGCCGAGAAGATTGGCGAAAGCCACAGTCACGACATGCCGATGTTCGGCACGACCGTCGGCGTGTACACGCTCGACCGCGCCGATTGGAAGCGGTCGCGGGCCTGAGCTACGGCACCTGGCGCACCGCCCCCTTGTCGGCGCTGGTGGTCAGGGCGGCGTAGGCACGTAGCGCCTGGCTGACCACGCGGTCGCGCTTCTCCGGCTTGAACCCGCCGTTCGATTCCTTGGCGGCGCGCCGCCGCGCCATCTCGTCGTCGTCGACGGCGACGCGGATCGAGCGGCTGGGGATATCGATCTCGATGGTATCACCGGGCTCGATCAGCGCGATGTTGCCGCCGTCGGCCGCCTCGGGCGACGCATGCCCGATACACAGCCCGGCGGTAGCGCCGGAAAAGCGCCCGTCGGTGATCAGGGCGCATTCCTTGCCCAGGCCCATGGATTTCAGGTAGCTGGTCGGATACAGCATCTCCTGCATGCCGGGACCGCCCTTGGGCCCCTCGTAGCGGATCACCACCACCTCGCCGGCCTTGACCTCGCCGCCGAGGATCTTGGCGATCGCCTCGTCCTGGCTTTCGCAGATGTTGGCGGTACCCGAGAAGGTGTACAGCGCCTCGTCGACGCCGGCGGTCTTCACCACGCAGCCGTCCTCGGCCAGGTTGCCGTACAGCACGGCGAGACCGCCCTCGGCGGAATAGGCGTGGTCCATGTCGCGGATACAGCCGCCCTCGCGATCGAGGTCGAGCGAATTGTAGCGCTTGGACTGGCTGAAAGCCTCGATGGTGCGCACGCCGCCGGGCGCGGCCATGAAGAAGTGGTGCACCTCCTCGTCATTGGCCCGGCGCACGTCCCAGCGGTCGATGGCGTCGCCGATGGTCGCCTCGTGGATGGTCGGGCTTTCGCGGTGGATCAGTCCGGCGCGGTCGAGCTCGCCCATGATCGCCATGATGCCGCCGGCGCGGTGCACGTCCTCCATGTGATAGTCGGGCGTCGACGGCGCCACCTTGCACAGGTGCGGCACCTGGCGCGACAGCCGGTCCATGTCGCGCATGGTGAAGTTGACCTCGGCCTCCTGGGCCATGGCCAGCAGGTGCAGCACGGTGTTGGTCGAGCCACCCATGGCGATGTCGACGGTCATCGCGTTCTCGAACCCGGCGAACGAGGCGATCGAGCGCGGCAGCACGCTCTCGTCGTCCTCCTCGTAGTAGCGCCGGCACAGGTCGACGACCTCGCGGGCGGCGCGCATGAACAGGCCGCGCCGGTCGGCGTGCGTCGCCAGCACGCTGCCGTTGCCTGGCAGCGCCAAGCCGATCGCCTCGGCCAGGCAGTTCATCGAGTTGGCGGTGAACATGCCGGAACACGAACCGCAGGTCGGACAGGAACCACGCTCGTACTCCTCGGCCTCCTCGTCGGTGATGTCCGGGTTGGCGGCCTGGACCATGGCGTCGGCGAGGTCGATGATCTTCTCCTCGCCGCGGTGGATGATCTTGCCGGCCTCCATCGGCCCCCCGGAAACGAACACGGCGGGCACGTTCAGCCGCAGCGCCCCCATCAGCATGCCGGGCGTGATCTTGTCGCAGTTGGAGATGCAGACCAGGGCGTCGGTGCAATGCGCGTTGACCATGTATTCGACCGCGTCGGCGATCAGTTCGCGCGACGGCAGACTGTACAGCATGCCGTCGTGGCCCATGGCGATGCCGTCATCGACGGCGATGGTGTTGAATTCCTTGGCGATGCCGCCTGCCGCCTCGATCTCGCGCGCGACCATCTGGCCCAGATCCTTGAGATGCACGTGGCCGGGCACGAACTGGGTGAACGAGTTGGCGATGGCGATGATCGGTTTGCCGAAATCCTCGTCTGTCATGCCGGTGGCGCGCCACAGGCCGCGGGCGCCGGCCATGTTGCGGCCGTGGGTCGAGGTTCGGGAACGGTATTGGGGCATCGGTGCTCTCCGCTGCGCAATTGCCTGGACGCCTCTATATAGAGGTGGCGGACCTCAATGCCTAGGGCCGATCGGCATCAAACGGGGTGATGCAGCCGTCCTGCAGGCGATAGACCGTGGTATGCGCCTCGCCCTGGGCCAGCATGGTCTGCCGATCGAGCCCGGCGTAGACGCCGCGCAGCACCCGCCCCATCGACCCGTGCGCGACGGCCAGCACGGGGCCGCGACCGTGCTGCGCCTCGAGCCAGGCGCCGACGCGACGCGCCACCTCGGGATAGCTCTCGCCACCGCTGATGCGGTGGTTCCACCGGTCCGCCGCCCGCGCCGCCCACTCGTCGGGATAGGCGGCGGCGATCTCGGCGTCGGTCAGGCCTTCCCAGCGGCCGTAACTGCGCTCCTTCAGGCGATCGTCGAAATCGACGGCGCCATAGTCCAGGCCGAGCTCGTCGCACAGGATGGCGCAGGTCTGGCGGGTGCGGAACAGGGGGCTGCAGCAGACCCGGACCGGGCCGGTTTCCTGCTCGAACAGCCCGCGCAGCAGCGCCGCGACGGCGCGCGCCTGGCTGATACCGCGCAGGGTCAGCGGCGAATCCCGGTGTCCCTGATGCCGGCCGGCCCGGTTCCAGGTGGTTTCGCCATGACGGACGAGATAGAGCGTGGTCATCGAGGGCCGGGTTAGATCACGATTTCGTCGAATCGAGATCGAATCCGGTGTCAGGATATAACCCCAGGTTTTTTGGATCCACACCAATTAAACTGCAAAGACTTACGATCTCGATATGGTCGACCAGGTGGTCGCCGGCGTCGGCCTCACTGACCGCCAGGCAGACCTTGACCAGCAAATGCGCCAATTTCTCGTCTTCGGCCACCGGACGGATCGCGGCGAGCGCCAGCTCGCGGCCGCTTTTCGGCGAATCGAGGATCGCGTCGGAAAACACGTTGAACAGGTTGACGCCTTCGTGAGGATCGAAAACGCGAAGTTTTTCAAGGGTTTCCAGAATTTGATCAACGCGCACCCGCTCGCTGAACGAGACCTCCCGGTCGGCCACAGCGACCAGCGCGCAGGCGGCCATGGTGGCGCGCAGGAACGGGCGGTTTTTCTGCCGCTCGGCACCCTCTTGCAGTTGGTCGATCAGGTCGATCAGGAAGCCCATGGCCGGCATCTCCTTCGCCCTCAGACTACCAGCCGGGCGCGGCGAAGTGGACAGGTAATTGCCGGCAAAATCATTGCCGGGACTTGTCTTGGGCCCCTGTCTGTTCCAAATTAAGGGGCGTTGAGGCCGCGCGCGAGGCGCGGCGGTATTTTGGGACGGGTGATCATGACGATGAGACTGGCGAAGTACGGGATCGGCGATATCGTGCGCCACCGCTTCTACCCGTTTCGCGGGGTGGTTTTCGATGTCGACCCGGTGTTCGCCAACACCGAGGAATGGTGGCAGTCGATCCCCGAGGACGTGCGCCCGTCGAAGGGCCAGCCGTACTACCATCTGCTGGCGGAAAACGCCGAGACCACCTACGAGGCCTATGTCTCGGAGCAGAACCTGCTGCCCGACGAATCCGGCGAGCCGGTATCGCATCCCGACGTGCCGAGCATGTTCGCCGGGCTGAAGGACGGCAAGTACGTGCTGGTCAACGCGCAGACCAACTGACCAGTTCGACCGAGCATCCCGCCAACCGCGGCGCCGCCTTGCGGCGCCCTTTTTTCGCTATCATCATCCCGTACATCCAGACCATCGGCACCGCCTCGCGGGCCGTCGGGCAAGTGGAGGGTCCCAGTGGTCAGGAAGCAGAGGGTCGCGCCGGGCGACCAGTTCGTCAAAGCCGAAGATCCCAGCACGATCTGGGTGGTCGATCACCCCATCGACATGCCGGGCATGCCCAGGCACTTCTACCTGACTTGCCACCGCCCCCGCCGGCGGACCATCATGCTGTCGGAATCGGCCCTGGTCGACCGCCGCCTGTTCCGGCGTGTCGCCGGCGACAAGACGCCGGCGCTGGATTCGTCCTCGCGGCACTGGCGGCGCAACGACCTGGACCGCATCGTCGGCGAGACGGAGTAATGACATGAGAATACTGCTCGGCTGCCTCGCGGCTGCAGGTCTGCTCGGCGCGACACCGGCGCTGGCGCTGGATCCGTTGAGCGTACTCAAGGCGCCGCTGTCGGTGATCAAGGGCTCGGTCGAGGCGGTGGTCGAGGACCGCAGCACCGGAGACATCGCCAAGGATGCCAGGATCAAGGCGATCATCCTGGTCGACGTGGTCGAGGAAATGACCACCGACGTGATCTCGATCAGCGCCGACGTCTACGAACAGAACGTCATGCTGACCGGCAGCGTCGAGACCCACGAACAGCGGGCCAAGGCCGAGCAGCTGACCCTCGCCATCAATGGCGTCAGGAAGGTCTACAACGAGATCCTGGTGCAGAAGGACGTCGACAAGGAAAAGGGCATGGTCGAGAACGCCGTCGACGACACCATCATCGAAACCAAGATCGAGGCCCTGTTCCTCGACGCCCGTGGCGTGTACTCGACCAACCTGCGCTGGCGCTCCGTCGGCGGCCGGGTCTTCCTGTTCGGCCGCGCCCTGTCACAGGGCGAGCACGACAAGGCCGTGCGCATCGCCCACGGGTCAAGGACGTGATCCAGGTAACCAGCCGAGTGATGGTGCGGCCGAAGTAGACTCCGTTTCGCACCGGCATGCTTCGAGGCGGGCCTTCGGCCCTCCTCAGCATGAGGACACCTCGCCCTGAGGAGGCGCGCAGCGCCATCTCGAAGGGTTTGTCGCCGGAGCATCGATCCGGACCTACAGCGCCGCCAGCCGCTCCAGCGCCTCGGCCAGTTTGCCGCGGGCGGCCACCGCGTCGTCGCGACGCTCGCGTTCGGTCTCGACCACCTCGGCCGGCGCCCGGGCGGTGAACTTCTCGTTCGCCAGCTTCTTCTCGTGCTTGCTGATGTCGCCGTCCAGGCGGCCGATTTCCTTTTCCAGCCGCGCCTTCTCGGCGCCGATGTCGATAACCTCGGCGATCGGCAGCACGATGGTCGCCTCGTCGAGCACGTCCTGCACCGCGCCGGCCGGCATGTCGGCCTCGGCGACCAGGCCGCTGCTCTCGAGGCGGGCCAGCCGGGTGATCAGGTCGTTGTGGCGCTCGAGCCGCGCCACGGTATCGTCTGAAGCTCCCTTCAGCAGCAGCGGGATCTTGGCGCCCGGCGGCACGTTCATCTCGCTGCGCACGCCGCGGACCTGCGAGATCAAACGCACGACCCAGTCCATCTCGGCCTCGGCGCCGGTGTCGACCAGCGACTGCGCAAGCTCGGGCCAGGAGGCCAGGATCAGCGGCGAATTGCGGTTCTCGCCCAACTGCTCCCACAGTTCCTCGGTGATGAACGGCATGATCGGGTGCAGCAGATGCAGCAACTGGTCGAGCACCCAGGCGGTGGCGGCCCGGGTCTCGGCCTTGGCCGCGGTGTCGTCGCCGCCGAACACCGGCTTGGCGAATTCCAGGTGCCAGTCGCAGAAGGTGCCCCAGGTGAACTGGTACAGCGCGCCCGCAGCCTCGTTGAAGCGGTAGTCGGCGAGCGCCGCCTCCACGGCTTGCGCGGTTTCCGCCGTCTTGCCGACGATCCACTTGTTCAGGGTCCGGGTGCAGGCGGCCGGATCGAAGTCCGGATCCGGCTTGCACTCGTTCATCTCGCAGAACCGCGCCGCGTTCCACAGCTTGGTGCAGAAATTGCGGTAACCCTCGATCCGGCTCTCCGACATCTTGACGTCGCGGCCCTGGGCGGCGAAGGCGGTCAGGGTGAAGCGCAGGGCATCGGCGCCGAACTTGTCGATCAAGTCCAGCGGGTCCATCACATTGCCCTTCGACTTGGACATCTTCTGGCCCTTCTCGTCGCGCACCAGGGCGTGGATGTAGACGGTGTGGAACGGCACCTCGTCCATGAAGTGCAGGCCCATCATCATCATCCGTGCGACCCAGAAGAAGATGATGTCGAATCCGGTGACCAGCAGGTCGGTCGGGTAGTAGCGCGCGACCTCCGGCGTCTCGTCCGGCCAACCCAGGGTCGAGAACGGCCACAGGGCGGACGAGAACCAGGTGTCCAGCACGTCCTCCTCGCGGCGCAGTTCGACCGCCTTGCCGTAGTGCTTCTCGGCCGCCGCCTGCGCCTCCTCCTCGGTCTCCTCGACGAAGAAGGTGTCGTCGGGACCGAACCAGGCCGGGATCTGATGCCCCCACCAGATCTGGCGCGACACGCACCACGGTTGGATATTGCGCATCCACTCGTAGTAGGTCTTCTCCCACTGCTTGGGCACGAACTTGGTGCGACCCCGCTCGACCGCCTCGATCGCCGGCTTGGCCAGGGTGGCGGCGTCGACGAACCACTGATCGGTCAGCCACGGCTCGATGACCACGCCCGAGCGGTCGCCATAGGGCACCATCATGATGTTGTCCTCGATGCGCTCGAGCAGGCCCAGGCCCTCCATCTCCTTGACCACCACGTCGCGCGCCTCGTAGCGGTCGAGGCCATGGTAGTGCTCGGGCGTGTTCTCGTTCATGCGCGCGTCGCGGTCGAGCACGTTGATCCGTTCCAGATCGTGGCGATTGCCGACCTCGAAGTCGTTGAAGTCGTGCGCCGGGGTGATCTTGACCGCGCCGGTGCCCTTCTCGGAGTCGGAATACTCGTCGGCGACGATCGGGATCGGCCGGTCCATGATCGGCAGGATGGCGTTCTTGCCGATCAAATGCTGATACCGCTCGTCCTCGGGGTGCACGGCAACGGCAGTGTCGCCCAGCATGGTCTCGGGCCGGGTCGTGCCGACGGTGATGAACTCGCCGGGCATGTCCTCGATCGGGTACTTGAAGTACCACATGTTGCCACGGATCTCGCGCTGCTCGACCTCGAGGTCGGAGATCGCCGTGTGCAGCAGCGGATCCCAGTTGACCAGCCGTTTGTCACGGTAGATCAGGCCCTGCTTGAAGAGTTCGACGAAGACCTTGCGCACGGCGTGGCTGAGCCCCTCGTCCATGGTGAAGCGCTCGCGCGACCAGTCGCAGGACGCGCCCAGCCGGCGCAACTGGCCGATGATGGTGCCGCCGGATTCCCCGCGCCACTGCCAGATCCGCTCGATAAACCTGTCGCGGCCGAGATCGTGGCGGGTCAGGTTTTCCTTCTCCATCTGCCGCTCGACCACCATCTGGGTGGCGATGCCGGCATGGTCGGTGCCCGGCTGCCACAGCACGTCGTCGCCCTTCATGCGGCGGTAGCGGATCATGATGTCCTGCAGCGTGTTGTTCAGGGCGTGGCCCATGTGCAGGCTGCCGGTGACGTTGGGCGGCGGAATCACGATCGTGTAGCTGTCCTCGCCTGGGCGCGTGCCGCAGGCGAAGCTGCCCTGCTCTTCCCAGGTTTTGTAATGCTTCTGTTCGATGTCCGCGGGGTTGTAGGTCTTGTCCAGCATCGCTGGGGTCCTCTTGTTCGTATCGTGTCAAATCGGTTCGGGATGGGCGAAGCCCGGCGCCACCGGTTGGCGGCGCGCGTCGTGTTTTCGGCGGATCGGCGGGACGGTCAGTCGTCCAGCCGCTCCGCCCTGTTTACCATGTGGTCGATTTCCTTCTTGACCAATCGCTCGATCAAGTAGGGCAGGTTGGCGTCCAGCCACTCCTTGAGGAGCGGGCGCAGCATCTCGCGCACGATGCCTTCAAGCGTGACGTCACGCGAGCCGATGGCGATGTCGCGCTGCGACAGGATCGCGCGCGCCAGTTCCGACAGCACGTCGGTCGAGGCCGCATGCGCCGGCTGCGACACCACCGGAGTCCCCGGCGGCGGCAGGGTGTTGGGGTTGATCATCGCCGGCGTCAGGTCGAAAACGTCGTCATCGGCGGACGGCGGCGGTGCCGGGGCGGCGACGGGCTCGGGCGCCGGTTCCGGTGCCGGCTCTGGCGCCGGCTCGGCAAAGGGTTCGGGTGCCGGTTCCGGTTCGGGAGCCGGCATCTCTTCCGCCATCTCCAGCTCGATCACCTCTTCCCCGGCGTCCTCGATCACCTCGATCTCGATCGCGCCATCGTCGGGTTCCGGTTCGGGTGCCGGTTCCGGTTCGGGCATCGGCTCGGGCTCGGGTTCGGGGGCAGGTTTAGCCGCGACAACGGGCTCGGGTTCGGGCTCAGGCGCAGGTTCGGGCTCAGGCACAGGTTCGGGGGCCGGCTCGGCCGCCGCGGCCTCGCCGCCGGCCTCCACCGCTTCTTCTTCCTCCTCGGACAGAATTTTCCGGATGGAGGCGAGAATATCCTCCATTGACGGTTCTTGCTGACCCGTGTCCGTCACGTTCTCGTCGCTCATGCACTCAACACCCGTTTGGCGCTCCCCCCGGATTGCCCGTGCAATCCAAGCCTAACCTAAACGACTGAAACGAGAAACGCCACTGTCAAGGTTAGCTCGACCACCTTCAAAAAAGGTAAAGACGGATGCCGCTTCGGGGGTCTATTGGGACGGCGCGCCGCCTTGCGAGGAATCGCCCGAACTGGTGCCGCCGAACCACTTGTCGCGGACTTCCAGATAGTGCTGATCGAAGTCGTAGCGTTCGACGGGCAGGTTCATGTGCTGAGCCGTCAGCAGGCCGATCGCCGAGCGCAATTCGAAGATCGCGACGGTCTCGTCGCGCTGCGCCCGCACCAGGCTGACCTGGGCATCGAGCAGTTCCTGCTCGGTGTCGAGCACGTCGAGCACGGTGCGCGAGCCGACGGTGGCCTCGCGCTGCACGCCGTCGAGCGCGATCTTCGAAGCCTCGATCTGCACGCCGAACGACTTGATCTGGGCCCGCGCGGTCTGCAGCGCCTCCCAGGCGCGGGTCGCCGCCTCGGTGGCGTCGCGACGCGACTGGTGGCCGGTCTGGCGCGATTCTGCCGCCGACTGGCGGGCCTGGCGCAGGCGCGAATAAACCGCGCCGGCCTGGTACAGCGGAACGTTCAGAGTGACCATCGCCGACAGGGTGTCGACGCGCGAGCCCTCGCCGGCGGTGTCGAAGGCACGGCTGGCGGAGGCGTCGAGGCTGACCGTGGGCAGCAGTTCACCGCGCACCTGGGCGATCGAGTCCTGCGCCGACTTTTCGTCGTAGGTGGCGGCGATCACGTTCGGGTTGCCGGTGGTCGCCGCCTTGATCGCGGTGGACAGGTTGCTGGGCAGATCGCCGGACGGCGCCGGGCGCTGAACGTCTCCCGGCTCCTTGCCGATGACGTTGACGTAGGCGGCGCGCGACGCCTCGAGGTTGCCCTCGGCCTGGATCCGGTCGGCTGTGGCGCCGGCCAGGCGGGCTTCCGCCTGATGCACGTCGGTGCGGGTGATCTCGCCGACCTCGAAGCGGTCGCGGGTCGCCTCGAGCTGGCGCACCAGAACCTGCTCGTTGTTCCTGTTCAACTGCAACACGGCCTGATCGCGGACCACGTCCATGTACGCGGTGGCGGCATCCAGCATCACCGACTGTTCGGTCGACATCAACCGGGCGCGCTCGGCCTGCACCGCGTTCTTGGCGCCGCTGGTGGCGGCGACGGTGCGGCCGCCGCTGTACAGCGGCTGGCTGACCGACAGCGACGCCGAGCGCGGTTCGCGGCTCTGCTCGCGATTGGTCGAGGTGTTGGTGTCGACTTCCGACAGGCCGGCGTCACCGCTGAGCGTGACCGTCGGCCGCCAACCCGACAAAGCCTGCGGCACCTGTTCGTCGGTCGCGCGCATGCGCGCCCGGCGGGCCAGCAGGGTCGGATTGTTGTGATACGCCGCGGCCAGGGCCTGCTCCAGGGTTTCCCCCTGCGCCGGGTCGGCGGAAATGCCGCTCAACGCGACGATCGAAACCAAAGCCCCACAAAGGATGGGCAAGCGAATCTTCATCGGAACACCCCCAAAATCGTGTCGAGTCGACCCAACACCCCACTGCGCACGCGCAGTCTACCCATGATGCGGGCCGAAGGTAAAGGAATCACAAATACTTGAAACATGTTTCGCGCGTGTTTCAGCCGCACAAAGCGCAATACAGGGAATTTCCGCCGTTTGACCGCCTCAGAACACGAATGCAGGCGCCGATTCCATACCCGGCAGCGACGGCGTGCCGGCGTCGAATATGTCGCGGCCGGCGACGATTCCATCGACCCGGCTGATCACCCGCGCGGTGCCGACCTTGCCGGTGTTGACGATGCTGACCAGGCGGCCGCCCTCGGCCAGTTGCTCGAGAATCGCCGGCGGCACGTCGTCGACGGCGCCGTTGATGAAGATGACGTCGTAGGGGCCCTGCTTGGGATACCCTTCGGCGATCTCGCCTTCGACCACGGCGGCGTTGTCGATGCCCTGCTCGTTCAGGCTCTCGCCGGCCCGGGCGGCCAGTTCGGCGTCCGATTCCACCGCCACCACGGTGCTCGCCAAGCGCGCGATCGCCGCCGCTTCGTAACCCGAGCCGCAGCCGACCACCAGCACCACGTCGTCGGCGCCGATCGTCGCCGCCTGCAGCAGGCGGGCCAGCACCATCGGCTCCATCATGTAGCGGCCGCCGCCCAGCGGCAGCGCCTCGTCGATGTAGGCGACACCTTGCAGCGGGCGCGGCAGGAAGGCCTCGCGCGGAACCTCGGCCAGGGCGTCGATGACGGCCAAATCGGTGACCCGGTTGGTCCGGATCTGTCCTTCGACCATGTTGTGGCGGGCGGTTTCGTAATCCATGGCGGCACCATCGCAAGTCGGCATCGGAACTCGGGGCGGGATTGCCGCCCTATATACACCAACGGGACGCAAAAACAATGCCCGCCAGGCGGCGAAAGCCCTTAAAATAGGTGATCTGGACCATTCTGGACCAATTGACGCCTTGACCCGCAAACCGACTGTCGCTACGTTGCGGCCCGCTTCGCGGGACGGACCGGGCGACCGGTTGCTCAACGGCTACACGGCGGGGCAATACGGCGCGGTGGCGGAGTGGCTACGCAGCGGCCTGCAAAGCCGTGTACACCGGTTCGATTCCGGTCCGCGCCTCCAATTTCCGGGTTCGAGTCGCTCGAGCACGGAGAACGCCTGATCCGGCGTAGCTCAGTTGGTAGAGCAGGCGGCTGTTAACCGCCTTGTCGCAGGTTCGAGTCCTGCCGCCGGAGCCAATAAGAGCAGGGCCCTAGCCGATCACCGGCTGGGGCCTTTGTTTTTCGAGTGACTATTTAGCGCGGATTCGATTTAATCCTGGTCGTATCCTGCGGCAGCGAAGAAGTTCTCGCATTCGGTGGGCGTGACTTTCTCGATCCCTTCGGCGATGGCGCTCCACAGTTCCTCAATGGTTCTCGCGGC
>Ga0209785_1000354_pt1 | contig 14561 bp, 15 predicted proteins | sample WorMetG1BERMUDA2_FD_187403 | JGI IMG/M metagenome (GOLD analysis project Ga0209785, IMG submission 187403) | Marine gutless worms symbiont microbial communities from Max Planck institute for Marine Microbiology, Germany - Inanidrilus... ...
GTGCCCACCCTGATCGACACCGGACGCTGGGTACTGTGCGAACTGAGGACACAGAGAGAGGCACGGTAATCTACCCGCTGCCTATCGGCTGCAGATGAAACAGTGGACACTCCGCCTGCGGACAACGCGGGGAGCACACCGACAGACTGAATGAGAGAGTGCAAATCCAACGCCCTGGGGTTGACATGTGGGGCCTCATGGAAGGATGCGGTGAGCGTGGCAGGCCTTAACCCGGGGGCAGGCACGGGGACCTGCCCCTACCGCCAGGGCCATATTTTCAGGAAGATGTACACGTACTCGCCCGCCCGGGACCCCGGCAGGGTATAACTGACGTACATCATCTCATCTGAAAATACGGCGCTTCCGAGCCCTCCAAGCTATAGCGGGAAAGGCGGAGGACAGGTATCTTAATGAATTCTGATATAGCTGTGGGTAGGGGCTGTTGACATTTATCCGAGCGTGGGCGATTGCGAGGTATTTTTCTTAGCTGAAAGGCGCGACGAGGAGGAATAGCGAGCCTATTTTGACGAGTCGCAACGCCGTCAACGCGGAAAAGGACCGCAAAGGACCTAAGAACGATGAATGTCAACACCGTAGCCTCCAGTGCCCCGCTTCACCGAACAACCCGGCTCGCTGCCGGTGGGAATTCCGCCGGGTCGTTCGCCAGAACCATTCCGCGAAGACGGAGGAAAGTCCATGATGGAAGTCGTCGCAACCAACGAGACCATCCTGGTGGTCGGTGGTGGCATCAGCGGCATGACTGCCGCGCTGGAGGCCGCCGAGACCGGGAAACAGGTCGTGCTGGTTGAAAAGCGTCCTTATCTCGGCGGGCGTGTCTCCCAGCTCTACAAATACTTCCCCAAACTGTGCTTCCCCACCTGTGGGTTGGAGATCAACCAGCGCCGCGCCAAGATGAATCCCAACTTGCGGGTGCTTACCATGGCCGAGGTGACGGACATCAAGGGCGAGAAGGGAAGCTACACCGCATCTGTCAAGCTCTCCCCGCGTTACGTCAACGAGAACTGCACTGCCTGCGGTGACTGCGAAAAGGCGGTGGAAACTGAGTTCGACGACGAGTACAACTACGGGCTCGGCAAGCACAAGGGGGCCTATCTTCCTTACCGCATGGCCCACCCCCAGCGCTATGTGCTGGACCCGAACATCGTCAAGACCGACGACGGCAAAAAAGCGAAGGATGCCTGCAAGTACGATGCCATCGACCTGGACATGAGCGAGGAAACCATCGATTTCCCCTGCGGCGCGGTGATCTGGGCCACCGGGTGGCGCCCCTATGACGCGGCCAAGATCCAGCCCTACGGCTATGATCGCATCGCCAACGTCATCACCTCGGTCGAGTTCGAGCGCATGGCCGACCCGAGCGGCCCCACCGGCGGCAAGCTGGTGCGCTCCTCCGACGGCAAAGAGGCCAAGAAAGTCGCCTTTATCCAGTGCGCCGGCTCGCGTGACCGCAACTATCTGCTCCACTGCTCGCGCATCTGCTGCATGGCCTCCCTCAAGCAGTGCACCTACGTGAGCGATGCCTACGGCGAGGATGCCGACATCAGCGTCTACTACATCGACATCCGCGCCATCGACCGCTTCGAGGACTTCTACCAAAAGGTCAAAGGAATCGAGCAGGTCAAATTCATCAAGTCCAAGCCTGCCGCCGTAGTGGCGGACAAGGAAGGCAACCCGGTGGTCCATGGAGTAGACACCGAGGGCTACAAACGCTTCGAGGACACGCACGACCTGGTGGTCCTGGCCATCGGTATGGAACCGTCCGTGGACAAGGACGACTTCCCGGTAGACATCCGAATCAACCGCGAGGGCTTCATTGAGGCCGCACCCCAGAGGGCGAACGGTCAGGGCGGCGTCTTCGCCGCCGGCTGCGCGTCCGACGCCCTCGACGTGAACCGTGCTGTTCAGCACGCCACCGGAGCAGCGTTGCGCGCCATCCAGGTCGTCACCGGCGCCCCTGGAGTGGAGGGTTAAGAACATGGCAGACGAGAAAAAATTCGCCGGTTACATCTGCACCGGCTGCGGCATCGGCGAGCGCCTGGATGCGGGCCAGCTCGAAACCACCGCCAAGCGCGACGGCAAACTGGCCGAGGTCAAGCAGCACGAGATGCTGTGCAGCAAGGAAGCAGTCCAAATGATCCGCGACGACATCGCCAATGAAGGCATCACCCACCTGATGCTCGCCGCCTGCTCGCGCCGCGCCAAGGTGGAGGCCTTCACTTTCCCCGAGGTCGCCATGTCCCGCGCCAACCTGCGCGAAGGCGTCATCTGGCTGCGCCCGGATAACGACGACAACCGGGAGACCACGCAGGAAATGGCGGACGACTACATCCGCATGGCCTGTGCCGAAGTCAAGTACATGACCCCCCCGGCTCCCTCCGGAGAGCAATCGCTCAACAAGACCCTGCTGGTCATGGGCGGCGGCGTCACCGGCATGACCGCGGCCGTCGAGGCGGCCAAGGCGGGTTACCCGGTGCAGCTGGTGGCGGAAGAGGCCAAGTTGGGTGGGGTCTGGACGGATCTTTATAAGCGGGTGCCCTTCCGCGCCGCGGCCAAGGATGTGCCGAACGGCCGCGACGTGGATCTACCCCAGCCGGAAGACTCCGGCGTCGAGGCTCTAGCCGCCGAGGTAGAAACCAACGACAAGATCAGCGTCCATCTGAACGCCAAGATCACCAAGACCTCCGGGGCGCCGGGACGCTTCTCGGTAGACATCGGCACCGAATCCGGCGGCACCGCCACTGAGAACGTCGGCGCCATCATCCAGGCCACCGATTACAAACCCTACGACGCCGGCCAGCTACCCGAATTCGCCTACGGCAAGACCCCGGACGTAGTCACCGGCTTCGAGCTGGAAAAGCTGGCCAAAGAGGCCGCCGGTGGTCCCATCAAGCGTCCCTCCGACGGCAAGGAGGTCCGGTCCGTCACCTTCATCCAGTGTGCCGGACAGCGCTCGGACAAAGAAGGCCATCTACCCTACTGCTCCGGCTTCTGCTGCACCGAATCCATCAAGCAGGCCATGTACTTCAAGGAGCAGAACGCAGATTGCGACGCCACCGTCCTATTCGACGACCTGCGCACCCCGGGAGCTGCGGGAGAAGACTTCTACCGTGCGGCGCAACAGGCCATGGTCACCTTCTCCAAGGGCAAGGCATCAGAGGTCGTCGCCAACGGCGGGCTCAAGGTGAAATTCAAGGACCTGATCCTGGATGAAGACGCGGAGATGGACTGCGACCTGGTTGTGCTGGCCACCGGCCAGGTGCCGAACGTGGGCCCGGACCCCTATGCCCAGCTGGCGGTCGAAGAGGCCGAAGACGAAGAAGAAAAGGCCAAGGCCCAATCGCTGCTCGAAGACGCCCCACCGTCCATCCTCAATCTGGATTACCGCCAGGGCACCGACCTGCCCCAGCTCAAGCACGGCTTCGTCGACTCCCACTTCATCTGCTTCCCCTACGAGACCCGCCGCACCGGCATCTATGCTGCCGGTCCCGTGCGTCGTCCCATGGACATGAAGCAGGCCATGGAGGACGCTGTCGGCGCCACCATGAAAGCCATTCAAGCAGTCGAGAACGCTGGCCAGGGCCGCGCCGCCCACCCGCGGGTCGGCGATCTCAGCTACCCGACCTTCCGCAAGGAAGGCTGCACCCAGTGCAAGCGCTGCACCGTGGAATGCCCCTTCGGTGCCATCAACGAGGACGAACAAAAATACCCCCTGTTCAACGAATCCCGGTGTCGGCGCTGCGGGACCTGCATGGGCTCCTGTCCGGTGCGCGTCATCTCCTTCGAAAACTACTCCATCGACACTGTGGGCCAACAGCTCAAGAACGTGGAGATCCCCGACGAGTTCGAGGAAAAACCACGCATCCTGGCCCTGGCCTGCGAGAACGACGCCTACCCGGCCTTGGACATGGCCGCCCAGGCCGGCGAAGAGCTCTCCCCCTGGGCGCGCGTCATTCCGGTCCGCTGCCTGGGCTCGGTAAGCCTGTCCTGGGTCACGGACGCCCTCAACAGCGGTTACGACGGCATCGTGCTCATGGGCTGCCGCCGCGACGACGACTACCAATGCCACTTCGTGCGCGGATCGGCCATAGCCGCTGAGCGCATGAGCAAGGTCGGTGACACCCTCCAGTCCCTGAACCTGGAGCCCGAGCGGGTGGCTGTCTACGAAGTAGCCATCACCGACACCAAGCGTGCCCCCCAGCTGATCAACGACATGGCCGCGACTGTGGACAAGATCGGCATGAGCCCGTTCAAGTTCTGAATTGAATTGGAACCGCGAAGGCGCACAGGACGCAAAGATTTTTGGTCGGGGTACCCCTTGCGGGTGCCCGAGTTACAGATATAACGAGACCGGCGAATCGCATCCTTTGCGGTAGCTCTTCGAGCACCAGCAAACCCGATCGGTCAATAAATACCTTTGCGTACTTCGCGCCTTTTCGGTTCAAGAACGTTACGGAGATCGAGCGATGATCGAAAACTATCGCAACAACTTCCTCAAGGAAGTCGAGGCGAACGTCGAAGAAGGCGAGTGGGTAAAGATGTGCATGCAGTGCGGCGTGTGCTCCGGCTCCTGCCCATTGGGAAAGTTCTGGGACCACCCACCCCAGGAAATCTTCATGATGATCCGCGCCGGCAAGCGCGACCAAGTCTTGGGATCCGACTCCATGTGGATGTGCACCTCCTGCTACAACTGCATCGTGCGCTGTCCGCGGGAGCTGCCCATCACCCACATCATGCACGGCCTGGCCCACTATGCCAAACGCTCAGGGCTCGTGCCTCAGAACCAGCCCACCGCCAAATTCGCCCAGAAATTCTGGGACAACCTCATGACCAAGGGGCGGGTCAACGAGCTCAAGCTGGGTCTCAGCCTCTACTTCATGAACGGCTTCAGCGAAGGCATCAAGGTCGCCATGAAAAACCAGAAGCTCGGCATGAACATGCTCAAGGCCAAACGCATGAACCCCAAGGAAATCATGGGCGGTCACGCGGTCAAGGACCTGAGCGGTTTCCAAAAAGCGATCAAAAAGGCCGCCGAGCTGGAAGACGCCCGCGTCGCACAACCCGCCGGCTGATGCCCGGCCCACATGGCACGCGCGACCGATAGGCTGAAACTGTTCGAAGACCTCGAGACCGTCTTCACGGAAGATCAGGCCCGTGTCCTATCTAAAGCTCTGTATCGGGTAACCGAGGCTCAGCGTGATGAGCTGGCTACTAAGCTGGACCTTCCCAATCTGGAGACGCGCAGGGCCGCCAAGCCCGTTGCCCTCGGAGGCAAGATAATCCTGGTCGGTCTAATCGTTGCCCAATTCTCCATAGCGATTGCGATACTGCTCATATTCCCATAGGACCCCAGCCATGGCGAAACGCGAATACTCTTTCTATCCCGGGTGCTCTTCCCAGAAGGGTGCCTCCTCCTCCAACCTCATGACCTCGGTGCAGACCATGTGCGAAGAGCTGGACATCCAGCTCAACGAAATCCCGGATTGGAACTGCTGTGCCGCCTCCATCGGCTACGCCGGCGGCGGCGAACTGCCCCGACTCACCCTCTCGGCACGCAACATCGCCCTCGCCGAGAAACACCATGCGGGGCAAGACCTCGTAGCCACCTGCGCCGCCTGCTGGCTCTCCACCCGTGAGGCCGCCGAGCGGCTGGAAGAAGATGCCAAGCTGATGACCGAGGCCAACGAAGCCCTGGCCGAATCCGATCTCAAGCTCAAAAACGAGACCCCCATCAAACACATGGTCGAAGTCCTGATCGAAGACATCGGCTATGAAGAAATGGGCGCCAAGGTCAAAAAGCCCCTGGAAGACATCAGGATCGCCGGCTACGTGGGCTGTCAGACCAACCGCCCCTTCGGGATCGTCGGCGAATCCTTCGAGAACCCCGTCTATCTGGACAAAATGATCGACACCCTGGGCGGGGAATCCATCCCCGGCTATGAAAAGAAAGTCCAATGCTGCGGTGGAGCACTCGCCTTCTCCGAGCCCGAGAAATCCCAGGAAATGGTCAAAGGTATCATCGAAGCGGCCTACGACCATGGCGCTGACATGATCGCCACCCCCTGCCCCGTGTGCCAGATGAACGTCGAGGTCTATCAAGACCAGATCAACGCCACTTACTCCACCAAATTCGCCATGCCCGTGGTCTACTATTCCACCCTCATGGCTGTGGCCTATGGACGCAACGCCAAAGACGCGGCTCTCAATGGGCAGATTATTCCAGCCAAGAAACTGGACGAGTTGGTGGCAAAGTAGCGCCTACGGCAGGTTTTGCTAGACTAAAAGGCCCGCTTATGCGGGCCTTTTAGTCTCAGTTGCAAGCGGAGCCGCCTGACTATGCAATACCACATAAACCTGGACGAAGCGCTGTTAGGGGAAGGGCGCCGTATCACCGGCTTGACCTCCGACAGGGAACTGTTGGAGTTCAGCGTGCGCGCTATCATCCAATCGCAACCGGTCAAGGAGCGCCCACCTTTCTCGACAAGTAGCGACATTGCGGAACCAAGAGCCAATCCTATCAGGGAGCTTATCGACTCCGATTTCATAGCCTGTGCGACTACGGACGACACGGATCTTTCACGAAATTATAAGGCTGAATTAGCGGCCTTTCTTGAACGGAAACATGATCATCGCTGATACTGGCTTGTGGATTTGGTAGTGGTGATTTTTGAAGTGATAGGGTAGATGGATTCATCGGTAATCATTCCGATTGCCACCGTTTTTCTCGTTACCTGATTCTAGATTTTAGCCCTCTCTTCCGGAAGAATACGCTTGGTCTGAACGATTGCGTTCATTGATAAAACGAACCGAAGAGTTTTCAATTATGATTATCGAGACTAAAGTATACAGCTGTCGCAAATGTCAGAGCGAAGATCTCGTTAAAAATGGCACAAATGCGTCCGGTAGCTCGCAATATCACTGTAAAGCCTGTGGTGCCTATGGCGTACTTGAGCGCACAGAACGAGCGACGGAAGAAAAGAAAGAACTCATTATAAACGCTTATCAAGAAAGATCCAGTATGCGCGGGATTGAACGGATGTTTGGGGTCTCGCGCACGAACGTTGAGTGCCTGGTTAAAAGAACAGGCTAATGACCTCCCACCCCTTGAAGAGACGCTACAATCTGTTGAGTGCAAAAAGATTCCTGCGCTGGATGTGGATGAGTTGCGGTCCTTTGTCTTTCGTAGCAAAGACAAAGTGTGGGTCTGGATTGCCATGAATAGAGAGACCCGAGAAATCGTCGCCTCTTCCCGTGGTGATCGCACCGAAAACACCTGTCGGATACTCTGGGATCGCGTACCGTCTGCTTACAAAGAAGCCATCGTTTTCAGTGATTATTGGAGCGCGTATCGAGCCGTCATTCCGAGCGAGCAACAGCGTCCTGTGGGTAAAGAAACGGGGGAAACGGCTCATATTGAGCGTTGGAATAATACCTTACAGCAACAGTTGGCACGCTTCGTACGTACGTACGACGTTGTTTTTTCCAAATGTGTTAAAATGCATGAGATTTGTTTAAAACTCTTCATACACTGATATAATACCGAAGGGTCTAGATAACTTTAGAGTGAGTTTTCTTTCAGTAGAGTAAGTATTCTATCAGAGAGATCTTCCTCTCGGTGATGAAATCTGAATTCACATTCCTTGAGGTGTAAAAGGAACGTTTGTCGGGGAAAAGCATTGAACTCTGCAAGCCTCCGTTTGGCATATGACCAGAATGATTCAATGCCATTGATATGACAATTACCGCGGGCAAATTCATTCTCGCCATGATGCACCCGGAAATGCTTTTTGTAGCCCATGTCCACCAGCCCATTGTAGCCTCTCCAACCGTCCGAGTGGATGATGCTTCCAGGGCTACCTGACCCCGAATCGCGCTCTGTAGCTGCTTCCTGGAGGCGTCAGGGACGATTTCCGACACTTTCCCGTGGCGTTCCAGGATTCCGAAGACGATCGGTTTACCGCCTGCTCCGCGCCCCTTTTTTCCGCGAACACGGCGTGCGCCAAAATAAGATTCATCGACTTCAACCTCACCGGATAGAGGGGATGAAGCGTTACAAACCTGGGCGATTCTGATTCGTAACTTCATGAATAGCTGATTAATCGTCGGGCGGCTTACACCACTCAGCTCGGCAATTTTCCAGGCCGGCAAATCGTGCGCGAAATAGCGTATAATTTCTCTGAATTTAGCTTCCGAAAGGTGTGAACGCCTGAAATACCTGTTTTTTCCTTGCATAACATAACCCATAACATAACCTTAGCATGCAGGTGTAGATGCTAAAGTTATCCAAACCCTACCGAATTATTGCCGATTGTTGGCTAGATATCACTTCAAAAATCACCACTACCGCTTCGGGTACTCCCTGGCTAGTCCAGTGCATCACACAGGTAACTGTGTTCTCGGGTAAAGACCGTGTGGAACATCGACAGAGCAAGCTAGAAATTTCCGGGTTCACCGCTGAGCTCCAGAAGATCCGGGGAGCCGTTCGATCGCTTCATCTCGAACTGAGGCAAGTATCCGTTCGGAAGGTACAGCTTACCGTCCGGCAGCAAGCTCCCCTTCTTGATCGCAGCGGCGGCATCCCCGACCACCGGCGACTCGCTCCACAGCCATAGCTGCCGATCCTTGGAGCTTCCGTAGATTTGAGAGGCATCCAACCAAAGGGTGCCGGCTTCCCTTCGTCTTCCGGCATCCGGTCCTCAGGGGACGGGTGGGTTCGATGGACGATCATGGGATTCTCGTGCCAGCTGTCCCCTTTCGGAATAGGTACACGGATCGGTTCTTGCAGAGGGGCGGGGATACGGTCGTCGGTTGACAGGGCGTTGGTACCGTGACTGAACCAATCGTGGACCATGAACTGGAGCCACCCTGCGGCTGCGACGTTTAGATGCGGAACCGGTTTGAACTCTCCCCGCGTCAGTAGCTCCTTGCTGATTAGCCTGGGATTGGGATCGAGGAGCTGCGGCTCAGTCTCGCCGAAGGTCTGATCGATGGGAACATTGCGCCCGAAACGCATCCCGGCGGCACCCATCTTAGGATGGGTCAGGTCGTTGTGGCTGCCGTCTGCAGAGCGATTATTGATGAGGTCGTCCGTTCCGGGGAGGGGGTCGGGCCCAGGGGGGCGTTGTGTGCCGAAGAGATTTCGCTTGCGCAAGTCGTGCCGCAGCGAGGCGAGATTCAAGACGGCCGGAAAAGACGGCATCCGGTGCCAGGGCACCCGGCGGTTGACGAGGCGGAAACCTGCTGCGAGCAGACCGAGAATCACGTTCATTAGAGCCCTCCAGATCCGGATACCAGGTCCAACGGCCTTCTATGGATGCGGCTACGGTGAGACGAGCGGTTCGAAGCCGACGATACTTAACCTACGATATTCCACAAGTCTAGTACAGCAGTGCCGAAATATCGCTAACATTGATGGTGGCGCGTTTTTCTCCGTAATTCAGCAAGTGATCCGACGCCTGCAGGCACGCATGACCACCAGTACGAACAGGATCCCGCCCAGGATAGCGAGTAGTCCCCCCAGACCCATGATGCCCATGAAAGTCTTGGCCAGACCGTCCAGCTCTTGGGCGGCACCGGCGGTCTTACGCTGAATTCCCATGGCCCCGGAAACAGCGAGCCCCGCGATATGCAGCAGCTGGCCGGAACCGTAGATCCTGGCCTGCCAGCGGGCCATGCGACCCTCCGGCCGGCTGAAACCGAGCTCCGGCAGCAAGTGATAGGTCAGCCCCATCAGAGCCAGGGTCACGCCGACGATCGACCCGTGGTAATGGGCCGGAACGATGGTGTTCGCCCCGGTGATCGCCGTCCCGATCAGCCCGCCGACGGCAAACAGCACCAGGGAGGTAATCAGGGCACTGTAGACCGGGCGTTGCTCCGGGGGCACCCCGCGCTTCCGGTTGCGGATCACCGACACGATGAGGAGTAAGCCGATCGGGACTGGCGCCAGGGCATTTCCGTGTTTCATCAGCTGGGTATAGGCGACCCGGAGTTCCGCCGAGTCGGGCGCGTAGAGCCCATGGATCAGAGGCACCGCGAGCAAGGGCAGGACACCCAGTACCAGCAGGGCCGACAGCCAAGAGTCGGACAAGGGCAGGGGGCGACCCGTGGTGCGGGCCAGCCAGATCCAGGCCACCAGCATGATCTGTGTGTAGGCGAACTGGAGGATATGACCGGGCCCCCAGAACAGATATTCATAGTAGGCCTTTCCCTCCCAGACCAGATTCAGGCTCGCCCAGGTCCAGACCAGGGAGATGCCTGCCAGCACGGCGGCGACCGCTGCCGTGAGCGTGCCGATCCTCAAGGGATCGCTGAAATTCAAGGTGCCGGCGCGTGCCGAAGACAGGACCAACTGCACCAGGACACCGCTGCCGAACAGCCCCAGGGCTATCAGGAACAGGGGATGATCGAGCACCGGCACATAGTTGTTGAGCAGCGGATCGCCGGCGCCGAGGAAGGGCGCGGCGGCAATCAGCAGGCAGCCGACTGCGGCACCGGCGAAGGCGATGCGTGTGGTTTGCAGGGGGACCTGGCCCGCCAGGCTCCAAACCATCCCGGAGACGGCGAGAAACCAGATCAGTACCGATTGATCCACGTGGACGATCAGGGCGACGCGGAAGAAATCCTGGGTCGGGAACAGGGCCTCCGTACCAGGTATCCGCGCGACCACCACCAAAATAGCGAAGATCCCGGCCAGGGCCAGAGCAATGGTTCCGAGCATCATCCAGGCGGTAGCCAACCATTTCTGATCGGCGGTCGCGTTCAAATGCCCGTCGGTATCCGCCATCATTTCTCGTTGCGCCATCTGATTCACCTCGCCGGTTGCATGTTTGCGCCACCGAGTACCAGCTCCCTCCGGGGTGCTTGTCCGTGCAGGAAGATCACCACCGACACCACCCGGTCGGCGGCGAGCAGCTTCTCAGGTCCGGGTAGTAGTGTGTCAGTCGGCGCTCGCTTGGTCCAGCGCACACACGTGAATAAGGTGCGTTGAGCAACCGTTTTTCCGATGGGGCTCATGGTGCCGCGGCTAGGGGCTGTTGACATTTAACATACCTGCGGGCGCAGGGAACACGAACCACGAAGGCAGACACGAATTCACTCGAATGAGGGTTCGTGTCCATTCGTGGGGAGTGGTGATTTTTGAAGTGATATCTAGCCAACAATCGGCAATAATTCGGTATTATAGCGGTGTATGAAGAATTTTAAACAAATCTCATGCATTTTAATACATTTGGAAAAAGAAAACGTCTTACGTACGAAGCGTGCCAAGTGTTGCCGTAAGGTATTATTCCAACGCTCAATATGAGCCGTTTCCCCCGTTTCTTTACCCACAGGACGCTGTTGCTCGCTCGGAATGACGGCTCGATACGCGCTCCAATAATCACTGAAAACGATGGTTTCTTTATAAGCAGACGGTACGCGATCCCAGAGTATCCGACAGGTGTTTAGGGTGCCTTCGCTTCGTCTCCAGCGGTTGCAAACAAAATGGATGTCCTTTTGTTAGGCTCTTGAAAAATGAAGCGAAAGCGAAATCGCGTTTCGACTTCACGGCGGGAAAAATTCCAGGGAGGAAATTTTTAAGGTCCACTTAACAAACCTGAAGCATCCAAGCTCGCGGATTTCTTCAGGTATCACAATCCCGCAAAGAGTGACGAAATCCAAAGTCCAAGCATCGCGAGGAGGGTACCATGTACGCCGAAACCATAGACTCCCAAGCCCAACCCCTCGACACCTACGAGGCGTTCAAGCGTGCGCTGACAATTCTAGCCAATCTGGTAGTCGGTCTGGCCCTCTTGATTGTGCCGCTGTGGACAGTGGAGTTTATCGGCATGGAAACCGTGCAGCCGCCGATCTGGGTACGCTATATCGGCCTGTTTATGATCCTCCTCACGCCAAGCCACATACCCATCCGCTTGATGCCATCGGTTCATCTGCCCCTCGCCTTCTACGCCGTTCTTCTGCGGGCAGTATTCATGATTTTCTTTGTTTTGGCGGGCTTTGTCGCAGACAGCGGCTTCTCTGGTTTGCGCTCTACGACCTGGCCTTTGGCATTCTGTTCGGGCACTCCCTTTGGCATGGGTATAGCGAGGAGTTGATGTCCAGGCCATGAGGGGATGAGAGGTGGAAGCATCCAGCAAGGCTTCGCCTCAATAACTACTTTGAAAGACCGCGTTTCATGCCAACCCCAAATAATGATCCGCAACCAGGAAGCCAAAGAGGACGGAAAGGTAGAGAATCGAATAGCCGAAGGTCTTCATCGCCAGGGCGTCGCCTTCGCTGCGTAGCAGGCGCACGCCCTGATAGACGAAACCCAGCCCCAGACCCAGCGCCCCGACGAGATACAGGAGGCCGCTCATGTGGATCATGAAGGGCATGAGCGATACCCAGAGCAGCAGCAGGCTGTAAATCAGGATCTGGAGCTTGGTGTAGGTCAGACCATGGGTCACCGGCAGCATCGGAATACCGGCCCGGGCATATTCGGCCCGGCGTTTGATCGCCAAGGCCCAGAAGTGGGGCGGGGTCCAGACGAATATCAATAGGGTCAACAGCAGCCCCTCGACGGCGACCTCGCCGGTCACCGTCGTCCAGCCCAACAGCGGCGGCATGGCGCCGGCGATGCCGCCCCAGACGATGTTCTGAGGAGTGGCCCGTTTCAGGTACAGGGTGTAGATGACCGCATAGCCGATGAAGGCGGCGAAGGTCAGGAGTGCGGTCAGCGGATTGACGAAGACCACCAGGACTAGCATGGACACTGCCGCCAGCCCGAGGGCGAATGCCACGGCGTGGCATGCATCCAGATCTCCGCTCGGCAGTGGACGTCCCCGGGTACGGTCCATGAGGGCATCAATGCGACGGTCGACCACGTGATTGAGGGCGGCACCGGCACCGGCGCAGAGCCCGATCCCGAGCAGGCCGAAAAAGAGCGTCGGCAACGGCACCATCCCCGGCGTCGCAAGCAACATTCCAACCAGGGAAGTAAACAGAATGAGCGCCACCACCTTCGGCTTGGTAAGCTCTAGGTAACGTCGCCATAAGAGATCGCTGGAATAGGTCTCGGCCAAACCGATCTTAGGGCCTGTCTGATTCACGACTGTTCTACTTCGAAACCGAGGAAGCCGGTCAGATTTCCCGCTCGATTTCGTTCAATAAACCTGCTATTCGCCTCAATCGAGCGGGAAATCTGTCTCGGCCCCTCGATCCCTCGCTGTAAACGCGTAAGTCAGACAGGCTCTTACTTGTGGCCATACTGGGCACCCTTGATCCAATTTTTGGAGGCCTTGAGCAGATGTTCCATGTCTTCAAGCGTATCCCGCGCCGGGGCGTCCTCGGCATAGCGCATCATCAGGTTGCCCATAGGGTCCAGGATGTAGAGCCGGTCGAGGACCGCGGCACCCTCCCCCAAGAGCTCCGGCAGGCGAACACCGCCCAGCGCAACCTTCATGCCGTCGAACTTGGCGTCGGCATCCAAATCCCGCGCCAGATCCGTCGCAGCGGAATCGGTCACCACCAGCAGCCGCTCGACGCTGCGTTGACTCTCGCCTAGGGCCAGGCGGATCTGGCGCATCGCGATCAAGCGGTTGCGGCAAGCCTCATCGCATTTGCCGCCGGCGAGATAGACCAGGGTCCACTTGCCCGCGAGGAGGTCACGGGGAAAATCCGCTCCATCCGAGGTGAATAACGCCAAGTCCGCTGGTAAGGCAACCACCGGATCGATCAGCTCCCCCTTGTTGCTGCGGGCGGAAGGTAGATACTCCGGGTTCAGATAGAAAAACCAGGCGGCGATGACGGGGGCCGCGAACACAGCGACCATTGCCCACAGGGGTGCCAGACTACGTGGTTTTCTTCCGGTCTTGTCGCTCATGCCACGCTTCCTCTTTTAACCAGACAGCTTCTCAACTACGAAGTTTTCGGGAAAGTTTATATGTGCTCGCCTTGGAATGTTCCCGTGGGACAAACAATCCAAAATATAATATTTATAATAATACATATTATAATAATACATAAGTATTGCTTTCCTAATAGGATTTTTTATTACCTGACAGGTCCCGTGTGATCCTCTGTTGCAGGCAAGAGATGTCTCACGTTACAGAACAGTGGGTTACTGGTAAACTATTTCTCTTCGTGGACTCACCTGGGAGGAACGTCTCAGAACACTTTCGTCCCAGCTCGTAGAGGGTATCGAGCAGGCGTTACGTGACCGTGAGGCCGGTTTGGGTGTGGGTGCGCTGTACCGCTTCCAGGGCGGTCTGGTGCGAATCGAGGATGACACCGCTTAAGCGACGCGCGACATGACAAAACAAACGGTGCTCGATCGGATGCCGCTTGGAGGTGTACGGTGGGTAGAGAGCCACCCGCAGACACCGCCCGAACCGTCGGCTCAGCGCCACCAGGTCTTCCTTGAAGCGCAGCGAACGCGCGGCGTTGGCAGCGCCGGCATCGAAGGTCAACAGGATTTGCTGCGCGTGTGGATAATGCTCGGCACGATCTTCCTGCCACGCCAGGGCGATGGCATCGCAGACACAGGCGCTGGTCTCGCGGGAGGTGCC